>Ga0187855_10001991_pt1 | contig 15590 bp, 13 predicted proteins | sample June2016WEW_8_10_2_FD_132969 | JGI IMG/M metagenome (GOLD analysis project Ga0187855, IMG submission 132969) | Peatland microbial communities from SPRUCE experiment site at the Marcell Experimental Forest, Minnesota, USA - June2016WEW_8_10 | ecosystem: Environmental > Terrestrial > Soil >...
CCCGGAATTCACCTCCAGCGGCGAGCTCCTAATCGTCGGCGGGCGGCATCCGGTCATCGAAGAGCTCTTGCGGCAACGCGGCGAGCGCTTTGTCCCCAACGATCTGTACTTCGAGCCGCAAGCCCAGCAGCTCCTCCTGATCACCGGCCCGAACATGGGCGGCAAGTCCACCTATCTGCGGCAGACCGCGCTGATCGCCTTGATGGCTCAGGCCGGCTCGTTTGTCCCCGCGCGCCAAGCCAAGCTGCCCATCATCGACCGCATCTTTACGCGCATCGGCGCCAGCGACAACCTCGCCCGCGGTCGCTCCACCTTCCTGGTCGAAATGAGCGAGGTCGCCAGCATCCTCAATCACGCTACGCCGGCAAGCCTAGTCCTCCTCGACGAAGTCGGCCGTGGCACCGCCACTTTCGACGGCCTCTCCATCGCCTGGGCCGTCGTCGAGCACCTGCAAAAACACACCCGCGCCCGCACCCTCTTCGCCACCCACTATCACGAGCTCACCGAACTGGCCGAACTTCTTCCCGCCGTGAAAAACGTTCACGTCTCCGTGAAAGAAACGCCTAACGAAATCATCTTCCTCCGCCACGTCGAGCCCGGCAGCGCCAACAAGAGCTACGGCATAGAAGTGGCCCGCCTGGCGGGCTTGCCGCGCAGCGTCATCGAGCGCGCCCGCGAAGTCTTGAAGCGGCACGAGCAAAGCGAGCACCAACTCAGCGAAAAACTAAGCCCAGGCGCAGCCGAAGCCGCCGCCAACGGCCACGCCGCCCAATCCGCCCTCTTCACCCCACTCGATCGCGCCGTCTTAGACAAACTCCGCGACGCCGACCTAGACCAACTCAAGCCCCTAGACGCCCTAAATCTCCTCGCCGAACTAAAAGAGCAAATCTCCTAGGTAGCCAGCCACTCCTGTTTACCCTGAGCTTCGAAGGGTCCGTGCCCCGGTCAGCTCGGCACGAAATCTCCGCGAGCCTCTTGAGTCTGACTCCCCGTCCAATTTTTGGCGCGCATCTCGCACACCTGCCGCCCCTGCCCGATCTGCATCACTTCACGTCGCCCGCGCCCGCCCCACCGTCATTCCGAACGGAGCGAGCCGATTTTTTCTTTCCCATTCGCTTCCTGCGAATGGGTCGGCCCGCGCAGAGAGGAATCTCTCTTCGATCGCTTCGTCAAGACAGACCCCAAAACGAACAACCAAATCACAAATCCGTTCCAGTTGCTGAAACACTCGCGCCAATTCTCCCCGTTATTCTTACCCGTCGACCTCATTTTCTTCTCTGTGCTCTCTGCGCCCTCTGTGGTGAAATCTTCCTGACGCCCAAAAATGAAATCAGCCCCGTTCCTCGTCCTAGGCCTAATGTCCGGCACCTCCGCCGACGGAATCGATGTCGCTCTGGCAAAAATTTCCGGAGCGCCTCCCGATCTCAACGCCAAATTGCTGAACCACACCTCCATAAATTTTCCCCCAGCGATAAGAAAAGAAATTCTCCGAGTAGCCGAACAGCAACCCATCACCGCCGGTGAACTAAGCCAACTGAATTTTCGTCTGGGAGAAGTTTTCGCCGAGGCCGCGCGAACCGCTTGCAAGCGATTCCGCATTGCGACAAAGAGAATCGATCTGATCGGCAACCACGGCCAAACCATTTTTCATCAAGGTCCACCTGTTCCGTACTTCGGCCGCCCAACCGCTTCCACACTGCAGATTGGGGAGGCCAGCATCATCGCGGCGCGCACCGGCATCACGACCGTCGCCGACTTCCGCCCCGCCGATATAGCCTCAGGCGGCCAAGGTGCCCCGCTAGTCCCCTACGCCGACTATCTTCTCTACCGTCATCCCACACTCGGCCGCGTCTCCCTCAATCTAGGCGGCATCGCCAACGTCACGGTGCTTCCCGCAGGCGCCAAGCCATCGCAAATTGTCGCGTTCGACACCGGCCCGGCCAACATGCTGATCGACGCTCTGGTCTCGCACTTCACCCACGGCCGCCAGCGTTACGACAAGAACGCCTCGATCGCGCAAACAGGACGCGTGACGCCCGACCTTGTCAATGAACTCATGCGCGATCCCTATCTGAAACAAGCGCCTCCAAAGAGCACCGGGCGGGAATACTACGGGCGCGACTACCTGAAAAAGGTTTTATCGCTGGGCCGCCGCCACAAAGCCAAGTCCGCCGACCTCATCCGCGCGGCCACGATCTTTACCGCCCTCTCGGTAGTGGACGCCCTAAACCGCTTCGTCGAGCCAAAACACGAAATCCACCAATTGATCGTCTCCGGCGGCGGCGCAAAAAATCCGCTGATCCTAGCCCAACTCTCCGCCGCCCTAGGCGCGAGCCGCCACGCCGAATCCTCCGTAGGGGCACGGTACGCCGTGCCCATCCGACCTCACCGCTCCCAAACCTGCGCCGGAAGGTCGAAGCCAAACCCTCCGATGGAGATCCTAACTTCCGCCGCGCTGGGCGTCCCCGAAGACGCCAAAGAAGCCTACGCCTTCGCCCTGATGGCCTACGAAACCTTCCACCAACGCCCGTCCAATCTTCCTTCAGCCACAGGCGCCCGCGGCCCAGCAATCCTAGGCAAAATCTCCTATGCCCCGCCCCGCTAACTCCGGCGACAGCAACCTCCATGCCTGTAACCCCCAGGGCTGCAACTCCCATGCCTGTAACTCCCAGGCCGTCACCCCCCACCGTGTCATTCCGACCGGAGGGCCAGCGCCGTTTGCTGGCCCGAAGTGGAGGAACCGTGGCAAAATTGCCGCCGCCCCAACAATCACAGTCACAAGCGCAGCTCGACCGCGGAAGTTCCCCGCTCTTCTCATTACCTCATTGCTTCTTTACGCCATTACCTCGCTCTTCCTCACAGGCTGCTCCAGCAATGCCACCCCCGACCCCTCCCAACTAACTTTCCTCCTCGAATCCAACCCCACCAACCTCGACCCCCGCTACGCCACCGACACGCAATCCCAACACCTCGATTCCCTTCTCTTCAACGGCCTGCTCGAACGCGACCCCCAAATGAAACTTCGCGGCGACCTCGCCGAATCCTGGGAAACGCCCGACGCGCTCACCTACATCTTCCATCTCCGCAAAGACCTCCGCTTCCACGACGGCCGTCCGCTGACCTCCGCCGACGTAAAAGCCACGTTTGAATTCATCATGAATCCTGCCAACAAGTCACCGAAGCGCGGCGCTTTCCGCATGGTCACGGCCATCGAAGCTCCCGATCCTGCGACCATCATCTTTCGCCTGAAGGAACCTTACGCCTCTTTTACCAGCAATCTCCTGCGCGCCACCACCGGCATCGTTCCCGCAAACGCTTCGGCTGATTTCTCTCGCCACCCCATCGGCTCCGGCGCATTCCGCTTCGTCAGCCAGTCGCAGGACGACGAAGTAATTGTCGAGCGCAACCCCGACTATTTTCGTTTACCCAGTAGCGATAGCGGAGGGGCGGGGCTAATCTCCCGCGTCCGCTTCCGCATCGTGCCCGATGCCATCGTGCGCGCTCTCGAACTCCGCAAGGGCTCCGCCGACATCGAAGTCACCTCACTCACCCCAGACATCATCCCGGTGCTGGCCAGGCAGCCGACTCTCGCGGTGACCGAGCGTCCCGGCACCAACATCACCTATTTCGGCCTCAATCTCGAAGACCCCATACTGAAGCACCGCGAAGTCCGCCAGGCCCTCGCGTACGCCACAGACCGCGACTCCCTCATCCGCTATCTCCTCCACGGTCAAGCCCAAGTCGCGACCGGCATCCTCCCCCCAAATCACTGGGCCTACGAGCCGAACGTTACCCAATACACGCTCAACACCGCCCGCGCCGAACAACTTCTTGATTCCGCGGGGTTCCCTCGTGGCAAAGACGGCGTCCGCGTGCACCTTACGCTGAAGACCTCGACCGACGAACAATTCCGTGTTCTCGGCGCCGCGCTGCAAGAACAATGGCGCCGTGTAGGGATCGACCTGGAACTGCGGCCGCTGGAATTCGCCACCGTCCTCTCCGACGCTGTCAAAGGCAACTTCCAGCTAAATCTCCTTCGCTGGGTCGGCGCCAACAACGATCCCGACATCTTTGAATTTGTGTTTTCCTCGAAACGCTTTCCTCCCGATGGCGCCAACCGCGGACACTACCGCAACCCGCGCATCGACGCGCTAACCGACCAAATCCGCACCGAAATGGATCAGGAAAAAAGGAAAATTCTCTGCAGCGAAGTCCAAAAAATTCTGGCCGACGATCTCCCTTACCTACCTCTATGGTTCACCGACGCAGTTTCTGTCCACCGCAAATCCCTGGGAGATATATCGCTCAGCCCCACTGGCGATTTCGATTTTCTGACGGCTCTACCCGCTGATTCCGGTCGCCGCAGCGTTCAGTCTCGAGAATTCCCGGCGCCAGAAAAAACCTATGCTATAATTGAGCCATTAAGAAGTGCGTCCCGTCAGTAGCGCCTCCAAATCTAAATTCAGCCGCTACCCAAAGAAAAATTTCCCTCCGCCTTAGCACGCACTCCGGTGATCACGTTTCACGCGGTCAATCTTCACCCGACCAAATCTCTGCGGCAGCGCAACATTGCTGTCGCCAGGTTCGCATGGACTAGACATATGCCAAGCCCCATAGGTGCATAGTCCGCGGCCACCCAACCTCCCGGCGAATCTTTCACCTCCCCGGTCAGCCAGCCAAGGTACAGTTTCGCGAAGCATGGACGGACGTGTCCGTCCATGCTTCAATGCTAGAAAACCACTAACTCCTGTACCCACATCGGTTTAGCCGGCCGAGCGCCATCCCGTACCAGTACATCGCCGCGCTCCAGGGGGTGACTGAGGGGCGCGCTTTAGCGCGACCCAGCGAGCGCCAGCGAGCCGACCGGTCGATTCACAGAAAAGCGCGGATGCGCGATTGTGTTGAGTTTACTTTAGCGCGGCAGCGATTTCGGAGATGGGGATTGCGCCTTCGCGCAGCACTTCCCACTTCTCGTCTTGCAGTCCAATGATCGTCGAGGGCAAACCCATCCCAGTCTCTCCGGCGTCGAGGATTAGTGGCAGGCGGAGGCCCAGCTGCCTCATCAGTTGTTCCGTGTTCGCGCAAGCCGGAAACCCGGAAATGTTTGCGCTCGTTCCCGTAATGGGACCGCCAAATTCGTCGATCAATTGCTCGACGACCGGGCTTTTCGGCCAGCGGAGGGCGACCTTGCCGGTGTTGGCGGTGACCTTCAGAGGGACCCGGTTGGAGGCATTCACCACCATCGTCAGGCCGCCAGGCCAGAAGGCTTCGGCAAGCTTCTGGAAATTCCATGGAGCGGGATCCACCCCCGAGACCTCTTCTTCTGGCTCGCGCATCAACACCAAGGCCTGGTCGAGGGAATTTACCAAAATGGGAAGAGCGCGCGTCTCCGGGCGGCCTTTCACGCGGTAAAGTTCATCCACAGCAGCAAGATTGAACGGATCGGTAGCCAACCCGTAGAAGGTATCCGTGGGAATTCCAATTACACAGCCCCGGACGAGGAAATGCGCCGCATATCGCAGTGCATCCGGTTCCGGGGCTTGCGCGTTAACGCGCAACAGTTCTGCCGGCAACTTTTTGGCCTTTGGCGAAGACGTAATACCCACCCCGCAGCGCTCCGCCCGCGCTGCCATTATTTGGGCGACGCTACCACACACCCGCCAACCGCGCAATCCCGTTCCATCGTACGCCGCTATGGTGAACGGAACTTGTTGAGGCAATTCGAGACTGACTGCCGCTTAGGCGATGGCGATGTAGAGGCTGCCGATCGTGGCGGGTGACTTTCACCCAGCCGAAACGCGTGTAGGCACTGGCTTCAGCGCGACGACCGCCAGCCATCCCGATGGCGCTCCTAACCGTTAATTTGCTACGCTCCCACTGATGGCCACCCCCGTCAAAGCCGCCCGGAACGCGCGAACTGCGAATGCTGGCGCTGCCGCGATTACCAGCCGGGATAATCGCTGGTTGAAAGAGTTTCGCATGGCCCTGCGCGGTGGTTTGCAAACCGAAGCGGGTTGCGTGGGCGTCGAAGGCGTCCGCCTCGTTGAAGAGGCGCTGCGTTCGGGTTGCCGCATTGAGGCCGTCCTGTTCAGCGAGTCCGGCGAGCGCCACCATGAACGCCTTGCACCCTTCGTGGATCGTCCGGAGATGGCGTTCCCAGTTCTCGGAACCACCGATCGCTTGTTTGAAGGCATCGCCGATACCGAGCATCCGCAAGGAGTCGCCGCGCTGGTAGCGCCGCGTGTTGCTACGCTGGACGATATTTTGCGCGTTCCTCGCGAAGCTTGTTCGCCTCTTCTCGTCGTTCTCGCTGGCGTGCAGGATCCTGGCAACGTTGGCACTATTTTGCGCACCGCCTCCGCTTTCGGCGCGACCGGTGCAGTAACCGCCGCGTCAGGGCAAAGTGGCACCGCCAGTCCGTTTTCACCTAAGGCGCTGCGTGCCTCCGCAGGCGCCGCGCTGCATTTGCCCATTCTCGCCGGCATGTCGTTGCCGATTTTGTTGACGCAGCTTCGCGTCGCTAATGTGCGCACACTCGCTTCCAGTGTTCATGAACCTCGCGACGGCGATTCGCCGCTGCTCGCTCCCTGGGAAGTCGATTGGTGTGAGCCGGTGGCATTGCTTGTCGGAAACGAAGGCGCAGGCTTACCGGAAGAAGTGGAACGTAGCGCTGACGCCCGTATTCGCATCCCGATGGCCAGCGGCATCGAATCACTGAATGCCGCCGCCGCAGCGGCCGTGCTTTTCTACGAAGCGGCCCGACAGCGAAAATCTCTTCTCGCCCGGAACGAGCAAAAGCCGTGAGCCTGTTCTCGAAATTACCAGAGCCTATCGAACCCGATGTACCTCTGGCGCATCAACCCCTGGCCGAGCGGATGCGCCCGCGCACCCTCGATGAATTCATCGGCCAGGAAAAGCTTCTCGGACCCGGCAAACCGCTCCGCGTGCAAATTGAAAACGACGATCTCAGCTCCATGCTTTTCTGGGGACCGCCTGGTTGTGGCAAGACCACGCTGGCGCGGCTAATCGCAAGGCTGACTAGCTCCGAATTTGTTTCCTTCAGCGCCGTTCTCGCGGGCATTAAAGAAATCAAGGAAGTCATGGCCGCCGCGGAACGCAAAGCCCGCACCGGGCCCCGCACCATCGTCTTCGTGGACGAAGTTCATCGCTTCAACAAGGCGCAGCAGGACGCATTTCTTCCCTACGTAGAAGCCGGCCACATCACATTCATCGGCGCGACGACAGAAAATCCTTCTTTCGAGGTTATTTCCCCGCTGCTCTCGCGCACCAAGGTTTACATCCTGGATCCGCTGCCGACGCCACTCATCGCCGAACTTTTGCGCCGCGCGCTGCTCGACAAAGAACGCGGCCTGGGCAATGAGGGCGTGGAAGCCAGCGACGAAGTCCTGTTTCGTATCGCGTCGTACGCCAACGGCGACGCGCGCTCCGCCTACAACACGCTGGAACTCGCGGTCCGTGGCGCCACACCCGATCGCAGCGGTGTGCGGCATCTCACCGCGGAGCTACTCGAAGACGTTTTGCAGCGCAAACTCCTCCGCTACGACAAAGCCGGCGAAGAACATTTCAATCTCATTTCCGCCCTGCACAAATCCGTGCGCAATTCCGATCCTGACGCCGCGCTCTACTGGCTCGCGCGCATGCTCGAATCCGGCGAAGACCCGCTGTATCTCGCGCGCCGCATGGTGCGCATGGCCAGCGAGGACATCGGTCTCGCCGAACCCGGCGCGCTAGCGGTCACGCTCGCCGCCAAGGACGCCTTCGATTTCATCGGTCCGCCGGAAGGCAATCTTGCCCTGGCCCAAGCCGCCGTTTATCTTTCGCTCGCGCCCAAGTCCAACGCCCTCTACACTGCCTACGGCGAGGTCATGGAAGATGTCCACAAAACGGAAGCCGACCCTGTTCCGCTGCATCTGCGCAACGCTCCGACCGGCTTGATGAAAAATATTGGTTACGGCCAAGGCTACAAATACGCCCACAATTTCGACGAGAAAGTCACCGACATGACCTGCTTGCCAGACAATCTGGCCGGGCGCACCTACTACAAGCCCACGGATCAGGGCTTCGAGCAGCGCATTCGCCAGCGCCTGGACGACATTCGTAAGATCAGGGTACGTACGCCGCCAGGCTCTTGAGTTGCGAAAATGAATCGGTTTGCCACAGCGATCCTTGCACTGTTCGCCTGCGCCTCAGCAAGCGCCGATACCAGCCATCCGCGGCCGCAAATCTTGGGGATCTTCAGCGTGCATTTTTACTCCACCGATCTTCCTGCCGCGCGAGAATTTTATTCCAGGATCCTGGATGATCCCGAAATCGTTTGCCATTGGTGCGAGGCCCTGCCATCGGATCGCCTCGCCATCATTCTACCCTCCAAACAGATATTGACGTTCTCACTGCCAACCGGGGTGCCGCCGTCGAACTTGCTGGTAGAGATCGTATTCGCTACAGATAACGCCAAGGCAATGAGGGAATACTTGATGGCAAACAAAATCGCCATCGAGAAACAAGAAGTGGAACCGCCGGGCGCAACAGTTCCGAGCAGCCTTTTCATGGGCTTTACAGTATTCGATCCTGAAAAACACCGGATCGGATTTCTGCAAGTACCAAAGACATGGAAGCCTTCGCCGCCTACAAACGCTCTACGCATAATCCATGCCGGCTTCGTTGTGAACGACCCCGCCGCCGAGAATCGCTTTTACAAAGACCTATTGGGCTTCCATCTTTACTGGCACGGTGGAAGGCAGCCCAACAAGGACGATTGGGTAGCATTGCAAGTGTCCGATGGCACGGACTGGGTCGAATACATGCTCAACATTTCCCCGACCGCGAATCACCATACGCTCGGTGTAGCGAATCACATCGCGCTGGGCGTGGAAGACATTCACGCCACGCAGAAGCTGGTGATCGAGAACGGCTTTCAGCCTGCCGAGGAACCTCAGCTTGGGCTCGACGGCAAATGGCAACTCAACGTTTACGATCCCGATGGCACGCGCACCGAGTTCATGGAGTTTAAGCCCGTCGAAAAACCATGTTGCAGCGAATTCACGGGCGTCCAACCTGGCCCGCAATGACGACGCAAGGCTTTGCCGAATCCACTCCGGGCTTCGAGCAACGCATTTGCGAGCGCCCAGAAGACATTCTTAGGATAAAATCAAAATCATCCGAATCTTGAGGTGCACCGTGCGATTTGTCCGACAACTTGCATTGCTGTGGATCGTTGCGTTACCCCTCTGCACCTTTGCCGCGCCCGATAGGCCGGAAATTACCGGCATCGCGCTAGTTCGGCTGCGCGCCAGCAATATCGACGCTTCGCGCGCCTTTTACACCAAGACGCTGGGCCTGACGCAAGCCACGAAAGGCTGCTTTAGCTCGGCAAAAACCGCCACGTGTTTCATCGTCAATTCTATACAGCAGCTCGAACTGATTCCGGCCGATCCGGGCGAAAACAAGAACGCTGTCGAAGCAATCGGCTATCACGTGCGCGACGCAAAAGCCATGCGCGACTATCTGCTGGCTCGTGGTGTGAAATGCAGCGAAGTAAAACGCAGCGATTCCGGAGACAAATACATCGAGGTCCAGGATCCTGAAGACCACCGCGTCCTGCTTCTTTCTCCCGGCAATGGCACCATGAGTTCGGTGGCGATCTCTCCGCTCAGCAACCAGATCATTCACGCGGGATTCGTGGTTCGAGACCGTGCCGCCGAAGACGCTTTCTACAAAGAGATTCTGGGTTTCCGTTTGTACTGGCATGGTGGAATGAAAGACGACGAGACCAGTTGGGTGGCCATGGAAGTACCGAACGGAACGAACTGGCTCGAATACATGCTCGGGATTTCGCCTACTGCCGACCATCACACGCTCGGCGTAATGAATCACATTTCCCTCGGGGTGATTGATATCAAAGCGGCGGACGCCCGGCTGATCAAGAACGGCTGGAAGCCCACCGAAGAACCCAAGCTGGGGCGCGACGGCAAATGGCAGCTCAATCTCTACGATCCGGACGACACGCGCGTCGAGTACATGGAGTTCAAGCCGGCGCAGAAGCCTTGCTGCAGCGACTTCACCGGCCCCCACCCCGGACCGAAATGATTGCTTGGTTTTTTTGCGGCGGGGAAACTCGTATCTTCATGAGCCGGGCAGGTGTTGATGGTGCTGCAGTTGGCACAGCCAAGAGCGTCTGTGCTACCTGGAGTCTCGTGTTCGTACTTGCCCTGCTTCTTGGCTTTAGCGGCCTCACGCCGCTTCGCGCGCAAGAGCTCGACAAGCCGGTCCAGAACATCGACGAGGACATCACCGCGTTCGGCTATGCGTCCGACGGTCGCATCGCTTACGCCGTCAATCGCCCGTTCAAGACCAAGCAGTACGACCTGGAGCACGATGACATCTGGATCCAGGACGCGAATGGCAAGCGCCGCCGCATCTTCATTGGCGAGAAATTCCAGCGCGGTGCCGCTCCGTTCACCTATAACGTCAATTCGTTTCGCTGGTCGCCCAACGGGCACCTGCTTCTCGCCGAACTTTCTACCGCAACGGTCGATGAGACCGGCAAGACCGTCGATTCCACCATGACTCTCGTTCTCGACGAGAACGGCAAGGAAGTTCGTCTCGGCGGAGAAGATAACGTCATCAAGGACGCAGCCGACGCGTCGTGGCTGGTCGACAATGCAACGATCATTTATCTTTCGGAAGTCGTGAAGCCCAAGGTGCTGTTTTCTTTTCACTACCTCAATCGCGCCGCGGGTCCCGCCGGACACGTGTTTGAGGGCCGCACGTTTTTGGATTTCGTTCCCGTTCCCGGCAACAACATGGCTTATGCCATCGAGCGCGACCGCAATCTCTCGGGTCCGCCGCGCCTTCAGCGCCTGGAGCTTCTCGCTCAGGACGACCACGAAGTGGCGACGCTCGACGGCTACGAAGCCGGGCTGTCCCTCTCTCCCAGCCGCAGCAAAATCGCCTACTATATCGACCGAGAAGTACTCGAAATTCGCGATCTCGCTAATCCAGCCCGCATAGCCCGCGTCCGCGCCGGCTTCGGTGTATTTCACTGGGCACCCGATGAATCACGAGTCCTTCTCAAGCGTTCGATCGAGAAAAAATCCGGCGACCTGGTTTGGATCAATCTGCCGCCGCTCGATGCTCACGCCACCACCGACAAGGACGCACCGCCGATCGCGCAGCCGACCCCGATCCCCGTAATGCACGGCCTCACCTTCCGCGAATTCGCGATTTCGCCCGACGGCCGATTCCTGGCCGTCATCGTCCCAGGCAAACGCAGCCTCGCGGTTTATCCCCTCCCCAGGTAGGCCGCGAAGCGAACATTTTTTGCGGTGGCTAACTTGCTAGGATTTGGCGGCGGCGCTTGTGCTCGATGAGGATGCAGGCGTCCATCACGACGATGAGGCCGGCGGCGCGAGCCTTCGCTGCGGCTCGCGGGTGTTCGATGCCGAGTTGCATCCAGGCGACTTTGGCACCAACGCGGATGGCACCGTCTACCGCTGCGGCAACTTCCGCTGTGCGGCGAAAAATATCCACGATCTCAACCTTCTCAGGCACCTCTTCCAGCCGAGCGTAGCTTTTCTCGCCGAGGACTTCCGTTTCGTTCGGATTCACGGGAATGATCCGGTAGCCTGCCGACTGAATGTATTCGGTGACGCCGAAGCTGGGACGCGATGGATTGGACGACAGCCCAACGACGCCGATCGTGCGGTATCGCTTCAGAATTTCAGCGATGGGATCGGCGCCCAGATTTACGCCGTCGGGAAGAAGAATCTTCATTCAAGAATGATCTCACTTTTTCAAGCAGCGGTTGCACGATCACAGCGCCCTCAATTGCTCCACTTCCTTGCCAGTCAGCTTACGGAATTTTCCTGGTGGAACGTCGAGTGACAACGTGCCGAGCTTGACGCGCTTAATCTTTTCCACGTGGTAGCCCACGCGGTCAAACATGCGCCGGATCTGCCGGTTGCGCCCTTCGATCAAGACGACTTCGTACCAGGGATTGGGTGCGTTTTCCACCAGACGAATCGATGCCGGTGACGTTTTGACGCGCCGGCCATCGTCGAGCTCGATCGTTACCCCCGAGCGCAGCCGAGCGATAGCCTGCTCATCGGGCTTGCCGCTGACTTTGACGAGATACGTTTTGGGAACGTGCGAGCCCGCCTTGGTGAGCTTTTGCGCCAGCGCGCCGTCGTTGGTCATCAAGAGCAAACCTTCGCTCGCGTAATCCAGACGCCCGACGGGGTAGACACGTTCGGGAATGCCGCGCATCAGGTCCATAACCGTGGGGCGGCCCTGCGGATCGCTGACGGTAGTCACGTAGCCTTTCGGCTTGTACAGGGCAAAATAGAGAAACTGCTCGCGGCGCGGGAGCGGCGTTCCATCGATCGAAATTTTGTCGTGGTCAGGGTCGGCTTTGGTGCCGAGTTCGGTGACCACTTCCCCATTCAAGGTGACACGGTGCGCGGCGATCAGTTCTTCGGCTTTACGGCGCGATGCAACGCCTGATGCTGCAATAATTTTCTGCAATCGTTCGAGAGGCATGGATGGAAACGTTGCGTTCGTGGCCGCGTCAGGACGACCGCGCCGGGGCTTTTGCCTTCCGCACCGGGCTCGCGGCTTTCCGCAGCGCCTCAAGCTCCGGCTTTTTCAGCTCGCGATACCGCCCTCGCGGGATCCCTTCGACGCTGAGAGGCCCCAGCCCAATGCGAATCCACTTTTCGACGGGATGTTGGGCCTTGAACAGGACGCGGCGCAGCTCTTCCTTCTTGGTGTCGCGCATGCGCACTTCGTACCAGTAGTTGGCGGCGCGCCCGCGCGTCGAGTCCGGCTGTCGCAGCGTTTGCATCCGCACGCCCGCTTCCTTTCCCAATTGCGCGAGGTCGTGGAGCGTCAGCATTCCTTTCACCTTGACGTGATAGGCCTGCTCGAGGTGTTCCCAGTTTTTCAGCAGCTCGGCGGCGAGATCGCCATCGTTGGTGAGCAGGATGATGCCGGACGCCGCGTATTCGAGATTGCCGACCGGGTAGACGCGCGTGGGAAACCCGCGCAAGGAATTGCGCAACGTCTTGCGGCCTTCTGGGTCGGTCATCGTAGCGACGACCTCGGTTGGTTTGTTGAGCGCGAGGTAAACGAGCTGCTCGGGCACGGTAATCACTTTGCCTGCGGCTTCGACGCGGTCGGTCGCGAGATCGGCTTTCGTGCCTAGTTCGGTGACCACGCGGCCGTTCACGCGCACCTGCCCGCTTGAGATCAGTTGCTCAGCGTGGCGCCGCGAAGCGATTCCCGCCCGCGCGATAATCTTTTGCAATCGTTCCTGCATTTTGTGAGGTTCTCAGTTTGAGGCTTTAAAGTAGAACAGGCACTCATGCCTGTTCCCACTGTGGCCGCATCCAGGTGTTATTCGCCAGCGGCTGCTTTATGCGATTTCTCCTCGAGTGTGTCCGCCAATTCTGTCCGTGGTTCGGGCTCCTGCTCAGCGAGAATCGCAGAGGCCTCCTCGGCCGGCACTTGCGAAGAAGACTCCTCGGCAGACTCCGCGCGCAACGTCGAGCCGTCGGGCACCGCGTTTTCAGTCTCCGCTATTTCAGAGCTCCGCTGCGATTCAGCAGCCGAGGCACTCTGTGGATCGCGCGCTTCCGCCGAGGGCGCTTCGGTCGAACTCCCGCCGACGCTGTGCGGAATCCCATCCAGCACGCTCTCGTCCCCGGCGCCCGGCGTGGCGATTCCCTCGTCGGTCCCGAGGGCCTCGCGCGCCAGCGCCTCGAATTCTTTCAGGCTCGGCAGCTCTTGCAGATCGCTCAAACCGAAACGCATCAGAAATTCTTTCGATGTGCGATACAAAATCGGCCTGCCGATCACTTCCTTGCGTCCCGCGGTGGTGATCAGCCGCTTGTCGAGCAGCGTCTTCAAAACTCCAGAAGTGTTCACACCGCGAATTTCCTGAATTTCGGGGGCGGTGACCGGCTGCTTGTAGGAAATCACCGCCAGTGTTTCCAGCGCTGGCATCGTCAACCGCAACGGCGGGCGCAGGCTCTTGATGAAGCGCCGTACCGCGTCGTGATGCTGCGGCTTGGTGTACATCTTGTAGCCGCCGGCCACCCCGCGGATTTCGATCCCGCGCTCCTCGGAAGCGTAGCTGGCCACCAATTCGTCCAGTGACGACTGCACCGCCAATTTTTCCTCGCCGAGCGCCGTCGCCAACTGTTCAATCGTCGCGGGTTCGTCCGCCGCATAGATGATGGCTTCCAAAGCCGCTTTTCGTTCTTCGTTGGTCATAGAGAAAACCTTGAAGTAGAGGATGGAAAGGAGGTACAGGATGTAAAGAAAACGGCCGCAGCGGCGGTTGTGAGCTCCGTTCCCCTAGTTCCTTTATCTCATTCACTTCCTGTACTTCCGTAACCTCCACTATTTATATTCTTCATCAATCTGTCGAATCCCGCCACCTTCGTCGAACACCAGATCGAAGGACTTGCCTTTCTTTACCACAATTTCGCCGAACTGCTTTTCTTGCGCCAGCAGCGCCGCTTGCATCTTCACCATTTCGAGCACAGCGAGAAACGCGACGATCATGGCGTGCCGTGACGGGCAAGCCTCGAAAAATTGAATCAGGCTCACCGAGTTGTCGTCGCTCGCCAGGATTTGGGCGCGCAACTGCGCCATCATCTGCGCCACGGTAAACTGCTCGTGCTGCAGGTCGATGCGCGAAACTTCCTTGCGGCGCTCCAGGACTTGCTGGAAGATTTTTACTAAATCGACCAGCGAGACGACCAGTTCGCCTTCCGTGCCTTCATCGTTGTACAGAGACTTATCCGGCTTCGACCAGACGTTTTCTTCGATCTGCTGTTTCTGATAAAGAAGCTGCGCGGCGTTCTTGAACTTTTCGTGTTCCACCAGCCGCTGCACGAGTTCCGCGCGCGGGTCCGTCGCTTGCTCTTCCGGCGACGCCAGCGGATCGGGCGGCAGGAGCATTTTCGATTTGATGTAGATCAGCGTCGCCGCCATATAAATAAAGTCGGCGGACACGTCCACGTTCAATTCTTCCAGCTTGTGCAGGTAATCCAGATATTGCGACGTAATCTTGGCGATCTGGATGTCATGAATATTCATCTCCTGCTTCTTGATCAGATCAAGCAGCAGGTCCAGAGGCCCCTCATACATCGGGATATTGATTTTGTACGGCGTTGCCATGAATCCTCGTAAACCGTGACCCGTGCCCCGTTCCTCGTGCCCGTGCCCCGTCCGCCACGTGCTCTCATCCTGAAGCGATCCGACCATGCTGTCATCCTGAGGCTATCCGACGAGGATAGCCGAAGGACCTCAGCGTATGCTTCCATCGAGGTGCACCCTAAGTTGAGATCCTTCGCTTCGCTCAGGATGACAACGATGTTGCTGGCGGCACCTCACTCGTAACGGCAGGGCCGATCTATTCACTTCCCTGCCGCTTCGCCGCCGGAAATTTCCTTGCGCTTCTTCTCCCAGCCGAACACCGCCTCGCGGACTCGCGCCATCGTTTGCTGCGCATGTACGCGCGCCGTTTTCGACCCGGCGTCGATGATCTCCAGCACGCGCGCCGG
>Ga0187855_10002002_pt1 | contig 15568 bp, 14 predicted proteins | sample June2016WEW_8_10_2_FD_132969 | JGI IMG/M metagenome (GOLD analysis project Ga0187855, IMG submission 132969) | Peatland microbial communities from SPRUCE experiment site at the Marcell Experimental Forest, Minnesota, USA - June2016WEW_8_10 | ecosystem: Environmental > Terrestrial > Soil >...
AATCGTCTTCGACATACATGTCGAACTTGCCGACATAGGCGAGGAGGAAATCCAGGATCTCGCTGTCGTCGGCCAATTGCCGCCGCGGCAGCACCACCTGATGCGGGCATTCCTCGTCGAGCTGGCGCAGCCAGGCGCTTTTTTTGTCCGGGTCCATGGTCTCAATCCCCTTGACTCAGACGACAGAGTGTTCTCTTTTTGTTCTGGAAAGTCAAGGCCGCTCACGTCCGGCCCGGGAGCCGAAATTCAAGAGCGTTAACAATGTCTGTCGAGTCCATTGGCGACGCTTTTGCGCTCGGCTGGCGCGTCTCCGTCCGCTGCAGCTACGGCCGCTCCGACGGCCCGCGCTCGCAATCGAGCCGCGAATGCAATTACCGCAAGGAGCTCGACATGGAGACGCTGGTGTGGACGCGGGGCAGGGCGTTTCCGCTGTCGCGGCTGGAAAGCCGGCTGCGCTGCCCGCGCTGCGGCTCGCGCAATGTGGTGGTGTTGTATCGGCCGCCGAGCAGCAGTGCCGCCGCGCGGTAGCCGGCGCCCGCTTAGCGTCGCGACAGCCGGCGCTTGTTGGCGCGCAGGTCGGTCACCGAAGCAGAGACGTAACGCTTGACGTACGTCATTGAATGGGATACATTCAGCGAATCATGCCCAGCAAAGGACGTCGGCCGGGTGACGCCGGTCGATGGGGCAGGAGCGGTTCCCGCGGGCAGGGGCTCGTCACCTCCGCTCCCGGGCGGCTAACGGGAAAACGCCCGGCCGGCATTGATGACCGGTCTGCGACTTTGTCGCTGGACTGGGATAGGAGACGGCGGATAACGCCCGCCGATAACCGCGTCCCAGGAAGCGCGTTCTGGAGCTGAGCGGCGGCGTTGGCTCGCGGCCGCAAGTGCCGCGGTGGAACGCCGTCAGGCGAGCGCGCTGCGATCAGCGCGAACCGCGCCCGTATGGTGCGGACCATCGGAAGACATGCGCCTGGCCGCGTTCTGCTTCCTTTTTGTTTGTTGTTTGTAGGGTGGGTTGAGCGAAGCGAAACCCACCGCAAGGAATAAAGTTCACCGAGCATCACCGAGCCAAAAAACCGGTCCCACCGCCGGTTCAGGCGTGACGCGATGATGCTCGGCGGAGTTGTTGACTGTCTTTTGCGCATGATCTTGTCCGAAAACCGGTAGCCACTTTTCGGGATCATGCGGTTGTACGGCATGCCTCGGGCGCGCATCGCGCCGCGAGAACGATTTCGCTTTCACCTCTCCCCAGTGGGGAGAGGTCGGATTGCGAAGCAATCCGGGTGAGGGGGAACAGATAACGAGGGGCCTGGCCCCCCTCACCCGGCTCGCAGCAAAGGCTGCTCGCCGACCTCTCCCCGCCGGGGAGAGGTGGGGGCATGGACCGCGCCGCGGGGAAGGGAAATGCTACTCCACGTCCAGCGGTTCAGTACCGGTGGAGTTGCCGGCGGCGTCCAGCGTGATCTTCTGTACTCGCGCCTCGGCCTGCCGCAACAGGTCCTCGCAGCGGCGCTTGAGCGCTTCGCCGCGTTCGTAGATGGCGACCGACTCCTCGAGCGGCACCTTGCCCTCTTCGAGCCGCTTGACGATCGATTCGAGCTCCTCGATCGCGCGCTCGAACGACAATTGTCCGACGTCGCCGTTATCCCGGTTATCGTTCTGGCCGGCTTGATTGTTCTGTTGCGCCATCGCGCGGCTCTCCGACTCGTTTCGTCTTATAGCAGATCGGCCGTGCTAGCCCCGCATCAGCGCGGTGACATGCGCGGCGACCGAGTTGGCCAGCGCCTGCAGATCGTAGCCGCCCTCCAGCAGCGAGACCACGCGGCCGCCGGCGCAGCGATCGGCGACCTCCATGATCTTCTGCGTCGCCCAGGCGAAGTCGGCCTCGAGCAGATTGAGGTTGGCGAGCGGATCGCGCATGTGGCCGTCGAAGCCGGCGGAAATGACGATCAGCTCCGGCTGGAACTCGCGCAGCCGCGGCAGGATGCGGTTCTCGAAGGCGGCGCGGAACTCCTCGCCGCCGTCGCCGGGCCGCAGCGGCGCGTTGACGATGGTCTCGTACTCGCCGGATTCGATCACCGCGCCGGTGCCGGGAAACAGCGGCATTTGGTGGGTCGAGCAGTACATCACCGTCTTGTCGGCCCAGAAAATCTCCTGCGAGCCGTTGCCGTGATGGACGTCGAAGTCGACGATCGCCGCGCGGGCGACGCCGTGGCGTTGCTGCGCATGGCGCGCGGCGATGGCGGCGTTGTCGAACAAACAAAAACCCATCGGCCGCGCGGTCTCGGCATGATGGCCGGGCGGCCGCGTGGCGACGAAGGCATTGGCGGCTTTGTTGCTCAAAACCTCGTCGACCGCATGCACGGCGCCGCCGACCGCGCGCAGCGCCGCTTCGAAGCTGCCGGGCGATATCGAAGTGTCGGCGTCGAGCCGCACCAGGCCTTGCTCCGGGGTCGCGTCGCGAATCTCGGTGATGTAGTCCATGGGATGGCACAGCGCGATGGTTTCGAACGGCGCCATCGGCGCTTCGACCCGCGCCAGCGTTTGAAACTTTTCCGCTTCGAGGGCGCGCTCGACGGCGCGCAGCCGCTCCGGCCGCTCCGGATGACCGCTCGGCGTCAGGTGATCGAGACAGGCGGGATGGGTGATCAAGAGCGTGGACATGGACGCGACGTTCTACTGGGCCAGCGCCGCGTCGGCGGCGATCAGGCCCGGCCCGCCTTCGACCACGGTGCGCTCGAGCCCGGCCGCCTGGACGGAAAAATTCTCGGCAAAAAACCGCGCCAGCGCGATGCGCGAAGCGCCGTCGGCGCCGAGCCGGAGCGCGGCGAGCGCCTGCTGCGCCAACATGCAGCCGCCGGTGGTGACGCCGAACAGCCGCAGATAGGGCGTTGCTCCGGCCAGCGCCTGGTCGGTGTCGCTTTCGAGATGGGTGAGCATCCAGGAGGTGGCGCGCGCCAAGCTGTCGACGGCTTCCTCGAGCCGCACGCCGGTCCAGCCCAGCGCCGGATCGTTGGTGGCACCGACCGCTTCGACGATACGGCGCAATTCGCCCAAAAAACCTTCGATCACCGCGCCGCCAGAGAGCGGCAGCTTGCGGGTGACGAGATCGATCGCCTGGATGCCGTTGGTGCCTTCGTAGATCGGGGTGATGCGGGCATCGCGATAAAGCTGCGCCGCGCCGGTCTCCTCGATGTAGCCCATGCCGCCATGCACCTGGATGCCGAGCGAGGTCACTTCGACGCCGATGTCGGTGGAAAACGCCTTGGCGATCGGCGTCAACAGCGAGGCGCGCGCATGCGCCGCGTGCCGCGCCGCCTTGTCGTCGCCGCGCTCGGCGCGATCGAGCGCCATCGCGGTCGCATAACAAATGGTGCGCGCGGCCTGCGTCAGCGCGCGCATGCTCAACAGCATGCGCCGCACGTCGGGCTGCGCGATGATCGGCGCCGATTCGGTCGCCGGCATGCCGGTGGTGCGGCCTTGCCGGCGCTCGCGTGCGTAGGCGAGCGCCAGCTGCGTGGCGCGTTCGGCGATGCCGACGCCTTGCAGGCCGACCGCGAGCCGGGCGCGGTTCATCATGGTGAACATGGCGGCCATGCCGGCATTCTCTTCGCCGACGATGAAGCCGGTGGCGCCGCCGCGATCGCCGAAGATCATGGTGCAGGTCGGCGAGCCGTGGATGCCGAGCTTGTGCTCGACCGAATGCGCGCGCACGTCGTTGCGGGCGCCGAGCGAGCCGTCGGCGTTGAGCAGGATTTTGGGCACCAGGAACAGCGAAATGCCGCGCGTACCGGGCGGCGCGTCGGGCAGCCGCGCCAACACGAAATGGATGATGTTGTCGGTGAGGTCGTGCTCGCCGTAGGTGATGAAGATCTTCTGGCCGGTGATGCGGTAGCTACCGTCGCCGGCGCGCTCGGCGCGGGTGCGCAGCGCGCCGACGTCGGAGCCGGCCTGCGGCTCGGTGAGCTGCATCGTCCCGGTCCATTCGCCGGAGATGAGTTTTTCCAGATAGGCGCGCTTGAGCGCGTCGCTGCCGTGGGCGTTGAGCGCATCGATCGCGCCCATGGTGAGCATCGGCCCGACGCTGAAAGCCATCGCCGCCGCGTTCCACATCTCGGTGCAGGCGGCGTTGAGCACTTGCGGCAATCCCTGGCCGCCCCATTCGGCCGGCGAGGCCAGGCCGTTCCAGCCGCCCTTGCGCCAGGCGTCATAGGCCTCTTTCCAGCCGGGCGCGGTAGTGACGACGCCGTCCTTGAAGCTGGCGCCGGCCTGGTCGCCGACCCGGTTGAGCGGCGCGATGACTTCGGCGGCGACGCGGCCGGCTTCGGCCAAGACCGCATCGACGTCATCCATGGTGAGGTCGCCGAAAAAGTCTTGCTCGAGCGCGGGCAGAAGCGCCGCGCCGTATTTGAGCGCAAAGTCCATGTCGGCGAGTGGAGCGCGATAGGTCACCGATAGCCTCCCCGGCGATCGAACGGCTGGCGGAGCAGCCGGCGCGGCAGCGGCGATACGGCCCGATGCCGGCCGGCGGCGGGCGCCGCCATGTCATGATTCATATTCATTATATGGTGCCAGCCCTGCTGCCTATATAGAGCTTAGGCGGAACGCCGGAGGGCGGAAAGGGCAAAGCAAAGCGCGGGGGATTGCGCCGGCGCCGGCGATAGGGCGAGATGGCGGTTTTGCGCCGCGGCGAGACGGTGCCGCGCGCTTTACAATACTCCTACGCTCGCCTACCGGAATGACGATGGGTTCGCAGTCTTGGCAGAGCGTCGCATCGCGCCGGACCTTGCTCTCGGCTCGTCATGGCCCCGACGCAGCGGTATTGGGGCTGATCATTGTTTTTCTCGGTTTGCGGCTCGTCTTGGCGGCGACACTCGGCCTCGGCGTCGACGAAAGCTATTCCATCGCCAGTGCGCGCGAGCTCGAGCTGTCCTATTTCGACCACCCGCCGCTGCATTATTGGATCGCGCACGCGTTCATGCCGCTCCTTGGCGACGGCCGCGCGCTGCGGCTGCCGTTCATTATTCTATTCGCCGGCTCGTCGTGGCTGCTCTATCGGCTCACGCGCCGGCTGTTCGGCGATTGGGCCGGCGTCTGGGCGGTGCTGGCGCTCAACCTGTCGGCGTTTTTTACGCTGTCCGCCGGCGGCTGGATCGTTCCCGACGGTCCGCTCATCTTCTTTCTGCTTGCCGCGGCGCTGACGCTGGCGAACACGTTCTTTCCTGGCGCCGCCGCTCCCGCTTCGCCATGGCGAAGCTGGATCCTCGCCGGAATTTACCTCGGGCTGGCAGGCCTGGCGAAGTATCAGGCGGTGCTGTTCGGATTCGGGCTCCTGCTCTATCTCGTGAGCGTTCCCGGACGCCGCCGCGTTCTGCTTCATCCCGCGCCGTGGGCAGGCGCTCTCATCGCGCTCGCGATCTTTTCGCCGGTCCTGATCTGGAACGCGCAGCACGGCTGGGTCTCTTTTGCCTATCAGGGCGGCCGCGGTCTGGCGCAAGGCGGACTTCACGTCGGCAATGCACTCGCCAACGCTGCCGGCCAGGCGGTCTGGATCCTGCCCTGGATCTTCGTGCCGTTGGCGATTGCGGTCTGGCAGGCCTTGCGGGCCGGACGTCGGCACGAACGATCCTGGTACTGCCTTTGCCTCGGCCTGCCGACGATCATGTGCTTCACCTTCATCCCGCTTTGGGGCGACAGAGGTCTGCCGCATTGGCCGATGTCCGGCTGGCTGATGCTTTATCCGATCCTTGGCGCGTATCTCGACGGCCTTGTCGCCCGCAAAGAGGCCGGGCCGCGCCGCTGGGCGATCGCCTCCGCGGCGTTATTGGTCGTGTTGGCGGCGATCGCCGTCGGCCACGCGGCGACCGGCTACGGCAAGCTGTTGTTTCCTGCCGCCTTCGCCCATGGCGATCCGACGCTCGAGGCGGTCGCGTGGACGCCGCTCCGGGTTGAACTCAAGGCGCGCGGCTATCTCGACCGCAACGACATGTTCGTCATTGCGCCGAACTGGATGGACGCCGGCAGGATCGACCAGGCGCTGGACGGCGCGTTGCCGGTCACTGTGTTCGGCGATTTGGCCGACGCCAAGAACTTCGACTTCAGCGACGACCCGAAATCATGGCTCGGGCGCGACGCTCTCATCATCGGCCGCACGATCACGCCGGATCGCGCGGCGCGCCTACGGCCGTATTTCCAATCCGTCGAAGAGTTGCCGCCGGTGTCGTTCGGCCGCTCCGGAATGCGGGAGATCGAATTGCACATCTTGCTCGCCAAGAAGCTGAAGATGCCGTTGCCATCCTTTGATTCGAAACGTTCCGGATAGGCGCTGTTGACCAGCTTCGGGCGACCTTTCGCGGCCACGTTGATCAGTGACGGCGGCGTCGCTATGTTGCGCCGGCGGATGGCCCGCGGCCGGCCGCGGCAATCCGACGGCGCATTGGGGCGTAGCCAAGTGGTAAGGCAGCGGATTTTGATTCCGCCATTCGGAGGTTCGAATCCTCCCGCCCCAGCCAGATTTCTACTGTCCTTTCATTGTCTTGGTCGTCGTGTCGTCACGTCTGCTCGCTTCATTTCGAAACCGATTCCGCGTTTCATTTCGAAATTCTGTTCCCGCAGCGTTCGCTAGAAGATGCGCGTGACGCTTGCGGGTTGCTGACAGAGCCCGCTCCATCGTTCGCTTGGCATATCCGGCATAGGCGCTGGCGGTTTTGTGTGCGGATAGGGCGCGACCCTGACCGTCGGTCAATTCCGCCTCCTCCAACTCCGTCATGCCGCCGTGGCGGCAGGCATCGAGCGTAAATGTGGCCGGTAGACCAATTTTATCGCGCATCGTTTGTATGATCTTCTGCATGCCGCTGAACGAGTAGGGTTTTGTTACGCCCTTACGGACCTCGCGGAGGATCATAGGAACGCCAAGGCGTGGTAACTGCGCTAGAATTCGCTCAGCTTCTTCGTAGAATTTCACCGGGCCGGCATCAGTCATTTCTTCCAGCGGGTGCCAGACAACCGCGCCCGTCTTGTGGTGTTCAATCTTTATGGCGTTCGGCCAGTCGGCGCTGCGGTAGTCGGTCCAGCGGATATAGCCAGCTAGGACGTTCTCCGGGCGCTGCAGCCATTCAAAACAGATTACCGCCGCCGCTGCCGCACCCGGTTGGCCATTTTCTACACAGCCCCAAGCGAAGCGATAAACGAGTTCGCGGGTAACGGCAGCCTTAGCTTTTTTCGTTCGAGGTTGCTTTGTTACGCCCTCCCAAGGATTCGGTACGGCGCGATCAAATTGATCTGGGTACAAGCGATGAACAACGCGCCATGCTCTGCGGCAAAGAGCAACCGCTTTTTCGCCTTGACGCGGTCGCTCGCCACGCGGACCTTGAACTATCAATTCATAAATCTTGTCCGCGCTTACTGGTGTAATTGCCTTGATCTTTCGATCCCCGATTTTGTCGCCCTTTTTTGTCACAATGTCGCTAACTAACAACATGGTCCGCTCGTAATCAGGGCGCGAGCGTAAGGCAACTTTCTTGAGGTAGGCCCTGCTCTGCTTGTATTCGCGGAATAACCAATCGACGGTGCCGTAACGGACAAGTCCAGCAACTGGCTCACCGTCGCGCTTCGCCGCCCATTCATCAAACACAGCATTTAGCGCGGCGGCGCGTCCGCCGATGCCATTCTCTCCACACGCTTCCGCGTAATTAAGACCAAGCGGTTCGTTTGGAATGGTGCAACCGAGCTTGCGAAAGTGAGTCGGCACAATCCAGTAGAAACCGACCCGACCACCGGCAAGTCTTCTTGGCCGGACATAGCGGGGTAGAGGCATCATCATGGTCACAAGTCCTCTGCCACGTCCGTTGCGCGCACCAGTTCTGGCGGCAATATCGCGTGATCGAGGTCGTCGCGAAGCCATAACCGTCGTCTTCCGTCGCTTACTCGGGGTAGTGGATACTCACGCCCTACGCGCTTTATAAAAGCGTCAACCGTCGACTCTCCGCAATAGGCAGCCGCCAGTTCTACCCCCATACGTCGGGGCCAAGAACCAGCGGGTATGATCGCGGGGCGTGTCATGGCGTAGTGCCTTGCGGGCGATGCGCGGCGCAGTACCAGCGGCCCGACCGGCCAGCGCTCAGATCGACGCCGTAGCCGAAGCTCCCCCATGCACCGCATTCGGCGCAGAAGTGCAATAATACCGCGCCTTCTAATTTTTGCACCCGACCGCACCGAGAAGCGCAGGGCATTTGTATGCTTGGCTCACCTTCGACTGGTGGTATGGCGCGCTTGAACCATGGCGTTGGCGAGAGCAGTTCCGCCTCATGACCGGTGTCGGCGAGCGCCGCCAGTACCGCCGCCTTGTGCTCAGCGAGTAGCCTCACCACAGGCTCGGCGCGCTTGGGGCCACGGATCACGAGCTTATCGCCGGAGGCCTCAAGCCGGAGGCCAACATCATGAGCTCGGCGAAGGAGGGTCAGACCGTCCACGCCTCCTCCTCCTCCTCTGCATCGGTATTATCCGTCACAACGTCACAACGTTCGTCGTTATTGGACAAGTCGCACTTTTCGCGAGCGTCACACCCGGTTTCTGTGACGGATGAAAAATCGCCAGAAGTCCGCGGTTCATCGGGATTGTGACGCTGTGACGGCTGGGAAGCGGGAGTCGGCCGGGAAGAAGCCTTTGCGCCGTGCGCGGTACCGCTCTTGGGTGTAGGCTTGGGATACCTCTGCCACCACTCCTCGAAGTCCGCTCGTTTGTACCCTTTGGCCGTCGCGTCGCCGATCCGCACCGTGGTGGAGATGATGTCGAACCTGCCGAGCAACTCCGCCATCTTCCGGTCTGTGATCGGCTTGCCTGTCTTGCCGTAGGCCGCCCATGGCCGTTCCTCGTCGGCGATCAATGTGCCGACCAACGTCCTGGTGAAGATCGTGTGCTGCTCCGGCTGGCTATCGAAGGCCGCTTTGATGTCATGAAGTAGTTCGACGCCCTCACCGTCGTCGCCGCTGGTAGCCGCGCCGTCGCCAGAAAGCGCTGTAGCGGCGGCGTGTGCTTTCTTTGGCCACTCACCCCCGGCCAGTGACGCGATAGTGGCCAGTGGCTCCCAAAAATCGACCTCGCGGTCATTCAGCTTATCGAGCACGATAGGAGCGGCCCGGGCCAGCGCGGCGGCATTGTCGTTTGCCCAGCGCAAACATTGCTCACGGAATTTCTTGTGCGCGTCGTTATCGCGACGACGCAGACGTTCGACTTTCTCCGTCGATGTCTTGCGCCGCATTGGGATGACTATGGAGCGGTCAGTAAGTGTTGCAGTGAGTTGGCCGATAAGCCCAAATGCTTTGGGGCAGAATGTCGAGAACAACCGGGTCGTGATGGCTGTACCTTCGCCCTCACAGACCTCAACGTAGCCGTTTCTTTCAAAGCCACCGCAAAGGATGCCCTGGCGTTCGTCTCTTAGGTCGAGAACCCAACTGACCTCATCGAGACACAACGTCGGCTTGTCACGCTCGACACTGCGGTAGATCGCGGGCCTGCTCATCGAGTCGCTTTTCTTGGCTCGGCAGCAAAGCCAGTAGAGCAGCGTCATTAGCAACGTCTTGCCGCAGCGTCTGGTCGGCGATGTGATGGAGAGGTAGGGAGTGATATCGAAGAAGTCAAAAACCCAGGTGTGCAAAATCCAGAGCGCAAGCGCTTCGGCGGTGTGCTCGGGCAGGATGACGAAACGCTTGAGATACTCGCACAGGCTGTCGAGCAGGGCAGCGCCATCGACCTTTTCCTCACAAGGTGCGACGGCCCAGTGCGGCAGGAAATCTTGCGCGGCCTCGTTGGTCGCACGACGATTCGCGACCTCGCGGTCGAGCGTGCCGACCTTGACGCCGAGATTGGCGGCTGCGCTCTTGCGGGCGCGGTCGTATTCGATAGTGGGCAGCTTGGCGAGGCGCTTGATCTCGTCTTGATCATCAATCTTGGCGGCGTCTGCATCTAGCTTGTTCTTGTTTGCGAGGGAATCGTCCGCCTCTTCAGGAAATGCGGAACCGTAAATTGCGTCGATCACGCCGAGGCCGTGACGATCTGCAAGATGCCGTTCGGCGGCTTCCCGAATTTCTTGTTTGGCTTTTTGACGAACGCCATTGTCTCGCGGGACGCTTTGCTTCACCCAATTGAGCGCAGCTTGGTACACATCGAGGCCGCCACCGTTTGCGGCTGCATTTGCAATTCGTCCCTGCCAATCGAAAATTTTCCGATAAAATGGCAGGACGGCTGACCCCTCGTCGGGCGCACACGCGGTGTCGTCGACTGTCATTCGTCAGCCTCCGCGATCGCAGCGACCGCCTGATCCCACCTCAATTCCGGATGTTGCCGGAGATAGGCGGCGACGCGAATACTCAGGTTTGCAGGTGCGGCAATGTGCTCGTTCTCGATTCCTTTGATCGCTTTCTCGACGATCTTTTCCACGCGCTTGTTGTTGATGAAGAGTCGATAGGCATCACGAAGCAGATCAGCTTTGGGAATCAGCTTCTTGACGCCGTGTTTTTTGAGGTTGCCTTCCACGAACGTCACGAGCTGACGCGCAGTCATGGCATTCAACTCGACACGCTGGTGCAAGAGGAAGTCGATCTCCTGTGGCGTGGCCCCGTTCTTTCGCAGGTTTGCCCGCCGCGTGGCTTCGTTGCCGCGGTCGAACACGCCTTCGGCATGGAGGCGAAGTCTGTTGATGTCTTTCAGGCGTAGACCGAGATCGATGACCTTCAGCCGGTTGGCGAAGGTGTATCGCCGGGTGTCTTGTCGCAGCGTACCCAAAATCGAGAGACCACTTTTGTCGAAATCGTGGAGGACGAGCAGCGGGATTCCGTGCGCGCCGCACATTTCGTCGGCAAGCTTGCGACACGCCGTGACCGACATACCTTTCGTTGACATAACGGCAATGTCGAATCGTTGGTCCAATTGCACGCGCTCGAACAGGGGTAGAAATCCCTCCTTCTCGATGAACAGCACGGCACGGAAGCAGCCGCTCGATCCACGAGTAGCGACGTGCCCGGCGGCGAAGCCCGGTTCAATAGTTTTTGGCGCATGGACGTTCGAGAGATAGTCGCGGACACTGATGGTGCCGAGTCCGATCGAGCGCCCCGTGTGAGGCTCGATGAAGTGGCCGCGATCATCATAGGTGATGTCCCAGTTAGCTCCGTGCTGCTCCATGTAATCGGGCAACAATTGCTGACAGAAATACTGGTCGTTGAGTTGCTGGCCGCCCATTTTCTCCTGGATAAACGGACGGGCTTGATACATGACTTGCCGCGCCGATGCTGGCAACGTTCCGTTGGCACTTGCGGCCATATACGCCCGTTCCATCACCTCGAAGGCGGCGGACTTGAAATTGTAATAGTCGCTCGCTCGGATCAGGCGGGCGCGGCGGTTCGCCAGTGTCGATGCATGACGCTCCTCGGCCTTGCGCTGCTTTGCCCAGTCCCTGGTGACAAAGAGCACCGAGTCCTGGAGGCGCTCGGCCATGGTGCGATCACTCATCGTCGCCTCCGCCGCCGCAATCCGCGTGCTCGTCCTCGCAATTTCTCTGGATCGCGATCGCCGTCTTGCCGTGATCGGTGTACTCGATGCGGGGGCGTGCAAGATGCAGGACGAAGACGATCGGTTCGTCGCGGCCCGAGCGTTGCTCCGCGAGAATGCTGTCCAGGCTTTCGCCGTAGGAGCCTAGCGAACGGAAAGGATTGCCGACTGCGGGCGACCAGTTCACCCCGGTGATGATGCGGCGCTTGTTCGCGCCGTCAGGGCACCAGCCGAACGCGGCCTCGATCACCTCCGGAATGCCGTCGCTCTCGCCGAGATCGCGCCGATGCTTGAACGTGGCCAGATCGGCACCGGCCGCTTTGAACCGGGCGGCGAGATGATCCTTGCCGATGAAGCCGAGGTCCGCCGGTTTCACTGGCCGACTCTGGCGCTGCATAGCGGCGAGCAGATTGGCGATCCGATCATTGTTGACGCGATCGCCGTTGCCGAAGAACTCCGGCAGCGATAGACGCGCCGCGCCGACCTCCTCCAGCACGAGCTTCTGCTTCGCGCTCCCCGAAAGCCCGCGAAACTCGCTTATGAACTCCCGCACGGTGCGCGGGTCGCGACCATGATCCTGGTCGCGGGCGATGTAGGCACCCATCAATCGCCGGAGACGCGCCTCATCGTACCAATGCGGCGAAGTCGGGTCCGATGGAGTCCATTTTGCCCACGCCGGATCGGTGGCCTTGAAATCGACGCAGCGCTTGCCGTCCCAGGTGACGGACAGCGAAAGATGAGGATTGAGCCAGCCGAAGTCCTCGGCCATTTGTAAAAAATGCGCCTTCGCCTGATCGAGTTTTGAGCAAGCACAGACGGGCCATCGGACCGTGATCCGGGTACCGTTCCTTACAGAAGAGCGCTCGCGGATGTGGTCGATCTTCGGCTCTTGCCGAATCTGATCGACCCGGAAGCCGATGCGGTGCGCCGTGCCCCGGCTCTCGATCAGCGTCTCGCCCTCGGTGCCGTCCAGCGCGAAGGCCATGGCCACGACTGTCTTCAGGGCGTTGCCCTGCGCCCCTCGGGTCGGCGAGCAATAGGCTTCGCGGGATGATACCCGAACGGAGAAATCCAAGATGTCGGCGACCGTTTCGGGCGGCATACCCGACCCGTCGTCAGCGATGACGATCTCGTTTCCTTTGACCTGGACGCTGATCACTGGCGCCGTGCCGGACTCTTCGGCCTCGTCCAGGGCGTTGTCCGTCAGCTCTTTGAGAACCACGAGCGGCCACTGATCGACCGGGTGCCCGATCTGCTTGACCAGCTCGCGCTCGGTGCAGAAATCGAGCAAACGGGAGGTCCGGAACGTCTCCCGCTGCAGGGAGTGCCGCACACGCCTGTCGCCGGGATGGGGCGCCACGACGTTGCGCCCGCTCACGTTGCTTCCGAGCGCGCGTGCCACCGCATGCGGATGGCGCATCATCGCGCCGCCGTGATGACCGGGAGACGAACCAACCAGTCTTCAGCGTCGTCTTCGGTGATAATGGTTCGCTTTCCGATTTTCCGACCGCGTAGCCGCCCCGATTTGAGTTCCTCGTATGCTTTCGTTCGGCCGGGACCGTAGCGGTGACAGAACTCGGCAATGCTCATCGCTCGCTGCCTGGCACTCCACCGCTGTTCGGCGTCTGAAATTGTGCGAGAAAAATCCACCGTTCACCGCCATTGAATCCGCACATAACCGGATGCGTGCGTCAATGATCGGATAATCAGCATCAACGACTAAAGCCAGCAAAACCAGTGGACGAATTTGCAGAGCAATCTGGCGTTAAATTAGTCCTCATTTCCGATTTTTGATCCGGAACCTCATTGCTTTATCGATTGTGCCACTTCCAATGCTAGGATCAGCAATTTCGCAAACGTATTTGATGTATTTCACGGAATCGTCGTCCTTATAGGAACGAGTAATTTTTTTTCCCGCGTACTGTTCTCGTATCCCGTCGAGATTGCCCACCAGCCAGTAAACGTTTTCAGCTTTGGGTCCGCGCTTTTTGTCCTTTACTCGGTAAGCGGCAATCAAAAACCATTTGGGTGAGCGTAACAGTACGTCACAAATTTGAGACAAACGTCGGTGAGCGTCCTGCACCAGCCGTTGCTGTCCTGCGCTCGATACGGACCCTTGATGATGCGCTCTGTTGGTTAGCCGGTTCAGCGGACCGGACGGCAATGCACCACCGCCAATCAGCGCGGTGTAAGCGTCCCGATTGCTCATCAAGCTGGAAAGCCGCTCGTAAAAGCTCCTGGCGTCCTTCGCCAATCCATGAAATTCCCGGCGGATTTCGGCGGCCGCCTTGCGATGCAATTCAGATTCTTGGAATTCCCTAAACATTCCAAGTACTCTTTCAATTGCGTCACGTCCGTCCCCCGAGTCGTTGGGAATGCTTGAGAGCTTTGAAACTTCACTCCATTGTGCGGTTGTCAAACGTAACCTCGGAAAAGGTCGATGCGTATCAACACCTTCCAACGGATCGACTTGAATACGCTTCGCCTTGGATTTCGACATCCCACCACCGCCGTTCACCGCCGACACGACTGGTCGGCGCGGGGCAGCACCTCGGCGGTGATGTGAGGTGCGACGGGTGGCCACCCGGCCCCGCGCCTAAGCTAAGCGTACCATTTTCCACTGACCGGAGGCGAGGACGCGCTGGTGATGCCGTGGCACCGGCAACCCGGATGTAGTGCATGCGCTACAGAATGCGCTCGGCGCGGCGCGTGCGGTGGAACATCCTTGCCCCTTTAAGCCCGGACGCACTGGCGGCCACGGCTGGGGCGGCGCGGGGCGCTCTATGGACGATGCAGATCGCGTCAACGTAAAGTCAACATGAAGCGGGCTGGATGCGTCTTGGGTTCTGGCCGCTACGAATAGAGGTCAGCGGAGTTGTCAGTGGCAACCCAACGCGGTCTGGTAATCTCCGTCCCGGTCAAATTGGACGAAACGGGCCTTCGTGCGGGCGGAGGGCTCGATCAACAGGATCTTCGTTTTTCTTTGTTGTTTTGGGATAAATTGCATGCTCCACGAAATAATTTTCTTTTGCTTGGCGATCCAACCGCAGATTTTCTCGAAGGTGCAGGGGTTTTGGCGCAACCAATTACACGAGTTGATTTGTCCAGTGGTATTATAAATCCAGGTGAGGTTGTTCTTTCAGTACACCTAAACGCCTTCCGCGCGCTCGACCGGGCCGAGCCCGGTGTTTGGAGCTTAGGCGCGGGGAACAATTCCGTATCATTTCCCAAACATGATTTAGAGGTCGGACGCGGAGTATTGGTTCGCTTATATGAAGCCATCCCGGTCCCGGACAAAGACGTTCCCCTTCAAGACATTTTGGACTTCAGGGCAAAACGCCAAGATGAACTGCTTGCTCTCCGATACCATCTGGATTCGATCTATCAGCGCATTATCGCTGCAGGCGATGGTGAATTGGCGTTACAAACTGAGATTGGTGCCCTGGAAAAGGCAATCGTTGATTATCTCAAGGTCGCAAAAGGCGCGTCCCTTCCATTTATAAATATGACTTTTGAAGCCAACTTGAACATTCCCGCCGCAGTTGCGGCAGGTCTTACGACCTTCGCCGCTGGTTTTGGCATTGTGCCGACTTTGTTGACGGGCGCGGCGGCCGGAATCGCATTTGGACCTTCTGCTTCATTGAAAGATCACAAAACCAGCCAAACGCCATTTCGCTACGTTTCATCTTTCCATAAGCGCGTATTTTGACAGAGTCACTTTTATTCGCATGATGCCCGCGCCTCGCCGCTTCCCGCCGCCCTGGTCGAATCGATGAGGCAAACGATGCCTGCTTCATCGTCCGCACAGTCACTCGATTCACCTAAGAAGGCCCGCGCTATGCGTGCAACCGCTGCCATCTTCGTTACGCTCACGTTGCTCTTTCTGGGGCAAGAGGCAAAAGCTAGGGTCTGTACCCAGATAGCTTATTGAAAAGCAAGGGCGAACGTGATTCACCGTGGCCGGAGGTGGATCATGCGATTTGATTTGAGCGATGACGAATGGGCTCTGTTGGAGCCGCTGATGC
>Ga0187855_10002003_pt1 | contig 15568 bp, 16 predicted proteins | sample June2016WEW_8_10_2_FD_132969 | JGI IMG/M metagenome (GOLD analysis project Ga0187855, IMG submission 132969) | Peatland microbial communities from SPRUCE experiment site at the Marcell Experimental Forest, Minnesota, USA - June2016WEW_8_10 | ecosystem: Environmental > Terrestrial > Soil >...
AAGGTCGCGGCTGGCCTCCAGTGCGTTTTCGAATCTCCGCTTCAGCCCGAGATCGGGCTCGAGCTTCTGATCGGTGATCCAGTGCTGGTCATGAACGAAGAACTCCGACTGAAGCACATGCAGCCGGGCGAGTTCCTCGAACAGGAAAGCCGCGGCATCGGAGACTGGGCCCATGGGATCGCTGGCGTGCAGCCGCTCCCACTGTTTAAATGTGCCGTGGGCCTCCTCGAACTGGAAGTTATACATTTGGCTGTAGCCGTTTTCCAGCGTGGCCTCGGCGTGGCCAGCCGAAGCGGCCGTTGAGAGCACGGATATGAGAACCAGAGTGCGCTGGATCATCGGATTAAACCGTCGTCGATGCGCTTCAGCGCCGCGCCGATCTGCATCAGGCTCTTGGCATCGCTTTCCAGACCATGGGCCGCGAATTCCCGTTGACCTGCGAGTTGCACCGTCTCGATCAGTTCGTTGGACTGGATAATCCAAATGTCCTCACGCCGGCGTGACTGATCCGCTATCTTTTCGCATTTGGCCATGAGTAACGTCCTGAGTTCATTTACGTCAGCTTTTTTCATAACTACGGCCTCTCACCTGTGGCACCGGACGACGCCGTTCGCGAGGTCCAGCGGCACCCTCGGGATTTACCAGCCTGACGGCCTGCGTCGTTATCAAAGAGCCAACCGGCAACGGATTTCTGGAGCTAACGGACCAGGCTGGTCAAGCCGCCTCGCAGCCAACGACCCAGGCTTGCTGAGCTTTGGTCTCGCGCGAGAACAGCAGGCCGGGTGCATCCTGAGCATGGCTGACGCGGATGTAATCGCCGCGGCGGATCTGTCCGGTTGCCATGAGATTCGACAGCGGGTGCACCAGCAGGCGTTCGATCGCACGCTTGAGAGGTCTGGCCCCATAACGGACGTCGGTGCCCTCCGCTAGCAGGAACTCTTTCGCGCTCGCCGTCACGTCTATGGAGAATGGATTGCCCTGCGCCGCCGCATCGATCCGTTGCTGCACGATGTCCAACTCGATATCGATGATTCTGCGCAGTTCCGGCGTGCCAAGAGATCTGAACACGACGATGTGGTCCAGACGGTTCATGAACTCAGGGGTGAACCTACGCCGAGCTGCCGCGATACCCGTCATGGTGATCTTGCCGTTCAGTTTTGCCTTGCTCGTGCCATCACCGGAACACGCGACGTGAAACCCCAGCCGGGGCTCAGCCAGGGCGGTCATCTCGGTCGCGCCGAGATTGCTGGTCATGAAGATCATGCACTGGGAGAAGTCCACGCGCTGGTTGTCGCCCAGGGTCATGGTCGCTTTGTCCAGGATGCCCAACAAGAGATTCCAGAGTGAATCGCTGGCCTTTTCAATTTCGTCGAAGAGCACAAAGCTGAGCTTGAGCTCTTCGGTGTGTTGCCGATTGAGGGCTTGCTGGTTGAGCAGCGGGTGTGTTTCGCGGTGGCCAATATATCCGGGCGGCGAACCGATCAGCTTCGCGATCTCGTGGCTGTGTTGGAATTCCGCGCAATCGATTTTGACCACCCCGTGAGGGTCTTTGCGCAAAGCTTCCGCGGTTGCCTCCACAACGCGAGTTTTTCCGGAGCCGGTCGGGCCCAGGAATAAGAAGTTCCCGATCGGCCTGCCGGCAGGAGACATCCCGGTCAGAAATGCCTGATAAGCTTCGGCTATTCGGGTAATGGCGTCATCTTGTCCGATGACAAGCTGGCGTAGCCTGGTCTCCAGGTCCCGTGCCTCCTGTCCCTTTTTGTTGGGGTCGAGTATTTCGCTTAGACACATGGTCATATCTCCTTTGATCTCTCAGTCCGCTTTGTGCTCAACAAAACTGGCGCGAGATATTGAGCTTGCGCATGCGAGATTGGAACGTCGTTCGCTTCAGTCCCAAACGAGCTGCCGCGCCGTCCGGACCTCCGACTTGGCCTCTTGCTTCCTCCAGCGCCTTCAGTATCCGCGCCCGTTCGGCGTTGTGCGGCTCAGCCGGCGATCCGCCGCGGCAGGTGACCGGAGCCGCCCTGCCGATGAGCTCGTGCATCGGTACTTCGAGCGCGCTTCCCTTGGTCAGGATGACGGACCGCTCGAGCACATTCTGCAGTTCGCGGATGTTGCCCGGCCAGTCATAGTTCGTGAGTGCATCCAAAACGCAGGTCGGAATCGAATCGATGTTACGGCCCATACGCTGCGCATGTTTCTGGACAAAGTAGCGCGAGAGCAGCGGTATGTCTTCACGGCGCTCTCGCAATGGTGGAACCTCCAAGGGGAAAACATGCAGCCGGTAGTAGAGATCGGCGCGGAATTTGCCTTCCTCCACCATTGCTTTAAGGTCACGGTTGGTGGCGGCGACCAGGCGGGCGTTAGTCCGGATCGTGCGATTGCCGCCCACACGCTCGAATTCCTGGTCTTGAATCGCGCGGAGCAGCTTCGGCTGGAGCTCAAGCGGCATTTCGCCGATCTCGTCGAGGAATAGCGTCCCGTTATGCGCCACTTCGAAGCGGCCCATCTTCTGTGCCACCGCTCCGGTAAACGATCCCTTCTCGTGCCCGAATAGCTCGCTCTCGAGCAGGCTGGCGGGGATCGCCGCGCAGTTCACTTTGACGAAACTGCCCTTGCTGCGGCCGCTCAACTCGTGAATGGCCCGAGCGACGAGTTCCTTTCCCGTGCCTGTCTCGCCCGTGATGAGGACGTTAGCGTCAGTCGGCGCCACCGTCTGAATCCCCTTCACGACGCCGTGAAAAGCTGGCCCCTCGCCCACCATATTGCCGATATTCTGGTCGAGGCAGATCTCGTCTTGCAGGTAGAGCTTCTCGGTAGCGAGCCGCTCTTTCATTTCTGCCAGCTCCCGAAATGCGAGTGAGTTTTCCACCGTCATGGCAATCTGGCTCGCCACCTGCACCAGGAACTCGAGATCGTCAGCAGTCCAGGCATCGTCGGTCATTCGAGCCAGCTCCAGCGTGCCGATCGTGCGGTCTCGCGCGATCAATGGAACAACGCAGGCGGACCTGGTTCCTAGTGCCACGAACTTTCCAAAATTCGGGCTGGGATACCGATTGCTATCGGTGTCGCGCGCCACTACGGGCCTTCCGGTGGCGAGCGCCTCGGCCGAGGGCATGCCCGCTGGATCAAGCGGCCCCTTCAGTAGTTCGGCGAGCTGCGGGTGTAGGCAATCGAGTGCGTACACATCCAGGCCGCCGGTCTGATTGCACAGCGTCAGCAGCGCAAAATCGTGCCGGATGAGCTTCGCGACCTGGGCGGAAATCGCAGAAAATAGCTCGCCTTGCTCCAGCTTCGACACCAGCGCATCGGTGATGTCGAACAGCGCTCGCAACCGGTCCCGTTCCCGGACTGCTTGCTGCTTTGCGAGGAAGGACTCCACCGCGACCGCGAACTCGCTGGCTACGCGCTCGAGGAACGCGATTTCTGCCGGACTGGGGTCGAGTGGCGCTACCGAGCTGAAACCGAATGCGCCCAGCCGGTTGTCGCCTGTAGTGAGAGGGACGAGCACCATTGTACTGATCCCGAAGTCGCGAGAGAGTCTTACAAACTCGGGCCAGCGAGTTTCCGACTGGAGAGGGGAGACTACCAGCGGCTGCTGGTTCCGCCATACCCAACCCGCCGGATCCTCGTCGACCCGCAGCCGAAGGCTCGTGATGACGGGATTGCAGGGCTCATTCAAAATGTACCCCTGCATCACGTTGCCGTTGGGATCATGTAGGATCAGCCCGACATGATCAAACGCGACAATTCGGCGAAGAGATTCGGCTACGCCCGAGAGTAGACTTCTTAGGTCCGTGTGGCCGGCGATCGAACGCGAGAGCGCGATCACAGCCTTATACAGTGCTTCTCTGCCGGCGCCATTCGCGCCACAGGTCAGGAAGGTGGAAGCCATTTGTACGACGGTCCCGGCTTCTGTCACCACGCCAGGCCGGGCCTCGCTCTCGCCGGCGATACCTTTAAAATTTGGCTCGCTCCAGTTCTCGGATTCCAGATTCACGTTTTCCATGACCTCTCCTCCCTTTCGAAGCCCACGGATCGGCGCCCTCGACCACGACGCCTCTTTGGACCCCGATTTGCTGTGAACGTCGTATGGAGCACTCGTTTTCGGGATCACAAGGTCATTGTGAACCGAATGCTGGTGCGAGCCAACCCTATATCGTCATGTTGCCCCTTGAATCAATCGTGAAAGCTCTCTCCACCACTTTTGGGGGATTTTTCCAGCAACCCTAAGAAGGACCAAACAGACCACTTCCACGGCCCGGAGATAGAAGATCGAGAATCGAAAATACGAAACAGAAACCGAGGACAGCCCAGCCTATGTCGAGATTGGTCCTGGAGGCAAAACGCTCGCTGCCGAAGCCGTAATTGCGGAGCAGCGGTCGGCGGATCTCATCAGGTTTGGGCTTAGGGCGCCATCTCACCGCTTTTGAAAGTGGAAGCATCGCCACTCCTGCAGCCATGCCAGCATCGGATCGCAGTGATTCTTGCCGCAGCGTAGATCCCGCGGTGGCATTGCGCCAGGATTAGCGCCAACCCCGCCCCCCGCGCGATGAAATACGTTCGGCTTCCGACCTGCCGTGTGCATCACCGTCTCCAAAGAGAATTACCTCAAGGCAATCGCCGAGGGGAATCCGGTTGCGAGCCGTCGCAACGATCAGGATATTGTGGGCGCGCCGGCGACGGTCAAGCCCGGAGCATACAGCGGCTGCGCATAGATCACGCTATCCACATTCAGCGTGCCCAGCAGCCCCCACTTGTTTACAAATCGAAAAACCCCCGGCCCGAAGCCCTGCGGCAGGCAGGAGCTTGTGCGGTTGGTGTCATTGCGCTGCGTAAGGACCGGATTCGCTGGTTGGCCCCACGCAGCGGCGCTTATTATCAGAGTTGCGAAAGGCGGCGAAGACGTACGGCCTCGGCGGCCCTTCGTTGAATTTTGGCCTATTTCTGAGTATCGGCATGTGCGTTCACCTTCTCGTCTTTAAATGGAATCCGGCGCATTGAAACGGTCTCCTACAGACGATTTCTTCGATTTCACCCTCTTCGTCATCTGCACGTGGTTTGCGTTCGGCGCCCGGTGGCGTTAAAACTTCAGTACCATGTCGAACGCAAACGTCCATTGATGGCTCTGTAGCTTCGGTGAGCCCGTGGAGCCGAACACGGGGCTGCCGGCGGCGTCCCAACGGACCTCGGGACGGAAGTTGATCGCCCGCGCCGGCATGATGTTCACGCCAGTCGTGATCTCGCCAAAATTTGCGCGCGTGCCCACGCGGGAACCGTCGACGTCGTCAAACCATTCCGCGCGAGAATTAACATCCAGTAGCCGATGGACACGAACGATTCCCATTCCATACGTTCCATACCACTGGGATGTATGGAGGTTGTTCTTAGGGTCCCGAGTGTCCCACCCGAGGTTCGTCTCCGACACGAGGGTCAGGCGGCGGGTCACATCGTGGACAAGCTGTAGCTCTACCTCAGTCTGCCATTGCCCGATATGCCCCTTCGCGGTGGCAATTGGTTGGGGACCGGTGTAATACGTCCCGACAAGCTTGGTTCGCTTGTCCGATTGAAGCCAATAGGTGGCACGGGCGATATAGCAGGGTGCGTGTCCGCGGAAGTCAAAGAGAGAATTGACGCCAAGTGTGACTCCTCCGACGACGTCAAGCCTCGGATCGACGTGGATTGTCGCGGTCACGCCGGTTGTCGCGCCATTCTGCGAGTAGAGCCAGACGTAGGCTTCCGAATACATGGGGCGGTAGGGAGCCATGGTGGTTTCATAGCCAAGAGGCGTGTATTGCCGGCCGAACTTTGAAGTCAACGCCCCCTTCCGTAAGGATGGGGGCATGCACGGAAAAGTACGCTTGGCGAAAGTCCGTTCCAAACCGCGGCGTGCTCGACGGGCCGAAGCCGTCGAGCGGGTGCAGCAGCGCGGCATCCGCACCCATATAAAACTCCGCGCGGAAGCCCCACGACCAGGCTTCGGGATCGAGCGTTTTTTGCAGGACAAACGCTGCCTGGTCAACTAGCCAGGTGTCGCCGAATCGGTTGGCGCGCGGCGCGATGGCGAGTAACCCTTCTCCGGTCGAAGATGCCGTGTAGCCACCAGTGAGCCAGCCGAAGACGCGGAGGCGATGTCCGACTGCCCAATCCATTACTGCATCCGGCAGCAATGAAGAGCCGATTGGCTTCAACTCTTCTGGGTTCACTGGGCCTAATCTGGTATCGGATCCGGACTCCGGGGGTTTTTGGTCCGTTGATTCGGAGAACGGAGCGGCTCCGACCGCCTGAGTCTCAGCGTTCAGTTTCTCGCCGGAGCTTGCGATAGCAGTAGAGGCGACGCCTGCCGCTATGCTCTGTGCCCGGACGCTGTCCACGCCAAGGTTGGCCGTGACAACGACCAAGATCAAAGACAAGTGTATCTTGCTTGGCATGCCGGAATCCCAGAGAAGGCGCAAATCGTTTGGCGTGCTGAGTTAAGTCTTGAAAAGATGGTGCACATTTACACGTCCCGCGGCTTGATGTAGCCGGAATCTCACTGACCCCTGACAAAGGCGGCAGGTGGGTATCCGCTTGACTCAGGTAGCCCCAACATGTAGTATTCGGGGGTGGTGGAAGAATACCCACGAAATCTGACGGAGTTGGAGGCAAACTTCGGCACCGAGGAGGCTTGCCGGGCATACCTGGCCCGGCTGCGATGGCCGGCCGGTTTTCGCTGTCCACGTTGCGGTGGTGACCGGGCATGGCCTGTACGAGGGGTACTGCTAGAGTGCGCTGGCTGTGGCTGCCAAACTTCAGTGACAGCAGGAACGATCTTCCAGGATACCCGGACTCCGTTGCCGGTCTGGTTCCGCGCGATGTGGTGGGTGACCACTCAGAAGAACGGTGCCAGCGCGTTGGGACTGCAACGAGTGCTGGTCCTGAAGAAATATGAGACCGCCTGGACATGGCTGCATAAATTCCGTCGCGCCATGGTGCGCCCCGGGCGGGAACTGCTCACGGGGAGAATCGAGGTAGACGAGTGCTACCTCGGCGGTCTGGAGGAAGGTCTGCCCGGCCGACTCAATCTGAAGAAAACACTGGTGGTTGTTGCCGCTCAGGAAGATGGTGCGGGGATTGGCCGGATTCGCATGCGCCAGATCTCAGACGCTTCGGCCGAGAGCCTGATGCCCTTTGTGCGGGACTCGGCCGAACCCGGCAGCGTCATACACACTGACGGGTGGCTGGGATACTTACCCTTGCCGCGCAATGGCTACCGCCACGAGGTGACCTTTCTAAAGGGCAAGAAGAAGACGCCATCGGAGTTGATGCCGCGTGTCCACCGCGTCATCTCCCTCCTCAAACGGTGGCTGATGGGTACCCACCAGGGGGCAGTGAGTCACAAGCACCTCGACTATTATTTGGATGAGTTCACGTTCCGCTTCAACCGGCGGCGATCAAAAAGCCGCGGCAAGCTTTTCTTTCGCCTCGCGCAACAAGCCGTCGCAGTGGACCCCGTTCCTTATGATCGGATCGTCCACCCGACCCCAAAGGCCAAGCCACAACCTGTAGGGGCTACCTGAGTCAAGCGGATACCCACCAGGCGGCATAGAGGGAATCTCTCGCCATACACGGCCGTTACCTGATGGGGTTGAAAGTGATCGTCGCCGTCAAGTTTGTCGTGGACAACATCATAGATGCCAGAGGTTGGTGCTGTTTCTCCTGGCTTGAATACGTCACACGTTTTTGTCGTGTTGCCTCCGTCAGCTTGCTCCTCCCAAGTCGTCTTGAGCGGCACGCTGCTCTGGCGATCGTCGCCATACAAGACGCCCACACCCATGCCAATCATCATGGCCCTGCCAAACACTCTGCGATTTATAGGATTCATCTTTCACCGTTTTCACTGCACAATAACGGCCAACCCATCGGGAATAACCACAACTCTTGCCTCTTTGCCTTGGAGTTCATACGCTCGCCGTAATGCCTCGTCAAAGGTTTTGGCAAGTTCCATGTGCATATTCGTCACCAGCTCCGGCTTCACCAGATCGGACACTACAATCACATGGTGATGATCGAGAATGCGTGCGAGTACCTGGGACTCCCACTGGTCGGGTACCGTATGAGCGCGGTTAACCTTGGCCACATGGTCCAGGAAATCCCTTGGGCTTTTGGATTGGGCCAGGTTGTTGTAAAAGCCTTCGCCGCCTGTGCCGTCCGCCAGGCCAGCCACCATAATGATCACGCCGCCCTCTTTGTTTGTGGCTTCCGCCGAGACCATGCCCTTCACTGCCTGATAGATGTTCTGATCCAGTGGATATCCGCCGTTGGTGACTATCGTGATATCGCTATCAATCTTATTGACGCGTGCAAGGGTAGAGAGAAACTCCGTACCTTTCGCGTGCGCTCGCTCCAAATCGCCGGCAAATGACGCGATGATTTCCTTGTCCCCGTTCAATACCACGTTAACAATGAATTTCAATCCCGCAGTTTTTGCTGCATACAGCATGTCCTTGTGAATCGGATTGTCCTGGAGGATTCCTGGACGGGCTTCGGGGGAATTGATAAACTCACTGCAGTGGTCTGCCAGAATGGTTTTATAAGAAGAGATTCCAGGGAGCACCGATTTCCTGCCCCCGGAGAAACCGGCAAACAAGTGGGGTTCGATAAAGCCCTGTGCAAGCAGCAGGTCCGCTTCAACGGCGATTCGGTTGACGATGCACTCGCCGCCGGATGGGAGCGTGCCGATCTTTACCATGGCTGCGTCGTCGGTGGAGACATGCATGACGATCTGCTCATGGTCCACAATCTCTTGTCCGTATTTGTCAATCAACTCCTGGTGCGTTGAGGGGCGATGAAAACCGGTTGCCACCAGGATCTTTATGTTCGCGTCGGGTTGGGCTGCACGAATCCGGCGGAGAAGGATGGCCGTAATGATTTTGGAAGGCACGGGACGGGTGTGGTCCGAGCTGATAATGACAATGTTCTTCTTGCCCTTTGCCAGATCCTCCAGTCTGAGAGAACCGATGGGATGATCCAGGGAGGCTTCTACCAATTCGTGTTCGGATAAGCCGGGTTTGTAGGATTCTACTTTTGAAACCAGCGACCCGGCAATATTCCGGCTGTTAAGTTCGACTGGAATGCGTTTTTTGTCATACGGCAAAAGAAAGTTCATAGCTTTCCTCCATTACTTGCCAAAATACCTGCCATGTTCCGTCGCCCTTGCGATTCAGCCATGCGCGGTAGCCCATCGCCTGAAGCGCTCGCTCCCGTGCGCGCGCCTGCTGTTCATCCGTGAATTCTCGTGAGAGTTTCATCGCCGCCCTCCGGTCGTTACGCGGCCCAGCTCCAACGAGGCGCCCGCATGGTGTGCAGGAGCGAGAAGGAATCGGATCGGGAAAACCGCTCGTTCCGATCGGGAGCCTCCACGAACAGAGGGCGGACTCGCCATGTCTCGTGCTGCTTCTCCCGGCCGATCCGATAGAGCAACTGCACGGGAACGCCGTTGTGGAACAGTTGGCTTCCGATTTCCAGGCGCGGGATTGCATCCGTTCGAGTGGTTTCCGACACGCGGTTCATCGCAGTGCCCTCCTTTTTCGTGTGCCTGGGTTGCTGCTTCCCATGCACCAGGCGAGAGTACGGCAGGAGGTTTTTAGAAATCGTTCGACAGCGGTGAAGAGATTGCAAATAAAGTGCGTCTTTGCCGCCGCCGTTCGCGCCGCAGATCAGGACGGTGGAATCCATCGGTGCGACGGTCCCGCCTGGCGTTATTACGCGCCGTCGGGCTTCGCTCCCGCCGTCGATACCGTCAAAATGGAGCTCGCTCCGGTTCTCGGATTTCAGATCTACGTTTTCCATTGATCTATCTCCTTTTCGTAGCCCACGGATCGCGCGCCCCCAACCACGACGCCTCTTTGAACCCTGACTCGCTGCGAACGTCGTATGGAGCACTCGTTCCCGGATCACAAGGTCATTGTGGACTGAATGCCGCTGGGAGCCAACCCTAGATCGTCCTGTTGCTGCTTGAATCAATCGTGAAAGCTGTCTTTACCACTTTTTGGGGTGTTTCCAGCAACCCTAAGAAGGACCAAACGGACCACTTCCACTGCCGGGTGATAGAATATCAACACTCGAAAATATGAAACAGAACCAAGGACAGTCGAGCCTATGTCGAGATTGGCTCTGGAGGCAAAACAGCCCGCGCGCATGAATCGAAGCGGAACTCCCGCACATAGGACCCACCTCCACTTGCCTGCTCCCGTAATAAGATGATAGAAGGGTATCGGCCACAAGGCGAACCCAAACTGGCTCTCCGGAGTGAAGAAGACGTGAACGGCACTGAAAAAGCGATTCGGGTCCTCATAGTGGACGACCATCCGCTGCTTCGGGAAGGAATCGCGGACTTAATCGCCGCCGAACCCGACATGCAATTGGTAGCGGAAGGTGCCACCGGACGGGAAGCCCTCGCACAATTCAAGCTGAAGCGCCCGGACGTCACCTTGATGGACCTGCAGATGCCTGATATGGGGGGCATCGAGGCAATCATCGCCATTCGTGGGGAATTCCCGAATGCCCGCATCATCGTCCTGACTACCTATACAGGCGACGTCCAGGTCCTCCGGGCCCTGAAAGCCGGCGCGCGGGCTTACCTGTTGAAGGGGCGCGTAAACACGGAACTGCTGGAGATCATTCGTGCCGTGCATCGCGGGCAAAAACGCATCCCGCCGGAGATTGCCGCCGAACTGGCCGACCATGCCACCGAAGACGACCTGAGCCAGCGCGAGATCGACGTGCTGCGTCTGGTCGCGAGCGGCAACGGCAATAGAGAGATCGCCGCCAAGCTCTCTATTACAGAGGAAACTGTCAAGAACCACGTCACCCACATCCTGGCGAAGCTCGGAGCCAATGACCGCACCCATGCCGTGACCATCGGAATCAGGCGCGGATTCATCGAACTCTAGAAGCGCAGGTGGAGAGCGCCGGCCAACTGGCATCCACCCCGCCGGCCTCAAGGCTCCTGTGGGAGAATCTGCTTTCTTCCATATAGCCGCGCATCGATGGACCAGGCGCCCGGTCCGATCATCGCCAGGCTGATGCCCAGGCCTGCCAACATGATCGCCAACGATTGCGTTCCAGGCTGGGTGAAAGCGATCCACGCCTCCACCATGCCGGCCAGCACTCCCACCACGGGCGTCCACAGGCCTCCGAGAATCAGGAGACCCGCGGCAGCGCCGACGATTTGTGGCGCGAGCCCGGTATAGGCACCCGCACTCGCGGCGGCGATTCCCCGGTTAATCAGAGCGCTTCCCGCGAGCAGGCGTAACAATAGAATCCCTCCGCCTGGCCAGCCATCAGCGAAGGTTGAAAATAGCCGTTGCAAAGTGTCCCGTCTTAAGGGTAAAAAATTCGCGGCCGGACGGGAAGATCCGAAACGGGGATCAGGCACTCCTACTTTCGTGTTATTACAGTTCGATAATTCCTCGCTTCAGCCCGATCGTCACGGCATGTGTGCGGTCGTTCGCCCCCAGCTTCGAGAGGATATTCGTCACGTGTCTCTTGATGGTGTCCTCGGCGAGATCGAGTTGCGCTGCGATCTCCTTGTTCGCATTGCCGGCGGCGATCAGCCGGAGCACGCCGATCTCGCGCTCCGTCAACTCGTCTTCGCCGGTATGTTCGGCCAAACCCGAAGCCAACTCGGCGGGAATCCGCTTCTGCCCCGCATGTACCGCACGGATGGTCGCCAGCAGTTCTTTATTGACGTTTCCCTTGAGCAGATAAGCACGCGCGCCGGCTTTTAGGGCGCGGACCACCTGTACGTCGCCGGAATACGTCGAAAGCACGACGATTCGGGCCTCCGGAAATTCGCCGCGAATGGCGATGATCGCCTCAATCCCGTTCATATCGGGCATCTGCAAGTCCATCAGGGTGATGTCCGGCCGGTGCGTCCGAAACCCCTCCAGGGCCTCGCGCCCGGTGGTTGCTTCCGCCACGAGTTGCATGTCGGATTCCGCGCCAATCAGCCTGCGGATGCCGTTACGCAACAGAGCGTGGTCGTCTACGGTAAGGATCCGAATCGGTTTTTGTCCGGTAGGCACGATTTACACCTTGTTCCTTCGAAACAGCCGAAATCACTGCCGGCGATGCACTGTTCCGTAAGCAATTCGGGCCGGAACGGTCAGTTCCGCTTCCGTGCCCGCGCCAGGTTCGCTCCAGAGTTTCAACCGCGCCCCGATTCGTTTGACGCGCTCGCGCACACCCGGCAATCCCCAGTGCCCCGGGCGGACACCTTGCTCGAGGACCTTGGGGTCAATGCCCTTTCCATTATCGCGAATCCTCAACCGGAAGAATCGGCCGTCGTACGCGATTTCGGCCTCGATGCGGCTGGCGTGTGCGTGGTAGATCCACCCCTGAATCGTACCGCAGGGAACTGACGCTCGTCGTCTTGCGCACGCGCCAGCATCATACTCCACATTGTCACGCCCAGAGGATGCATCTCGCCAAGCTGCTGATAACCCGCCCGCGCATAGTAACCTAGATTGCACTCGGTCGCAGTCTCCAAGTAAATGCCGATCCAATCTGAGTGGAGGTTAAGCAACGAGCGCAGGTGATCCAGCAAGGCGATTCCGAGATGCCGTCCCTGCTGTTCAGGGTCGACGCCGATCACACTCAAATAAAGATGCGGCTCGCGCGGGCGATTCTTGCCAATCTCCTGACCAAACCGAACTGCGCGGAGAGTACCCGCTAGTCCGACTGCCGAGATCATTCGGAAAAGCATGCCCAGACCTTTCAGTAGCGGGGCTTTGGTTGAATGACGCTGTGCACCTTCGGTAATTGCGACCGCCGCCACTCTGCGCTCCCGGATAATTCCAAAGACGGGCTGGCCGCTGAGACGCTGGCGTGTCAGTGCCAAGGCGAAAACCACACTGAGAATGTGGGCGCGCTCGACCAGGTCAGTAACATGGGGCAGTATGAGTTTGAGGGGAGGGTCGTTAACGAACGCGCGGCCAAGGACAATGGCCGCCTCTGAATCCTGATCTGGGGAGAGTATGGAAACCTGAGGTGCGGGCGCCGCGCCTAGCATCGTGGGCAGCGTAGCACAGGTGCGTCCGCCATCTGTGGCATGTCGGATTCCAAGCAAGCTGCGGATGCCTTTACGCAACAGGGCCTGGACGTCTACGGTCAAGACCCGAATCGGTTTTTGTCCGGTGGGCACGATTCCACGTTAATTTTACGAAACAGCCGTACTTCCCTCCGGGCGATGCCCATAAGCAATCCGGGCCGGAACGATTAGTTCCGCTTCCGTGCCCGCACCAGGTTCGCTCCAGAGTTTCAACTGCGCCCCGATGCGTTTTGCGCGCTCGCCGACGCCCGGCAATCCCCAGTGACCCTGGCGCGCGCCTGACTCCAGAACCTTGCGGTCGATACCCTTTCCATTATCCCGAATCCGCAACCGGAAGAAGCTGGCATTGTACGCGAGGCCGGCCTCAATGCGGCTGGCCTGCGCGTGATGGAAGGCGTTCCGCAGCAACTCGCGCGCTATCTGGTACACCTCGTCCTGAAGAAGCAGGGCCAACGGCTGCGGTGCTCCTTCAACAATCACCCGGAAACCCGGCGCTTCACCCTCGCCGCCGGAGGATCCTGCGAGGTCCTTTCCTGCGGCAGAGAGCAGATGCTCCAGATTGCTCTCCAGCGCCGAATCGGCCCGCAGGCCTTGAATGGCATCCCGGCCCTCGGCGATGGCCTGGTCTCCCTTGCGGATGGCCGCCTCGAGCGTGCGCATGGCCTCTTCGGTGCGCCCGGGGAGCAGGTTGCGCGCCGCCTGAAAGGAGAACATCAGCCCCTGCACGCTCTGCAACAGCGTATCGTGCAATTCGCGGGCGATACGCATACGCTCGTTCAGGCGCGCCTCGCTGGCCATGTGGAGCGCCCGCTGCATTTGCGTCACGCGCTCTTCTTCGGCACGCTTGCGGTCGGTGATATCCCGCGCCAAACACACGCTGAGGCGATGACCGCCCCGCCAGATCGGGCGGACACGAACCTCCACTGGGAACACGCTCCCATCCTTTCGACGATGAAGAGTCTCGAAGTCGCACACTACTCCCGCCTGGAGTTGGTCCTGGATCCACTCCGATCGTGCGGTATCGACATTCGGGTCGAACTCCTTGGGCTTCAACCCGATCAGTTCCTCACGGGTGTAGCCGAGGCTCTCGGAGGCCTGGCGGTTCACGTCGATAACGTTGTATTGATCGTCCAGTAGTAAGAATGCGTCGGTCGCATTGTCGACAAAGGTTCGGAAGCGGCTTTCCGCCTCGCGCAGGTCTTCCTCGGCTAGCTTGCGCTCCGTGATATCGGTGCTTTTCCCGTACCATTTGACAATCTTTCCCGTTTCGTCGTGCAGAGGTACATTGCGGCTCAACAGCCAGCGATACGTCCCGTCTGCTCTACGGATGCGCGCTTCGGCCTCCATTTCCTGCCCAGTCGCGATAGCTGCTCGCCATGTTTCGAGGTAATGGGCTCTGTCCTCGGGGTGAACCGCGGTTTCCCAACCCCAGCCGAGGCATTGTTCCATAGATAGACCGCTGAATTCCCGCCACCGCAGATTGATGAAATCGAGCGAGCCGTCCGGTAGAGCGCTCCACACGTATGCCGGGATGGTATCGATCGTGAGCCGGAGGCGCGCTTCATTAGTCCGCAAGGTCTCGTATAGAGCTGACAGCCGCCGGGCGGTGTCGTTGAACACGTTCCCGAGTTGGGCGAGTTCGTCTTGGCCACGGATTGCAACTTGATGTTGAAAGTCGCCCTCTGCGAGGGCCTGGGCGCCAGTCTGTAACTGGGAGAGAGGATGTGTAATCGATCGAGTAGCATACCAGCCGAGACCGACCGCGATCAGTAATGCCAGCAATGCGGAGACCGGCACAATCACAACCAACTGCCGGCGCGCCCGCTCCCCGCTTTCAATGGCTTCAACCCGCTGCCGTGAGATCTCCCGGTCAACCTTTTCTACCAGCGATGAACTCAGTTGAATGAGTGCTTGCGCCTGATCCCTCACGCGCAGGCTTAATGCAAGCCAGTCGCCGACGGACGCCAGTTCTACCGCGGCATCCAACTGAGATGGCAAGGCCACCCGCAGCGTTTCCAGTGCGCTCCGGATGGCGGCGTCCTGCCGCGTGTCCATCGATGATCCGAGCAATTGCTGGGCTTGCGCAATATCTTCGCCGAATTTCTCTCTTAATAAGGCGGCCTTCGTCGTGAACTGGCGAATGTCATGAGTGCTCGCCAATTCGGCCAGGTTGTCTCTGAAAGTATCTACGTCGAGGTGGACACGGGCAACGGACAGGGAATTCTGATCGGCCTGCGTCAGTCGACGGGCAGGAGCTGATGTCCGGCTGAATTGCCACATGGCAATCGCATCAGCGGCGATCATCGACAGGACGATCGCCACAAAACACGCTGTTAACCGCGTCCCTATGGTGGCGCGGTCAAGCCGAAACGGATTCCTGAGCAACATACATCGCACGCCTCATCGATGCGCACTCGCGCGTGTAACCGCCGCTTTAAGGCCGGTAATCTGCCCCAGTTTCACCTGCAGCGCAGA
>Ga0187855_10002005_pt1 | contig 15564 bp, 15 predicted proteins | sample June2016WEW_8_10_2_FD_132969 | JGI IMG/M metagenome (GOLD analysis project Ga0187855, IMG submission 132969) | Peatland microbial communities from SPRUCE experiment site at the Marcell Experimental Forest, Minnesota, USA - June2016WEW_8_10 | ecosystem: Environmental > Terrestrial > Soil >...
CGTTATTTTGGATCGCGGCGTTCTGCTCATTGGTGATGGCTCCCTCGTTGGTGAAGGAGGACTGGTCGGAATTGATGAGTTGGGTGCCGATGCCCGTATTGTCGATGGTGCCGGTCGAAGTGTTGTCGAAGGTCGAGCCCGCGCCTGTGCTGGTAATGGTCCCGCCGCCCGAATTGTTGATGGCGCCGTTGTTCACGACCGAGGACGGATCGTTGAGGAACGTGCCGGTGTTGTTCCAGGTGCCATTGTTGGTGAAGATGGCGCCGGATTCGTTCAACATGTTGCCGGTCGCGTTATTGTTGAAAGTGGCGCCGACTTCGTTGGTGAAGATAGCGCCCAGAGCATTAACGAATTGGCCCTTGCCCGAGGAGCCGTCATTGGTGAAGGTGGCGCCGGACGCGTTGTCGTAGTGCGTGCCCGAGCCGGTATTGGTGAAGTTGCAGGGCCCGGTGTTGTTGAAGGTCGAGCCGCCGCTGGTGTTGGTTAAAGTTGAGCCGCCGCTATTGGTGGCGCCGCCGCAACCGCCGCCACTGGGGCTGTTAGTCGCCTGCACTGTGGAAGCTAGAATAAGATATGGGCCGCTGGGCCCCTCGGCGCTGGTATAGACGCTGCCGAGGTTGCCTGGAAAAATATCGGTATTACTCAATTGGGTAAAATCGATGTAGATATTGTAGCCCGCAACCGAACTTTGCAACTCTGAGAAATTAAACGCCCCGGACGTATAGGTGATGCCGTTGTAGGTGAAGGTGGGTCCGGTATAGACGGCATTGGATACACTTGGATTAAACGAGGTGAAGTTCGTCGTCGTGCCGAACCCAGTCGAGACGATGGATCCACTTAAGGCAGTCTGAGTAGTCCAGTCGAAATCAAGCGTGCCCGACACCGTGCCGCCAGCAGGCGTTTGGGTCGTGGATAAATCCCAGGCTACAGGCGAAAAGTTGTAATCGATGATGTTATCGGCGTGGGCGGAGCCGGCCCACAAAGCAAAAGTGGCGCCGACCACCGCTGGCAGTTGGCGTAACAGAGCAGCCCTTGCTCGATTTCCCCTCGCTACGCCGGTGTTGGGCACATTTGGTAGCGTCGGCGCGATGTTGCGCGCCGCAGCGATAGCGCTTGTGCGCCTGGCGATGATCTTGGCGGATACCTTCATGACCACTTCTCCTATTCCCGGTTTGCGAGCGGACCGCGGATTGCCCCGAGGGGGGAGGGACTTTCCGCGGCCGCCGCAGCGACCTGACAAGCGATACGGGGAGTGGAGAAGCGGCCGGCGAGAGGGGTGCCGGCTTTAGTGAAGGGCGCGCGAACGCGCGGATCCTTCGGGTCGATGCTTTCCTTTTCCTCGTACAGACCTGATCGGTCTTTTGTTATGGTTTCGAAACTATTCGGGAATAATATTAAAATCAATTCAAAGTAATGGTTAATTTATCGAAAAGTATAGTTAAAACTAATACTTATGGTTAAACGATCTATGCTTATGGTTAAATTAACCATGCTTCGGCTGGGGCGCGGTATAGAAGCGCCATGGATCTGATCGTCGAACCCGCTGGCTGGGCGCTGTGGGGTGAGAAGCGGCTGCGCTGCGCCTTGGGCCGCGCCGGAATATCGCGGCAGAAGCGCGAAGGCGACGGCGCTTCGCCGGCGGGAAGCTTTCTCATGCGGCGCCTCTTCTATCGCGCCGACCGTATCCCCCGGCCCGCGAGCGGATTAGCCATGCAGGCGATCACGCTCGCCGACGGCTGGTGCGACGATCCGGGCGATGCCGCCTATAACAGGCCGGTCGCGCTCCCTTATAAGGCGCGCGCCGAGCGGCTGTGGCGCGAAGACGGGCTTTACGACCTGGTGGTGCCGTTGGGATACAACGACGATCCGGTCGCGCCGGGCAAGGGCAGCGCGATTTTCCTGCACATCGCCCGCGGCGATTACGGCCCGACCGAAGGCTGCGTCGCGTTGTCCCGCGCCGATTTGCTCGAGGTTCTCAAGGGCGCCGATACTGGCTCGCGCGTGGTGATCGGTTAATCATATTTCGACCGCTGCGACAGCAACGGCGATGGCAACCCAGAAAGCCAGTACGCCAATAAGGAATATTGCCAACCCGATATTCTTCGAGCGCCATTCGTTGGGTTCACTATGATCGCTGTGATACATGGCTTCCTTCAGCTTTCTCCCTCGGGAGATCACTACAGAGCAAAGCACGTGCCAATGTGAGAAAACCTAGAGAAATTGAGATCGGTGAGTAACCTTTGTCAAATGCGCCGACGGAAATCAGTTAAGGACTTTCAGGGCTTTAAGGGAAACGTCATTAACTGCGCGCGCGGCGTGAACAATTCAGGGCCGCATCATTTCGTTTCTACGACGGCTACCGATTACCAAAAATCGCGCTGCCGACGCGTATCGTGGTGGCGCCCGCCTTGATCGCCGCCTCGAAATCGGCGCTCATGCCCATGCTGAGCTGCGTCAGGCCGTTGCGTCGGGCGATCCCGGCCAGTTGGGAGAAATGCGGCGCGGGATTTTCACCGACCGGAGGAATGCACATCAGGCCTTGGACCGGCAGATTCCAGCGCGAACGGCAGGAATTGATGAATTCATCGGCATCCTTGGGCGCGATCCCGGCCTTCTGTGCCTCGTTACCGGTATTGACCTGGACGAGACAGGCGGGAAAGCGGCCGGTCTTTTCCATGGCATGAGCCAGCGCCTCGGCCAGTTTGGGCCGGTCGACGGTTTCGATCACGTCGAACAAGGCAACCGCGTCCTTGGCCTTGTTGGTCTGCAACGGGCCGACCAGATGCAAGACCAGATCGGGAAAACGGGATTTGAGAGGCCGGTATTTGGCTTGGGCCTCTTGCACCCGGTTCTCGCCGAAGACGCGCTGGCCCAGGGCCAAGGCCGCTTCGATGGCGGCGGCGTCCTGGGTTTTGGAAATCGCCACCAGCGTAATTCCGGCGGGGTCGCGGCCGGATTCCGCCGCGGCCCGATTGAGCCGGGCGCGGACACCGGCCAGAGCGCCGGCGATATAACCTAAGTCTTTGGAATCGCTTGAGTTTTCCATATTCTCCCAATCCGTGCGCCGGTCCGGATGGTGAAGACATAGCGACATAGCGGGGATGTTGGGTATAAGATTAATGCCAAACCCGGACCGAAAAGGTTCCGGGGGGAGAGCCTTCGAGGAGCCGCTGGTCATGTCCGCGAGAATTGCGTTTTTGTGCCTGTCCGCCGGGCTGCTGCTGTCCGGCTGCGGCATATTCAACCGGCCCGACAACGGCACCGATCCCGACGCGCAACGCCGCGCCGAGGATCCCTATCACACCGATCCGAAATACATGAATCCCGACGAATATAACCGCAACATGGACGGCAAGAACACCTCGATCATCTCCATGATGTTCAGCAACAACGACACCGCCGGCAACACCGGCGGCGGCGGACCGGGCATCGGCGTCAATTCCTTCCTCTGGCACGCCTCGCTCGACACGGTTTCCTTCATGCCCTTGGCCTCGGCCGATCCCTTCGGCGGCACCATCATCACCGATTGGTACAGCCCGCCCGCCTCGCCGAACGAGCGCTTCAAGATCAACGTCTTCATCCTCGGCCGCGAATTGCGCGCCGACGGCGTGAAGACCAGCGTGTTCCGCCAGAAGCGCGACGACAAGACCGGCACCTGGGTCGACGCCGAGGTGGACAAGAACACCGCCGGCGATCTCGAGAACGCCATCCTCTCGCGCGCCCGGCAGATGCGTCTGAGCACGGCGCAGAAATAACCTCAGGCCGAGCGTTCCCACGCCCGATGGCGCGGTATAACGCCAAGGAAACCGAAGAGAAATGGCAGGCGATCTGGCGCGAGCGTAACAGCTTCGCGGTCGAAACCGACCCTGCCCGTCCCAAATATTACGTGTTGGAGATGTTCCCCTATCCCTCGGGGAAGCTCCATGTCGGCCATGTGCGCAACTACACCATGGGCGACGTGGTGGCGCGCTACAAGCGCGCGCAGGGATTCAACGTGCTGCACCCGATGGGCTGGGACGCCTTCGGCCTGCCGGCCGAGAACGCCGCCATATCCTCCAAGACCCACCCCAAGGACTGGACGCTTTCCAACATCGCCGTCATGCGCGATCAGTTGAAGCGCATGGGCATCGCCTATGACTGGCGGCGCGAGATCGCCACCTGCCATCCGGACTACTACAAGCACGAACAGAAGATGTTCCTGGATTTCCTCAAGGCGGGCCTCGCCTACCGCAAGGAGTCCTGGGTCAACTGGGACCCCGAGGAGAACACCGTGCTCGCCAACGAGCAGGTGATCGACGGGCGCGGCTGGCGCTCGGGCGCGCCGGTCGAGAAGAAGCTGCTCTCGCAGTGGTTCCTGAAGATCACCGATTTCGCCGCCGAGCTGGTGGACGCGCTCAAGGATTTACCGCGCTGGCCCGAACGCGTGCGGCTGATGCAGGAGAACTGGATCGGGCGGTCGGAAGGCGCGCGCGTATTCTTTTCCATCGCCGGCAAGACGGACAAACTCGAAGTCTTCACCACAAGGCCCGACACGCTGTTCGGCGCTTCGTTCCTCGCCGTCGCGCCCAACCACAAGCTGGCCGAGGAGCTTGCCAAAAGCGATCCGAAGCTCGCGGCGTTCATCGCCGAATGCAACCGCATGGGCACCAGCGAGGCGGCGCTCGAACAGGCGGAGAAGAAAGGCCATCTGACATCGGTCAAGGCGGTGCATCCTTTCGACCCAGATTGGCAGCTTCCGGTCTATGTCGCCAATTTCGTGCTGATGGAATACGGTACCGGCGCGATCTTCGGCTGTCCGGCGCATGACCAGCGCGATTTGGATTTCGCGCGCAAATACAAACTGCCCGTCACGCCGGTGGTGGTGCCGTCCGACATCGATGCGGTGAACGCGGTCTTGACCGGCATCAACCGGGGCGAGGCCTATACCGGCGACGGCGTCCATATCAATTCGCGCTTTCTCGACAAGCTCGACGTGGCGGCGGCCAAGGGCGAGGCGATCGCCAGGCTTGAACAACTCGGATCGGGCCAGGGCGCCATCGTCTGGCGGCTCAGGGATTGGGGCGTGTCGCGCCAGCGTTATTGGGGCTGCCCGATCCCGGTGATCCATTGCGGAAAATGCGGCATCGTGCCGGTGCCGGAAAAGGATTTGCCGGTGAAGCTGCCGGACGACGTGACCTTCGACCAGCCGGGCAATCCGCTCGCCCGCCACCCCACCTGGAAACACGTCGCCTGCCCGACATGCAAGGGAAAGGCCGAGCGCGAAACCGACACCTTCGACACCTTCTTCGAGAGCTCCTGGTATTTCGCGCGATTTTGTTCGCCCCGCGCCAAAACCGCCTTCGAGCGCCGGGACGTCGATTACTGGATGCCGGTCGACCAGTATATCGGCGGCATCGAGCACGCCGTGCTGCATTTGCTCTATTCGCGCTTCTTCACCCGCGCCTTGGAGCGTTGCGGCTATTGGAAGCTCGAGGAACCCTTCGCCGGCTTGTTCACCCAGGGCATGGTTTGCCACGAGACCTACCGCGACCAGGATGGCCATTGGCTCTTTCCCGAGGAGGTCCATCGAGACGATTCGGGCCGCCTGACCGGCCCCGGCGGCGGAACCGTGACCCCCGGCCGGCTCGAGAAAATGTCCAAGTCCAAGAAGAACGTGGTCGGGCTCGAATCGATCGTCGAGGCCTTCGGCGCCGATACGGCGCGGCTTTATCTCCTGTCCGACAGCCCGCCCGAACGCGATCTGGAATGGACCGACGCCGGCATCGAGGGCGCCTGGCGCTATGCCAACCGGCTGTGGCGGCTGGTGTCCGAAAGACCCTCGCCCTTGCCGCCGCCCGGTGCCAAAATGCCCAACGACTTGTCCGGGGACGACCAGAGGTTGCGCCGCGTGACCCACCAGACCATTGCCTTCGTCACCGAGGATCTCGACCGCTTCCATTTCAACAAGGCGGTGGCGCGGCTGCGCGAGCTCACCAACGCCGTCGAGGAGACGGCCCAAGCCTCGGGCGCGGTCGTGCGCGAGGCGATCGAGGCGGCGGTGCGCCTGCTGGCACCGATGATGCCGCATCTCGCCGAGGAATTGTGGCAGGCGCTGGGGCATGAAAAAATTCTGGTCGACGAACCCTGGCCCAAGGCGGACCCGGCCTTGACCTTGGCCGAGACGGTGACGCTGGCGGTGCAGGTGAACGGCAAGCTCCGGGGCACGGTCGAACTGCCGCGCGACGCCGGCGAGGGCGATGCCCAGGCCGCGGCGCTGGCGCTGCCCAACGTGATCAGCGCGCTCGGCGGCAAGACGCCGCGCAAGACCATCGTCGTGCCGAACAGGATCGTCAATGTCGTGGTCTAGGCGCACCTTGCTGATCGCCCTGGCGGCGGCGCCCTTGGGCGGCTGCGGCTTCCACCCGCTTTACGGCGGGCGCACCGCCGGCGGCTACGATCCCGACCTGGCGGCGATCAAGGTCATGTCGATCCCCAACCGCGACGGCCAGATTCTGGCGCTCAGCTTGCGCGAAAAGCTCAATCCGCGCGGCGTCGACACGCCGGCGCGTTACACGCTCAAGACGGTGATCGCCTTGGCGCGCGGCGATCTCGGCATCGAGCGCAATGCCACCTCGCTGCGCGGCCAGGTGGACGTCACCGCCGCCTACGACCTGATCGCTCCGGGCGGCGCCATATTGCTCCACGGCCGCAGCCACACCATCAGCGCCTTCAACATCGTGCAGGACGGCTACGCCACCAAGGTGGCCGAGGACGACGCGCGCGAGCGCGCCCTCAACGATGTCAGCGACGACATCGTGATGAACCTCGCGCTGTTCGTGCGCAACCGCCGCGCCAGCGCGAACTGAAGGCGGGGCCTTGAAGCTCGAGCGGCAGCGGATCTCCGCTTTCCTCAAATCGCCGGACAAATCGTTCCGGGCTTGCCTGATCTACGGTCCCGACCGCGGCCTGGCGGCCGAGCGCGCCGAGATGCTGGCCCGCACCATCGTGCCCGACATTCGGGACGCCTTCCGGGTGGTCTATCTTCCGGCCGATGAATTGGGAGCGAAGCCCGCCCGGATTCGCGACGAATCGGCGCAGCTTTCGCTGTTGGGCGGGCGGCGGCTCATTTGGATTAAGGAAGCCGGCGACGCGGCGGGTGCGCCCTTAGCCGCGTTCCTCAGGGACACGCCCCCGGGCGACAGCTTCGTGCTGGTCGAGGCGGGGGATTTGAAGCCGCGCTCGGCTTTGCGCCGCGCCTTCGAAGGGGCATCCAACGCCGCCGCCATCGCCTGTTATCTCGACGGGCCGCGCGAGATCGAGGCGCTGGTGCGCGAGGTCTTGGGCGCGCACCGGGTTTCGGCCGACGCGGCGGCGGTGCAATATTTGGTCGCCTCCCTGGGCAGCGACCGGATGATGAGCCGGCAGGAACTGGAAAAGCTCGCGCTTTACGCCGGCGACGGCGGCAAGATCGGCTTCGAGGACGCGGCGAACGTGGTCGGCGACAGCGCCGAGCTGTCGCTCGACGACGTGGTGCTGGGCGCGGCCGAGGGCGACACCGCGGGGTTCGAGCGCGCGCTCCACCGCGCGCTGTCCGAGGGCGAGGCGCCGGTGCGTATCTTGCGCGCGGCGATGCGGCATTTCGAGCGGCTGCACCGCGCCGGGGCGAGGCTGGCCCAGGGCGGCTCCGAGGAGGACGCGATATCTTCCTTGCGCCCGCCGCTGTTCTTCAAACTGAAGGAGCGCTTCAAGCGCCAGCTCCGTCTGTGGCCGCCGCGGCGCGCTTCGGCCGTGCTGAGCGCGCTCACCGAAACCGAAATCCGGGTCAAAAGCAGCGGCATGCCGGCCGAGACGCTCACCCGCGCCGCGCTGTTGCGCATCGCGCGCGGCGCTCTCGGCGCTAAAGCTAGGGCTTGATGGGCGTGCCTCGCGCGCAGGCTAGCAGGGTGAGCCCTTATTCGATCAGCTCATCCCGTCCAAAAAGCGCCGGCGGCCCGCAACCCTAAGGGTGTTCGGGCCGGCCGAAATATTTGGAAATGATCCCGGCCATCCGATTGGCTGTTGTTCGTAATCGGCAGGCTCGCTTCTCATGCGTGCCGCGCCTTTCTGGCCGGCCGCCTCGCACGCTTCCGCCCCGCCGGAACGGCCAAGGCGTTACGGCTGCCGCCATAGGGGATGAGCGCACGCAACGCCGCGCCGTCGAGCGGCAGCGCCGCGCTCGAACCGAGTGCGCGAAGCGCGTAGCCGGCCTCGCGCAGAATCGCGGTCAGCTCCTCGATGCTGCCGCCCTGCTCGTCAAGCTGGTGCGGCGACAGCTCCAGCACCAGGGTCGGCCGGAATTTCTCGAGTGTCGCGCGCGCGCCACGGAGCGCGACGCATTCGAAACCGTCGATGTCGAGCTTGATGAAATCGACCCGGCCTACGCGATGACCGGCTAGAAAAGCGTCAAGTGTGGTGGTACGGGCCTTGCCCGCCGGCTTCTTGCGCCCGCGATGGAGCTTGTGAACTCCGCGCGTGTCCTTGAGCGGCCAAGAAGCATAAACAGGGGGCGGCTTTCCGCCTGCGCGGTCAATCAGCATGGTCTGGATGCAGACCACGCGCTTTTCCAATTCGGGATTGAGCGCCAGATTGCGCCGAAGCTTTTCCATGGCGAAATCGGTTGGCTCGAAGGCATAGACCTTGCCCGTGGGGCCCACGGTGCGCGCCAGGGGAAGCGTATGCGCGCCAATATTCGCCCCGATATCGAGCGCCACGCTGCCGGGGCGGACGAGCCGCTCATAGGCGCGCACCGTGGCAGGCTCGAAAGCGCCCAGGAGCCAGATCGAGAAGTCGATTCCCTCGTCGAGATCGAGCTGCCAGCGGAAGCCGTGCCGGCGAACCTGCGTCTCCGCGCCCTTGCCGGCGATGCGTCGCGCCGCCACCACGCCCCGGTGCAGAGCGCGCGCGATCGCGACTTTCTGCCTGGTGGTCAGCATGACGCATTCCGTCGTGCCGCTGGGCTTGCGCGGACGACGGCCATGCCGCCACCGTGCCGCCGAGAAGCGTGATGAACTCCCGCCGTCACATGTGCCCCACTGAGAAAATGACTTGGGCGATTCCGCGCCGTCAGCGTTTCGCCCGCAGCTTCTTGAGAACCTCGTCTAATTGATCAAGCGATAAATAACGAATGGTGAGCGTGCCGCCCTTGGTCCCGTGGGCGATCGACACCTTGAGGCCGAGACCGCGCGACAGCTCGCGCTCGAGCGCGACGATATCGGCGTTGCGGTGCCCGGCCTTCTTGCGCGCGGCCCCCTGGCCGTGTTCGGTTTTGACCAGGCCTTCGGCCTCGCGCACGTTCATTTCCATCGCGATGATTTTCCGCGCGAGCGCCTCCGGATCGCGCGCGGTCACCAACGCGCGCGCATGGCCGGCGGAAAGCCTGCCGTCGCCGAGCATCTTCTGCACCGTCTCGGGCAGGCTCAACAGCCGGAGCGTGTTGGCGACGTGGCTGCGCGACAATCCCAGCGCGGAAGCCAGCGCCTCCTGGGTGTGCTTGAACTCGTCGATCAGGCGTTTGTAGCCCTGCGCTTCCTCGATCGGCGTCAGATCCTGGCGCTGGATGTTCTCGACCAGTGCGATCTCCAGCGCCTCGCGGTCGCCGAGATCGCGCAACACCGCTGGCACTTCGTGGAGGCGCGCCTTCTGTGCCGCGCGCCAGCGCCGTTCGCCCGCCAGAATCTCGTAATCGCCGGGCTTGCCGGGATATGGCCGCACCAGGATGGGCTGGAGGACGCCCTGGGCGATGACGCTATCGACCAGGGATTTCATGCTCTCGTCGCCGAAATTCCGGCGCGGCTGGAAGCGGCCGGGATGGATCTGGTCGATCCTGAGCCGCAATTCGCCCTTGGATCCTGCCTCGGGAATCGCCTTCTCCTCGCCCAGCAGCGCGGACAGGCCGCGGCCGAGGCCGCGTCTTTTGGCCGGTTCGTTCATGCCCCGCGCCCCGTCACGACGCCAGCGCCCGTTCGCGGCGCAGCACCTCGCCCGCCAGATGGACATAGGCCTGGGAGCCCGGGCATTGGAAATCGTAGAGCAGCACCGGCTTGCCGTGCGACGGCGCCTCGGAAATACGCACATTGCGCGGGATCACGGTCTCGTAAACCTTGGCGCCGAAATGCTGGCGCACATCGGCCGCGACCATGTCGGACAAATTGTTGCGCTTGTCGAACATGGTCAGCACCACACCCTGGATTTCGAGGCCGGGATTGAGGCTGTTCTTGACCCGCTCGATGGTGTGGGTGAGATGAGACAGGCCTTCGAGCGCGTAGAATTCACATTGCAGCGGCACCAGCACCGCCTGGGCCGCGACCAGGGCGTTCAGGGTCAAAAGCCCGAGTGAAGGCGGGCAATCGATCAGCACATAAGCGAAACCGCCCAAGCCCCCTTCCAGCGCGTCGCGCAGCTTAAATTCGCGTCGCTCCTCCTCGACCAGTTCGAGCTCGGCCCCGGCTAGCTCGACCGAGGCCGGCACCACCCAGAGCCGCGGCACCGCGGTGGCGAGAATCGCGGCGGATAGGGGTTTTTCGCCCGAGATCAGCTGATAGGCGGTGATGCTGCGCGCCTGGCGGGAAATGCCCAATCCGGTCGAGGCGTTGCCTTGCGGGTCGAAATCGATCAGCAGCACCTTTTCCCCGGTCGCCGCCAAGGCCGTGGCCAGGTTGACGGCGGTGGTGGTCTTGCCCACCCCACCCTTCTGGTTGGCGATGGCGATCACTCTAGCGGGCATGGGAAGCACCCGATGTTTCACGTGAAACAGCCTCGAGTCGCAGGACGATTCCGGCCGGATCGGCGCGGGATTGCAGGGTTTCGGCCTTCATCCGCCAGGTCTTGCGCGCTTCGGTCAGTTCCGCCTCCGCCGCCTTGCCCTTGAGAAACAGGCAAGTGCTGTGAGAAGTGAGGAATGGTTCCGCTATATAGAGGAGTTGATGGAGGGGCGCCACCGCCCTCGCGACCACGGCATCGGCCTTCAAAGCGCCCATTTTCTCGGCGCGTTGGGCGTGAATCGTGACGTTACCGGCTTCGGTCACCCGCTTGGCTTCGCGCAAAAACGCCGCCTTGCGCTGGTCGCTTTCAATGAGATGGACCTCCGGGACCCCCATGACCGCTAGCACCAGGCCGGGCAGCCCGGCGCCGCTGCCGAGATCCACGACAATCCGGGTCTTTTCCGGCAATAGCGGAAAGAGCTGGGCCGAATCCAGGATATGGCGGCGCCAGACATCGCCCAAAGTGTTGGCCCCGACCAGATTGATGCGCCGGTTCCAGGCCGCCAAGAGAGCGACGTAAGCCTCAAGCCGCGCCATGGTTTCACGTGGAACATTCGCGATTTTGGCGAAGCCGGCTTCGCTCAACCGGGACGAAAGCGGCCTTATACGGGGCGCCGCCGGATCGGAACTCACGCCGGAACCGGCAAGTCCCGCCTCGGCCGCGGTTCCCGGCGGATATGGCGCAGCAGCGCCACCAGCGCCGCCGGCGTCACCCCCGAAACCCGCGCCGCCTGGCCCAGGGTTTCCGGCCGCGAGGCCGACAGCTTGAGGCGGATTTCGGCCGATAGACTGCCGACCGCCGCGTAATCGAGGTCGTGCGGCAAGGCCAGCGATTCGTCGCGGCGAAAAGCTTTGATTTCCTGTTCCTGACGTTCGAGATATCCGGCATAGCGTCCGTCGATCTCGATCTGCTCGGCGATATCGCCCGGGATCTCGGCCAGTTCCGGCCAGATCGCGCAAAGCCGCGCCAGATCGATGCCGGGATAGGCCAGCAGCTCGGATGCCGAGCGCACAACGCCGTCGGCATTGATGGTCAGGCCCTGGCCGCGCAGCGCCGAAGGGCTTTTGGATAGGCGGCGGACCATTTCGCGCGCCCGCGACAACGCGGCGGATTTGGCGGCGAAGGCCGCTTCCCGTTCGCGCCCGACACAGCCGAGCTCCAGGCCCAAAGGCGTCAGGCGCTGATCGGCATTGTCGGCGCGCAAGGACAGCCGGTATTCGGCGCGCGAGGTGAACATGCGATAGGGCTCTTCCGTGCCCTTGGTCACGAGATCGTCGATCAACACGCCGATATAGGAACTGGCGCGGTCGAGGGTGAATTCCTTGCCGCCGGAAACCGCCAAGGCGGCGTTCAAGCCCGCGACCAGGCCCTGGGCCGCCGCCTCTTCATAGCCGGTGGTGCCGTTGATCTGCCCGGCCAGGAAAAGCCCAGGAATCCTACGGGTTTCCAGGCTCGCGCCCAATTCGCGCGGGTCGACGAAATCATATTCGATGGCATAGCCCGGCCGGATCATGCGCGCCCGCTCCAGCCCGGGAATGGTCTTCAACAGCGCGGCCTGGATCTCGCGCGGCATCGAGGTCGAGATGCCGTTGGGATAGACCGTGTCGTCGTCTAACCCTTCGGGCTCGAGGAAAATCTGGTGCCGGTCGCGTTCGGCAAACCGCACCACCTTGTCCTCGATCGACGGGCAATAGCGCGGGCCGGTGCTTTCGATCTGGCCCGAATAGATCGGCGCGCGGTGGAGATTGGCGCGGATGAGATCGTGCGAGGCCGGCGTCGTGCCGGTGATGGCGCAGGCGATCTGCCGGGTGGTGATGCGCGAGGTGAGGAAAGAAAACGGCGGCGGCGGGTTATCGCCGGGCTGGGATTCGAGCGCTTCCCAATCGATGGTCTTGCCGTCCAAGCGCGGCGGCGTTCCGGTCTTGAGCCGTCCCAAACGGAATGCGCAACGCGCGAGCGTCTGCGCGAGACCGATCGAAGGCTTTTCGCCGACCCGGCCGGCGGAAATCTTTTCCTCGCCGATATGGATGAGGCCGCGCAGGAAGGTGCCAGTGGTGATGACCACGGCGCCGGCGGAAATGCGCGCGCCCGTGCCGGTGACCACGCCGGCGACGGCGCCGGATGAATCCAAAATCAAATCCTCGGCGGCGGCTTCGATGATGGAAAGATTTCCGCGTTCGGCCAGCAACGCCTGCATCGCCTGGCGGTAGAGCTTGCGGTCGGCCTGGGCGCGCGGGCCGCGCACCGCCGGACCCTTGCTGCGGTTCAAGACGCGGAACTGGATCCCGGCGCGGTCGATTATTCGCGCCATGAGTCCGTCGAGCGCGTCCACTTCCCGAACTAGGTGCCCCTTGGCCAAGCCGCCGATCGCCGGATTGCACGACATTTCTCCAATCGTGTTCCGGTTATGCGTGAGCAGCAGCGTGTCGGCGCCGAGACGCGCGGCCGCGTCGGCCGCCTCGCAACCGGCATGGCCGCCGCCGATGACGACGACGTCGAAATGATTTTGCGCGCTGGCGTCCATGGAGGCGCAATCTAGTCAAGCCGGCCGGTTTCGTGAAGCGGACCGATGTTTCACGTGAAACATGCGCGAATGGGCGGCGGAATTCCTGGCGCTTTTCCAAGCAGGCGTTAACGCTTTCTTAAGTAATAATTAGTAATTCATTAACCTATGAACAGTTTTTCGGCAAAAGTCAAAGTAATGAGTAAATAATGATCTGTGTCCCCCATATCTTGTTCAAAACAAACGATTCGGGCCCGGAACGTCTCGGGAACTAATACTATATGCTGTGGTCTATCCTGATCTAAATCACAATATGTTCTTGATATTTACTGGGCCTGATCTTGCGCATCTCCCGATTCCCCCCGATTCCCGGGCTTTTTAACGGTTTCGGCCGACGCGCCGGCTCGTCCGCCAAATTGGCAAGATCGTTGCATGGAAATCGGATGCCATGAACGTGCGCGACATGAAATCCAAGCGGCAGCCGCCCGAGGAACCGGACGATCCTTGGGGCTGGATCGCGATCATATTCGCCGCCGTTCTCGCGCTGGTGCTGGTGATCCAGACCTCGCCCGGGGTGCGTGGGACGACCGACGAGCCGCCAATCGAGGCCAAATCCGGCTAAATCCGGATTGGGATTGAATTGGCCTGGTACCGAATCGTTCCTATAAGTCGCATCCAAATGGTATTACGCTAAAATTGTTCTACCCTCGCTTCATAAGAGTTGAGAGGGAACATGGCCACCAACTTCAACATGCTTCCCTGGGCTCCCGCCTGGGAAATCGGCGTCAGCGAGATCGACGACGACCATCGCCGGCTCATCGACCAGTGCAACGCCTTGTTCAAGGCGTTGGCGGAAGCGCGCCCCAAGGCGGAAATCATGACCATCATCCGGCGCATGGAAAGCGAGAGTTGGGAGCATTTCCGGCGCGAAGAGACCATTTTGCGTGAGGTTCAATACGAAGAGGTCGACGAACACGCGGCCGAGCATCGCCGTATCGAGCGGGAGTTGGAAAAGGCGATCGGCGCCATCGAGACCGCCGAGGCTTCGGTAGCCGAGTGGCAAACCTTCGCGCTCTCCTTTCAATCGACCTTGGTCAATCACCTCTTGCTGTATGACTTGAAATATAAGTCGCACCTGTTGTGGAAACGTGGTCGCTAGACGGCCGGCCGAATCCGGCTTGTGTCGTCCCGATTCCCGATGTCGCAAAACTGAAATAGTGGGCTGTTAAGCTCCGCCCCCTGGGTCGTCCTGTCCTCTCCGCGGGATCGCGGGGAGACGATCCGCGGGAGCCATCATGGCCGTCATCATCGGCGTCATGCTGATACTCGCCGGTATCGGCGTCGTTTTCAGCGGACGTATTTTCTCCGCGCAACGCGAAATCGTGGAGCGTTGCGGCATCTATGTGTTTTTGTCCGGGCTGGGGATTTGGGCAATTGCCTGGGCGATAGATACGTTCGCCGCCTGATCCCGAATAAAAAGGCCGCCCGGTACCGGGCGGCCTTGATAGTTGGGAAGGGTCGTGAACCCGCGCGCTTCCTAAAATATAATTTAACTTTGGTCCGCTGGCCAGCAATACTTCTATGTCCTATTTCCCGATGCAGAATTCGCGGAACAGCACGTCGAGCAGGTCCTCGACCCCGACCCTTCCGGTGACGCGGCCCAAGGCGGAAATGCCACGGCGCAATTCCTCGGCCGCCAGTTCCGGCGCTTCTATGCCGGGAAACCGCGCCAGCGAAGCGGCGCATTCCTCGAGCGCCTGACGGTGGCGCGCGCGGGTGATGAGCGGCGCGGCGCCTAGACCCGCCTCGATTTTCCTCGCCGCTTCCTCGCGCAACCTCGTTTCCACCTCGATCAAACCTCGGCCGGTCTTGACCGAAATCCGGACCGCCTTGCCCGATCCCAGGCGGTCGGCCCAGGCGGCATCGTCCTTGGGATTCAAATCCATCTTGTTGGCGACGACGACGGTATCGCCACCGAACAGATCGCCCAGCGCCTTGGCCTCATCCGGCCGGGTCGCGTCCAGCACGACGAGCTTCAAATCGGCATGCGCCGCCCGCGCGCGAGCGCGGCGCACCCCCTCCTCCTCGACGGCGGAGGATGCTTCGCGCAAGCCGGCGGTGTCGGCCAGGATCACCGGATAGCCGCCCAGATCGAGTGCCACCTCGATCACGTCGCGCGTGGTGCCGGCGGTTTCGGCCGTGATCGCCACCTCGCGCCGCGCCAGCGCGTTCATCAGGCTCGACTTGCCGGCATTGGGCGGGCCCAGTATCGCCACTTCGAA
>Ga0187855_10002007_pt1 | contig 15550 bp, 15 predicted proteins | sample June2016WEW_8_10_2_FD_132969 | JGI IMG/M metagenome (GOLD analysis project Ga0187855, IMG submission 132969) | Peatland microbial communities from SPRUCE experiment site at the Marcell Experimental Forest, Minnesota, USA - June2016WEW_8_10 | ecosystem: Environmental > Terrestrial > Soil >...
CAGCGTGGCCAAGATTCTGATCGCCTCGGCCGCCATGGGATTCGTCTGCTACTTCTCGAGCCGCGGCATGCATCAATGGCTAGGTGTGCGCAAACTAGCGCAGATCGCCGATTTGGCGGTCTCCATCCTGCTTGGCGGCCTGGTTTACTACGGGCTCTGCCGGGTCCTGCGTGTGGCGGAACTGGAAGCCGCTTGGCGCGCTTTGGCGGAGCCGCTGGCCCGCAGGCTGGGACTGGCCTGACACCGCCGTGTGGGGCAGGCTGGCAGCAGGCTGGCAGCCTGCGCGGTGGTTGGATACCGCCGCCTGCTGCGGCCGCTGCGGTTGGCCGATTAACAATCGGCCGCAGCTTACCAAGCTGCCCCACCGCCGTGTGTTAAACTGCCAGAAGAAATGCTTCCCGATCTGCAGTTGGCGGTCCGGTTGCAGGAGCTTGACAATCGGGTGACCGAGTTAACCCGCGAGATCTCCGCGCTGCCCAAACACGTTGCCGAAATCGAAAAGAAATTAGAGAGCCACGAGCGTAAGCTGGAAGCCGACCGCGCCGCTCTCTCGGCCAACCAGAAGGACCGCAAGAAGATGGAGGCCGACATCCAGGTCCAGGAACAAAAGATCTCCAAATTGCGCGGCCAGATGCTCGATGCCAAGACCAACGAGGTGTACCGCGCCTTCCAGAACGAGATTGAATTCTGCGAGAAGGAGATTCGGCGCGCCGAGGACCACATCCTGGAGTTGATGGGCGAATCCGAGCCGCTCGACAAGAACGTGAAAGCCGCGGAATCCGCGCTCAAACAGGAGAAGGCCCAGGTGGAGGCGGAAAAGCAGCAGGCTATGGCACGCACCGCCGAGGACAAAAAGGCCCTGGAGCTGATCAACCAGGAGCGCAGCCAGATCGTCCCCCGCATGAGCCAAAATGTCTACCGGCAATACGAACGCATTCGCAAGGGCCGGCGCGGTGTGGCTGTTGCGGAGGCCCTCGACGGCCGCTGCAACGCCTGCCACATGGCCATGCGCCTTCAATTCTTCCAGGATTTGAAGAAAGGCGACCAAGTGATGTACTGCGAAAGCTGCAGCCGTATTCTCTACTACAATGCGCCGGTGGCCTTTGAAGATCTTACTGGCGAGTCCGCCTCGGCCGTTCAGGGGTGAGTTGAGCGAATCAACCGTGGGCTGACCGGGTGCTTTCAAAACGGTCGTTCAAGGAGGCGTCCCATCCCCTGAAAGGCCGCTGAAATCCCGTACCCTTAAACCTAGAAGTTCATCCATGCCAACCACCAAGCCCCCCCGGGGGATCGGCGCTTCCCAGCGAGGCGATCGAGCGGCGGATTCTCCCCATCCGCGAGCACAAGTTGATGCTTGACCGCGATCTGGCCGCGCACTACGAGGTGAAGCCGATCGCGCTGCGCCAGGCTGTCAAGCGCAACCGGAATCGGTTCCCACCTGATCTCGTGATCCAGCTTTCCCAAGAAGAGGCGGCGGCGCTGGTATCACAAGGTGTGATACCTTCGCGGCGGAGCTTCGGCGGCTTTCTCCCGTACCCCATCACCGAGCAGGACGTCCCGATGCTTTCCAGCCTCCTGCGGAGCGAGCGGGCGGCCATGGTAAACATCGCCATCACGCGCACGTTTGTGCGCCTCCGGCGGATCCTCGCGACGCACAAGCAACTAGCCGACAGGCTTGCGGAGCTTGAGAAGAAATTCGACCAACGGTTCAAGGTGGTGTTCGATGTTCTGAAGCAGCTCACGCAGCCGCCGGAGCCGCCGAAGAAGCCGATGGGATTCATCCCGCCTGCGGCGCGGGGAGAAATAGGTCAAGGCATTTGGACCGGCCTGTCCCGACTATAGCTTCTCCGCACCTTTGGATCTCAAGAGGGTGGCCGGCGGACTTACGAGAAGGTGGTTACGCAGCTCAGCTTCTGGCGGCGATCGTTCCGCGCATTCCGCCAATTGACCTGCGGCAGGAACAGCGACTCGTCGATCCGCTCCCGATATTTCACCGCAATGTTCATCAGCGAATCCAGCAGAGATTCGGAAAGAAGATGCGGCTGCAACCCGAGATCGATCAGCTTGGAATGCCTGGCGTTGTAATAGTGTTCCTCGGCCTCCACGCGCGGCGGCGGCAGGTGTTCGATCTCCACATTCAAGCCCAGCTTCTTGGCCTCGGCTTTCACCATGCGCGCCAGCTCCATCACGGAAAACTGTTCGGTGAACTGGTTGAATACGCGGCATTCACCCGGTTTTGCCGGTGTTAAGCAGGCCAGTTCCACACATTGCACGGTGTCGCGCAGATCCAGATAGCCGCGCGTTTGGCCTCCCTTTCCATAAACGGTGAGAGGATGTTCCACCGCGGCCTGCACGCAAAACCGGTTCAGCACGGTGCCGAAAATCTCGTCGTAATCGAAGCGATTGATGAGCGATTCGTCGAGCGCAATTTCATCGGTCAAGGTTCCGTAGACGACGCCCTGGTTGAGGTCCGTGGCGCGCAGCCCCCAGATACGGCAGCAGAACATGATGTTGTGGCTGTCGTGCACCTTCGACAGGTGATAGAAAGAGCCAGGCTGCTTGGGATACGGCAGCACATCCCGCCGCCCATTATGGTTAATGGTGATGTAGCCTTCCTCGATATCGATATTGGGGGTGCCGTATTCTCCCATGGTTCCCAGCTTGACCAGGTGGCAGTCGGGCTGATACTCCCGTATGGCGAACAGCAGGTTGAGCGTACCGACCACGTTGTTCACTTGCGTGAAGACCGCGTGTTTACGGTCGATCATGGAATAGGGCGCCGATCGCTGTTCCGCGAAGTGCACGGCCGCGTCCGGTTGAAAGGCCTCGATCGTCGAAGACAGAAAATCGTAGTCGGTTACGTCGCCCGCGAAAACCTCGATGGTGTGTCCGGTGAGTTCCTGCCAGACTTTCAGACGCTCCGCCAGCGGGCGTATCGGCGTCAGGGTTTCGACGCCGAGCTCATGATCCCATTGCCGCCGGGAGAAGTTGTCGACGATCGCAACCGAATGTCCCTTTCGCGACAAATACAGCGCCGTGGCCCAGCCACAATAACCGTCACCACCCATCACGGCAATCTTCATATCTGTTTGTCTACTTTTGTGAGGGTTCTGTGAAGCGTCGGAGTTTGTTCCGGCCAGACCGAACCCATCCTCAGATTGTGAACCAATGCCATCGTAGCACGGGTATTTACCCTATTCATACCGCAGAGCCTCGGTCGGGTTCAGTTTAGCCGCGCGGTTCGCCGGCAGGATCCCGAAGATCAACCCCACCAGCATCGACACGCCGAACGCAATCGCAATGGCCCAGGTGGAAATCGGAATCCGTACGGCGGCAACGAAGAACTGCACGCTCAGCGGAATCGAAACACCCACCACAATCCCGATGACGCCGCCGGCCAGGCTCACCAGGACGGCCTCGGTCAGGAACTGCAGCAGGATCTCTTTGCGGGACGCCCCCACGGCCATGCGCAAGCCAATCTCGCGGGTGCGCTCGGTCACGGTCACCAGCATGATGTTCATGATGCCGATGCCGGAAATCACCAGCGCAATCGCCGAGACCAGTATCAGGACCAGGCTCAGAATCAGGGCGATGCTTTTGGCCGCGTCTAGAATTGCCGTCAGGTTCTCGACCCGATAGGCCGCCCCCGGCCGGTGCCGCGATTCCAGGATCTGGCGCACCGCGAGGGTTACCGATTCCACGTCCTGAGGCGAGGTCACCTGTACATACATCGGGTCTAAGGCCTCGACCTCCGTGAAGTAACGCAGCACGGTCATCGGAATCAGGACGGTCTCCGTCGCCAACTCCGACTGGCCAAAGCTCTCCACACGTTCCCTGAACGTGCCGATTACCGTGAACTGCAACCCGTGAACCTTGAGGATCTGTCCCACGGCGCCGCTGCGCGTGCCGTACAGCCTCTCTGCCAGGTGGTCTGTCAACATGGCGACCTTCTGCCGGAGCGCAACATCGCCGGCGTCCAGGAACCGGCCGGAAGTGACGATCAGGTTGCGCACGGTCTTATAATCCTGGTCGGAACCGATGACCACCACGTCCTGTTGTTCGCCGCCGATCAGCATGCGGTCGTTGCTTTGAGCGATGCCGGTCGCTGCGATGATGCGCCCGGCCAGTCGCTCCCGCACGGCCATCACATCGGACATCTTGATGAAGTCCGCGTCGGCCTGCGCTCGGTTCTGCGTGCCGACCCGGTAATAGGCGAAGATCATGTTGGAGCCAACGCCCTCGATCTGTTCGAGAATGTAATCGCGGCTGGTGAGCGAAATGGTTACGACCAGGATCACCGAGGCGGTGCCGATCACCATCCCCAACATGGTCAGGAAGGACCGGACCGGGTTGGCCTTGAGGGCCTTGACGCTGAAATCGAGGGCTTCGCCCAGGAACATGAGCTAGCCGCCGGCGGCCTTTCTTAGGAGTTTTTCGGCATCGGCGCGGGGCGGATCGTCGGGGGTTAGTTGATCTGCCAGATAGAGCTTCAACAGTTCCTGCGCGGTCTTGAGGTTGCGGCCCTGTTGAATGTAGATATCGGCGCGCGCGTAGATCAGTTGGGGGGCGTTAGGCGCGATATTCTGAGCCTTTTGGAAACTCTGCTCGCTTTCCTGGTAGCGGCCCTGCTTGGCCATGAACTTGGCCAGATCGATGAGGCGTCCCACCTGTTGGGGAGCCATCTGCACCGCCATCCGGAGATGACGCTCGGCGGTGTCGAAATCCTTCCGATGCTCTGCCAACTTGGCCTGCGTGCCCTGTCCCTCTACGGGATCGATGGCGGCGATCCGTCCGGCGATGTCGGCGGCTTTGTCCAACCCGCCTCCCAGGAATCCAGGCGCCTGGAGGTAGTACTCGAACAGATCGCCCAGCGCCTCCAGGTTGCGGGGATTGAGCTCGACCGCTTTTTCAAAGTGCTGCCGCGCTTTGGAGGCATGCGACGGCGCCGTGAACGGGCTGTCGGTCTCCGCACGACGGCCGAACGCCCGGCCCAGCCACAGTTCGTAATTGGAATTGCCCGGATCGCCGACGAGGGCCTTTTCGAGGCTCTCCATAGCTTTCTTATAATCGGCAAGCATGTAGTAGTTCTGGCCGATCAGCTCGTGGACGGCGCTTTCCTTCGGGTCGATGGCCTGGAGGATCTTCAACGAACCGTCGTAATCTGTGTTGCTGTATAGTTTTCGCGCATGCTCCAACTCTGCTGGAGACGCCGCAAGCAGGGACCACACGGCAAAAAAAGCCGCCGCGATCAAACGCATGCCATACCTTTGCCTTTGCCCATGGATCTCTCGAAACTAATGATGACATGGAATCCGCCGAGGTTTCAGATGGTTGGCAGGCGAAAGCCCCGCCCGCCTGCCACGCCCTTGAAACGCAACGCCGTTCGATGTAATCTGAAATGGAGAGCGGTGGAGTTCGCTTAACGCCGTCCCAAACGGCCAATGACTCCTATAGTGGTTTCGCTATGGGAGCCGCCGCCCGAGTCCTTCCTGAAGCAAACCACAACAAACTGAGGAGACCATTTTCGATGGATCGCGTGTGGTTTGTCGCCGCTCTGTGGCTCTTTCTGGCGCTGGTGGCGGTTCTGGCCGCCAACTGGCTGAAGATCTCCACGGCGCTGTCGGAGATCGTCGTGGGGACCGTCGCGCAACTCGTCATCGGCGCGCTGGTCGGCAGCAACGCCCTGGGCGCCAAGTCCGAATGGATCACTTTTCTGGCAGGTACCGGTGCCATCGTATTGACGTTCCTGGCAGGCGCCGAACTCGATCCCGCCGTTTTCCGGGCGAAATGGAAGGAGTCCACCGCCGTCGGCCTGGTCGGCTTCTTTTTGCCGTTTTTCGGCGCAGCCCTAGTGGCGCACTTCGTCCTGGGTTGGGGATGGCGGCCGAGTTGGTTGGCCGGCGTGGCGCTCTCGACCACATCGGTCGCGGTCGTATACGCGGTGATGCTGGAACTCGGCTTCAATCAAACGACCTACGGCAAGGCGATCCTTGCGGCGTGCTTCATCAATGATCTGGGCACGGTAATCGCGCTGGGCCTGATCTTCTCGCCATTCACAATAAAGACGGTGATCTTCCTGGGCACCTGCCTGGTTTTCTTCGTGGCCCTGCCGTTCGTCACACAGTGGTTATTTGCGCGCTACGGCGGGCGCGTGTCGGAACTGGAAACCAAATATCTGCTGTTCCTCCTGTTCGGATTGGGCGGACTGGCAGCCTGGTCCGGCAGTGAGGCGGTCCTCCCGGCGTACCTGATTGGAATGGTGCTGGCCGGCACGGTGGGGAAGGATCATTTCCTGATCCGGCGTCTTCGCACCCTCACCTTTGGCCTGCTGACGCCGTTCTACTTCATCCGTGCCGGGAGCTTTGTTTCGGTCCCCGCGCTGGTGGCCGCGCCGCTCGCTTTCGTCGCGCTGTTCTTTGCGAAGATGGGATCGAAACTCGCCGGGGTGTTGCCCACGGTGCGCGCGTTCGGCTACAGCGGGCACGACGGAATCTACTATTCGTTGATGATGTCCACGGGGCTCACGTTTGGCACGATTTCGGCGCTGTTCGGGCTGAATCATGGCATCATCGATCAGAGGCAGTATTCGTACCTGGTCGCCACGGTGATCGGCAGCGCAGTGATTCCGACCGCCATCGCCAACGCCTGGTTCATGCCTCGCCACCTGCTGCCTGAACAGGAGCGGGAGTTGAAGGAATCGGCGTTTGGCGAGCCGGTGGGGGACCTGGATACATGACACGAAGGGAGACTCATACGGTTGGACAAATACCTGGTAGTGCTGGCGGGAGCCGGCCTCGGCGGTCTGGCGCGCTATGTGGCCGGAACCTGGATCATGTCGAAGTACGGCGGGCGCTTTCCGCTCGGCACATTTGTCATCAACGTGACGGGCGCCTTTCTCATCGGAGTCCTGATGACGCTGCTGACCGAAAGATTGCAGCCGCACCCCAACTGGCGCCTCTTTCTGGTGGTGGGGATTCTGGGGGGATACACTACTTTTTCGAGCTTCGAGTACGAGGCGTTCCAGGCGGTGCGCGGCGGCGAGCGGTGGATGGGCCTTGTTTATATGGTGGGCAGCGTGCTGATTGGATATGTCGGCGTATGGCTGGGCGTGTTGCTGACCGCCCGCCGCTAGCGGAGTGGCGCACGCTTCAGCGTGCCGCTGCCGGCTTCAGCCAACAGGTCCGGCGAACTGAAGTTCGCCGCAGCACGCTGAAGCGTGCGCCACGAAGGGAGGCGGAATGCTGAACAAGGGTCCTGCTAAAAAAGTCACTATCTTTATCAACGAGGACACCCAGCATCACATGGCGGCGCTGCACGACTCCATCATGACCTTCCTCATGCACAAGGGCGTCTCTGGCGCGACCGCGACGCGGGCATACTCCGGCTTCGGGACGCACCAACTGATGCACACGCCCAAGGTTGAAGTATTGGCGCAACACTTGCCGATTCGCATCGAATTCGTCGATACGGCGGAGAAGGTGGAAGAGGTCCTGCCCACTCTATATGAGATGGTCAGCGACGGGTTGATCGAGGTGCAGGACACCACGGTCGTGAAATTCGCCCGGAAATCGGCGAAGCCGGAAACCAAACTGCCGCACGAGCACAAACAGGCGCGCGCCACGCTGCTGCGGGTCTTCATGGGCGAGGCGGATAAGTGGCACGGCGAGCCGCTCTACGACGCGATTGTGAAGAAGTTGCGCATGATGGATATCGCCGGGGCCACGGTCTATCGCGGCATCCTGGGTTACGGCGCCAAGGGGCACGCGCACAAGCGAAGCGTCTTCCATCCGATGCGCGACATGCCCATCATGATCTCGGTGATTGACGCGCCTGAGAAGATCGTATCCGCCGCGGAAGCGGTCGAGGAAATGCTGGAAGACGGCCTGATCGTGACGTCGGACGTCGAAATGGTCAGGCTGGTCCGCGGCAAGACCGGGAAGGAGGCCGCCGATGCTGCCGGGACAACCCGCTAGGCTCCTGCGAATCCACATTAAAGAATCCGACCGCTACCAGGGCAAGCCATTGTACGAGGCGATCGTAGACAAGTGCCGCGAGATGAAGATCGCCGGCGCCACGGTGTTTCGCGGCCTGGAAGGCTACGGCGAGACCGCCGAGATGCACAAGTCTCACCTGATTCGCCACGACCAACCCATCCTCATTTCGATTGTCGATACAGAGGAGAAACTCGCCCGTTTGGCGCCGGTAGTTGAGCAGATGATGGACACGGGCCTGATGGCCTTCTCCGACGTCCAGGCGGTCCGGGTTCAGAAGAAGACACCCACCCCAGATGGAAAAGGCAACTGACCCGAGAGTCGTCGACGATCGCTCCGTCCCACTAGTTGGCCGGCGGGATGAGGTCCAGGCGTTGGTGTCTGCGCTTCACGCGAGGCAATCCAGATTGATCGTGGGCGCGGCGGGCATGGGCAAGGTCAAGCGAGGATCACTCTAGGCGGGTTCGCTCTGACTGTGCGCCGGTGGACAGTGCTTGATGCATAGCTTAGGTACAATGAATTGTGTTGGGAGGAAGTGAGAAATGACAACGTATGTGCTAGGAGCAGGTGCGTCGCGCGACGCCGGATATCCGCTGGCAAAGACAATGGCGTCGGAGTTGTTGCAGTGGATGAAGCGCCCGGTTCATGACCCCGATTCTTACGCAGCGCGTTATCCACCAGCAGCTCGCTTCTTTGAGGAGTCCTTTGCCCCCGTAGAGAACGTTGAGGATTTGGTGACAGCGATCCACAAGCTGATTGACGAGTACGAGGGCGGAACACGAGAGCAACGCGCGAGGCGTACTCTCGTAGCGAATGAATACGGTGTCTTCAAGAATGCTGTGCGCGAATGGTTTGCCGAGATTCAACAAGGCGCGGCGCTGAATTCTTCGGCGTATCGGGACTTCGCTAGGAACATCGTCGCCAAAGGCGACTGCATTGTCACATTCAATTACGACGTTTCGCTTGAGCGGGAGCTCAGGCTGGCCGGGAGGTTCGAGGTGGGCGACGGTTACGGCTTTCCTATTCAAGGCCTCCCTGAAAGGTCGGATACGAGGGTGTTGAAGTTGCACGGCAGCACGAACTGGCTTGCGCTGCTCTTTGGTGGAATGACTTCAGGATTTTCTGCGTTCCAGCCCGGTAGCACCCTGGGGGCACGTCCGGCGATCCCGAAGAATGAGCTTTTCTTTTTGGAATATCCTGGCGCAATTGATCCTGCGTTTGGAAAGGGTGGGGCGGCGTTGCCAGTGATGATTTTTCCGGCACGGTCAAAGGATTTCTACTTCGCGGCCAACACCGGGATTGAATATGCGGGTTTTTGGGGCGGCCTGTGGCGGCAAGCCGCGGAGGCACTGGAATCGGCGTCTCGCGTAGTGATATGCGGTTACAGCCTGCTGTCGGTTGATGAACGCGCCCGCAAACTGCTGCTCACTGCCCCAAAGAAGGACGCTGAGATCTTCGTCGCGAGCGGGGAGGATACGGACCGGATCGCGGGAGATTATCGATCAGCGGGCTACGCTAGAGCGGTGGCGGCAGATGAGGTGTTTTTCCAAAGGTGGGTAGCGAGCTTTGCGGGTAGCGCCGTCGGGGTTCGGTAACCGGTGCATCCATGGATAATTGGGCGACCGTCGTCGTGAGCCTCGTTGGGTCTGGGCTAGTCGGACCGGCTTTTGCGGAGCTATGGAAACATCTCAGCGCTAAGTCGATTGCACGACAGAACGTCCAGCAGACCACAGACCTTTCCGTCGGCGTCACCTCCCACATGGCCACCGTTGCATTTGACAAGCACATTGAGTTTTGTGAGAAATACGTCAAAGAAATGTACAAGGCACTAGACGCATTGATCCAGGATGGAAGGACGGATGAACCGCTGGATCCAAGAAGGTTCACCTGGATCCGACAGAAGTGGGCCTTATGGCTAACTCACGAAATTGAGGATAAGCTGGACCAGTTCGGGCTGACAATTACACATATAATAAGTGGCGCTGCCCGGGATTATGATGACAATGGCGCCTCCGTCTCAAATCAGCGCAGCGTCACAAGAAACATTGAGTATTTGAGGGACGTACTGCACACGGAAGAGCTAACCGCCATCAGAAAGAAACTGATGCGACGTCCATGAGAAAAACACGTGACGTCTTCTGACACTCGTCATTAAGGAGATGATGGACACGGGCCTGATGGCCTTCTCCGACGTCCAGGCGGTCCGAGTTCAGAAGAAGACGCCGACACCCGATGGAAAAGGCAACTGACCGGAGAGTCATCGACGATCGCTCCGTCCCACTAGTTGGTCGGCGGGATGAGGTTCATGCGTTAGTGTCTGCGCTTCAGGCGCGGCAATCCAGATTGATCGTGGGCGTGGCGGGCATGGGCAAGACCCGGCTCCTCGCCGAGGCGGTATCGAGGTGTGCCGTACCTTACTTGCTCATTCGCAGCCCACGTGTGTTACATGACCTTTTGGTCCAGTTAGCGGGAATGCTCGCCTGCCGTGTGACCGGCGCCACCAGCATGTCGTTGAAGCCTGCCGTCCTCGAATCGCTCAAATGCGAGCCGCGCGTGATCCTTCTCGAAGATGTGACAGAAGCTGACCCGCGGATGTACCGGTTTCTGCAGGCCGTTTATCATAGCCCTGGTAACTGCTTGATCGTAACCACACGGTCGCGTGACTCGTTGGGATATCTGCGGAGACTGTTATGGGACCCACGCGAGGAGATATACCTGAAGCCGCTCAAAAGTGCCGAAGCGACAAGTGTTTTTGAGGCCGCCGTCGCGGCATACAAGCTCGACTCACTCGACTTAGACGACTTCCGGCGCAAAGTCCTCCGGTCGGCACGCGGCAATCCCGGACAGATTCTCGCCATGTGCCGCCTGGCCGCCCGGCCCCAGTACCGGCAGGGGCAGCGCATCAAATTTCTCCCGCTGCGGATGGATGTGTTGCCCGCATTTGTGGGATGAGCGGTGCGATGACATCTTCCCCGGCTCAAGAACGCGCGCAACACGCCCTGGATCTGGCCGGCGAACTCTGCGGCCGTTACCAGATCGCAGCCCTGAAGGATTTCCTCGAAAGTTGCCGGGCGTTTGCGTGCGAGCAGACCCTCAACATCGCCGTATTCGGACGTTTCAAGGCCGGGAAGAGCAGCTTTCTCAACCATCTCCTGGGCGGACCATACCTGCCTGTCGGCGTGATTCCAGTCACTTCTGTGATCACGCAGATCGAGTTCGGCCCGCGGGAGCGCGCCGAGGTCCGATTCCTGGACGGCCACACCGAACCGATTTCGGTATCGCAAATAAACGACTTTGTTTCCGAAGCGGATAATCCGGAGAACGCCAAGCAGGCTACCCTGGTGCGCGTCGAGCTGCCAGCCATGGAGCGCTACCGCGGGATTCGCTTCGTAGACACGCCGGGCCTGGAGAGTGTCTTTGCATACAACACCGACGCATCCATGGATTGGCTGCCCAATGCGGGGTTGGCCTTAGTTGCGGTCGGCGTAGATCCGCCGCTTTCCCAGCATGACATTGAACTTATCCGTGACTTGAGCCGTTATACCCCGAACATCTCGCTCTTACTGACCAAGGTCGACACCCTCGACGCGGACGAGCGGGCTCAGGTCGAGAGCTTCGTCCATCGGCAGCTCGCCCGGTATTGGAACGGCTCCGTGCCGGTCTTTCCCTACTCGGTCCGGCCGGGCTTCGAAGATCTCCGTGCGCGACTCGACCAGGGGCTCCTTTCAGGAATCCATGCCGATGCCGGTGGGCAGCGTGAGACCATCCTGCTGCATAAGGTCGACTCGCTTCTGCGCGAGTGTGGAGATTACCTCAACCTCGCTTTGCGCGCAGCGTTGTCGGCCGATTGCGAGCGCGCGCAAGTTCGCCAGAAGATTTTTGGAGCCAAGGAGTTCCTCGAAGACGCGCGGCTATCCTTGCGCCTCATCGTGCGGCACGCGGCGGGAGGCACCCGCGCCGCGTTTGAAGACCTGCTCCGGAAGGATGAGGAGCCTGTCCGGGAGCGCCTTCTGGAAGAGTTGCAGCGGGAGTTCCCGTCGTGGACGCGCAGCCTGGGCGCCGCGATGGATCGGTTCGACGATTGGCTGCGGGCCAGCATCACGCTTCAGATGGCCGAACTTTCCGAGCAGCATCGGGATGCATTCCTGGAACCCGCGCGGCGTGTAGGCCGGCAGCTTTCTCAGTCGCTGCAAGACTTTCGGAACCGGGTCTCGGACCGAACCCTTGAAGTACTCGAGGCGCCTTTGCGCACCACGCAGATGGAGATGCATGCCGAGAACCCGCGATCGCCGGATATCAGGATAGGTAAGATCTTCGATCACAACTGGGAGCTGCTTTCGTTCGTGGCGCCCATGTCACTGTTACAAGGCGCCGTGAAGAGACACTTCGAACGAAAGGTGGCGGATGTGGTCTTCATGAATCTTTCCCGTCTGGCTTCTCAATGGGAAGAGATCGTAAACGCCTCGCTCGTGGCGTTGGAGAAAGACTCCATCCGGCAGTTCGACTGCCTGGTTGTCACCATCGAGAAACTGATCGCATCGGCCGGACAGGAGGCGCCGCGAATCCGCGAGGATTTGAACCGGCTGGAATCTTTCTAAATGGCCGTGGCGCACCTTAGCGTGCCACGGCGAGCTTCAGCTCGCCGAACCTCGACCGTGCGATCCGGTTCGGCCGTCTGCCCTGCCACCCGTAAAGGAATCGCAAGGCCGGATAACACCAACAACGCCACAGCGAACTTCATATAGAGGCGTTCCATTCAACGATTATCGAGAGACTGAGGGGAATCGGTTGCAGTTTCCAGTACGGCTGATAGGCCGCGCCAACGATTGCGGCCCGTGCCATTTGGCCACCGAAACAACTCGCGTCGCGAGTCACCGTCGCACCTACACTCTAAAGTGAACAGTTCGCGAACGTGCTTCGGCCGGGATTGCCTGCCGGCTGCGGACCGGTCAAAAGGCTGGGGCCCGGCAGTGCGGGTGTGGGCGTGACAAGCGAATCTACGCCCGAAGGGTGCAGAAGCTGCACATGGAAATGCGGGACTTGCTGTCGCAACAGCGCTCCATGTTCCTGCTGCCTATGGACTTTCCTTCGTAGCTGAACCTCCGGTTAGCCGTGGTGCGCTAACTACCCACTTGGCGCACTTGGTCCCTTTCGTGCTCTATACGCAGGACGGTCTTCATCTCGTGCCCAATTCTGGCGCAAGCCAGACAGACCGGGGCCTGGTGCAGACTTATCGAGGATGCAGCCCTGCGTGCCGAGGTGGGGGGAGTCGGCGCCGGCCTGCGATATCGAACCTGAGCAGGAAAAGGGTCAGACAGCGGGGTCTGCCGGTGCCGTCGGGGCGGAGGAAGAGTATGGCCGTTTCCTGAACCTCGAATTCCTGCTGCATGCTGAGGTGTATGCGTCAAATACTGTTGGCCGCCGTTGCGGTTCTATTTGCTTCCTGCAGTTCCGGCAGCAACAAACCGAAGCCGTCTCCCCAATTAGTGGAGCCGAACGCGGCCAAGCCTACGGAGTCCCACGAGCCTGTGGAGACCGAAACGCGGGTCGAAATGGTGAACGTGAATATCCACCTCGACCCCGAGCTGATCCTGCGCATACGGCATTTGACAGGCAAGTTTCTTTCCACCAGGAAGGGCCAGCCACCCACTTTCGACGACAAACTGTCTTACATTGTTGCGGTCGATTCAGGTGAAGTCGGCGTGAGTATGGCGAGCATGACGCATGCAATGAATACATACGTCTTCGGCGAACCGGACGCTCCTCTCAAGAATCTGCAACTGAGCTCGGCAGGCAGCCAGATCAGGCAAAAAGGCACGATTCAGAAGGGCATCGGAATTCCTTTTGAGTTGGTGGGCGCAATCAGTGCGACGCCGGACGGGAAGATCCGGATCCACCCTACGCAGATGAAAGTGGCACATCTTCCCATAAGAGGATTACTGAAGCTGTTCGGGCTCGATATGGCCAAGCTGATCAACACCAGGAGAACCAGAGGCGTCAGCGTGGACGATAACGACATCATTCTCGATCCCGCGCGGATGCTGCCGCCTCCCCACATGCGCGGCCGCATCACCGCTGTCCGCGTCCACGGCGACGAGATGACCGAGATCTTCGGAGAAGAGGAGCGGGACTCGGCGGCCGAACAGCCGCATTCGAATTACATCGCGTATCGCGGAGGCACCCTACGGTTCGGCAGGCTGACGATGAACAACGCGGATATGTGGTTGATCGATGCCGACCCGACGGATCCGTTCGAATTTTTCCCCGATCATTACAATGACCAGTTGGTAGCGGGCTACTCCAAGACGACGGCCTCCGGGGGCCTGCGGGTCTACGTGCCGGATTACGGCAAGATTTCAAAACGGTCCGCGCCCACTGAATAGACGCGACGCTACCATGAGATGTCCACCACCTGCCGGATGTAGAACGGAGCCACGGTATGGCGGACCTCGCCGTCCGATCCGTCTAGAGCGGTATCGACAACACAACGCATCTCCTGCGGCGTGTACGACCGGCGGATCGACGTCGCCCCGTCTTTGGCGTTCAGGCTACACAGGAATGGGCAGACGAAGCCCCGAAACAGCGCCAGCGGCAGGCGATGGCGGACGAGGTCGAGCACGATGAAACGGCGGCAGGAGCCCGAGACGTTGCGTATCAGCCGGATGAAATCGCCTCCGGACAGATGGTGGGCCACACAAACCGCGATCGCGACATCCGCCCGTGGGAGCGTTTCGGTTACCGCGTTGCCCGTGAGTATCGGCACGGGCGCGGCCGCGGAAGCTTTGCGCAAGTCGAATCCGATAACCTCGACGCCGAGTCGCCGGCGAATCTCCAAAAGCAGGCCGCCATGGCCGCAGCCGATGTCCAGCACGCTACGAATCGGGATGGGATCCTGGCGCAGAAGGCGCAAGACCGCTGCCGTATTGCCCAGCCAGGTATGCATACGTTGCAGCTCCCTGTAAGCCCGTACTACCTTGTATTCGGGCAGGGCAGGATCTTCGAGAAGCTCGGTATCGAGACAACGGCTTAGGCGCCCTAGTTCAGCCAACCGCGGGAGATGCAGTTTTGGACGCGCCCCACCGATGCGAGGCGGGTCGGGCTTGAGTGCCCCTATCGAGGTGGGCCCGCTCTTCATGGACCTCTTATCCAAGATTTCGATTTTGATCTCCTGGTGACAGCCAGTATACAACAGCGGCTGAGCATCAACACAGAAATCTCTCGGCGGTTGGAACGTCTCGAATCCAAGATGCGGGCCAGCGGGCTGGCTGCCTTCGGGGGCTCGCGAACGTTGTTGCCGAACGCCGCTACGTGCACGGATTCGAATGTCGCATCCGGAATGCTACCCCGACAACCAGAATTTCGACAGGTATCGGTGGCTGGGAAAATAGGCATCAAAGCTCTTGCCCTACCCCGTCCTCAACTACGAGCAGCCGCGCCCCTCGTTGAACCGATGTGGCGATCGCCTGCCACTGTCCGTCGCGGAACGCCGCGTCGCCCATTGCCTGCCGAAGAAGTTTGAGCGCCTGTGTCTGCATAAGGTGTCCATGCTGCCGGGCAAC
>Ga0187855_10002010_pt1 | contig 15539 bp, 12 predicted proteins | sample June2016WEW_8_10_2_FD_132969 | JGI IMG/M metagenome (GOLD analysis project Ga0187855, IMG submission 132969) | Peatland microbial communities from SPRUCE experiment site at the Marcell Experimental Forest, Minnesota, USA - June2016WEW_8_10 | ecosystem: Environmental > Terrestrial > Soil >...
ACGACATCGTCGATCACTGCTGCTACGCCTGGAACACCCTCACCGATCAGCCCTGGAAAATCATGTCCGTCGCATACCGCGACTGGGCCGTCGTCGGTCAGTCAATCTGAGGATTGGTATAAGACAATCACGCAGGCGAGTAGCTTTGTCCTTGGCAGCGGATATGTGACTAATGAAAAGTCTGAATTTACTTTCGTCTGGCCAATTACGCGGCGGTCTTAGGACGGCGGCTCGCGCGGTGGGGACGCTGATCTCCAGGTCCTCGGCCATCTTCACGAGCGTGGCAGTCTCGATGCCGCGTAGTGTTGTTTTTACGTAATTGGCCTTGCTGCCAAAATTAGCGGGGCTGTGGGACGTAGAGACTTCGAACTCGGCAAGGTAAGTGTCGATTTCATTGAAGCTGTAGCGTCTTTGCAGCTCACGCGCGACGGCGTCGGTCAGGGTCAATTTTTGTGAAGCGCGCATTACTGCAATCGCGAAATCGTGCTGTTGGTTCGGTGCGATCTTACTACGCCGCCGCCGCGACCGGCAGTCGGCCAGAAGCCGCCCGTGGCGGGCAGGGCGGTGGGTTTGGTGGGCTGCCCTGGCCCGGCTGTGACCCTCTCAACGCAGCGGCACTACGCACTTGCTTGGCTTGATGCCGTAACGCGGCGCGGATGGCCTTAGCGATGTAGCGCGGCCATGCGACCAATGAGCGTAGTCTTTTCCCATGCGGCGGTGGTCTGCGCCGTTCAACGCCCGGCCGCAAAAAGGCGGGCCGTAGGGCCGTGCACCCAGCTGTGTACCTTGATGAGGTTTTAGGATTAAACACCGGCTGGCCAATCCCCAGTAAGTGTTTGTTTCAATTGGCGACCCCGGCAGGATTCGAACCTGCGACCTTCAGCTTAGAAGGCTGTTGGCCATGGATCAGCCAACAACGAGGCGAGCTTTCCATTTCCAGTTTTCGTACTTATCCGTGCTTTGTCGAATATGCGTGTATCGCTTAAGACTGGTCCAACTGCGGTGGCCTGAAACAGCCGCCGCCTGCGGAATGGTCCTCCCCATTTCGAACAAGCGCGAAATTCCTTCATGCCGAAGATCATGAAACCGCAGATCTTCGATGCCGAGGATTTTGCATGCGCGCGTGAATGCGGCGCTGATGGCGTCGGTAGAGTAGGGGAAAATCGCCGGTTCGCCACGTGGCATCGATTTGATGATCGCGAGCGCCTCGGGCGGTAACTCGCAGTAGACGTTGTTGCCCTTCTTGTCGCCGGGATGCTTCATGTCGCGGACGAGGATGCGATCCTGGTCCAGGTCGTCCCAGCGTAACAGCGTTATTTCTTCCTGCCGGCGCGTGGAAAACAGCGCGAAGGTGACGATCTTTTGCATGGGAAGGGAGGCGGGGCGGTTCTCTTGGACGCGGCCGAAGTGCTCCATCAGCCGGTCCAGTTCTTCAAGTGTCGGACGGCGAGTGCGCTCGTTGCCCTTTCTGATCAGTCCGAGCTTTTTAACGACGGTTACCGCATCGTCGAATTCATGCCGCGATAACGGATAGCCCCATGCGGGCCTCGCAACCGCGAAAATATTCGACAGATGGGAAAAGTAATTGCCGCAGGTTTGCGGGGTGACATTCTTGTTAAGGTCTTGAGCAAATGACACCAGAGCGTGGCTGGTGATGTCGCTGCATTTCACCTCGCCGAGGTCGCTATTCTTGATGGTCTTGAGCACTTGCGCCTTGGTACCCAAGACCACGCCCTTCGATTCCGCGATGTAGCGATCGATGACGGCGGAGAGGCTGGGGTCTTCCTTTTGCTCCAGACCGCCCGGGCGCTTGAGCTCGGCCTCGCGTTTCACCACCCAGGCGTTGGCGGCTTGCCTGCGGTCGAAGGTTTCGGCCTCGCGGTGAACGATCACGCCACCTTTCTTGATGACGATCTGGGCGGTGAAGGCCTTGGAGCCGTCTTTGCGCGTTCGTCCTATTATCGTGCCCATCGGAGTGCTGGCATCATCTTGATGTTGAACGGATTTTGCTGTTTGTCGTACTGGTCTCGGTCGGCGTAGTCAGCTCGTCGTTCCAGCCGACGGTTTTTGTCGTACTTTGTCGGACTGTCGTACCCAGTCGGTCCTGTCGATTTCCGAGTCGGTCCAATCGAGTGTTTCGGTACGACATTTAGGCCAAAAGTACGACGCCGTCGTACCACGGACGCCGAAATGAGTCAAAATCGACCCCAAACGAGCCGAAAATCGGTACGACGAAAAAGTAACGAAAAGTTATCAAATGCCGGAAATTAAAGAAAAATCTCCGTCCAGTCTGTCGTGGCGTTTCTCCGTCGCCCCTATGATGGAATGGACCGACCGGCATTGCCGGTTCTTCCACCGCCTGCTGACGCGCCGGGCGCTGCTATACACCGAAATGCTGACCACCGGCGCGGTGCTGCACGGCGACCGCGCACGGCTGTTGCGCTTCGATCCGGCCGAGCATCCGCTGGCGCTGCAGCTCGGCGGCGCCGAGCCGTGGGCGCTTGCGGCGTGTGCGCGCATCGGCGCGGACTTGGGCTTCGACGCGATCAACCTCAATGTCGGCTGCCCCTCCGACCGGGTGCAGGACGGCCGCTTCGGCGCTTGTCTGATGGCGGAGCCCGCGCTCGTGGGCGACTGCGTGGCCGCGATGAAAGCGACCATCGCGGTGCCGGTCACGGTGAAGTGCCGCATCGGCATCGACGACCAGGACCCGGAAGACGCGCTCGAAATTTTTGCGCAAGCCGTCGAACAAGCCGGCGCCGACGCGCTCATCGTGCACGCCCGCAAGGCCTGGCTCAACGGCCTGTCGCCGAAGGAGAACCGCGAGGTGCCGCCGCTCGATTATGGGCGCGTCTATCGGCTGAAGGCCGCGCACCCGCGCCTCACCGTCGTTCTCAACGGCGGCATCGGCGGCGTCGAGGACGCGCTGGCGCACCGGTCCCACGTCGACGGCGTCATGCTGGGCCGCGCCGCCTATCAGGAGCCGTGGCGGCTCCTCGCCGTCGATCCGTTGTTCTTTGCCGAAGCCGCGCGCTTTGCTTCGCCGAAAGAGGCCGCGGCGGCGTTGCTTCCCTATATCGCGCGCGAGCTCGAGCAAGGCACGCGGCTCCACGCCATCACCCGGCATCTGCATGGCCTGTTCCGCGGCGTGCCGGGGGCGCGTGCTTTCCGCCGGCATCTCGCCGGTGCCGCGGCGACGCCTAACGCCGGCGCCGAATTTCTGATCGAAGCGATCGGTCTCGTCGCGGACCGCGACCGCGAATTGGCGCACATCGCTGCCTGATCTTGGAAGTACGGCAAGATGTTCTTCAGCGTCGGGCTGAATGAAATTATCTGGCTGGCGGCGGCCATCGTCGTCGGCGGCGTGATTACCGGCCTTCTCGCCGGCCTGTTCGGCGTCGGCGGCGGCTCGGTCATCGTGCCGGTGCTGTACGAGGTCTTTCGCACGCTGGACGTGCCGGAGGAGGTGCGCATGCAGCTTTGCGTCGGCACCTCGATTGCCGTCATCGTGCCGACGGCGATCCGCTCCTATCTCACCCATCGCGCCAAGGGGCTGGTCATCCCCCGCGTGATCAGGTTGTGGGCGCTTCCCGCCGTCCTCGGGGTCGGCTGCGGCGCGGTGATCGCGGCGTTCGCGCCCCCCACCGTCTTCGTGCTCGCGTTCGTCGTCACCGCGAGCTTTGTCGCGGTAAAATTCCTGTTCGCCGGCGATCGCTGGAACCTTGGCGCCGACCTGCCCGGCGCCGTGCCGATGGCGCTCTACGGATTCGGCATCGGACTTGGCGGATCGCTCATGGGGGTGAGCGGCGGCGCGCTGTCGACCATCGTGCTCACGGTCTATGGCAAGCCGATCCACAATGCGGTGGCGACCTCGGCGGGGCTCGGCGTGCCGGTCACCATCGCCGGCACGATAGGCTATATCCTCGCCGGCCTTCCGCACCAAGCGCTGCTGCCGCCATTCTCGCTCGGCTTCGTTTCGCTCATTGGGCTGGTGGTGATGGCACCAGTTTCCAGCTTCATCGCGCCATACGGCGCCCGGCTCGCCCATCGGCTGTCGCGGCGGACGCTCGAGATCGCGTTCGGCTGTTATCTTCTTCTGGTCTCGCTGCGCTTTCTTGTCAGCCTGATTTGAATGGCACGTGCCGGCCGTTTACGGATAACCGCGCAGCAACAGCCGGTCGCCGCGTACCTCCCAACTCTGCAGCCGGTTGAGGAAGCTCATGCCGAGGAGGCTGGTCCTGAGCTGGCCGGGCTGCGCCACCAGCGCTTCGACCGAGCGTTCGACCAGACCGCCAATAGCAATGCGGTCGAGCACGACCGGTGCGGCGCGGGTGCGGCCGTTGGCGGTATCGACGTTCACCGTATAGGCGAGCACTTCGAGCGGCAGGCCGGCGGCCTTGGCGTCCTCGCGGGTGAGCACAACCGAGCTGGCGCCGGTATCGAGCACCATGGCAACCCGCGCATTGTTGATCTCCGCGTGGACGTCGAAGTCGCCGTTGAAGGCGCGGGCTACCTCCACGGTGCGGCCGCGGGTGATGACGTGGCCGGGAAGGAGCTCCGCAATCACCCGGTCGGTGACGTTGCGCAGCTCGAACCGGTAGGCGTAACCGACGACCAGGATCAGCGCCAGCGCGACCCAGACGAACACGGCGATGAGCGCTTGCGCGAAACGCCTGCGAAACATGACCAGCGCCGAGCCGCCGAGAAAGACCAGCAGCGCGCCCCAGTAGACCAGCGCGCCGAAATTGGCGCTCGGCAGCGTTCCGACGGTTCCTTCGCCGTGGCGGGCGATCGGGATGAGAAGGCCGATGAGCAGGCCGCCCAGCAAAAACCACAACAACCGTTGGTGCACGGATATCATCTCCTAACCGCCATCCTCGCACTACAGAAAATAAGGAAACTCGATCTATCGCGCCAGCGGGGAAGCCTGATGAGCTATGTGCCGAACAATGCGCGGCGCGTGGGCACTGGACCCTCGGCAGGCGCGGAGGCGTCGGCGTGCGGCTGGATCGGCGGCGCGTGGTCGGGGATCGGAGCGAGGGCCGACATCACACGCTCCGGCGGGAAGGTGACGATCACCTCGGTGCCGATGCGCAGCTTGGATTTAAGCGTGAACGTGCCGCCGTGCAGATCGATGAGATTCTTGGCGATCGGCAGCCCCAGGCCCGCACCCTGTTCGGCGGACTTGATCGAATTCGAGCCCTGACCGAACGAAGCGAGCACCACCGGGATTTCCTCTTCAGGAATGCCCGGCCCGGTATCCTTGACGCTCACGTATTGGCCGCCGGACGCCGTCCAACCCACTTTCAGCCAGATCTCGCCGCCCTGCGGCGTGAACTTGATGGCGTTGGAGAGGAGGTTGAGGCAGATCTGGCGCACCGCCCGCTCGTCGGCCCACACCCGCGGCATATCCGGCTCGAACAGCTCGTGGATTGTGATGCCGCGATTGCCAGCGCGCAGTTTGAGCAGATGGTGACAATCCTCGACCAGGCGATGCAGCGAGACCGCTTCCTCGTTGAGCTCGTAGCGGCCGGCTTCGATGCGCGACAGATCGAGGATTTCGTTGATCAGGTTCAGGAGATGCACGCCGGAACTGTGGATGTCGGCCGCATAGTCCTTGTACATCGGCACGGCGTGCGAGCCGAAAATCTCGCCCTTCATCACCTCCGAGAAGCCGAGGATGGCATTGAGCGGCGTGCGCAGCTCGTGACTCATCTGGGCGAGGAACCGCGATTTGGCGATGTTGGCGGCTTCCGCGCGCCGCCGCGCCTCGTCCGAGATCGACTTCGACTGCTCGAGCTCGCCGATCAGCGCGTCCTTCTCGGCACGGGCCTCGAGCGTCGCCAGCGTCGTCGAATAGAGCCGGTAACCCAACAGCGAAAAGTAGCCTTCCGCCGCCAGCGCCATGACGGCAAGGATGTAATCGTGCAGTGTGCCCTTGCAGGCGAAATCCAGCGCGATCGCAATGCTGACCGGCAAGGTCATGGCGAGGACCGCGATCGGCAGGCTTGAGGCCAGCATGCTCGATATCGCCACCACCAAGAGCATGACGAACAGCATGAAGGTGCCCGACTGCTCATCGCCGCCGACCGGATGGATGAGGATGAAGGTCCACGCCATGCCGAAGAACAGATCGAGCAGGATGAAGCGCAGCCGCCAGGAGCGGAGATTGGTGGTGCCCGGGGCTTCATCGAGAAACTGCCGGCAGGTGCGGACGATCACCAGATGGATTATCAGCGCGCCGGCGGTCCACACCCCTGAGGTGAGCGCTCCGGTCCACAGGCTGGAAAGAAGCCCGATGGTGACAACCAGGAGCAGGATCACCAACGATCCCGACAGGCGGTTCTGGGCGAACTGGCGCAGCAATTCGTAGTCGAAGACCGGCCGCGTGCCGCTGGTCGAGGTCAGCCGATCGCGGGCTTCGCGCACATGCTTGGTGGCAAGGCGGCGCTTGGTCGAGGGGGCGACGCCGGGCGAAGCGGCCTCGCGCGGTTCGCTGGTCGTGCTTGGCATTACCATCCGCGGCTGGCGATGATGAGCGTCAAAGGTCGCCGAAATTCCTTAAGAGCAAGCTTAAGACCTTGCCCGGCCGCGGGTTAAGGCGAGACAACCGCTCGGGCGGTCTTAAGGCGGGTCGCTCGGCGTGCTGGCAGGCCGGAGCCGCGCGCGATAAGGTCGCGCCATCAACGGGATAAGAGGGAGGGCGGTCGCGATGAAGCTCTACGACTTTGGCCAGGCGCCGAACCCGCGGCGCGTGCGCATCTTCCTGGCCGAGAAAGGGATAAAGGTTCCGACCGAGCAGGTGGACATCGGCGCCTTGCAGCACCGCAACGAAAGCTTTGCCGCGCTCAATCCGATGCAGCGGCTTCCCACTCTAGCCCTCGACGACGGCACCGCGATTGCCGAATCGATGGCGATATGCCGCTACATCGAGGCGCTTCACCCGGACCCGCCGCTGTTCGGCCGCGGTCCGCTCGATAGCGCCTTGGTCGAGATGTGGAACCGGCGCGCCGAGTTTCACCTGCTTGCGCCGGTCGCGACCGTATTCCAGCATTTGCATCCGTATATGAAGCGAATGGTCGACCCGCAGGTACCGGCCTGGGGCGAGGCGAACAAGCCGCGGATCTTCGAGTTTCTGCAATTCCTCGACATCGAGCTGAACAGTCGACCCTATATCGCCAGCGAGCAATTTACCGTCGCCGATATTACGGCGCTGGCCGCGGTGGACTTTATGAAGCTGTCGAAGCTCGCCGTGCCTGAAAACCTGACCAATCTGCGGCGCTGGCGCGAGGCGGTTTCCGCCCGCCCGAGCGCCGCGGCGTAACGCAGCTTATTGTAGCCCCGCTGGCGCACATCGAAGCTCAATGAAGTAACGCGCATCGCGGGCTCAAGGACACGCGAACGTGTCCGCCTAGCCTGCAACGTCCGGGACGATCCGGCGAATGCGTTGGCTGCCGGCCATCCAACTGGCCATGGCGGCGGCAGATGCTTGCCCGTTATTGATGCGCCAGCGACGAGGTTGGCGAGTGTAGGTTGGCGAGCGTAGGGTAAAACATGGTCACGACTGCTCCGCCGTCCGATGCAAGGCCTGGGCTCGCCAAATCGGCAGCGGTCGCAAAGGATGATCTTCCGAGCGGCCTGACAAGCGACGAGGCACGCGGTCGGCTGGCGAAGTTCGGCGCCAACGCGATGCCGGATACGGCGCTCCATCCGTTGCACATGGCGCTGGAGAAATTCTGGGCGCCGGTTCCGTGGATGCTTGAGGCTGCGGTCGTCCTCGAACTGGCGCTCGGCAAATATGTCGAAGCCGCGATTATCGCCGGCCTCTTGGTCTTCAATGCCGCCCTTGGACTATTCCAGGAGAGCCGCGCGCAGGCGACCCTTGCAGCGCTGAAATCGCGGCTTGCGCTCAATGCATCTGTCCGCCGCGACGGTGCCTGGAAGACGATACTCGCGGCTGAACTGGTCCCAGGCGACGTGGTGAAGCTTTCGCTCGGCGCGGTGGTCGCCGCGGATGTGCGCCTCACCGGGGGCGAAGTCCTGCTCGATCAATCCATGCTCACCGGCGAATCCGTACCGATCGAAGCCGGCGCCGGCGTGCAGACCTATGCCGGGGCGTTGGTCCGGCGCGGCGAGGCGGTGGCGGAGGTGACGGCGACCGGAGCACGCACCAAGTTCGGCCGCACCGCCGAGCTTGTCCGCACGGCTCATGTCGTGAGTTCTCAGCAGAAAGCGGTGCTGCGCGTGGTGCGCAATCTCGCCGCGTTCAACGGCGTCGTCATCGTGCTGCTGGTCGGCTATGCGTGGTTTCTCAAGATGCCGCTCGACGAGATCATCCCTCTCGTCCTGACGGCGGTGCTGGCATCGATACCGGTGGCGCTGCCGGCCACTTTTACACTCGCATCGGCGCTTGGCGCGCGCGCGTTGGCAAAGCTGGGGGTGCTTCCGACCCGCCTCTCCGCCGTGGATGAAGCGGCGTCCATGAATGTCTTGTGTTCCGATAAGACCGGCACGCTGACGCTCAACGCGCTGACCGTGACGACAGTGCATCCGATGCCCGGCTTCGACGAGGCGCATGTTCTGGCGCTGGCCGCGCTGGCGAGCTCGGACGGCGGACAGGACCCGGTCGACGGAGCCATTCGCGCGGCCGCCGCGAGCAAGCCCGTCGCCGATGCGCCGCACTTGATCAAGTTTACGGCCTTCGATCCGGCGAAGAAGCTGTCCGAGGCGACCGCGACGGATTCGACAGGAAGCCCGCAACGCATCGTGAAGGGTGCCTGCGCCATGGTCATCGGCCTCGCGCAAGCGTCGCCGACCGCGACGGCGGCGGCGAACGAACTCGAAGCAAAGGGTTTTAGAGTGCTGGCGGTTGCAGTCGAAAGCACGACAGCGATGAAGCTCGCGGGACTCATCGCGCTCAGCGACCCGCCGCGCCCGGACTCGGCCAAGCTCGTCAGCGAATTGCACGCGTTGGGCGCGCGCACCGTGATGGTGACGGGCGATGCGCCGGCGACCGCGGCCATCGTGGCGAAGGCGGTGGGACTCGATGGCGCCATCTGTCCGCCCGGGCCGATCCCCGACGCAATCCATCCTGAGCAATTCGCGGTCTTCGCCGGCGTCCTGCCGGAGGACAAGTACAAGCTCGTCAAGGCGTTTCAGAAGGGCGGCCATACCATCGGCATGTGCGGCGACGGCGCCAACGACGCGCCGGCGCTGCGCCAGGCGCAGATGGGCATCGCGGTCTCGACCGCAACCGACGTCGCCAAATCGGCGGCCGGCATGGTGCTGACCGAGCCTGGCCTCGCCGGCATCGTCGCCGCCGTCAAGGTAGGTCGCGTGACGTTCCAGCGCATCCTGAGCTATACGCTGAACTCGATCACCAAGAAGACAGTGCAGGTACTGTTCCTGGCGGTCGGCCTGGTCATGACCGGGCAGGCGATCCTGACGCCGTTGCTGATGGTGCTGATCATGATCACCGGCGACTTCCTCGGCATGGCGTTGACGACCGACAATGTCCGGCCGTCGCCAATGCCGAATGCGTGGCGGATCGGCAATCTGACGGTCGCCGGCGTCCTCATGGGACTTGGCGAGTTGGTTTTTTGTACGTCCGTCCTGACTTTCGGCCTCTATCGGCTGGGGTTCGACATTGGCGCGCTGCGGACGCTGGCCTTTGTTGTCATCGTGTTCGGCAACCAGGCGACGACCTATACCAATCGCGAGCGTCGGCATCTGTGGTCGTCTCGCCCGAGCTTCTGGCTCGTCGTTTCGTCCGTCGCCGATCTTCTGATCGCCTCGACGTTAGCCATCGCCGGAATTGCAATGACGCCTTTGCCGGCCTGGAGCGTGGCCGGTACGCTGGCCGCGGCGGCGATCTTCGCCGTCATCTTGGATTTTGTGAAGGTTCCGGCGTTTCGTCGTTTGGGGATCGCCTAGAACCGCGCCGCGCTGCCGAAGCGCTTCCTTGCGCACTAATCTGCAAACGACGATTGTGCGTCGGGCAAAAACTTGGAGCTTTCAATGGTCTCGCTGCACAGTCTGCCAATCGCGTTTCGTGCACTCTTCAGCAGCTTCCTTATCCTGATCGGTGCCGGGTACTTGATGGCTTTGACGTACATGTATGTGGTCGTGATCGAGCCACATCAACAGATGGGGCAGGGCGTGGTTGCGGGCATCAGCGACGAATATCATGGGATGCCGAACGGACAAACTTTGCTTGAAGCGGCGCTGATGGGGCCGATGGCCGACAAGATATCGGCTCCCGACCGCACCAGTGTCCTGCAATGGATCCATAACGGCGCGAAAGCTGCGGACTATTCGCAAGTCGAACCGATCTTCGCCAAGGACTGCATCAGCTGTCATATGGCGAACGCGAAGTCGATCCCACCTCTCACCAGTCTGGCGGCCCTGCAGAAAGTCACGGGAGCGGACACCGGAACAAGCGTTACCGATTTGGCCGAAGTTTCTCACATCCACCTTTTCGGCATCAGCATCATATTCCTCCTGACTGGCGCGATTTTCGCCTTTAGCGAGACGCCGGTCTGGTTTCGCGTCTGTCTCGTTGTCGTGCCGTACCTGTCCATCCTCATGGACATAGGCTCTTGGTGGCTCACCAAGTATGTCGATCCTGCATTCTTCGCCTACGTCGTCGTCGTCGGTGGAGCGTGCATGGGTTTGGCGCTCGCCGCTCAGATTTTCATTTCGCTGTGGGAAATGTGGATCGAATTGATCAAAGCCGCCGTTGGTGTAAACCGGCATCAGCCGTTAGGATGATCATCGCCGACGAGTTCCATTTTGGGCTTGGGCGCTAGTCCGAGTGACTCCGGCGCGCCAAGGACTCACTCCGCGGCAAGCGCGCGCTCTCTGAGCGGTGAATTGGGCCGTTGCCACACATCGGCCAGCGCCGCTGCGTAGAACAGCGTATTGTCTTGGTGACGTCGCGTTCCGATTCATCATAGAAAAGCCGAAGCTCAGCCCCGCCGATGCGGCAACAGAGAGGCTCTCGATCATGGTCACGTCGCGCGAAATCCGTCTGAAATCCCGCCCTGCCGGCATGCCCGGTGCCGAAAATTTCGAGCTCGCCACCATGTCGGTGCCAGATCCCGCGCCCGGCGAAGTCCAGGTGAAGAACCTGTGGATGACGGTCGATCCCTATATGCGCGGCCGCATGATCGATCGCGCGAGCTATGTCCCGCCCTTTCAATTGGGGGAGCCGCTGCAGGGCGGCGCCATCGGCGAAGTTGTCGCGTCCAACGATCCGCGGTTCAAGCGCGGCGATCTCGTCTCGACCATGCTGGGCTGGCGCGAGGCTTTCAACGCGCCTGCCGCCAACTTGCAGAAGCTGGAAACGTTCGGGTTGCCGCCGCAGGCGTTCCTCGGCGTCGCCGGCATGCCGGGCCTCACCGCCTGGGTGGGCCTGTTGAAGATCGCGGCGCTGAAACCCGGCGACGTGGTGTTTGTCTCGGCTGCCGCCGGCGCCGTCGGCTCGGTCGTCTGTCAGATCGCCAAGATCAAAGGCCACACCGTCATCGGATCGGCCGGCGGTGCCGAGAAGGCTGCGTTTCTCAGAGAGATTGGTGTCGACGTCATCGACTACAAGGCGACCGACAACCTGACCGCGGCGTTGCTGCGGGCGGCACCCAACGGCATCGATGTGTATTTCGACAATGTCGGCGGCGAGCACCTGGAGGCGGCGCTGACGGCAGCCAACCGCTTTGCCCGCTTCGCGCTGTGCGGGATGATCTCACAATACAATGTCGCTGGCATGCCCGCCGGGCCGCGCAATATCATGTTCGCCGTCGGCAAGAGTCTCCGGCTCGAGGGCTTCATCGTTTCCAACCACTTCAATCTGTTGCCCGAGTTTAAAAAAGACATGGCGGGATGGATCGGCGACGGCAAGATCGCCTGGAAGGAAACCGTCGAACACGGCATCGAGAATGCGCCGGCCGCCTTCCTCAAATTGTTCACCGGCGAAAACTTGGGAAAGATGCTGGTGAAGCTGGCGTGAGGGTCGGGCCATTATCGTTTGCGCTCAGGATCGGTTTCGGATTGGCCCGGATGCTGCCGCAGCAGGGTTCACCGCTGCAGCAGCGCGATCAGGCTCGACGTGTCCCAGCGGCGGCCGCCCATGGCCTGCACTTGCGCGTAGAACTGATCGACCAAAGCGGTGACCGGCAGCTTGGCGCCGTTGCGCCGCGCCTCGTCGAGACAGATGGCGAGATCCTTGCGCATCCAATCGACCGCGAAACCGAAGTCGAATTTTCCGGCGACCATGGTCTTGTAGCGGTTCTCCATCTGCCAGGATTGCGCGGCGCCCTTGGAGATGGTGGCGATGAGCTTTTCGATATCGAGGCCGGCTTTCATGGCGAAGTGCAGCGCCTCGGCGAGCCCTTCGACGATCCCGGCGATGCAAATCTGGTTCGCCATCTTGGCGAGCTGCCCGGAACCGGAGGGGCCCATCAGGTTGCAGGTACGCGCATAGGCGGCGATCACTTTTTCGGCCGCCGCGAACGGCGCCAGGTCACCGCCGCACATCACCGTGAGCACGCCGTTCTCGGCGCCGGCCTGGCCGCCCGAGACCGGCGCGTCGATGAATTCAAAGCCGCGTTTCTTTGCCTCGGCATGAAGCTCGCGCGCGATCTCGGCCGAGGCGGTGGTGTGATCGACCACGATGGCGCCCGGCCGCACGCCGGCAAATACGCCATCCTCGCCCAGCATCACCTGGCGCAGATCGTTGTCGTTGCCGACGCAGGCCATGACAAAGTCTTGGCCTGCCGCCGCCTGCCGCGGCGTCGGGGCGTTTTTGCCGCCGTGCTGGGAAACCCATTGTTCGGTCTTAGCCGCGGTGCGGTTGAAAACCGTCACCTCGTGGCCGCCCTTGGCCTTGAGATGCCCCGCCATCGGGTAGCCCATCACGCCAAGTCCGACAAACGCTACCTTCGCCATCGCGTCCTCCAACGGTCTGAATGCTTTATATCAATGTTGCCCCGTATTCCGTCACCCTGAGGTGCGAGTCGACGGGTCCGGCCCGCAGTGGCCGGACCCTATGACAGGCGGCGATTGACCGCGCTGCCCGCTGTCCTATCTAGTCGGCATAACGCCGGGAGGGTCAGTATGGCATCGATCAAGGACGAAGTTCTGGCCGCGCTTGCCGGCGTGCCGAGCCCCGACGGCAGACCGCTCACCGACACGGGCACCCTGTCGGACATCGTCGTTACCGACGGCAAGGCGTTCTTTTCCATCACCGTCGATGCCGGTGCGGTGAAGCAATGGGAGCCGGTGCGCGAGCGCGCCCAGGCGGCCATTCGCGCGTTGCCGGGCATCACGTCGGTCCTGGTCGCGCTCACCGGCGAGCGCGCCGCCGGCAGTGGCGCGGCTCCGCCGCGGCAGCCGCAAACAGCCCCGGCCGGCGCGGGGGGCGCGGGCGGTGCGCGGGCCCGCGAGCAAGGTGCGCCGGGAGCTGCGCACGGGCCGGCTGGGCCGGCGGGCATTCCCGGCGTTGGCGCGATCATCGCCGTCGCCTCCGGCAAGGGCGGCGTCGGCAAATCGACGGTGGCGGTCAATCTCGCGCTCGGGCTGCGCGACCTCGGGCTCAAGGTGGGCATCCTCGATGCCGATATTTACGGGCCGTCGATGCCCAAGCTCCTCGCCATCCACGAGCGCCCGCAGACCGTCGGCGGCACGCGATTAAAACCGATCGTGCGTCACGGCATGCCGGTGATGTCGATCGGCTTCCTGGTCGAGGAGGAGACGCCGATGATCTGGCGCGGGCCGATGGTGATGTCGGCGCTGACGCAGATGCTGCGCGAGGTCGAGTGGGGCACGCTCGACGTCATGATCGTCGACATGCCGCCGGGAACCGGCGACGCCCAACTGACCATGGCGCAGCAGGTGCCGCTCAGGGGCGCCGTCATCGTCTCGACGCCGCAGGACTTGGCGCTGATCGACGCGCGGCGCGGCATCGCCATGTTCCGCCGCGTCAATGTTCCGGTGCTCGGTGTCGTCGAGAACATGTCGATGTTCATCTGCCCGCATTGCGGCACGCGCTCGGATATTTTCGGCCACGGCGGCGCGCGGCGCGAGGCCGAGCGGCTCGGCGTGCCGTTCCTGGGCGAAGTGCCGCTGGCGATGGACATCCGGGAAAAATCCGACGCCGGCGCGCCGGTGGTCGCGACCGAACCGGACGGTCCGCACGCGAAAATCTTCCGCGAGATCGCCGCCCGCGTGCGCGACGGCTTCATGGCCGCAGGCCGCCCGGCGCCGAAAATTGTGATTGAGGCGTAAAGGCGGGCGCTCGTCTAACCCGCGTAGTTCTCGGCGAGATAGGTCACCGCGGCGTCGCTGAGCACCTCCTTGTCCCGCTCGCCGCGTTGCGCCATCTCGATGATGCGTTTGGCGAGGATTTCGCGCGCGCCGCGCTCATAAGCGGGCCGCGCAAAGGTCGAGCCGGACTGTTTGATCTGTTCCCACGCGTCATCGAAGGCCGCGCTCAAGGTTTCGACCGTTTCCGGGTCGAACGACGCATGACGCTACTCGTCGATCCGGCGGCCGCGCGGGCGCCCGCCGCCTCAGGCCTCATCGCTGTCGATGATAATCAAGCGTACGCTGATTCTATCACTGCGGCGATTCGAAATTTTTTGACCCGACCGCGTGACGGGCAGGGAACTTCGCAAGATCAACACGTTCCGCAAGTTCGCCTTGTCTTCGACCGCTGGAAATCGCGAGCGTGACCAAGCGCGGGTTGATCGGGATCGCGAGCCGGAACTGCGGGACGCGTTAGCGCAATCCCGTCGGGTCAGAAATCCTATTGTACGATCAATGCGTTATAATATTGATGCGAACATATTGCGAACGTAGAACAAATCGTGTACACTATTTTAATCGCCATGCCGCCAAGGGGGATTCGCGGCGTCCGTTGTGGGGTCTCCGAATCCCGGCCATAAGGAGCACGACAACATGAGTGCAGCGCTGCGCGTCGTCGAAGGATCGTCCATGGACAAATCGAAGGCTCTTGACGCCGCGCTCTCGCAGATCGAGCGCAACTTCGGCAAGGGCTCGATCATGCGGCTCGGCAAGAACAACCGGTCGATGGACGTGGACACCGTCTCCACCGGCTCGCTCGGCCTCGATATCGCGCTCGGCATCGGCGGCCTGCCGCGCGGCCGGGTGGTCGAAATCTACGGCCCGGAATCATCGGGCAAGACCACGCTGGCGCTGCACTGCCTTGCTGAGGCGCAAAAGAGTGGCGGCATCTGCGCCTTCATCGATGCCGAGCACGCGCTCGATCCGATCTACGCGCGAAAGCTCGGCGTCAATGTCGACGATCTGCTGATCTCGCAGCCCGACGCCGGCGAGCAGGCGCTGGAAATCGCCGACACGCTGGTGCGCTCGGGCGCGATCGACGTTCTGGTCATCGATTCGGTCGCGGCTTTGGTGCCGCGCGCCGAGCTCGAAGGCGAGATGGGCGACAGCCAGCCCGGCCTGCAGGCGCGGCTGATGAGCCAGGCGCTGCGCAAGCTCACCGCCTCGATCAACCGCTCCAA
>Ga0187855_10002011_pt1 | contig 15539 bp, 13 predicted proteins | sample June2016WEW_8_10_2_FD_132969 | JGI IMG/M metagenome (GOLD analysis project Ga0187855, IMG submission 132969) | Peatland microbial communities from SPRUCE experiment site at the Marcell Experimental Forest, Minnesota, USA - June2016WEW_8_10 | ecosystem: Environmental > Terrestrial > Soil >...
CTGCGTCGAGCGGTAGTTCTGCTCCAGCGTGATGATGTCGGCGCGCGGACTAAAGTGCCCGGGAAAGTCGAGGATATTGCGCACGGTCGCGGCGCGAAACGAATAGATCGACTGCGCGTCGTCGCCGACGACGGTGAGGCCCTTGCCGCTCGGCCGCAGCGCCAAGAGGAGCGTGGCCTGGAGCCTGTTGGTGTCCTGATATTCGTCGACCAGCACGTGATCGAAGCGCGCCGCGACTTCCGCCGCGATCGCCGGCTCCTGCATCATGTGCGCCCAATACAGGAGGAGATCGTCGTAATCGAGCACCTGCTGGCGCTGTTTTGCTTCCACATAGTGCGCGAACAGCGCGCGCAGCTCGTCTTGCCAGGTCGCGCACCACGGGAAATACGAGCCGAGCACCTCGTCGAGCGGAAGTTCGCCGTTCACCGCGCGCGAGTAGATTGCGAGACACGTGCCCTTGGCCGGAAACCGCTTCTCGGTTTTGGAAAAACCGAGATCGTGGCGGACGAGATTCATCAGATCGGCCGAATCCTCGCGATCGTGGATGGTGAAGCCGGGCGCAAGCCCGATCGTCTCCGCATAGTCGCGCAGGAGCCGCGCGCCGATGGCGTGGAACGTACCGGCCCAGGCCAGGACATCGGTCAAGACGCCGGCGGTGCCGCCGCCGCTCCCGCGTATAAAGTCGGCGAGGATGCGGTCGACCCGCCGCGTCATCTCCGCCGCGGCGCGCCGCGAGAAGGTCAGCAGCATGATGCGGCGCGGATCGGCGCCGTGTTCGACGAGATAGGCGACGCGGTGCGCCAGCGTCGCGGTCTTGCCGGACCCGGCGCCGGCGATAATGAGCAGCGGCCCGGCGTCGCCAAGCGGCCGACCGCCATGCTCGACGGCGCGGCGTTGTTGCGGATTGAGCTTTTCCAGGCGCGCCGCCGACATGGGACCGATTTTTTTGGCTCGAATCACCGAGGACCGAGCCAGGACTGGATCACAATTCCCGTTTTGTTCGCAATGGGCCCGCACTTGGTTTTGGGTGCCGGGCGGATTTCCGACCCTGGCCTCAGGACATTCCCTTAGTTGTCGGTCGGCTTTCGCTCATGCCGTAATTGGCCCATGGCGACAATCATCTACCGATGCCCGACGACGGGGCTCAATGTGCAGGGCTGGTTCGCGGACGATCCGGCACGCGCGGATGCCGACGACGACACCTACGAATCCCTGATCTGCACGGCTTGCACAAAGCTGCACCTCGTCAATTCCAAAAGCGGCAGGGTCCTTGGGGATGACAGGGAATAGGTCGGCTGGGCCAGCGGCCTATTGATTTAGTCCGGCCTGAGCCACGGAACGATTGCCGCTTCCAAAGCGGGATGACTTATCGAATCGTCATCCCGCTCTGAGTTCTTGTGTCATCGCGCGTCCGGACGGAAAACCGGTCTCCACTTTTCCTGGACGCGCTCTCGGCGCGAAGGACCGAGCCTAGTTCTCCGGCAGCGGGATGAACTCGGTGGCGTCGCCCGGTATCGGCGCGAAGCGTCCGGTTTTCCACTCCTCTTTCGCCTGCTCGATGCGCTCCTGGCGCGAGGAGACGAAATTCCACCAGATGTAGCGCGGGCCCTCGAGCGCCGCGCCGCCGAGGAACATCAGCCGCGCCGGCCGCGTCGCCGTCACCGTGATGCGATCACCGGGACGAAATACCAGGAGTTGCGGCGCCGGAAATTTGTCGCCGGCGATGTCGACCTCGCCTTCGGCGACGTAGACCGCCCGCTCCTCGTGGTCGGGATCGAGCGGGGCGCTGGAGCCGGCGTCGACCAGGACTTCGGCATAAAACCATTCCGAGACCATTCCGACGGGAGATTTTTGGCCGAAGGCAGCGCCGGCGATCACGCGAGCGCGTACGCCCTTGTCCTTGACGGTGGGAAGGCTCTCGGCGTCGAAATGCTCGAACAGCGGCGCCATTTCCTCGTGCAATTGCGGCAACGCGATCCAGCTCTGAATGCCGAACATTCCCTCGCTGCCGGTTCGCGCACTCGCCGGAGAGCGCTCGGAATGAGCGATGCCGCGCCCCGCGGTCATCAGATTCATCGACCCCGGCGTAATCTCCAGCGCGTTGCCTTCGCTGTCGCGATGCATGACGCGGCCGTCGAACAGGTAGGTGACCGTCGCCAGCCCGATGTGCGGATGCGGGCGAACGTCCATACCCTTCCCGGCCATGAGCTGCACCGGCCCCATCTGGTCGAAGAAAATGAACGGACCGACCATCTGCCGCCTGCCGTGCGGCAGCGCGCGGCGTACCGAAAAACCGTCGCCGAGATCGCGCACCCGCGGCACAATGATCAGTTCGAGGGCGTCGCATGAATGCTTGTCGCCGAGCACCGGGTCCTTGTCGGGTAGCCAGCTCATTGCTCTCCTCCCAAGATTGGATCTCCCGGCCCGGCTTCGCGGGTCAGGTCAACCGCCGGACGCTTTTTGCGCTTCTTCGTTCGCCCTATCAGGCCATGTATGATAGGGCCGATCAAGCTGCCACGGCCCGACCTCGTCAACCTCCACGGTCGATCTCATGATTTCGGCACCCTCAGTGACGAGCGTGGCTCTGCTTCTCGGCTTGAGCCTGTTTCTCGGCCTGGCATTCGAGGACTTTTTCGCCCGCACCGATACCAAGCGTCCGGGCGGCATTCGCACCTTTCCCTTGCTCGCCGCGGCGGGGGCGTGCTCTACCTGCTCGACCCGACGCATTTCCTCCCTTTACCGCCGGCCTCCTCGTGCTCGGCGCCTGGCTCGCCATCTTCTATCGCCAGCATGTCGGCGAGGGACGAGGAAGGCGAGCCCAATGTCGGGCTGGTCGTGCCTGTGCTCAACGTCCACGCCTATCTGCTCGGCGCCATCGCCTTGGCGTTGCCGCCCTGGGTGGCAGTGGCGTTTACGGTGACCGCTGTCCTCCTCCTTACCGGCCGCGAGAAGCTTCACGCGCTGGCGCGGCGTGTCGCCCTGAAGGAGATCGTCACCGCCGGCGAATTCTTGATCCTGACCGGAATTATCCTGCCGCTCTTGCCCAACGAGCCGGTGACGACGCTCACGACCATCACGCCGCATCAGGCCTGGCTGGCGCTCGTCGTGGTCTCCTCGCTGTCCTATGTGAGCTATCTCGCCCAGCGCTACTGGCCTGCCGCAGCCCGCGGGTTATGGATGGCGGCGCTGGGCGGCCTTTATTCGTCGACGGCGACGACGGTGGTACTGGCGCGGCAGGCAAGGACCGGATCGGCGATGCGGGGGCAGGCGCAAGCCGGCATCACGCTCGCCACCGCCATCATGTATCTGCGCATTCTGGCGGTAGTCGCGTTCTTCAATATGCCGCTGGCGCGGGGTTTGGCGCTGCCGCTCTGCGGGCTGTCGCTGGCCGGCCTCGTGGTCTGCGCGCTGCAATATCGGTTTGCCAAACCGGCGCCGCATGACGCCAAGACGCAGCGGCTGGCGCCATCCGGCGGCAACCCGCTGGAGCTCGGCCCCGCCGCGCTGTTTGCCTTCCTGTTCGTTGCCGTATCGCTGTTGTCGAAGTGGGCGGCAACCCAGTTCGGAACTTCCGGCATCTATGCGCTCGCCGCCATTGTCGGCGTGACCGACATCGATCCTTTCGTGCTCAATTTGGCGCAAGGCGGCACATCGGGAATATCGGACAGCGCGCTGGAGGCGGCGATCCTTATCGCCGCCTCCTCAAACAATATTCTCAAGGCCGCGTACGCCGCTTTTTTCGCAGGCGGGCGGGTGACCGCCGTCAGCGCCGCCGTGCTGGTGCTGCTCGCGACCGCCGGCGTCGCGATTGCGCTCACCACGGGCGGCTTCTAGATGCAAAAGATGCCAACGGCGACGGACTTTGCGGCGATCACTTTGCCGCCATCACTTGGCCGCCGCGTGGCTGTGGCGGAATTCTTCGATCATCTTCTTGTTGAGGCGCATCGCCATGAACCCGCTTTCCCACGCGCGCAACGACATTTTCGGCGGCTTGGTGTCGGCCGCAGTCGCCATTCCGCTGGCGATGGGCTACGGCATGTTCGCCTTCGCCGCGCTCGGCGAGGATTATTTTGGTTACGGCGCATTGGCGGGGATCGCGACGGCGTGCGTCGTTGCCGTCGTCTGCGTGTTGCTCGGCGATAAGACCACGACGATCTATGCGCCGCGGGTCACCAGCACCTTTTTCCTCGGCCTGTTGATTTACGGCCTCGTTCATTCCGATATGCCGGCGATCACTACAGGCGGCATTCCGTTGATCCTGGCGACCACGTTTTCAGTGGTCCTGCTTGGCGGTGCGCTACAGGCGCTATTCGGCCTCGCCCGGCTCGGAACATTGATCAAGTTCGCGCCGCAACCGGTGATGGCCGGGTTCCAGAACGCGGCGGCGGCGCTGTTGTTTCTCGTACAAATGGGCAATGTGTGCGGCTTCGACCGCAACATCCCGTTCATGCAGGTGCCGCAGCATCTGCAATCCATAAAGCCGCTCAGCGTCGCCATCGCCGTCGTGACCTTTGCCGCGATGTGGAACGCCCGCAAATGGCTGCCGAAAGTTCCACCGATTGTCGTCGGCATCGTCACCGGCTGCGGCCTCTATTATCTCGGCAAGCTGGCCGGTCTCGGCGCCTATCTGGGACCCGTCGTCGCCAGCGGACCGCGTGCCGACGTCGGCTTGACGGCGGTTCCCTATTTTGCCGCTCTGGCGCGCGGCGGCGACCTTGCTGCGCTCGCGCCGACCATCCTCGGCGGCGCGCTGGCGCTCGCCATGATCGCCTCCATCGATGCGCTGTTGTGCGCCAAGCTGGGGACGGCGCCGAACGAGCCGCGCCGCGGCGGCAATCGGCTGCTCGTTCGCCTCGGCGTCGGCAACCTCGCCGCCGCCTGCATCGGCGGCATCACCAGCGGCATCAATATCGGCACCAGCGTCGCCAACCGCGCGTTCGGCGCGCGCACGCCGCTGTCGGTGTTGGTCAACGCCGTGGCGCTTTTGATCGCCGGCGCCGTGACGTTCCGCTGGCTCGGCCAAATTCCGCGCGTCGCGTTGTCTGCCGTCATCATGGTCATCGCAGTGCAGCATTTCGATCTCTGGAGCCTGCGGCTGGCCGGTGGGTTGCGCCGGGGGCCCGCCGCTTATCGCCTCAACGTCGCTCTCGATCTCGCCGTTGTCGTCGTCGTGGCGGTGCTCTCAATCGCGCTCAACATCGTCTCGGCGGTTTTCATCGGCGTGGCGATTGCCATCGCGCTGTTCGTGTTCCGCATGAGCCGGTCGATCATCCGGCGTAGCTATCGCTGCGGCGCAATCCATTCGCGTACGGCGCGGACCGCGGCGGAGCGGGTATTTCTCGATCGCGCTGGCGACGCCATTCTGGTCGTCGAACTGCAGGGTGCGCTGTTCTTCGGCACCGGCGAAAAAATGCTGACCGATATCGACGCCGCTTTGCGGCGCGAATGTCGTGCGTGATCCTCGATTTGCGCCGCCTCACCGAGATCGACTCCACGGGCGCCAGCGCCTTGCTGGAGCTCAAAACCAGGCTATCCCAACAAAAGAAAGAGTTGTTGCTGGCGGTGGCGGACGGGACGACAGCGATGGAGCGGCTGGAGAATTTCGGCATGCTGTCATCGATTGGCGATGCCGGCATCCTGCCGGACGTCGATCGCGCCATCGAGCGAGCGGAGAACGATCTGTTGCGCACGCAACCGCGGCTGCATCGCGAAGAGATCCCGCTGGCGGAGGCCGGCGTGTTCGCGCATTTCAATGCTGCCGATCTGGCGATCGTGGAGCAGTACTTGCGGCGGGTGTCCTACCGGCCGGGCGACGTGATCTTTCGCGAAGGCGATCCCGGCAATGAGCTTTTGGTGGTAACCAAGGGCAGCGCCAGCGCGTACCTCGAATTGCCCAATACCAATATCCGGCTGGCGACGTTCGCTCGCGGCACCATGTTCGGGGAGCTGGCGCTGCTCGACGCCTGAACCCGCTCGGCGACGATCGTCGCCGACGAGGACCTCGTCTGCTATGCGCTCCCAACGTCGAACTTTACTGCGATGGCGGCGAAATTCCCCACTGTCGTCATCCAGCTCTTGGCTGCAATCGGCCGCGAGCTGAGTGGGCGGCTGCGAACCGCCAATCGACAATTCATCAGCTCGAGACGTGAAGGCCGCGCCGCGTAGCCCGCGTGCGGCTGTTCCCCGAATCATCAGCGAATGGTTTGATCGCTCTGATAAGTGGGCGGCGGACCGAGCGGACCAAGGTCGCATTTCTTCTCGGCCGCCAGGCGGCGCACGAGTTTCTGGTCGCTGAGCACGCTTTCGTACTCGGTGCGATAGGACAACGCGCCGATCAGGGCGCCACCGGTACTTTCCCCCGCCTTGTCCATCAGGTTGCGCAATTCCTTTTCCCGATTGATCAGGCCCTTCAGTCGGTCCACCAGATTATTGCAATGATACAAGGTGTATCGACCGGGATCGAGGGTGAGTGTGCCTATGCCCTGTTCGCTGACCCCGCAGCCGCCGAGCGCGCCGGCGGCCAGGCCGCCGACCAGTCCGATCGCACTCAGTCTGACGCGTGCGCGGCGATACGGTTGGGCAACCCGGCCGTTGCCGGCAACGGCCGCACCAGCACCGTCACGCAAGTTCATGGAGGCGTCCAACATGACAAAAGACGAGTTCAATGCCGCTCGATCATTGTAAATTGTCCGGCATTCCGTTTGCAGCCTCCTACGCCGCAAATAAGGCACGCGCCGGCTCGCGCGCCGAACCGGCAGACGACCCCGCACGCCGCGGCCCCCGCAGCCGCCGCCCACCGCCGAAGCCGATGGTATGGGAAGTTCCGCAACATTGCCATCGGCGCCAGCCCTGTGATGACGCCGCACGCAGGAACCGCCGCACGGACTCTAGCGCTGCGTGACGATATTGTTACAATTCCATGAGCGTTCGGTAACTCGTGCAGGTGGGCCGATGCGCCTCGACTGGCTCACTTGGTCAAATCCGGTTTCGGTGTGGTGGAGCTTTCTGGTCCTCGTCAGCGCCGCAAATATTGCTTTGCTGCTCGGGCTCCGGTCTCGCTTCCGCGGCGCGCGCAGCGAGCGGCGGGTCCGCGCGTTTGCGATCGAGCCGCTGTTGCTGCTCAGCGCCGCCTATGTGTTCGGCTGCGCCTTCCGCTCGGTCCTGCCGCGAGCAGATGTGCAGCGGATTTGCCTGTTCGACACCTGGCTGTCGAGCGTCCTGGTCGGGCGGTCGGTCGCGACCGTCGCCGAGATCTGCTTTGCCATCCAATGGGCGATCGTCTTGCGCGAGTTGGCGAAAGCGGCGAATTCGGACACGGCGCGAAATGTCGCGAACGCGATTGTTCCCGTGATCGTGGTTGCCGAGGCCTGTTCCTGGTACGCGGTCATCACCACGAACTATCTGGGCAACGTGCTGGAAGATTCGCTTTGGACGGCAGCCTTCCTGTTGATCGCATTGGCCCTGTTGCGACTCCTGACCAAGTTCCGCGGCCTCGTTCAATTCGCCATCCTGGCCGCGACAGCCGGGGTGGTCGGATACGTCGCCTTCATGGCCACGGTGGACGTGCCGATGTATTTCGCCCGCTGGCACGCCGAGACGGCGGCGGGGCAGGAATTTTTCGGATTGCTCGGCGGCCTGCACGACGTCGCCACCCATTGGGTCGTGACCCACGATATCGACCGCTGGAAGAATGAAATTGCCTGGATGAGCCTGTATTTCAGCGTCGCCGTATGGACGAGCCTCATCCTCGCCGGCTTCGGTTTGGTGAAACACCATCTGCCGCGCTACTGCGCCAACGCGGGGATTTCTCATCGCGCGGGCCGCCGTCCGGCGTCGCTGCCGGCCGGGCACTGACGTTCGCTTCGCGCCATCGGCAGCGCATGAACAGGCCCTCAGCGCTATCCGCACAATGATACACTGCGAGCCCTCGGCGAGGAGCCGACAATGGAGGGGTCAATGGAGTTCGAACGTGCGCGCCTGGACCGCGAGGGGGCCGTTGCTATCCTGAGCATGAACCACCCGGAAGTGCTTAACGCGGTGTCGCCGGAGATGCTCAAGGGCTTGACCGATGCCCTCGATGCCCTCGCCGACTCGAGCGAACGGACCCGGTGTTTGGTGATCACCGGCGTGGGACGGGCGTTTTCGACCGGGGCCAACCTGCAGGGACGCGGCAATGGCCCGCTGCCGCGTGGCGCCGGCCAGGCGCTGGAGACGCTGTACCATCCATTCCTGCGGCGGCTGCGCGACCTACCGTATCCGATCATCACTGCCGTCAACGGCCCCGCCGCCGGCGCCGGCATGAGTATCGCGCTGATGGGCGATCTCATCGTTTGCGCGCGCTCCGCATATTTCCTCCAGGCGTTTCGGCGAATCGGCCTGGTGCCCGACTGCGGCTCGACGTGGCTGCTGCCGCGGCTGATCGGGCGAGCGCGCGCAACAGAGCTGTCGCTCCTCGGCGAGCGTCTGCCGGCCGAGACCGCGCTCGCCTGGGGCCTTGTCACTCGCGTCTTCGATGACGCGACGCTGATGCCCGAAGCGCGGCGGCTGGCGCACGAGCTTGCCGCCGGTCCAACCGTCGCGCTCGGCCTCATCCGGCGCCTCTACTGGGAGAGTCCCGAGAACGCCTATGAGCAGCAGCTCGATCTCGAATGCCGCATGCAGCGCATCGCCGGCGCTTCGGCGGACTTCGGCGAGGGCGTCACGGCGTTTTTGGAGAAGCGGCCGGCCCAATTCGCCGGGAAGTGATCGTTGCTCACATCGCATGCCATACCGGCGCGTGGGCAAATCGCGAAACGCGCCTCGGCGGTGTTCAATCCTGCTATCAAGAGTAAGCTACGCCGTTGCCGTAGCGTCGCACCGCGGCGCCGCGGACTAAAGAGGAAATGCCGATGAATTGGCGTGCCGAACTGGAAGAGCTTCGCCTGCGCGAGCAGCTGGCTCACGAAATGGGTGGAGCCGACAAGGTCAAGCGCCAGCACGACGGTGGCCGGCTGACCGTGCGCGAGCGCATCGATGGGCTGGTCGACGCCGGAAGCTTCCACGAAACCGGTGCGATTGCCGGCAGTGCGACCTATGACGAGAACAACGAGCTGGAGTCGTTCACAGCATCGAATTGCGTGTTCGGGCGCGCCCGCATCGACGGCCGGCCGGCCGTCGTGGTCGGCGACGATTTCACCGTGCGCGGCGGATCGGCAGACGCCGCTATCCACGAGAAGTCATTGATGGCCGAACGGATGGCGGCCGAATTCCGCCTGCCGATCATTCGCATCATCGAGGGCTCCGGCGGCGGCGGCTCGGTGAAGACGATCGAGACCAAGGGCCGCGCCAATCTGCCCGGCGGCGTCGGCCAATCGATGTTGTTCCATTACACCAGCACCAACATGGCCGTGGTGCCGGTCGTCGCGCTCGGCCTCGGGTCGGTCGCCGGGCTCGGCGCTGCGCGGCTCGCCGCCAGCCATTATTCGGTGATGACCAAGTCCTCCGCCATGTTCGTCGCCGGACCGCCGGTGGTGGCCCGCATCGGCCAGAACCTCAGCAAGCAGGAACTCGGCGGCTGGGAGATCCAGACCCGCAGCGGCGCCGTCGATCATGCCGTCGACAGCGAAGAAGAGGCCTTCGCCTGTGCGCGGCGCTTTCTCTCCTATCTGCCGAACTCGGTGCATGAGCTGCCGCCGAGGCTCGCCAGCGACGACGATCCGGAACGCCGCGATGAAAGTCTCATGGACGCCATTCCGAAGGACCGCCGCAAGGTCTACAGGGTGCGCCCGATCATCGAAGCCTTGGTGGACCGCGGCAGCTTCTTGGAAATGGGCGCGATGTTCGGCCGCTCCATCGTTACCGGACTGGCACGATTGGACGGCCGTACTGTCGCCGTGATGGCGAGCGATCCGTATTTCTACGGCGGCTCCTGGACCGCCACCGCGTGCCAGAAGATCGTGCGCTTCGTCGACCTGGCGGAGACCTTTCATCTTCCGGTCGTCTATCTCATGGACTGTCCCGGCTTTCTCATCGGCATCGAGGCCGAGCGCGCCGCCACCATCCGTCACGGCGTGCGCGCCATGGCGGCGATCAATCAGACCACCGTGCCATGGTGCACCATCATCATGCGCAATTGTTTCGGCGTCGCCGGAGCCGTGCACCAGCCGGCCGGCCGGTTGGCGCTGCGCTATGCATGGCCGTCCGGCTATTGGGGCTCGCTGCCGCTCGAGGGGGGTATCGAGGCGGCCTACCGGGCAGAGATCGATGCCGCAGCGGATCCGACCGCCAAGCTCGCCGAGATCGAGCAGCGCCTGAACAAACTGCGGTCGCCGTTCCGCACCGCCGAGGCGTTCTGGGTCGAGGAGATCATCGATCCGCGCGAGAGTCGCCCGCTGCTATGCGAATTCGCGCGACTTTCCGACAAACTTGTCGCACCCGGTCCGTCCGCGTTCCCCATGCGCCCCTGAAAGGCCCGCCCAGATGTCCGATACGTCGGTGCTTTCCGAGCTCAATGCCGTGGTGTTGACCATCTCGGTCGCCACCGGCGATCGCGTGCAAAACGGCGATACCTTGATCGTGCTCGAATCGATGAAGATGGAGATACCGGTCACCGCGCCGCGCGACGGCACCGTAGCGGCAATCCTGGTCCAGGAAAAGCAGACCGTCGAGGAAGGCCAGAAGCTCGCCATCCTCGTTTAGGGTAAGTTGCATGGTGCACGGCAGTAACGTTGCAATAGTGACGGGTTCCGGACGCGGTATCGGAGCTGCGATTGTAAAAGGCCTCGCCGAAGACGGATATGCGGTCGCCGTAAATTACATCCATAACGAAGCTGCGGCTTCACAGGTCGTCTCCGAGATTAAGTCGGCTGGTGGTATCGCTTTTGCGATACAGGCGGACATCTCGAAGGATGCCGACGTCGTTCGGCTTTTCGCTGCCGTCGACAGAAACTTTGGCACCTTGACTGCGCTCATAAACAACGGCGGCGTCACCGGGAAATTTGGTCGAGTGGAGGAGCTATCAGCGGCAACGCTCGAGAGCGTATTTTCCGTCAATGTCATCGGTGCATTCTTGTGCTGCCGGGAAGCTGTGCGGCGCATGTCTACGCGCAATGGAGGATCGGGCGGAAATATCGTGAACATCTCGTCGCGTGCCGCGCAGATTGGCGGCGCGGGCGAATGGATTCATTATGCTGCCACCAAGGGCGCGCTCGATACTTTGACTATAGGCCTGGCGCGCGAGGTTGCTGCGGAGGGCATTCGCGTCAACGCGGTTGCGCCGGGCCTTATCGACACGGAGCTACATGCTGCGGCAGGAATACCGGACCGGATGCAACGATTGGCTCCGACCGTCCCCATGGGCCGCCCCGGGACGGCAGACGAAGTCGCAGGCTGTGTCCGCTTTCTGCTTTCCCCGGCGGCAGCCTATGTCACGGCGGCAATTCTTCCAGTTTCGGGAGGTCGTTGACGCGCCGCCTGCAGCGGTGCTTCCCGCGATCCATGCTGTCTCGCACTTTCTGTCTGCCGCCCAACAGCAGGACCGTCATTCCGATGACCCATCAGGATGCGGGAAGATATTTCCGCCTTGGGGCCCGTTGGGCATGGTGCCATAATCCAATAATTATAGCCCAACAGAAGAGCGGCGGTGCTTGAGCGTCAGCCTTCTGCGGGAACAAACTCACCGCGTTTCGGTTGAACCGAGCGGGAGTGCGAAAATGGCAGCCGCAAGAGATTACCAGCGATTCTCAGCCCGGTGCCTTGAGGCGGCGCGCGGAACCGATGATCCGCAGCATCGGGCATTTCTGGTCGAAATGGCCCAAGCCTGGCGGCGACTTGCCGAGGAAGCGATGAGTTCTAAAGGTGCCCAAGTAGTCTGTTCCGCAGCCGAGCCGGATCGGGGTGATTAGACGCGTTGCGCTCCATCCTCATAGAGAGCAGTTTTCCCTCGCCGTGTGCTTGGCATGCCATTTCGGCCCAGGACCCCGCATGTGATGCAGCTCCGGCCGATAGGAGTTCAAGGCGTAACCGATCGTCCGCCACAGTTCGCTGACCGCTTCCGCGAATTCACGGCACATAATGCTCTCCCACCGGGGCATTCTGGGAGTTTCTGTTGTTCCGACAATTCAGGAATTCTCCGCTAAGGGATGTTCCGTATTCGTGGTTCGCGGGTGGCGGGATTACCGGCTCTTCGAGTAAGGCCGCGGTTTGCTTGTCTCTAGGTTTGGACAGGCTTGCATCTAAAGCCCCAATCTTTGCGCGTGCCAGGGTGACATTGATTCAGATCAATGCACTCCGCCAATTATTCCGCCTGCCTGGAACGAGAACGCCAGGAGGATTTTCATGCAAATCGGCAATTCCACCTCCGCCGCAGCCGAAGACCTCCTGAGCTGCCGAATGGCCATGCTGGGTCTCGATCTAAACGCGATCGAAAGCTGTGGCGGCCAAGTGTTCGAAGCCATCAAGGAGCGCTGCACGCGTTGCGACTGTCGCGAGGCTTGCGCGCTCGACATCAGACGCGATCCCAACGATCCGGTCTGGGAAACCTATTGCCCGAATACGGCAACGCTCATTGCGCTGCCAGAAGCCTGGTGGCTGGGGGCCCGATAGGACCGATCCGTCAGCGCCGCTCCGCCGGGCTACGAGCGGAAGCAGGCGCGCAATAGACGCGATAGACCGTGCGCACCAGCGCGCGCGCTTGCGGACTGCCGATCGAATACCAGATGATCTGTCCATCGCGCCGTGCCGTGACCAGCCCGTCCTTGCGCAGCAGCGCCAAATGCTGCGACACGGTGGAGTGGCGGATCTTCAGCAATGCAGCCAACTCGCCGACCGAGCGCTCCTTCTCGATCAATTGACAGATGATGATCAGGCGATGCCGGTTGGCGAGAGCTTTCAGCAGCCCGCTCGCCTCGTCCGCCGCAGCAAACATGGCATTGGCTTGCATTTTCATAGCCGGGTCCATACGAACTGCAGCATATAGGGTGAATGGGCGCACGCGGCGCGCCGGCAACTTGGCGGTTGCTCAGCAGCGCGGCGCGCGGGCCTCACTCCACCGGACCCCTGCGTGACCGCCACCCGGCCATGCCGCCCGGATAATGCCGCACGTCCTGCCGTCCCGCTGCGATCGCGCGGTGCAGCGCGGTGGCAGACCTGCCGCCGGCCTGACAGATCAGGACGACCGGCTTGCCGCGCGGAATGAGCGCCGGCTCAAATTGCGAGAGCGGATGATTGATCGCGCCGGGGATATGTCCAGCAGCATATTCATGCGCCTCGCGAACGTCGACGACGGTGCAGGTCCCCTTTTGATGGGCCCGTTGCAGTTCTTCGTGGGTGACGGCTGGAACGCCGGTGCAAGCGGTAAGCTTGGTCAACAATCGAGACAGCATTGAACGGTCCTTCCCTGTCAGGAAACTTGGCCGCGCTTGACGGCCTCAAATTGCGCCAGCGCCGCCACGGCGTGGCTCGCATACATGACCGACGGCCGGCGCCGAGATAGATCGCCGTCCCCAGCGTCTCCAGCACCTCGTCGCGGGTGGCGCCCTGGTCAAGTGCCGCCTTGACGTGGAAGGCAATGCAATCGTCGCAGCGGATCGCGACGGAAATGCCGAGCGCAACCAGTTCCTTGGTCTTGGTGTCCAGCGCCTTGGGCGCCAGCGCCGCTTGCGCAATCGCCGAAAACGCCTTCATGACCTCGGGCGCACCGCCTCGCAGATCTTTCAAAAGCGGACGAAGCTGATCCGACTCCCGGCCAACTGGTCTCCATTGTTCTTCTCCTGGTCAGCGGCAGCGCGCCGCACCAACGCCGCGGGCCTTCGAATTCCCGCGGCATCCGACATGGCGCCGGCCCGTATCTTCATACCTGCGCATATACGATTGTACGAATATTTGTCAATAGCCGCGCTGCTGCGGCGCCGCAATGAAAAACGACAATGTGTGAGCTCCTTGCTCTGTCGAGCCGGTTGCCGACCTCGGTCACCCCACCCAAAAGCGCTGAAGCCCTGTACCGTCCTCATCGAAGCGGCCGCGGCCTTAAGTTCTCAATAAGAGTTCAAGCAGCGTCTTTGGGCCGCGTTCGAGCCAAATACGCTATTGCCGCTCGACGGGCGTCGCCTTGGTCGAACCGTGCTCCTTCATGTTCGAGCGCTCCGTCATCTCGCAGCAGAAACCTATAGGTCTCCCCCGTTCGACGGCACCTGACAAAAATATACGGGTGTTCGTAGCTCGAAACTTCGAACATTTTCTCACCGTTATTTTGCTTATGGTTTCGCCAGATTCCGATCCTGATTGTTTAAAATTGTATTAATTTCGCAAAGCGCGCCGGGTTTGGCACCGCCGGTTTTCAACCTTTTCGTAAGGGGTACCGATGTACCTGAAAGTGGGGATGTTTTTCCCCACGATTACTAGAGGTTGCAATTGGAACGGGCAACAAGCGCTGATCCTCTCGGCGACGGCGCAGTAGACGATCGCAGGAAATCAGTGGGGGACCGCCGATCATCGCCGCGAACAAAGACGCTAAAAGGCGCCCAAATTTTTTGGCCCGCCGGCAGTGCCGTTAAGTGCATCGTTCGTAATCTTTCGGAAACCGGGGCCAAGATAGAGGTTCACAGCCCAATCCCCGCGACCTTCGACCTTGTCTTCGATAGTGACCAAACGCGCAAATCTTGCCGTGTGGTGTGGCGCAAAGAACCCATGATGGGTGTCCGGTTTATTTAGTCATTTCCCCGATCAACCAATCCCCATCCGCCGCTCAACCGAGCCGCGGTATATCATCCAGTCTTCAAAATCCGTGACACAGCCGGCGGCCTCTTCGCCCCTCTTCAACTGAAGGTGCCCCTTTTGAATTTATGGATGGCCGCTTTTGGCACTGCCCTAATTCCGGGCCTTCTGTTTAAAATTTGACCTCGCAACTGTCCTAATCAGGCTTACGTATGCTTCATCACCGACAGCGGCCCCGTGCCACGCGTCGGCGACTGAGAGTGCGGTAGCGCTCCCGCCTGTGTCAGCGGAGTCGCATGTGTCGTATTACACGCCCTCAACCCCCGCCATCGAACGCTCGCCCCCAGTACCGGGCAACACGTCGACCATAGTGTGCCTCTCTTGCGGCGACACCATGAAGTACCTCCGCACAATCCCAAAACTTGGTGCGCGCCGGGAAACGCTCATCTTCGTTTGCCCTTCCTGCAAAGGGTTCGACACAAAGGAAATGGGACCAACCAATCCCAGTCCGCCGCTCAACCGAGCCCCGCCGGAGGTTCAAAACCTCCAAAATCCGTGACGTGAATTCTCAAGAAAAAGCGGCCAGGACCGGAACCGTGATAGCGGTTCGGTCAAGGCCGCCGGGCCCGGCCTGCCCCAGAAGCGAGCGGGGAAAGAACTCGTTGAACCAAGCGCACTTGATATCAAAGAGCACCGCTTGCGCTAGGGCGCTTACTGTTCACGCTCGGCTCGAAAGCAACATCTCCTGTCATCTAATGAGAGGTGGAGGCAAGGCCGCCTATTAAGACAATGGTGCGGACGGCGGGACTTGAACCCGCACGGGGTTTCCCCCAAGGGATTTTAAGTCC
>Ga0187855_10002012_pt1 | contig 15530 bp, 5 predicted proteins | sample June2016WEW_8_10_2_FD_132969 | JGI IMG/M metagenome (GOLD analysis project Ga0187855, IMG submission 132969) | Peatland microbial communities from SPRUCE experiment site at the Marcell Experimental Forest, Minnesota, USA - June2016WEW_8_10 | ecosystem: Environmental > Terrestrial > Soil >...
GGAGTCATTCGCCGTGAACAATCCGGGTTCGGCAGGCACCACCTTCAGGGTCACACCCGCCGAGGCCAGCCCGTTATATGCGACTTGCATGACGGTGCTGTTCTTGCCCGCCAGGTTGAAGGTTGCGATGGCATTGACCTGGTCTGCCTGGGTGTATAGCAAAGGCACAGGAACGCCGTCAAACAGCACCTGTGTTCCGGCCAAGATAGTAGCCACCGTACCGCCCGCTGGCGGCACAGTGTAGACGACTCCGGTCTGCGGTCCGAGCGCCGTACCGAAGACGGATATGATCATGCCCGGCGACACCGTACCCAACACGCCGCTAGCCGCATTGATCACGCCAGCGATAGTCGGAGCACCAGTGCCGATCCCGGTGCCTACCTTAAAGGTCACCGTAACCATCTGACCTCCGCCGGTCGGGACGGCAGTATGCCTACCGTTGGAAACGACGGCCGGAGCGAGGAGCACAGAACCTATGTAGGTCCCGTTCTGGAGGCCCGCCGGGTTCACCGAAATGGAGAGCGCTGCCGGCGTGGTCCCGCTCGTGGGCGTGACGCTCAGCCAGGTGGCCGTTGCGGTCGCCGTGAAGTTGACCGGTGCGCCGCCGGTGGTAACCGCCACCGTCTGCGCCGCGGGCGCAGGCCCGTTCAGCGTAGCCGTGAAGGAAAGCTGCGATGGTGTCACCTCGAGCTGTCCCGCATTGGAGACTGTCAGCGTGATCGGAACGGCCGCGGTATTCGCCGCGCCGACGGCCGACACATTGATCGTCGCACCATAGGTGCCGGGTCCCAAGCCCACGGGGTTCACCGTCACCAGAACTGTGTCGGGTGTGCCAGCCGTAAAACTCGCTACCAGCCAGTTGCCTGGCGACGTCAGGGTAAGGCCCACCGTGGTGTCGTTGGTCGAAAGCGTGAAACTCTGCGCGGCAGGCACTTGGCCTCCGATCTGATAGTCGAAGGAAAGCGATGCCGGCGTGGCGGTAAGCTGCAGCAGCGCACTTACCGTCAGCGTGACTGGAACCACCAGCGAAGGCGACGGCGATCCCACCGCCGAAATCGCGATCTCCCCTGTATAGGTGCCAGGCGTGAGACCGGTCGGAAGCGCCGAAACCTGTAAAGTGGCCGGCGCGCTCACCGCCGAACTCACTCTCAGCCATGGGACATTGCTCGCAACTGAGGTAAGCGCGATCGGACCGTTCCCGACAACCGGCGTTATTGTCAGCGTTTGCACCGCCGGCGCCGCTCCGCCGGGCTGGTAGGTAAAGGTAAGGGTTGAGGGAGTGGCGGCCAGGTTCGCCCCGGTGACCGTCAGCGACACCGGAATCGTCGTGGGATTCGTCGACGTTCCAGGCGCCGTTACCTCCAGCGGGGCCGGATACACTCCCGGAGCCAGTCCGGCCGGGGTCGCGGTGAGCATGATAATGGCCGGAGTAGTGCCACTGGTTGGGCTGAACGTCATCCAGTGGGCGGTGCTGGGGCCTGCCGCCAAAGTGAACGGCTGGGCCGAGCCATCCGACGCCGAAATCGTCACCGTGTTAGTGATCGGGGGGGACGTGTTGGGCAGATTGAAGACGTAGTTGCCGGTGTAAGTGATGCTCGCACTCGGTTTTGTGACTACCAGCGTCACATTCACCGTCTGCGAGGTGAATCCGGCGGAAGCAACCGCGATCGTGCCCTTGTAAGTGTTCGGGGTAAGGCCGGCCGGATTGACACTGACCGCAATGTTGGCCGGCGTGAGACCGCTGGCGGGGTTGACGAGCAGCCAACCACCCGTGCTGGTGGGAGTCGCGGAGAACGATACGCTGGCGCCACTGGTGATCGAGACCGCGGCACTCTGCGAGGGCGGCACGCTGCCGCCGGTCGAGTAATTGAACGTCAGGTTGAGCGGGTTCACCGCCAACGCCGCGACCGTGAGTGTCACCGGTATCATTACCGTGGTGGAACCCGTGGCAGAGACGGTGACTGTCCCTGGGTAACTGCCGGGGAGTAGTCCAGCGGGATTTACTGAGACACTAATCGAGCCTGGCGTGGTACCGCTGGTCGGGCTGACCCCCAACCAGTTCCCGGTGGAGGAGGGGGTCGCCGTAAAGGGCAGCGATTCGTTGCCTGTAGCGAGGCTCACCGGTTGGCTGCCCGGCAAGCTCCCACCCACCTGGTACAAGAACGAAAGTGAACTCGGCGTGGGCACTAGAGGTGGCGCGGGACTCACGACAAGCGTCACCGGGACCCCCAGCGGGCTGTTGGAAGAATTCGCGGCAGTAATCGAAATCGCGTTGTTGCTGGTGTAGGTTCCCGGCGTTAGGCCCGTGGTGTTTACCGAGACCATCACCGTACCCGGCGTAGTGCCGCTGCCGTTCGTAACGCTCAGCCAACTCACGGTGGGCGCAGCGGTAAAGCTTAAAGCAACGCCGGAACTATTCACCGCCAGGCTCTGCTGTGCAGGCGCAGTACCGCCGATCTCGTAAGAGTAGCTGAGCTGAGACGGTAGGGTAGACAGCACGTTGGTTCCGACTGTCAGCGTCACGTTAATCGTCGCCGGACTGCCCGAAGCCCCGGGCGCCGTAACCGTGACCGTACCCTTGTAGGTGTTGGCCGCCAAACCTGTAATATTGGCGGTAATACTGAGCGTGGCGGAATTAGTGGTCCCGCTGGTGGGAGTCACTCCCAGCCAGCTCCCCGTGGACGACGCGCTCGCTGTGAAGGCGATGTTACCGTTCGTGCTGGTTACGGGCACCAACTGCGCGGGCGGGTTGCTGCCGCCGGCGTTCGCGGTGAAGGTCAGGGGTGTCGTCGAAACCGTGAGCACCGGCTGAGGCAGAACGGTCACCGATGCCGCTATGACAAGCTGACCGTTGGTGTTGGATGCAAAGGGGGACGCCAGCGTGATTGTGCCGTTGTAGGTGCCTGGTCCGGCCGTCGTCAAGGCCGCCGTGTTCACCGATACGGACACCCCGTTGGGCGTGGTGACGGTAGTGGGGCCGGCCGGCGTAACTACGAGCCAGCTACCGCCGCTGGTGGTCGCAGCCGTCGCCGTGTAAGTGATCGCTCCGTTACTGCTCGATACATTGAGTCCAACCGGGCTCGGAGGAGACGTGGCGCCGATCGTGTAACTGAACGCCGGGATAGGGCTGGGGGTCGCCGAAAGCAGCGCTGTCACCGTCAATGTTACCGGTACGGTGACCGTGGTCGGCGAGGCATTCGTAGTCGCCGTAAAGACCACCGAGCCGCTATACGTCCCCGCGGCCAGGGTGGCGAGGACGCTGCTGCTGATCGACACTTGGTCGCTGCCTGGCGTCGTGCCACTGGTCGAGGCGATTTGCAGCCAGCCGCCCGTCGAATTGGCCGCCACGGTATACGAAATCTGAACACCCGAGGAGGCGCCGGAGCTGGTAATCGTCAACGTCTGCGCCGTGGGGAGCGCACCGTTCACGGAACCGAAGGTAAGGGGTGTCGGGCTCACCTGCATCGATGGCGCGGCTGCGACAATGAACGTCACTGACACCGGTATCGCCGTAGAGGCGCCGGTCGGCAAAACGTTGATGGTCCCGCTATAGGTGCCCGGTCCCAGCGAGCCGGGGGTCACCGAAACCATAGGTCCTGTGCTGTTGGCCGTGAAGGTGCCCGAGGACACCGAAAGCCAAGTCCCGCTGGGTGGCGACTGGACGGAGGCCGACGCGGTATATGTCACCGTGGCAGGACCTGCGCTTGTTACGATCAGCGGTTCCGCAGGCGGAGCCGTGCCTCCCTGCGTGAAGTTGAATGGCGCCAGCGCTCCGGCCGATACCGTCGTGACGTTGAAAGTCACCGGCACTTTTTGTGTGCCGTTTGTGGCGCCGGTGGCGGACACATCGATGTTCCCCCCATAAGATCCGCCGGTTAAACCCGTGGGAGCGGCCGTGACCGTCACCGAAGTGCCACCCGGTCCGGTAGTGCCGGTCGCCGGGTTGACGGAAAGCCACGATGCGCCAGGCTCGACGGAAGCACTGTACGGCACCAACACGGCCGGACTCGTCGTCGTGGAAAGCGACCCGGTCGGCGTCGCCTGCCCCGTCACCCAATTGAAGGTGAACGACGTCGGGACCGGAGTCAAGGTAAACGATGCCGCGGTGACATTAAGTGTGATCGGCTCGACCTGGGGTGAATTCGACACAGCAGTATACACGCTTACAGATCCCGTGTATTTGCCTACCGCTAGGGGAGTTCCCCCCGGACTCGGATTCACGATCACATTGAAAGCTGTTGGGGTATCTCCACCTGGGGAACTGACACTCAGCCAATTGCCGCCAGTGGAGGTCGATGTCGTGACCGCATAGCTCAGGGTGGCGCTAGCGGAAGGCGTGACGCCCTGGGGCGAGGGTGTGGTGCCTCCGGTTTGATAGTTGAACGTCAGCCCGGTGCTGGTGGGGGGAGTCAGGGTCAACGTGCCGCAGGCTGCGCCGTTGTTGTAGCAGGTCCCGTTGATGTTGCCGCTGAAGCTCAAAGTCGTAAGCGCGCCAACGTTAAGGTTCCATTGGTCTCCAACGGTGTGGCCAGTATTTGCTTTCCACTCAACCGTCACTCCGTCCTGAATGGCAATGGCGCTTGTGCTGCTCACACTCGTTGGACCCAGGATGCTAGTGCAGCCGTCTGCAGTGGTCCCGGCGGTGAATTGATCCGGTGTGCCTGCAGTCGAGATTTTCACACAATAGTTCTGCTGAGTAGAACCCGAGTAGATCCCACCGTAGAGAACGTCATTCAGCCCGGTTCCCACAAAAGTCGTTAAACCCGATCCGCAAATCGTGAGAAGATTGCAAATATAGGTCGCCGTGCCCGAGGCGCTCACCGAGGGGAACGGCAACGGTATCGGCGATGGGATGGTTCCTCCCGGGAAGGTAATGTCGGTGGTGAAGGGAGAATTCTCTGCAGGCTCGAATACTAGACAGTTCGTCACCGCAAACGAATCGGTCCCGGGAGCGGGATTAGTGGTCACCGTGACCGTCGCGGAAGGGCTGCATTGCAGTGGGAGGGGGGACGTGCTCGCGCCGATGGTAAGCGCCACCCCGCTGTATGTGTGCGACGATCCCGGGTTCACCGGCGCGCCAATTGCGTTGACGCCGGAGACCGCCGTGAACGTGGCATTTTGCAGCAGGAGGGGATCCGGTCCGCTAACCACATTCAGCGTACCGGTCGTCGTAACGCAGACGTAGTTTACGTCCTTCTTGAGAACACTGCTGCATGTCGGCGTCTGCCCGAACAAGACGCCTGCAAAGCCCAGTACCACGCACAGCCCGAAAATCGGCTTCACGAAAGAAAACCCCGTTCTCACCACGTTCACTCTCCCCGCCGGCCTGAGCCGGCACCATCCAACTATATGAAAAAACCTTGAAGTACGCTAGTGTATAGGATTGCGAGGCAGTTTGGGGATTGTGCCTGGACGCACAGTTCTAGTACCCCTGCCCGCGGCGAACCCTCGCGCGGTGTGCGGGAGGGTCCCGCCGGGCAGGGTCGAGTGGTGTTAGACTTGAGACCTTGAGAAAGGAAAATACGTGAAGACTTTTTGTGCAATCGTTTTAACATTTGGTCTGTTCGCCTCCCTCGGATTGGCGCAGACCACCTGTCCCTCAACGCAGTCGACTTGCATCACGCAGATCAGCAATGCGGCCGGCGCGAGCCTGTCGGTATGCCCACTAGCCACCGCCGTGACCGGGCAGCCTCCCGCCTGTCTACCGGCGTCCCCGTCGAACGTTTGGGCGACTCTGCCAAACGGAGGCATCGCGCAAGGCTCGTTTTTCTCGATCTACGGTAGCGGTCTGGGGGCGGCCGTCTCGACTTGTGGATCTCTGGTATCGGGCTCGCCTTGCATCTGGCCGCCGCAATACCCCTTGCCCACCAACCTCAACGGGACCACGGTCAGCGTGACTGTCGGTTCCGGAGCGGCCATCTCGGCGTATGTCGAGTTTGCCTCCCAGCTTACTTCGACGTTTGCGCAGATCAACGCCGTGCTGCCTTCCAACACTCCCACCGGCACCGGCACGATCACGGTGTCCTACACTCCGTCGGGCGGCACGGCGCAGACCGCCACGGCCCCGATTACGGTGGTCCCCGCCTCCTTCGGCACTTTCGCGTTTAACGCCGCGGGCAGCGGACCGGGCATCATCATGAACGCCAAGTTTGTCGCTTTTACTCCGTTTAGCAGCGCCACGCCGGGAGAAACGGTGACCCTTTGGGGCACGGGTTTAGGCCCCACGACCGTTGAAGGAAGCGGGCCGCCGCCAGTGGTCAATTTATGCGCCGCGGGAGCAACCTGCCCCGTGACGGTCTGGGTCGGCAACGAGAAGGCTACCGTGCTATTTGCCGGCCGGTCGGGCTACACGGCCATCGACCAGATTAATTTCACCTTGCCGTCCGACGTCGTGCAGGGCTGTTACGTGCCTGTGGCCGTGGTGACCACCAGCGGCAGCTCTCAGGTGACCAGCAATTTCACCAGCATGACCATATCGTCTAGCGGTGGCACGTGCTCGGATGCAGACGGCATCGACTACGCCGATATCAGCACGCAGGTCGCGGCCAATGGCAAAGCCAGCGTGGGCGTCGTCAGCCTGCTCAGCAACTATTTGAATATCGCTACTCTCGCATTGCAGTGGGATAACGACACGGCCAACGGGGAAATCGCTACCCTCACGGCGGCCCAGTTGGATTCCTTCCAGGGGTTCACGCTGGCGTCTTCGGCGGGCACCTGCACGGTCAGCCAGTTCGAGGCCTTCCCTCCGCCTAAGGATCCGATCCTCCCCGGGTTGGATTACCTGGATGCCGGGGCTGCCTTAACCATTAAAGGCACGGCCGGAAGCGCGACGGTTCCAAAGAATACGGATGGCCAGGGATACGGCGGCTTGGTGGGCGGCGCCTATATCAACTGTCCATCGACGATGCCCGATTGCCCGAGCCTCTTGGGCGGCAACGGTGGTCCCCCGTTCTACCTGACTTCGGCCACTCCCCCGGCTATCGTCGCCGACACCTACACCGTCAGCGGTCCCGGCGGCACACAGGTCGGCGCATTCTCGGGCACCATCCCTGTATCGTCGGCCGCGGCATCGTTTAACTGGACCAACGAGAGTTCTCTCACGGCTGGCTCCATATCCCGCAGCAGCCCGCTCACGATCAACTGGACCGGCGGCGATCCGAACGGCTTCGTCGATATCACCGCGGTCGCTTCTACCGTCACGGCCCTGTTACCCTCGGCGAACACGCCGGGTGTTCTTGCGGAGTGCATCGTGCCGGCGAACCTCAATACGTTCACCATACCGACTTTTGTGCTTCAGGCGATGCCGGCTTCCACCGGCGGCGCGGCTCTTGCGGGCGAATTACTGGTGGGTCCCGCCAGCGGGGGCGTGAAGATCACGCCGGTGCCGACCGGACTGGACGCCGCCTACGTGTTCTACCACTTCATCGCCGGCGCAACCGTGGCCTGGCAGTAAAGCTACGGGTTCTGGGTGTTGGGTTTTGGCAAACTGGTCTCCCATCTGGGGGCGAGTACGCCAGCACCCAACGCCCAGGACCAATTTAAGGCTCTGGCTGGGTCGGCGCCAGCATTTCACCGATCTTCCGCGCCCTTTCCTGTTTACGCTTCCGGTTATCGAGCCGGATCTCGCCGAACAGCGCGATACCCCACAGGATAAAAATAAAAGGCGTGACCAGAAATTGCATCTGGGATAATTGTTGCCTTTTCGGCAGAAAGAACGCAATTAGACAAAAGGTATAGAGGTGCGGCGAACTGAAGTTCGCTGTTGGCAGGCGAAGGCGCCTGCCCCACCTGCTAGCCGCGCCGCCGGAATCTGGCGAAGCGGCCCTTATCGGCGCCGTTTGTGGTTTTGACGCCCGCCAGCTTCGCTGCTAAGCGCGCGACGTGCATCTCAAACGCCCGGCTGGTGCCGAGCACATGGCTGCTGGAATAACCCGACTTGAAATCGTAATCGCATTCCGGCAGCATGGCTTCCATGGGAACGTCAACCAGTTTTTCGATCTCAGGCTCGGAAAGCGCTGGCGTCTTGGGAGCTTTATTGATCGCCAGACGCACGCTGCCGGGCTCGTTACCCGACTCGTGCAGCCGGTGCGCCGCCCGCGCGCATTCGTTCAGGGCGGCCGCCTCCAGGGAACTCACCAGTAAAATCTGGCTGCATTCGGCGGCCACCCGGGCCGAAAAAGGACTCAATCGCCCGAGGTCGATCACAATCCATTGATAAAACGTCCGTATAAAGCGCAGAAGGCAGCGAAGCCTTTCGATCTTGGGCTGCTGCAATTCCAGCCATGCCGGCCCGCCCGACGGAATAATCTCGAGTCCTTCGCCTCCCCGCACAATCATGTCGTCCCAGCGCGATTGGTTCATGTGCAGAATGTTGTTGGAGGCATCCAGGATGGTGTGCCTTGGGCTTACCTTCATAAAGAAGGCGACCGCATTGCTGCAAAGGTCTAGATCCATCAGTAGGACCCGGCCGTCCGCCAGCCGTTTCAGCTCAGTGCCCAGGTGGCAAGCAATGGTCGTGGTCCCCACACCGCCTTTCGACCCAAGACACCCGACGATCGTCGCCAGTTTCGCATCGGCCCCGCCGCGGCCGTTCTCGGCCGGTGGGCCTGTTTTCACTGCGGCGCGGCGCACAACCCGCGTCAGCCGTTCTGAATCCAGATTGTCTTTTGCGAGGTAGTCTCGCGCTCCGCTTTGCACCGCGCGCAACGCGATGGCGTCGCTGTCCATGCCGGTCAAAACGACGACAGGCACCCCCGGCGCGTGGGTATGAATCGCGTGCAGACCGTCCAGTCCCTGACCGTCGAAGACAGAAAGGTCCAGAAGCACCAAATCGATGTCGCCGTCTGCGAGGCGGTCCAATCCCGCCAGCAGGGCCTCGGCCTCATAGATCCTGATGCCACCGTCCGCTCGCTCGACGGCGTCGCGCATCGCCGCCACATCAGAAGGGTTATCCTCAATGAGCAGGATCCGCAGCGAGGTGTGAGAGGTCAAAATATCGTCACTGTATGTTTCCACTGAAAACCTCCTGTGGCGCCCAAGAATGCGCCAGCAAAGTTTGGATCGATTCCGCCGGAGCGGGTCCGGCTAGCAGGAAGCTTTGGGCCCGGTCGCAACCCATGGCCTTGAGCAACTCCAACTGCCGCGGGGTTTCGGCGCCTTCGGCGATCGCCCGCATTCCCAAGCCATGCGCCAGATCCACGATAGCTTCCACCAGCGTCCGGGAATTCCCGGCGTCGCTCATGCGCCGCACGAATTTCCGGTCGATTTTCAAATTGTCGATCGGCAGTTCCTCGAGGTAGCTCAAAGAGGAATAGCCTGTCCCAAAGTCGTCCAAAGAGACACTGACACCCAGTTTCTTTAATTCCGTTAGTTGCCGGGCGGATTCCTGTATGTCTTGCATCAGCACGCTCTCGGTGACTTCCAGATCCAGTTGCGACGCCTCCAGGCCCGTCTCCGCCAGCGCCCGCGCGACCATCTCCGTGAGGTTCCCCTGCGCAAACTGTACCGCCGAGGTGTTGACGGCTACTTCAATCGGCGCGCAGCCGGCTTCCCGCCACGATCTTCCCTGGCGGCATGCATCCCGCAAAACCCGGGCGCTGATCGGCACGATCAACCCGGTCTCCTCCGCGATCGGAATCAGATCGGATACCGGCATGTGTCCGAACTTCGGATTCTTCCAGCGCAGCAGGGCTTCCACTCCGGCGATGCGGTTGGTCGCCAGATCGAATTGCGGCTGATAATGCAGCGACACCTCGTCGCGCTCCAAAGCATGATGCAGTTCGCTTTCGACGGCCAGACGGCGGCTGGCGGCGATACTGAGCTCCGGGGTGAAAATCTCGAAGCGGTGCTTGCCTTGGCGCTTGGCGGCGTATAGTGCACTGTCCGCGGCTTTCTGCAGGCTCGCCAGATCCGGACCATCTTGGGGGAACAGCGCGATCCCAATGCTGGCGCTCAGAAACACTTCGTTGCCTTTCACGTGAAAGGGCGCGGAGAGCGTCCCAAGGATGCGCTCCGCCACGACTGCGGCGGCTTGCGGACCGCCTACGTCGCTCAGGATCAGCATGAACCGGTCGCCGCCGGTGCGCGACAGCGTCTCCGATTCGCGCAGGCAGCCGGCCAGCCGCCGCGCCGCCGACTGTAACAGGCTGTCGCCGGCCTGGTGCCCCAGCGTATCGTTGATTCGTTTGAAACGATCCAGGTCCAGATAAAGCAGGGCCAGCATGCCGCCGTGCCGCCGCACGCGCGCCATCGCCTGCTGAAAGCGGTCTTCGAATACGAGGCGGTTGGGAAGGCCCGTCAACAGGTCGTGGGTGGCCTGGTGCGCCAGCCTTTGCTCCATGCGCTTCCGCTCGGTGATGTCCGAAATGAGCCCATCCCGATAACGTTTCCCATCCCGTTCATGGCTGTTCACCGCCCTGACGTGCAGCCAGATCCAGTTCCCATCTTTCTTCTGAAACCGGAATTCCGCGTTGAAAGCTTCGCCTTTTTCGAACAGCGCGCGATACGCGGCGTCCACCCTGTCGTAGTCTTGCTGATGAACGCGCTCCAGCCAAAAACCCGGCTGCGAAATCTCGTCCGCGGTGTATCCGCTCACCTCTTTGCAATTGGGGCTGACGAAGACGGGGCGGCCGTCCGCGTCGGCCACCCACACGACATCGGGGAGATTGGCGGCCAATAACCGGTACTTCTCCTCGCTTTGCCGGAGGGCCTCCTCGGCTCGTTTGCGGTCGCCGATGTCGCGTGCGACGGTGGAGGCGCCCACCACCTCCCCGGCGGCATTCCGGATTGGAGATATGGTCAAGGAGACGTGCATCATGCTGCCGTCACGCTTCATCCTCACCGTCTCCAACTGCGAGATCGTTTCCCCCTTCCTAACCCTGTCCATTAACAGGCGGGGTTCGTGGAGGCGGTCGGTCGGCGCCAAAGCCGAAACAGGTTTTCCCAGAATCTCGTCGGCGCGGTACCCGTACATGACTTCCGCGCCTTTGTTCCAACTGACGACCGCTCCATCCAGTGCCGTGCCGAAGATGGCGTCGTTGGCGGAGTCCACGATGGACGCCAGCAGCGCGGTGGCCTCTTGCGCCTGAATACGCGTGGTGATGTCGCGGACAATGGCTGCGTGGGCCGTCACCTGCCCCCTGGCGTCTTTGATCGGGCACATGCAGATCGAGACATCGATCCTTTTCCCTTGCTTCGAGATGCCGGCGCTTTCGAAGTATCCCACGCTTTCGCCGCGCTCCAGTTTGTCCGCGAGCAGCCGCAAGTCGACTTGGCGGTCGTCCGGCACGAGCATGGAGACCGGCTGTCCCACCGCCTCTTCGGGAGAATAGCCGTAGAGCGATTCCGCGCCCCGGTTCCAGCTCACAATGACGCCTTGCGGAGTGGCGCCAATGATCGCATCTTCGGAGAACTCCACGATCGACGCCAAAAAAGCCCGCGTTTCCTCTGCCGCTCTACGTTCCGTCAGATCGTGGCTGATCGCGATGTAGTGGCTGATGCCGCCGCCGGCGCTGCGCACCGGCGTGATCGTCATGTCCTTCTTGTAGAACGTGCCATCCTTGCGCCGGTTGGTCAGCTCGCCTCGCCAAACTTTGCCTGCCCGGATCGTCTCCCACAGCTCCTTGTAAAATGCGGGATCCTGCAGGCCCGACTTCAGAATACGGGGATTCCGGCCTAAGGCTTCCTCGTTGTGGTAGCCCGTGAGCCTGGTGAACGCGGCATTGACGTACTGAATGGCGCCATCGCCATCGGTGATCACGATGGCGTCGGAAGCTTCTTCGATGGCGCTCGCCAGGCCGGCCTTTTCCACTTCAGCCCGCTGGAATCGGGCATTCTGCAACCGGGTTTTCTGGAGCAGATCCGCCTGGTTGCGGATCGCCGCGTACACAGCCAAAGTCAGGGATAGCGCCGATAACACGATCGAAGTGGCGGGAGATTCCCTGAGCGTGTTGTGCGGGGATGCGATCTGGTTCGCTAGTATATAGGCGAAGCAGGCCACGCTGGACCACAGAAACGCCCTGACAATTCTGCCGGCGATGCGGCGGCCGGTCGGGCGGCGCGTCTCTCCCGGAGTCTCCAGTGCCGCTGGCTCTTCCGAAACGTGCGGTTCCAGGAGCATGACTGGCGGATCGTCAACGAGCGGCATGGGTCTCTCTTCCGAGGAGCTCCCGGCTGGATATCAACCGGCCACCGCACGAAAACGCATCGCAAGAACTGCGCAGGGCCGTCTGCTTCAAACGGCTGCGGTCATCGAGCACCCAGGCGGCATGTGCGGGCATAGGTTGCGCATCGAAGCACAAATCGATGCAGAGTCGATCTCCACATCGGTATCCCAATTATAGGACCCCCACGTCCGTTACGTAACGTTATCGTTCGATATATTGGATTAGAAAATCTGGAAAATGCGGGCGGAATACGGGTTTATACTTCGAGGGAAAACAAACCTATAAATAATTCGTAAGAGTAAGACGGAATGGGTGCTCAAACCCCGCGTTACCGCTGCACAGCCGGCACGTTAGGCGATAAAGATCGCCACGCCCGATGCGGCCGCTGCCAAGCCCGCGCTGCCTGCGCCGTTCCAACCGGCAGCCGCCGGCGCTTCCATCGCATGCCGCACGGCCCGTAGCAGACCGTCGCTCCTGAACGGCTTGGGCAGAAACCCGGCATACTGATCGAGCATCTTGATTCGAATGATCTCTTCGTCGACAAAACCCGACATGAAGAGCACTCGAACATTGGGCCGAAGGGATAGCATTTCGTCGGCAAGTGCGGTGGCCGACATGCCGGGCATGCGGACATCCAGTAAGGCGAGGTCGATGTGGAGATGTTTCTGCGTGGCCATGCGGATGGCGTCGGCACGCTCGGCGGCGAGCAACACGCGGTAATCCGCTGTCGTAAGGATGGTCTGAATCAGGACTAATACCGAGGGATCATCGTCCACTACAAGGATCGTCCCGTGAGTCCCGGTGCTGCTTGTTGCATTCATTCTAAGCTCCTCTGTGCGGGGAAATGCTCCGCACCGTTGAGTTAAGGTTAACCCCCGTTAATCCACCCGGTATAGTTGTCTTTGGTTAACCTGCACGCGTCCGTCCGCCGCATTCGTCCTAAAAAGCCCCTTCCCACGGCAAAAGCCCCCGGCCACAAACGGCTGAAACCCAAACGTAACTTTTCTTTGCGATGCTGAATTATGGGAGTGCTGACATGACCGGTCCCCTTTCCGCCGAAGAACTGCGCAAGATGAATGCCTACTGGCGCGCCGCTAATTATCTGTCGGTCGGCCAGATCTACCTCTACGACAACCCGCTGCTCAAGGAGCCGCTCAGCCTGGCGCACGTCAAGCCGCGCCTGCTGGGCCACTGGGGCACCACCCCGGGCCTCAATTTCATCTACGTGCATTGCAATCGCCTTATCAAACAGCACGATCTGGACATGATCTATGTCGCTGGGCCGGGGCACGGCGGTCCTGGGCTGGTGGCGAACACGTACCTGGAAGCCACCTACAGCGAGTATTACCCCAACATCTCGCGCGATGCGGAAGGCATGCAGCGCCTGTTCAAGCAGTTCTCGTTTCCCGGCGGCATTCCCAGCCACGTCGCGCCGGAGACGCCGGGCTCCATCCACGAGGGCGGGGAACTGGGCTATTCGCTGCTGCATGCGTACGGGGCCGTGTTCGACAATCCGGGGCTGCTGGTCTGCTGCGTGGTGGGCGATGGCGAATCCGAAACCGGCGCGCTGGCCACAAGCTGGCATTCGAACAAGTTCCTGAACCCCGCGCGTGACGGCGCCGTTATTCCGATCCTGCACCTGAACGGCTACAAGATCGCGGGTCCCACCGTGCTGGCGCGACTGCCCCAGGAAGAGCTCACGGAACTCCTCCACGGATACGGCCACGAGCCGCTATACGTGGAAGGAGACGATCCCGATACCATGCATCAACTCATGGCGGGCACCCTCGACGAGGTCCTCGCGCAGATCCAGGCCATCCAGCGCGATACACGCACCAACGGCTTCACCCAGCGCCCGCGCTGGCCCATGATCGTGCTGCGCACTCCCAAAGGCTGGACCGGGCCCAAAGTCGTGGATGGCGTCCAGATCGAGGGCACTTTCCGCGCGCACCAGGTGCCTCTCACCGATCTGGGCACGAAGCCAGGCCACCTGAAGATGCTGGAAGACTGGATGAAGAGCTACCGGCCCGAAGAGCTGTTCGACGCCAACGGTACGCTGATCCCCGAGCTGCAGGAATTGGCACCCAAGGGCGAGCGGCGCATGGGCGACAACCCGCACGCCAACGGCGGTCTGCTCCTGCGCGATCTCAAGATGCCGGATTTCTGCACCTACGCCGTAGACGTGCCCAAGCCCGGCACAGTCGTGGCCGAAGCTACCCGCGTGATGGGCAAGATGCTCCGCGACGTGATGAAGCTCAACGCCGATGCATCCAATTTCCGTGTGGTCGGGCCGGACGAGACATCCTCGAACCGGCTGGATGCGCTTTTCGAAGTCACGAACCGCCTCTCCACCGCCGAGGTTTTTCCCTTCGACGATCACGTCACCGCGGACGGCCGCGTTTTGGAAGTGCTGAGTGAGCACATGTGCCAGGGCTGGCTGGAAGGGTACCTGCTCACCGGCCGCCACGGCTTCTTCTCCTGCTACGAAGCCTTCATCCACATCGTCGATTCCATGTTTAACCAGCACGCCAAGTGGCTCAAGACCACCCGCCACATTCCGTGGCGGCGGCCTATCGCGTCGCTGAATTACCTGCTGACCTCGCATGTCTGGCGGCAGGACCACAATGGTTTCAGCCACCAGGACCCCGGCTTCATCGATCACGTGGTGAATAAGAAAGCGGATGTCGTGCGCGTCTATCTGCCCCCGGACGCCAACACGCTGCTCTCGGTGACGGATCATTGCCTGCGCAGCCGCCACTACGTCAATGTGATCGTGGCCGGCAAACAGCCTGCCCTGCAATGGCTGGATATGGAATCGGCCATCGCGCACTGCATCACGGGCATTGGCATCTGGGAGTGGGCCAGCACGGACAACGGGGTCGAGCCGGATGTGGTGATGGCCTGTTGCGGAGATGTTCCCACGCTCGAAACGCTGGCCGCCGTCGATCTGCTGCGGCGCGACCTGCCCGATCTGAAAATACGCGTGGTGAACGTCGTGGACCTGATGACGCTGCAGCCTTCCACCGAGCACCCGCACGGCCTGTCCGACCGCGAATTCGATTCCATCTTCACCGCCGACAAGCCCGTGGTTTTCGCCTTTCATGGCTATCCGTGGCTGATTCACCGGTTCACTTATCGCCGCACGAATCATGACAATTTCCATGTGCGCGGCTATAAGGAGGAAGGCACCACTACAACGCCGTTCGACATGACCGTGCTGAACGATCTCGACCGCTTCCACCTGGCTGGCGACGTGATCGACCGCGTGCCGCGGCTGCGCAACATAGCTGCGCACATCAAGCAGGATCTGCGCCGCAAGCTGATCGAACACAAGCGCTACATCGTGAAGCACGGCGACGACCTGCC
>Ga0187855_10002013_pt1 | contig 15527 bp, 9 predicted proteins | sample June2016WEW_8_10_2_FD_132969 | JGI IMG/M metagenome (GOLD analysis project Ga0187855, IMG submission 132969) | Peatland microbial communities from SPRUCE experiment site at the Marcell Experimental Forest, Minnesota, USA - June2016WEW_8_10 | ecosystem: Environmental > Terrestrial > Soil >...
CCCTTGATGCCGAGCTTACCCATGCGGTGGCGAAGCGTGTTTGGATGAAGGTTCAGGATCCTCGCCGCGCCCTTTGGACCATCAACCACTCCACCGGCATATTGCAGCGCGTTGAGGATATGGTTTCGGTCTACCTCTTCAAGCGTGAGGAGGGTGTTGGGAGACTTGAGGTCCGGCCGCTGCACCGGAGCATCCGTCTCAGGAGCCTCCATGCCTTTCGTGGAGGAGGTGACTGGCATGAGGTCGCGGTCCAACCGTAGGGTCGGCTCCGCCGATAAGATAACTGCGCGCTCAATTACGTTCTGCAGCTCACGAATGTTTCCGGGCCATGGATAGTTCATCAATTTCTCCATCGATTCCCGTGAAACTCCGTCGATCTTCTTGCCGAACCGCCTGGAGAATCGGGATACGCAGAAAGCCACCAGCTGCGGAATGTCGGAGCGGCGTTCTCGCAAAGGGGGAAGTTCGATGGGAAAAACGTTGAGGCGGTAAAAGAGATCTGAGCGGAAGAGGCCTGCCTGCATTGCTTCACGGAGGTTGCGGTTGGTGGCGGCAATCACGCGCACGTCCACACGGACGGGGTGGCTGCTCCCTACCGGCTCGAACTCATGTTCTTGCAGAACGCGGAGCAGCTTCACTTGCGTCTCCAAGCTCAGCTCCCCGATCTCGTCCAGGAAGATCGTGCCGCCGTGGGCAAGCTCGAAGCGCCCGATGCGCCGCTCGACTGCCCCCGTGAAGGCTCCCTTCATATGGCCAAACAATTCGCTCTCCACCAGACCAGCTGAGATGGCGCTACAGTTCACGTTCACCAAGGCACGGCCATTGCGCGGGCTACGGTTGTGAATTGCACGCGCGACGAGTTCCTTCCCCGTCCCCGTTTCTCCGTAAATGAGCACGGTCGCATCCGTGGGAGCGACCTGATCGACGGCGCCGAGCGCCCTGAGCACTGCTGGACTATTGCCCACGATCTCCTCAAAGTTGTGTTCTGTGCGCAGTTCCTCCCGGAGATAAACGTTTTCCTTCTCCAACCTGGCCTTCAGGGTGTCAATTTCCTCGTAGGACTGCATATTCTGAATCGCCAATACGATTTGGTTCGCCACCTCCTGCAAGAACACGGCGTCCTCATCCGAATACCGATCCCGTTCCCGGCTTACCAAGCTGAGCGTACCGATACACTTTCCCTGGAAAACCAAGGGAAAGGCGCACATCGACTGGATGCCCTCGGCGACGAGGCGGCGCTCATTGGCATATTGCGCCTCTTTTTCCAGATCGCGGCGCAGGAGCGGCCGCTGATGGTCGAACACCCAACCGGCACAGGTCTCGTTGCGCCTATCCTCCAGGCCCGCTCGGAAGTAGTCCGAGAGCTGTCCCTCCACAGCGAGGAATCGGAACGTATCTCTCTCCGGCTGATAGAGAGTGATGGCACACCGGTCGAAGGAGATAACCGTACGCAAGGCCTCGGAAATGGAGTGCAGGAGGGCCTGCTGAGTCAGGTTCGTAATAATGGCATTGTTGATCTGCAGCAGGCTGCGGTTCCGCTCTTCACTCTTACGGAGCGCCGCCTCCGCCCGCTTTCGGTCCTCGATGTCGTGGAGCGTCCCGTACCACTTAACGATGTTTCCCTTTTCGTCGCGCAGCGGCACTTGGCGGCCCAGGTACCAGCGATATTTCCCGTCCGCCCGCCGATAGCGCACTTCTACCTCGAGAGGTTCTCCACCCGCCAACGCCTCCCGCCACGTGTTCACCGCCCTGTCGGCATCCTCGGGATGGGCTAGTTCTCTCCAGCCCCAGCCCAGCCATTGCTCCCTGGAGAGGCCCGTGTAATCCAGCAAACTTTGGCTTAGAAAATCCACGGAGCCATCAGGCAGAGCGCTCACGACGAAAGCCGGAATTGCTTCGATAATAGTGCGAAATTCCCTTTCGCTATTGCGGAGCGCTTCTTCCACTTGTTTCCGCTCGGTGATATCGATGAACGTTATCACCGCGCCCAGGGTTTTACCTTCCCGAACGACAAGATGAGACCAATACTCTACGGGAAAGCTCGTGCCATTCCTTCTCCAGAAAATCTCATCGTCTCTGTGGACGCCCTCGCCTTTCAGAAAACCCAGGTAAATCGGGCATTCTTCAATTGGATATGGGGTGCCGTCTTTGCGGGTATGGTGCTCCAGCGCATGCATGTTTTTCCCGAGCAATTCCGCGGGATCGTCATATCCAAGCATGCGCGCCGCCGAAGGATTCGAGAAAAGACAAGTACCCGTTGAATCGCAGCCACAGATCGCTTCCGTCGCGGAATCGAGTATTAGGTGGACCTGCTCGTCGCTGTCGCGAAACGCGTCTTCCCCGTGGCCTTGCATCGCGCTCTCTTCAGGATGCGTCATGGCGGGCGCCATAGGTCCACTGAAAGAATGCGTAGATCGTGAAGTCAGCGGGGAGGATACAAAACGCGAGAAATACGTTGAGTGACATCTCTGCCTACCACAGACGCATTCGGACCCTTCGAAAGGTACATCTTAGCATCGGAGAGAGGGCGCTAAGAAGCCCCGCGGAGTTCATTAGGGGTTTGTTAGGCCATCGTTCTTGCCGACTTCGACGATGGGCAACGTTATGAAGCTCGCCTGGCCTGGCTCATGCCAGACTCGCTGTGTCGCTGTCTGATATTCGTCCGGTTGCGCTTCGAAGATGTTCGCCACAAAGTGTTGCGGGTTGCGATCGTAGAGCGGAAAAAGTGTGGACTGCACCTGCACCATGATCCTGTGACCCGGCTGGAATGTATGGTTGACCATTGGTAGTGCGAAGACGTACGTCAGCGGTTCGTTCGGCTTGATTGGCTCCGGGTGTTCGAAGCTAGTGCGGTAGCGCCCGCGAAAAATGTCCAGGGATAAAGGCAGTTCGTAACCACTCAACTCGGTTGGCGGCGCGATGCGGTCCGGCTCTACATCAATCAGCTTAACCACCCAGTCTGAATCGGTTCCCGTGGTTGAAGCAACGAGATGCACAACTGGCTCTCCAGATAGCTTCATCGGCTCGCTGAGCGGTTCGCTTTCGTAGGTAAGGACGTCGGGGCGTCCATCCACGAAACGCTGATCGGTCACAAGCCACGTGCGCCAGCCCTTTTCATCGTCATCGTTAACGGGTCGAGGCCGATAAGGAACAGGCTTCATAGGGTCGGACACATATTCGTCGAACTTCGCCGCATTCCCAGCTGCGGGCGGCACAAACGATAGCCGACCCGCTGCATTCAAATAGAGCGCCTTCGACGGCACGGGGCAGCCCTGCTCACAACTCACGGGGTAAATACTCGGTTTGTCCCAATGATCCGCGCCGGTATCGTAGATCAAGATTGGCGGCATCGCCGGATCTGGTGCGCCGGTCTTGAGATAGTGGTTGAAGAATGGCAACAGCACGTCGCGTCGCCACTGCGCCGTAGTGTCCGTGGCCCAAGTGAGCGGTCCCAGCGACCGTCCTTCCCGGTTGATCTGACTATGGAACCATGGCCCCATTACCAAGTGATTTATCGCGTCCGAAGCACCTTTGGCTTTGAGGGCACGATAACTGTGGATGGCTCCCCACATATCTTCCTGGTCCCACAGCCCTTGCTCCCACATGGTGGGCACGGTCACAGGTTTTACCGCGATCAGCTTATCGAGCGCCTGGCTTTGCCAGAAGCCATCATAGCTGGGATGCTCCATCATCACGCGCCAGAAGGGCAGTTGGTCTACACCTTCGGTCCTCGCAAATGCCGCCGCCGAGCCCGCACGCAGATAGTTGGTGTAGTCGTCCTTCCCTTCGTGCGGTATCTGGACGCCCTCGCCTCGTTTCGTTGTCTGTTCCAGGATGTAGTCGATATTGTTCTGTCGAAACGCGCCGTAGTGGAACCAGTCGTCGCCCATCCAGCCGTCTATCATCGGGCTCTCCGGTGCGGCAACCTTCAGCGCAGGGTGCGGGTTCAAGAGCGCCATCACCACCGTGAAGCCCTCGTAGCTTGACCCGATCATTCCCACGCGGCCGTTCGACTCCGGCACGTTCTTCACCAGCCAGTCGATCGTGTCGTATGCATCCGTGGTGTCGTCCGCGCCAGACGGGTTGTAGCCCGAGGCCACCGGTGGTGGCGTCATCAGGTACACGCCCTCGGAGCCGTACTTGCCGCGGACATCCTGATACACGCGAATGTAACCCGATTCCACGAAGACTTCATCGCTGAGCGGCAAGGCTTCGATCATGCGCTCGCTCTTGCTGCGTTCCGCGCGACCCGCCGCGTTGTAACACGTGCGCGTCAGCAGAATCGGTGCCTGCTTCGCTCCTTTGGGCACGACAATGACGGTGTACAGCTTCGTACCGTCGCGCATCGTCACCATGACCACGCGCTTGTCAAAATCGGTCGGTCGCTCAGGCGCTTTAAAGTTGGGCGCCAGATCGTCCGCAGGCAGTTTCGATTCCTGTGCCAAACCATTCGCAGCGGAAACAAAGATCAAAGCGACAAACACAAAGAAACCAGTGAGCTTGTTCATGCTTCCTTTTTGCCATTTGTGACGAAAGCTAGCAACTGCAAAGAGCGAACGCTTCCTTGGCTAGTTTTACCTGGATGGCCAAGATTTTCATCCACCGCAATCCTTGAATCTAACAAGCAAAAGCTGTCGGGCGTAGCGGCCGGCGGCCCCCTCGTGCCCGGTCTCGGCCGTTTCCTCTCGAATCTCCTTTTTCGCCCCAGTTGAGGTCGGGGCTCATGCGGGCGACAACGCGCATTCCGCGCTTTTTGGCGGCCGCCACACACTCACCGAAAAAGTCTCGACCATTCAAGAACTTCCCGTGGCGGTGGAACCTCACTTTCGAGGGATAAAACGCGAGGATGCCAGTCACGCTGACGAAGACGATGTCCGCGCGGGCCGAGTGCCAGTAGCTGGCCCACTCCTCGACGTTCATGACGGCGGGGTCGTGTTCAGTCATGTTGCTCTGGCCGACGCGGCGAATCCTCTGCTGCCAGGGCTCGCTGGCTAAGTCAACCGGCGTCAAGCGCTGTGGAAGCGGGATGAGATTCGGCGTGTGCCCGCTCACGGCTGCGGTGGCAACTGTTTCAGCGGATAGCGCGAAACCAGGCTCGAGGATGTCGAGGGCGCTTGCCATTGGAAGTGCTGCTGCGATGGTCATGAGGAAAGTGCGACGATTGAACATCCGGATCCCCTTCGTTGTGGCGGCAGAGGAAGTGTAGTTGCCTGCGGCGACAATGCGCTAGCAAGAAAGCCCCGGGACGGATGTGCCAACGCAGAAGCAGCCGTTTCGGTCGGTCACTACACGGATAGTCGGATAACGAGCTCAGGCAGTCATGCGAACGTTCCGATCCACATCGGGAACCCTTCATTTCAACTTGGAACTTGCGACGGCTGGAGAAGGTCCACCGGGTTGGCCCGAAACAGGGCTTGGTGAGGGAAACTTCGTTGCGGGCGGGGTTATTGGAACACAAGTAAAAGTTCCCAGAAGTGGAATCGGTTGCAAATTTGGCCCAATACTACTGCAAGAGCTGTTGATAGAACGGAGCAATCTTTTCCCTTCAAACACGTGTATCGCCGCTAGCGTTATCGGCGCGGCGGGGGAGAGCCATCGCAGCGCCCTGTGCGATGACCTTCGCATGTATTGATGCAGATAAGCTGCGGCCACGTCTTCCGCAGTACCATACGTAAGCATGAGCGGCCACTTGGGCTGAGGACCGAGAAAAAATCTCGACACTGGGTCACCTTCGTTACAGCCCCTGCACAGTGGGTTTGTGACATATCTTCTAGTGTTTATACCGTCGAACATCTCAGCCCCAGCCTGGACTAATCCCAACGCAATGACAGGAGGATCCAAAGCAAAACGGGAGCGGTGCGACTTTTCCAACGTTTCTGATTTCGGTGCGGGCGACTCGACAAGCCCTGATTTCTGGGCGTACGCTGCGTGGCCGGCCAGAAGTGCAGCAAAGAAGACGATCGCGTAACCAGAAACATGCTGTCGTGGTTTGGAGCCTGCGAAAAACATGATGAGTCACATGCAAGCCTGGGTCCATCCCACAAATCGGAGAGCGTTAGAGATCTCTAACGTCGTGTTGAGTCGGGCAGCATAGAGATCTTCGGCGAAGTCAGTGGGTCTGTGTTCGCCTTAAGGTCGTTGTGCTTTGGCGCGGAGGCAATGACGAGCTGGCCGAGGAAGAAACAAAGACGCTCATTGTGAATAATCTGTAGTTTAGGCCCCGGCAGCCAAGGCGGGCAATTTAGCGTCTGCTATTATCAGTTCGGGACGAGACAAAAGATGCCGGATTGTGGAGTTGAACGCACATTCATCAAAGGGTTTGCGGAGAAGCTCGGCATCTTGGCCAAGCGCTTCCGGCAGCAAGAGGTCTGCTGGCGCCCAGCCAGTCATGTACAGAACCCTTAGATTCGGCTGTCTCTCCTTCAATATCCTGGCGAGGTCAGGACCGTTTAATCCCGGCATCACAACATCCGTAACAAGCAACGCGATACCTTCGTTCAGCTGTTGATAATCTCGAACTGCTGCGACGCCACTGGCTTCGCATAGCACTTTAAACCCTAGACCTTCAAGCTGAATCGCCACTATTTCCCGGACACGATTATCGTCTTCGACCACCATAACCGTGCCTCTGCCGAGGTCCTCAATACGGCCATCGAGTGCAACCTGACATTGTGTCGGTAGCGCATCTACAACGGGAAGGTAAAGCCAGAACGTTGATCCGCGGCCGGGTTCGCTTACCATACGTATGTGTCCACCGCATCGATGCACAATTGCATAGACGGTGTAAAGCCCCAAGCCGGTACCTCGGCCGGTTGGCTTGGTCGTGAAGAACGGCTCGAAGATGCGTTCCTGGACAGTCTTAGACATTCCGCAACCGGTATCAGCAACCTCCAAAACGACGTAGCGGCCGCAGGGTACGCCCACGTGCTCGGTACAGGCAAGATTTACGTCAACGGACAAAGTCCGAACTGTCAGCCGACCCCCTTTCGGCATTGCATCTCTGGCGTTAACACAGAGGTTTACGATAACTTGGCCAAAAGCTCCCCTTTCACCTAGGACTTTGTGAGACTCACACCCAAGGTGTATCTGAACTTTAATGTGCTCACCGATTAGTCTTCTAACCATTTCACTCATGTTCTTGATTTCTGCATCGAGGTTGAGTGGGTAAGCCGGAAGAGATTCGTCACGACTAAACGCAAGAAGTTGGCTAGTTAATGACTGTCCGTGAAATGCTGCTTCGACGATGTGCTGCAGTTGGCCTCTCGTCTTATCCAGAATCTTCAGGTCAGGCCCGCGATGTGCATTAAAAATGCCGACCTGGGCTTCAGTTCTGGTCCGATTCAAGGTCTTTAGAGCTAATTGGCTATAACCAAGTACTGCAGTTAAAATGTTGTTGAAATCGTGCGCTATTCCCCCCGCCAGTAGCGCGAGAGATTCCATTTTCCGCATCTGCTGCAGTTGCTCCTCCAGAATCCGCTGTTTAGTAATATCTTCGACCATCGTCTCAAGCCCAACAACTTGCCCGAACTTATTGTTGACCCAGCCCCTAGCGTGAGCACGAACGAGGACTAGAGTGCCGTTCTTACGTCGCCAACGGACCTCAACGCTCTTCAATGGATTCAGTTGCTGCGCGTTGTTGAGGATGCGGTATCTCTCGTCCGGATTGGCGTATATGTCTTCCTCAAGGTTCTTGGACAGCAATTCCTCGGCCGAGTCGTAGCCTAACAGCTCGACGAGCGCGTCGTTCACGAACATGAAAGCGCCGTCGAGTGCAACGCGATACATTCCACACGGGCTGCTCAGAAAGAGAGACCGATAGTTCGCTTCCGATTGCCTCAGTGTCTCTTCAACAATCTTACGTTGCGTGATGTCCTCGCACACGGCGAGGAGACATTGCTTACTGCCAACCTCGATTGGCTCTGCAGAGTACAACTTGGTTTGAACTGTGCCTTTTTTATTGCGAAAGTGAACCTCCTGGCTTCGTATCCGGCCACCAGCTTTAATTTCCGCAAGAACGCATGATCGCTGACTGGAGTCGATCCACACCTCGACTTCTGAACCGCTCTTGCCTATGACTTCGTTCCGACGGCAGCCAGTTTCCCTTTCAAATGCCTCGTTAACGTCAACAAATTCGTCATTGTCTAGCGTGGTGATCGCACTGGCCAGTGGGCTGCTCATGAATAGCTTCGAAAACTTCTCCTCCGAGGTGCGGAGCGCCTCCTCTGTATGTTGTTTGTCCGTAACGTCATGAGCCATGGTTCGAACTATAGGTTCAGTGACGCCCTGTGTCTGAAGCGTGCTGTAGTATTCCCAAACCCTGCACTGGCCCGTTTTGGTTACAACGCGCATCAGTCCAGAGGCGACACCGTCCGTGCGGATTCGGGAAAGATATTTGTCGAACTCTCCATGCGCTTCCGTTGGAAGGAACAATTTCATCGTACTATTTGGAATGTCATCGCGCGTGTATCCAAGCATACTTGACGCGCGGTCGTTGAATGACACCAGTGTTCCGTCTAGATTGTGACCGTAGATCAGGTCACGGCTATATTCGGCTAGGTCGCGATAGTGATCGTCACTTTCCCGAAGCACTTCGTCCGTCTTTTTCCGGAGGCTAGTATCTACAGTCAGATTCACAAGCACGGCGACCTGGCCCTCTACATTTCGCACCATGGATGAAGTAGCAAGCACCCATTTCACAGCACCACCGGGAACTGCCAAGCGGAATTCCTGCTCCGTGTGAGTTGTCAGTTTCAATTCACTTAGTGATCGTAAAACTCTTTCTGCATCGTCCGGGTGAATAAGGGTCCGATATGACTGAGGATCGACACGGTCAGGCCCACATCCACATACGTTCTCAAAGGCCGGGCTCAAATAGATCGTCTCGAATGTCTTGGGTTCTAGGAGCCAGTATAACTCCACTAGGTGCTCAGTCATGCGACGAACTCTCCGCGACGCAGCCGTCTTTTCAAGAATTCAAGGACACTATGGTTTGGATTGATGCGATTCGTATTGCTTTAACCTTCGGTATAACGTTGTCTTACCGATGCCAAGTAATCGTGCGGCCGTCAGTTTATCTCCATTTGTTTGGCGGAGTGCACGCAAGATCGTCCGCTTTTCGACTGCGTCCAAACAAAACAAGCCGTCGGTCTGATTCGGGAGTACAGCGCTCTTCGTTTCGCGGCCGACAAGGACGTCATCCTCGTGGAGTACAGAGCCCGAACCGAGCGCCAGCCCTCGTTCGATGACGTTTTCTAACTCCCGAACATTTCCCGGCCAATGGTGGCTCGATAGTTTCGGCCAGACATTAGGCGATATGCTGGAACCGTCGGACAACTCGCTTCCAAATTTGTCGAGAAACGCACTGATTAGAAGCGGGAGATCAGCCATTCGTTCACGCAGTGGAGGTAGGCTGAGGTTCACAACGTTAAGTCTGTAGAACAGGTCTGCTCTGAAGTTGCCCGCGGTCACTTCAGCTGCTAGGTCCCGGTTGGTAGCCGCAATGATCCTGATGTTGATATGTCTTGTTGTATTGGATCCTACACGCCGAACCTCTCGCTCCTGTAGTACACGTAAAAGCTTAGCCTGATGTTCTTTTGGAAGTTCACCGATCTCGTCCAAGAACAACGTGCCCATGTGCGCGGCTTCAAAAAGGCCCATTTTCGCCTCGTACGCGCCGGTAAATGCCCCCTTTTCATGACCGAATAGTTCGGACTCAATGAGTGTCGGTGTGAGCGCTGCGCAGTCTACTGGTACAAATGGGTGGCTGGCACGCGGACCCGAACAATGAATCGCCCTCGCAACCACTTCCTTGCCCGTGCCGGTCTCTCCGAGGATCAACACCGGGAAATCGTGACTGCTCGTCTTCAATATCTGTCTTCGCAGCTGGCTGATCTCTGGCGATTCACCTATGAGCTTGCTAGCTGGAGATGAGGCTGCGTTCTGAACGGGTCGGCGACTGCGATTGCATTGCGCAACGGAAGCCACCTTCCTTAGTTTCTGCTCGAAGACTTCAACAGTGAATGGTTTGGTTATATAGTCGAGAACTCCTGAATAGATCGCTTCAACGGCCATATCGATAGTCCCGTGTCCCGTGAGAACGACGATACCAACTTCATGCTGAGAGGAACGTATTCGCTTTATGAGCTCCATCCCGCCAATCTCCGGGATTCGAATGTCCGTAACTACCAGATCGAAGTCTCCTTGAGAAAGAACGTCAATGGCCGCCTCAGTCGTCGCGGCTGTCTCTGCAGACATTCCGCAGGATTGGGCGATTTCACTGCAGAGTTGCCGCGTGAGCTCATCGTCATCGGCGATCAGTACGCGGAGTCGAGACTTCTCGACTTGCAAATCGCGAGGGCGCGAGCTAATGCCCATTGGCGGCTCTCCTGGGCTTGCTATTTTCTTCGGAGCTAATTCCGGTTTCATTTCTGATCGTCTCCTCCACGATCGATTGACCTGTGATATTGCGCGACTGACTTCTTTGCCTCTTCATCCAGTAGACCGCCGAATCCGCAGCGCACAAGAGGCTCTCAATCGTATGACCGTCCTTAGGGTAAATTGCAACCCCGACGCTCACGGAGAGCTTTGGCCCGTTGCCATCACTCGCAACGCTTTCACAAATCCGTTGTGCCACCAGATTGGCCGTTTTCGCATTGGTCTCCGGCAAAATGAGGGCAAACTCGTCTCCGCCGAAGCGCGCGGGAGTATCGATGTCCCTGCAGCAGGAGCATAAAACATCCGCCAACCGGCAAAGCGCTTGGCTGCCTATCGTATGTCCGTGGCGGTCGTTGATTAACTTCAATCCGTCCAGGTCAAAAAACAACAAGGCAAACTCTCGGTTCGACCGCACACTGCGCTTAATTTCCGAATCGAGCACATCTACGAAGTGACGATAGTTCGCCAGACTAGTCAGCGGATCGCTGGCCGCTTGTCGACGGAGATGATCCTCCAGCTCTCGCTGTCTAGTAATGTCTTCGGCGATGACTTCATATGCTTCCAACTCGCCCTGTTCACTAAGGACTTCTCGCCCGCTTATTCGGACCTTTAATTTCGCGTGGTCCTTCCGTTTCCATTCTATTTCGATAGGATCGACGACAGTATCGTAGCTCGATTCACCTAACAACTGTGCTCGTCGGGCAGGGTCTCGAATAATGTCGCGCACAAGCCCTATGGGTAAGAGTTCCTCTTTTGACCCATAACCGAGCATCTTTATCATTGCCTCGTTCACTTCCAGAAAGCCACCGTCGAGACTGCAACGGCAAATTCCGTAGTTTAGGTTTCCCACCAATGCCCGGTAACGTGCTTCCGACCGTCGGAGGTCTTTTTCGGCGCTATCGCGTTGATCGCGCAACACTTTCTCGTCGAGAGCTCGATGAATAGCCACGGGTAGATGACCGAGGTTATCCACTTCAACGCAGTCGGCGGCGCCTTTCAGGATGAGGTCCGCGGCGACCTCGCGTTTCAAGTCATAACCCAGGAAAATCAAAGGGACATCCTTCTTCGCCTGGCGTAAGAGCTCGAGAGGCTGCGTTTCCTGCCAGTTTGAGCCGGGGTACTCGGCTACCACAACGTCATAGACTCTCGAACGGAGTTTTTCAGCACACTCGTGGGAGGTTACAACAATCTCTGAAGTGACCGTGAAATGCATCCTCTTGAGTTCATGCAAGCAGCGCTCAACGTCGGCCAGGGAACGATGGACAAAAAGAATTCGCACGAGATTTAGCCTCAGCTCAGGTATGTCAAGAGCAGAAGCTACACCCTGATCCGAGTTCTGTTCGGATCCTGAAAACATGGTCACCGCCTTGACTAAATTCCGGCGTGGCAGTTCCTTTCCGCGCAACCGCCACACCGGGCTTAATCTGAGTTAACTCCAAGAGAGAGTATTCAATGATGGTAATAATGTCTGTTCCGTTTTAGACATAATCTAGTACTAGTTCGTTAATCGTTGAAGCACAAGACCACTATGAATCGGATGGAGTCCGTAATCCAGGCGCCAAACCCTCGCCGTTCCAAATTGGAACGGAAGATTGCTCATTATTTTTGGGTACTGTTTTAGTACTCGGTGTGCATTAGTGAACAGTAAAAGCATAACTCCTCAGGTCATTCTTTGTAGAAATCCTGGTCGACGGTTGGCGGGCCGTATTAGGCGTGGACCGAAGCGGGACACGTTTTCGATGCCCCCGAATCCGAGAACGCGGTTCTCAACTGGTCATAAGCGAAGGAAAGACGTGCGGAGTCGAAGTCCGGGAAGTGGCCCCCGACTCGGCTCTAGTGCCGAGCGCCACGACAAGCGGTCAATCAGGTAAGAAGCTTTTCAACTGGGCTCGCCGGGCGGCCGTCGCGCCGAACGACCGGCCATTGTCTGACGTCTCATGGGAACAAAATTCGCAGACGTTCGTGGCGGCTCTGCACTGCAGGAGTCGGTCGACTAGGAACGGAGCTAGTGATGCGGAGATGAAGATATATGCTGTCTGATATTCAAAATCTGCCGGCCAAGTCAAGGTTGGAAATACCCAAGAGTTATGCTTTTCTCCTAGGCACTTCTGATTGAAAAGTGATCCGGCCACGGCCCATTCTATTCGTACGGCACTCGCCACCGCAAACGGCGATTTGTTTGACGTGGAAGGGGTTCGCCAACTTTCCGAGGGTCTTGAACGCCTCAGCCAGAAAGGAATCGCCGCCGTCCTGCTCAATTTGGCGAGACCATGACCGGCTGGTCCCGCCCGGATGCGGTCGGTAACCTCCTCGCGAAAGTCTTCCGAATCAATGACGGCATCACGCGCAAGGCCTGGCGACTCTTCGGAGAGGGCCGTTGAGAGCATGCGTTCATCGCGGCATCGAGATGGAGGCTGTACTGCCTCGTTTCGCACAGCCAGTCTATGCCTATTCGTGCAGGACAAACGTCAGAAGAGATTTGTTGACCTTGATTTCACCGTCGTACTCGATAAAACCTAGCTTCCTGAATTTATTCATGAACAAATTCACCCTAGAGCGCGTAGCGCCGATCATTTCCGCCAACGTCGCCTGAGAAATTCCCTGAATTACTGGCTCGGTCTGCTCTTCTCCTCCGTAGCGAGCGAGCAGGAGAAGAGTGCGCGCCAATCTCTTCTCAGTTGAGTTGAAGAGTTGATCGATCAGATCCGCCTCAACTCGGTTGTTTCTTGCCAGCAGGCACATTATGAAACGGTCGGACAATTCGTGTTCCGCGTGAAGGACGCGCATCATCTCGTCCTTTCCTATCATCAGTACGGTTGTCGGTGAAATTGCAGTAGCCGTTCCCATGCGCACCGTCTGCCCTGCCATGCCGCCTTCTCCAAAAAAGTCTCCGGTGCCAAAAATCGCCAAGACCGCTTCCTTGCCACTCTCATTCACCACCGTGAGTTTCACGCTGCCTTCTCTAATGTATATAACGCTATCCGCCGCGTCGCCCTGAGAAAAGATGGCTTGCTTTTCTCGGAATCCAGCAACCCTTCTCGATGCTCCGGCTGATTCGAAATAGACCTGCGGATTGAACGTGATCTCTCGCTTAGATTTCATGACGCGGGAACCCCTCTGGCCCGTCAGTAGCTTCGCCATGGAGTTCGAAGTCGGCCTGCTCTCGAAAAAATGGCAGGTCACCTCGCGGCTCGAATAACGGACAACTTGCCATGAACATGATTTTGGTATTGTCATTTTGAAATTTAAAGACGCCTAAAGTGCTGGACAATACCACCGTGTACGTTACCGTACCAATATTAAATCCCAAAAGCAATCAATATTTTATTAAGAAATGGTAATATTTAAATCCTTCCGCGTTTCGACTGCCGAGGTAACAATGGTCAAAAGTCGGCCACGATAAGAGCGGGCGGATAAAGCCAAGAATCGCTATCGCGGCGGTTCACGTTTGCCCTCCTTAGAGGGTGGGCACCGTCTTAAGAGCCTTCCGTTGATTCAGCTCGAGCGCGCCAGCCTCATATCCCTTCGGCATGCGGCAGGCCTACGTGATTTTGCCTGCCAAAAGAATCCCTCAGGCCTCGCCCTGGTGAGCTTTTTCCTTTTCACGGATGTAATGACTTCGCGTCGGTCCCGAGTTGACGTCATGGTCATCGCGCTCGCGAAGTCGTAGCTGCAAACGTGGTTCGGCCTGCCGCCTGCGCCGAAAGCACCGCTGTATGCCGGGCCACCGATTCAGCCCGCACACCAATCTACCGCAGCGACATTTCGATCTGCTCTGCTTTGTATCTCTTCACTTGGCATACCCTCCGCGGCTCTGTGCGAGTTGCGCATTTTCGTCTGCAGTTACGGCTTCCATAAAGCTACTGGCCAATGGTATCGGTGGCAGTGGGCGGTGCACACCCGCTCTTAATCTGAACCACCCGCCAGTTATTACCGTTGTTCCGTTTAATTAGCATATCTCTGCCTGCACCCCTCTCCTACCAAGTGGTCGGGAATGGATGTACCGCCTGAAACAAATTGAACTTGGGAAAAAGGGAGAATCGACAAAATGAATTCGCTGCGCCAGAAAAAAGTTCGAGTACTCGTGTCGCTCTGTATCGCTTCAACCATATTATGGGCCTCTGGATGTATCGGTGTTGCCAAACCATCGGACCTTGTAGTGAGGTCGATTACTGTCTCACCAGCGATAGCCTCATCGTCAACGGGTGCGAAGATTCAGTTCGCGGCAGCGATTCAAGGGACAACTACAAACAATTCAGTAACATGGTCGGCTTCGATCGGAGCAATCACCAGCGCTGGTGTATTTACTGCGCCTGCTACGCGGGGAACCGGCACGATCACGGCCACGAGCGTTGCGGACCCGACGAAGTCGGCCACGGCGACGGTTACGGTATCAACTGGATCTGGCCAGCCGTCGAGTACTGGCGTTACTTCAGTCACCTTGTGGCCGACTACGGCTTCGTCGGTTACCAGCGGCACGCTCCAATTTAGCGCCGCGGTTCAAGGCACGGCGCCCAACACGTCCGTCACATGGAAAGCGCTGCAAGGCACGATCACTACGGGCGGCGTCTACACGGCTCCGGTGAAGACAGGGACCGATACCGTGACCGCAACCAGCGTCGCTGATCCTACCCGGTCTGCCTCGGCCCGCATCACGATCACAGCGGCACCTGTAAACCAGGTCGTGACTTCGATCGTAATCTCGCCGACGACGGCACAGGTCGCGACCAGCGGAACATTGCAGTTTGCGTCGACCGTTCAGGGCGCCGTCACGGACAAGAGCGTTCGGTGGACCGCTGTGTTGGGCGCGGTCAATTCGTCGGGACTTTACACTGCGTCTGCGCAGGCTGGCAGCGATACAGTGACCGCAATCAGCAATGCTGATTCCACCAAGACCGCAGCCGCCAGCGTGACAGTAGCTGCGCCAGTCACGTCGCCGCCCCAATCGGCTTCCTGCAACGGCGCGCCGTGCCCGGCTTTTCCGGGGGCGGCGGGCGGCGGGGCTGCCTCTCTCGGCGGACGAGGTGGCGTGGTTATGGAAGTGACCAACACCAATGATTCGGGAACCGGGTCCTTGCGCGCTTGCGTGCAAG
>Ga0187855_10002015_pt1 | contig 15510 bp, 11 predicted proteins | sample June2016WEW_8_10_2_FD_132969 | JGI IMG/M metagenome (GOLD analysis project Ga0187855, IMG submission 132969) | Peatland microbial communities from SPRUCE experiment site at the Marcell Experimental Forest, Minnesota, USA - June2016WEW_8_10 | ecosystem: Environmental > Terrestrial > Soil >...
CGCACATCACCGTGTCCGCGCCGCCCCAATAAATCTTCACTGTTCCGTCCGGCTCCGCAACGGCGCCACAAGTGAATACCACGTTGTGGACATATCCGGTAATCTCCCACGGATCTTCCGGCTGCAAAATCCATGAGTCGCTCACTCCGAGAATCTTGGCCGGGTTCAGCAGATCATGCAGCGCGACCCCCAAACGATACACCGATCCGTCCATGGTCTGGAAAACGCCGTGGTAAATGGAAAGCCATCCCTCGGCCGTCTTGATGGGCGGCGCGCCCGGACCGATCTTCATTTCGTCCCAGTGGTAAGGTACCGGTCTCATGATGAGCTGGGATTCGCCCCAATAGCGGAGGTCCGGCGAGTAAGAAATCCAGATGGACCAGGGAGCGATCTCCGAATGCGGACGGTCCAGGCGCGCATAAAGCCCATCAAACTTTTCGGGGAAAATCACCACGTTCCGATAATCCGCTTCTGTGATGAGAGAGAATCGTTCCACCTGATTGAAGTCTCTGGTTTTGGCCAGCGCGATCCGTACTCCGCTTCGAGAATACGCGCTGTACGTAATGAGGTACTCGTCTTCGATCTGCGTCACGCGCGGATCCTCGACGCCGAATTCTTCGTAGGCGGCAAAAGGACCGTCTGGCGCGGGCGTGAGGAAGGGCTTGGGATCCACGGTGAAGCGGAATCCGTCGTAACTACGCGCCGACCCGATAATCGATCGCCCCGTGCGCAGATGAGAACGGAACAGCATGATGTACTTGCCGTTATATTTCACCACTGCAGCGTTGTGAACGGTTTCCACCGGATACGGAATGTCGGATTTGGTGAGAATCGGATTCTGGCTATATCGCCGAACAATATCGCGCTTCATGCAGCCTCGTCTCTTCGATCTGGAAAATTGCCGCATAGACGCGTTCATAGGCCGCGACCATCGTGTCTACCGAGAAATGATCGTGGACGCGTCTGCGGCAGGCCGCTCCATCGATTTCTCGAAGTCGTGCGAGAGCCCGCACGGCTTCGTCGACGGTGTTCACCAGAAAACCCGTCCGCCCTTCTTCAATCACCTCGCGGCAGGAGCCCAAATCCATCGCGATCACCGGCACGCCGGCGGCATTGGCTTCCGCCAGCACCAGTCCGAATCGCTCCGGGATGGTATTCAAATGCAGTAGAGCACTGGCGCGTTCGAACAACTCATTCTTGCCCGCGACATCCACCGGCCCAACGTAGCGGATGCTCTCATTAAGGTGCGGCTCAACCTGCTCCCGGAAGTATGCCTGATCCTGGACAATGCCCGCGATGATCAACGGCAGTCCGCTCAGGCGAGCCGCTGCGATCGCCAGATGGACACCCTTGTCCGGATGAATGCGGCCGAGGAAGATCAGATCTCCGCCGCGCGATTTCTGCAGCGGGTACAACGAAAGATCAATTCCGTTGTAGACGGTCGCAAGGTAATTCAGACCCGGCGCGCGATCGCAGTTGCTGATGGAGACGAAATATCCGTCACGATACTTCTCATAGACTGGCATGATTTTGGGCGATGAGAATCCGTGGATGGTAGTGAGTACAGGTGTCTTAACCAGGCGCGTGTAGGTCAATGCCATGAAGTCGTAATGGCTGTGGATCAAGTCAAATTCCCCAGCGTGCTCGAAGGCTTCGGATATGTGCAGGTATTCGGACACTTTCGGATCGACAGTGGAATCCTCTTCATAGCCGTGATCCACTACGGCATGCAGATGCGCGCTGGTAACGGAATCATGGCTGGCGAACAAAGTGACGTCCCAGCCGCGCGCGACCAGGCCTTCGGTGATGTTGCTGGCTACGGTCTCCCACGCGCCGTATTTCCGGGGAGGTGTCCGCCATGCCACGGGCGCCAGGACCGCGATTCTTTTGTTGGGGATGATCACGTGTGCTAGTTCATCGCGCCCAGCACGTCCGCCAGCGCGACAGCCGCGAAACCCGTGGCCTGATCCGCCAGGCCATAAGGAATAATCAGTTCGCCGTTGTGCAGCATTGCGCCGCACGTATAGACGACATTGGGCACGTAGCCTTCGCGCTCTTTCTGGCTCGGGCTGAGCAGCGGCTCGCGAAGCCGTCCAATCACTTTGCTCGGATCATCGCGATCCAGCAAGAATGCCCCGATGCAGTACTTACGCATCGGGCCGACGCCGTGGCTAAGAACCAACCAGCCTGCATCGGTCTCGATCGGCGATCCGCAGTTCCCAAGTTGGACCAGCTCCCAGGGAAACGCCGGCTTAAGCAGGGGCTTGCACTCATTCCAGAAGTGAACGTTATCAGAGAACATAAGGTAGATATTCTCGTTGTCCTGCCGCGAGAGCATGGCGTAATGGCCGTCTATTTTTCGAGGGAACAGCGCCATACCTTTGTTCTGCGCGCCTGGACCGTTCAAGGTGATGAATCGGAAGAAGAGGAAATCGGAAGTCTCCACCAGTTCCGGCATCACCACTCTACCGTCATAGGCGGTGAACGTCGCGTAATAGATGTAAGTACCGTCCTCCTTTTGGAAGCGGACGAACCGCGCGTCCTCGATGCCGTTACGCTGGGATGGGGTTGCCGGAAAAATGACGCGCTCCGAGAGTTTCTGATCGGGTTGGAATTGAACCTCGTAGTTCGAACGGGCCAGCAGCCAAATGCCCTGCGACTCCAGTTGATCTTCCCGCGACATTCCATCCGGCAGACGGAATTGTTCGGCTTGGAGACTGCCGCGCAGTTCAGACAGCGTAAACGACCCGCGGAGTTTGTTGAGGACCCGGCGCGAAAACTCGCGAGTCAGTCCAAGCTCTGCGAGTTTCCGTTCGAAAAGCCCCTTCTCGTACAGCAGATTTGCAACCTGACGAGGTTCGGTCAGAAAGCCCGTAGGCGTTATCACTTCAATTTGATTGTCGGCATGCAGAATACCTATTCGAAAGGTGACAGAGGAAATGTGTCCCTCCCCGGTGGCGCGCAGACTGAGAACGAAGCGCAAAGCTCCCGCCGGCAGCCCGGTCTGATCCGGATGCGGGACGATGGACGGATTAAACAGGGCGGCGGCTTCGAGCGAATATTCGGCCAGGAAATAGGCGCCGATCAACTTTCGCCTTTGCTCGGAGAGCTCTTGGTCAGTCTGGAACGTCTCGCGGACTTGTTCGAAGCGCTCCAGAAAAACAGCATGGATATTCTGGTGGCGCTTACAGAACTCGGCGCAGATCTCCGAAAGTAGGGGCACCACACACTCCTCTGGAATCGCCAGAATCCGATCGATAATTCTGCCGGCCCTTTCGGAATCGCCAGGGCTGAACGGCCGCAGCAGCACCCGCGACGCGTCCGGCCGGAGAACAAGAGGAGAGCGTCTGATACGAATCGACATTAAGCTCCGATGGCGATGGGTTCCTTAAAACTGGCCACCATGTTCTGCGCCAGACGCATCTCCGCCAACGAGAGCAGGAATGCTAGAGTCGACTCCGCGCCCTGATTTCCATTCACCCGGTCCACATGCAATCCATCGCCGCAGCCTCCGCTTTCTGGCGAATACAGTTCCAAACCCAGATCGTTCCAGCCGATAAACCAGTCGAAGGCGCGTTGCGCCTGTTCGAACCACCACAGATCGGAAGTAGCGCGATAAGCTTCCAAACAAGCCGAGGCCATGGCTTGCGCCTCAATGGGCTGCTGGTCAAAAGTGGCGCGCGCACCGCCGCGGCGATAGAAACCATTACTTCCAATCGGCCGGAAGTGGCCTGTCTCGGAAGTCTGTATTTCGTTTAACCAGCGCAAGGCCTCTAAGCCGCGCTCAAATACCGTGGTTTGGCCGGTCGCGGATCCACTGAGAATCAAGGCGTGCGCGAGCTTGGCGTTGTCATAGGATAGCTCCTCTTCAAACCAGCGCCAGTCCGAATGAGAGCTCCGTTCGAAGTGATCCATAAGGCGGCCGGTGAGGGCCACTCGCGTTTGGTTCACCAGGCTGTCGCCGCTCAGCCGGCGCAGGTATTCATGGATGCCGATTAAGCCGAACGCCCAGGCTCGCGGCGACGTCAGCTCCATCAAGGCCGGCAGCGCCTGGGCGAAGAGCTGTCCCGCCATCATCTGGAAACTCCGGAACGGGGAGCGCCCTACACCTATGCCGAGAGCCCAGATCGCTCGACCCTGGCAGTCGTCGGAACCCTGAGTGTCCAGCCAACCGCGCTCAAAGCTCATGAGGTTGTGGAAGCGCTTCGTTCTAGGATCGAAGGCGTGATGCAGGAAGGCCGCCGAGGTGGTGGCTAGCGTGCGCGCACTTTCCGGATCCTCGCCCAGTTCTGACAGCAGCACTGCCAGGATGAAGGCCCGCGCGTTATCGTCGGTACAATAACCTTCGGAGAAATTCGGGACGCCGAAAATGGCGTGCTGGAAAAGTCCGGTAGAATCGGTCATTCGCATCAAGTGATTCAACTTCAACTCCGGCAGTTCCCGCGGTCTCATGTCGAGCGTCTTGGTGATCAGAGATTTTCGGGACAGCGGGGCTCCCTGCAGCCGCGCCGCTTCAAAGCTCGCCATGTATAGTTGCGCGACATGGCTCCAGATCATCTCGCGCCCCAGCCTATATGCGTTCTTGCGCATCGCGTGCCGGCGTGTATCGTCGCGAAGCAGGCCGATCACTTCGCGCGCGATCGCCGGGGCATCGCCGAATGGCACCAGCACGCCACGATCGTCCGCTAACAGTTCCGTAGCATGCCAGTATGGTGTCGACACCACAGCTTTGCCGGACCCGAAAGTGTAGGCCAGAGTTCCTGAGGTGATCTGCGCTTCATTCAGATAGGGCGTGATATACAGGTCCGCGGCTCCGATGAATTCCTTCAGGTTTTCAAGTTCCACGAAGCGGTTGTAGAAGATGACGTTCTTTTCAATCTTGTTTTTCTTGGCCAGCAGCTCCAGGCTCACCCGGTAGGCTTCGCCATGCTCTCGCAGCTCGTTCGGATGCGTGGCGCCCAGCACAATATATACAACTTCTGGAAACTCCTTCAAAATATCCGGCAGCGCGTTGAGCGCGTATTCGATGCCCTTATTAGGGGAAAGCAGGCCGAAGGTGAGCAGCACCACCTTTCCTTCCACGCCAAACTGATCTTTGAAGTAGGTGGGGTCGACGAAACCGACGTCTGGAATGCCGTGCGCAATCAGATCGATCTTGGCCGGCGGCGCGTCGTAGATTTCCTCCAGCATCGTTCGGCCACGCTCAACCATAACCACCAGCCGTGTCGAGAGTGAGATCAACTCCTGCATCACGCGCCGCTGCTCGGGCCTGGGATCGCGCAAAACAGTATGCAGCGTGGTGACAACGGGCATTCTCAATTCGCGCAGAAAAGCCAGAATGTGGCCACCGGCCAGCCCTCCGAAAATGCCGAACTCATGCTGTAAACAGACGATGTCGACGTTGCTGATGTTGAGGAAGTCAGCGGCGCGCAGATACGATGACAGGTCCTGCTCCTCAATCTCGAAGCGAACCACTTCCGGGTACTCGTAGCCATCCGGAATATCGTTGACTGAAACCGCCAGGCACTGGCTTTCCGGATGGGCGCTTGCTACGGCGGCAAGCAAGTCGGACGTGAACGTGGCAATTCCACACTTGCGCGGCAAGTGGTCGCCGACAAAAGCGATCTTGCGAACTTTAGAGGTTTCTTTCACCATAATTTGCATGTTTATTCCATCCTTTCAGCCCGCACTATAAACCGATTGGGAGCCGCACCTACGAAGTAGAACGGATGACAAGTGATGAGTGTCAGGATCTCATTCTGGCTAGCGTCCAAAATCGATAGGTTATCCGGACTCACCACTTGCGTGGACAGAACGCGATATCGGTATTGACCCTGCAAGGTGGTCAGTGTGATGATGTCGTCCCGGCTGATATTGCGCAGCGGCCGGAAGAACGTATCGCGGTGACCGGTGAGAACCACGTTACCGATTTCGCCCGGCAGCGAGGTTCCTGGAATGTGGCCCACTGCCCGACGGAGAGTGCGCCGGTCGTCTCCTTCCATGACCATGGCGGAAAGTCCAAGGTGCGCGATTTCAATCCTGCCGATTAAACCAGCGGCCGCAATCGCCGCTGGACCTTCGAGCGAAGTTGGAATTGCCGCGGCTGCGGAATCGGTGTGACGCCGATCCAGCAGCCGCTCGAATTGACGGCTCTCGCGCTGTTGGAAGAGCCAGGTGTCCGTGAGAACCCAACCACAATAACCCAAGAGTAGGAACCCGCCCGCAAAGAGCACGCGTTGAGGCCATAACAGAACTCTCCGGAGCAGCTCCCGCTTCACGACCAGTCTCATCGGTAGCCTTCACCCTTCAACATCCTTGGACGTGGCGATAATGCGGCTGCCACATCGCGTCTTGCACTTGCTGTACGATGTCCTCCAGTTCGACCCCCGCCAAGCCCTCCTCCACGGCTGCTTCGGCCACAGCCACGGCCACTGTCGCCGACACGCTACGCAGATCGTCAATGTGAGGGAGCAGTGACGCACCGGGCTGGCGCACGGTCACAAGGCTCGACACGGCGCTCGCCGCCGCCGCGAACATGCCGTCACTGATCCGGCGGGCTCTGGAGACGATAGCGCCGAGACCAAGACCAGGGTAAAGCATGGCGTTATTCACTTGAGCGACGACAAAGGTCACACCCTTATAAGTGACCGGTGCGAACGGGCTGCCGGTGGCGATCAACGCACGCCCGTCCGTCCAGGCAATCAGATCGGCAGGGTCAGCTTCGGACTGCACCGGGGGATTGGAAAGCGCGAAGATGATCGGCCGCTCGGTGTGCGCCGCCATTTCCTTGACGATCGCTTCGGTGAAGCTGTCCGATACTGTGGATGCGCCGATCAGCATGGTCGGTGACACTCGACGCACCACCTCGGCCAGGCTCAGCCCGTTACCTGCCAGGTCGTGCTTCCAGCTTCTGCTTTCGGCAGCCGGGCGGGCATACTCCGCTTGAAAGTCGTGCAGTTGCTCGGCCAGGTCTGTGGTGAGCAATCCCTGTTTGTCGACGCACCAGAAGCGTTTGGCAGCGTCTTCTTTCGAAAGCCCTTCACGCATCATGGCATTGCGAAACTGGTCGGCGATTCCTATACCCGCGGTCCCGGCTCCAAAGATGACCACGCGTTGGTTGCGCAGGGGCGTCCCACACACACGCACCGCAGAGATCGCCGCAGCCAGCGTGATCGCGCCGGTTCCCTGAATATCCTCATTAAAGGTGCAGAATTTATCCTGGTACTTCTCCAGGATGCGCCGTCCGTTGCCGGGCTCGAAATCCTCCCACTGCAGCATGGCTTTCGGGAACAGCTTGGTCACCGCCTGAACGTAAGCTTCGATGAATGCGTCGTATTGCTCTCCGCGTATCCGAGCGTGTTGGTTCCCGATGTATGTGGGATCGTCCCGCAAACTTTCGCGATTGGTGCCGACATCCAGCATCACCGCGATCCCACGGGCCGGGTCAATGCCGCCCGCCGCCGAGTAAATGGCGAGCTTTCCGATCGGCACCTCAATACCACCCACGCCCCATTCGCCGATTCCCAGAATCTGCTCGGCATCGGTTGCGATGATCAAGTCGATATCGTTGGGGCCGGCATCCAGGCTGTTAAAGGCCTCCTCGATCGCTCCCGCATGATCGATCGATAAGTACACGCCCCGCGGACGCCGGCACTCATGGTGGTATTGTTCCATCGCCATGCCAACGGTCAGATTGTTGACGATCGGGATCATTTCCCGCAGGTGTTCTGAAAACAAGCGGTGAAACAGCACTTCATTGCGATCGTGCAGGGAGGTCAGGTAGATGTTTTTGCTTAGGGCGTCCGGTAGCCGTTCGTACTGGATGTAGGCGCGCTTGACCTGGACCTCGAGCGTACTGATATCCGGCGGAAGCAATCCCGCCAGGCCCAGCGTTTTCCGTTCCTCTGTGGTGAAGGCCGTACCTTTATTCAATAGTGGTGAATTGAGGACGGCCAGGCCTCGAGCTTTGGTCTGGTGACAACCGTTCCCATTGTCCCGAGGCTTGGTCACCGGCGCGAGTAACGGAATAACTCTCTGTCGCATGCTGCTGACTGTCTCCTTAGATAAAGGGTGAGGCAGGCGCTTCCGCCTGCCAACAAATTTCCGCAAGCTCCTAACGAAGGCGGCTCGCGACCGCACGGACGGCGAACGCGCCACCGAGCGACAGCAGTCCAACGAGGCCGATCAGCGGCATCGGACTCGCCGTTTTCGGTAGTGTCTCCGGCACTTCGGGTAGCGTCTGCGCAACTTCCGCCTCAGCCGGCGGCGCCGTTACCACTTCAGAGACTGCTACATCTTCTCCAGTGGGTTTAATTGCCATTATGGGCGCTTCCTTGAGTTGCACCACCACCGGTTCGTCCGGCGACTTTACCGCAACGGTGACTTCCGGCGTGATCTCGGCCGGGGTGTAAAGAACGATCGTCTTGTTCGCCTCGGCCAGCTCTATTGCTCTGGCTTTCGGATAGACGAACTCTTCGCCCCAATTTCTGCCTGGATAAAACCATGCCCGGAGCGCTTCCGGCTGTCCCACCGGTCTTTCCCTAAAGGTCATCACCGTCTTGCTGGTCGCCCGCAGACGATAGTTTGGAATGGCCAGGATGGTGGCGTAAACCGTGGTTTCGTCCTGGCTGAAAATCTGGACGATATGACGGTCGGACTGCGAGTCAAAAATCTTGAACACATAAGTGCCGGCCGGCAGCACTCCCCATCCCGCCAGGTGGACACCGGGAATCTCCACGGGAGCGCTAAAAGTAATGATGGTCTTTCTGTTAGACTCATCCGCCTTGGCGCTGGGCACAAACATGGTTCCTGATAGTGCCAAACAAAACATCGTTGTTGCCGCTGTTCCGAATAATTTCACTGCATTTCTCCTTTGGTTACGAATGTGTCAGAGCATTCTCCGGTCCATTGGCGCACACCACTGAAAAGAGTATGTTTTACAGGCAAAAAGTATGGAATCTGAAGAATGGTAGATGTGGGGGCTGACCTTGTGGGGTCGCGTGACCAAATACGGTCAAATGAACTATTGGGCAGTTGTTCAAATATTCAGGGCCAGCCTGCAGAGAGACCAGCCCTGATTGACTTGTGAATTGACTACTTCACTGCTAGCGGAGCCGGCCTTATCTCTGAGCCTATGAGGTCACCCGAGACTACTAGTTCTACCCGCCGATTTTGCTGCCGTCCCGCGGAGGTATCGTTCGACGCCACTGGTTCGGTTTTTCCGAATCCTTTGGATGTCACCGACGCCGTCGGAATTCCCGCGCCAGTCAAGTAGTCGCGCACGGAAGATGCACGGTTTTCCGAGAGCAGCTGATTGTAATCATCGCCGCCCACGCTATCGGTATAGCCTTCCACCTGGAGCCGTAGCCCCGGATGTCCCGAGAGAATCCCGGCTACTCGCGCCAGTTTCTCGCGCGCCGCCGGCCGCAATGAATACTTGGCCGTGTCGAACAAGACGTCCGACATATTCACGATCAAGCCCCGCGCAGTATCGCGAGTCTCGAGGATCGCATTGAATTGGAGCAAGAGCTGCGCCCGCAATTGGGCTTTGTCAGCCTCGGCTTGCGCCTTCTCCGCGGCCGCGCGGTCCAGGTCGGCCTGCGCCGTGGCCCTTTGCGCGTCGTTCTCCCGCTTCAAGCGATCGGCTTCGGCCTGAGCGGTCAACGCTTGCGCGTCACTATCGCGCTTCAGGCGATTGGTTTCCGATTGCGCTTCGGCCAGCCGTGCGTCGCTCGCGAGCTTCAGCCGATCCGCATCGGCCTGCGCAGCCGCGATCTGCGCGTCATGTTCGCGTGCCACACGCCCAGCTTCCTTCTCGGAAGCTATTCGCGCCCGCTCTGCTTCCAGTGCCACGCGCTCAGTCTCGGATTGCGCGTCTCTCCGCGCGGTCTCGGCGCGTCCTTCACGGTCCAATCCCGCTTGGCGCTCGTTCGCGAGTTGCTCTTCCTCAATCTTCTTGACGGTGATGATTCGCGCATCCTCCGCCATCTGAACGGCTTCGCGCGCCACGGTTCCAATCGGCTTGCGGCCTGCCCTGCCCTGCAGATAGCCTTCGGCGTTCTCGAGTCCGTCCAAGGCCTTCTGGAATGTATCGGCCGCATAGCGGGGAGCGCCAGTCCAACGTGCGATCTGAACGGCGTTTCGCGCTTCGTAGAGCTCCAGCGGCACTTTACGGTCCAGCACGATCGGCCGGATGTCTGCGGGATTCACGTTCAGCGTGTATTGGCCCCGCTGTAACAGTTCGTACTTCGCATCGAGTTCTTCGATGGTGCCGACGGTGTCGTGCCGGACAAAATTCTCCATCACTACCACGTCGCTCGGTTGAGTGACGGCGAAATAAGGTTCAGCCGTGATAATCAAACCGAACGATTGCAGCTCGGTGGTAGCGTCCAGCTTGCTCTTGCCGTCCTTCAACAAGACTTCGCCGACGTTGGTCGCGCGCCCCTCCGGCGTGATGGCCCACATCACGTACGTGAGATACTCGGGGCCGAACTTGGTGGCGGGATCCAGCTTCTGCATTTCCGCGTCGATCTTGATCACTCCCTGCTTGCTCTCCACTTTGGCTTCGCCTTCGGCCTGCGGCATCAGGGCTGTTCCGCGAAAGCCGATCCTGGTGGATCCGCTGCGGTGATTGTAATTGATGGCCTTGGTGGTCCGTGCGACGACGGTCACCCGGTAAATAGGTACCGACCCTGCGGTCGCAGGATCGATAGAGGTTGTGGTTGGGTTTGGAGCCTGCGGCGCTTGAGCCGCTAGAATTCCGCACGCCAGCAGAAATGCGCTAATCGTTTTCATATTTTGATCCTTTTTTATTGCTGTTCTGTTATTTCTTTACGCTCGTGCCACGAATATCTGTTGAGCAGGCCGAGTAGCTTCTCAGCCGCCTCAGGTACTGCTACGCCCGAAGTCACGATTTCGCGATTATCGATCGTCTTGCCGTAGAGTGCCGCGTTCGAGTTCGCATCCTGCCGCAGCGTGGCGCCCTCCAATGCCACTCCGGCGAAAATCCACTGCGATCGCGACCAGGAGAGAATCTCGGCGTGCATCTGCGCGTCTGTTTGAGCAGTGGCGGTGCGTCCCGCAGCCCCTGCCGCGATAGAACCGTCCACGCACAGCGTGAATTTGCTCGAAAGCAATTTGTCCGCTCCGCGCGCATTCATCGCCAGCATGATCAAGTCCGTCTCAGAGCTGCCGATCTGGAAACCAACGCTGCCGCCCTCAATTCGGACGGTGGCGGGAGCCGACCAGCCCTCAGCGCCCGTGTTGCGGCAGGATAGATAGCCTTTTCCATATTTCGCTCCGACCAAAAAAGCGGCGGTTTTCAGCGCGGGGACATTAATGATGCAATGGGCGTTCTCGATCATCTGTTGGGGAATCCCCTTATCTGGCGTTGCCATGATCTCGGAAAATACCGCGGCGGATTCGTCTAGCCGCTTGCTGGATTCCTTGTCAGCAGCCAGCAGCGGCGTAAGCGCGAGCGCTGCCGCCAGAATGAATCTCATCCTCAATCACCTCTTTCACGTCTCCTGTCGCTGCTGCACGAGGCGCACCAACCATCCGAAGCGGCTAACTCCAACCTGTGCCGCGAACGCGGGACACGCCGACGCTGGAAGGCGGACACGGTTTAACCTTATGTGGTCAGATGACCGGATATGGTCGAGTGAAAGATCGGGCGCGCCACTACGATCGGGATGGTCGCATCTGCCCATTGACACCACCGCACGTCTAGTGTATATATACACCATACAGTGTTTTTAAGCATCGACATCAACGATCGGCGGGCCATCTATCGCCAAATCGCCGATGGCATCAAAGCTCTCATCGCCGGCGGGCAGCTTCGCGAAGGACAGTCTCTGCCGGCTGTGCGCCAGGTGGCCGCCGATTTGGGCGTCAATCTCAATACCATCGCCGCGGCTTACCGGGACCTGCAAAGTGAAGGGCTGATCATCGTGAAACGCGGCTTGGGCGCCACTGTGGCATCGCGCAATAAAGCTCAACAGGGCGCCAAACACAGTGAGGACGAATTACGCCGCCCGCTCCGCACCGCCCTCACCGAACTGGTGTTGGCGGGAATGCCGCGCGGACAGATTCTCGACCTGGTCAGCGACGAGTTGCGGAGCCTGCTGAAGGGAACCAAATCGTGACACAACCAATCATGAACAAACCGTGGATCAATCTCGCGTTTTATATCTTCGTCATCATTGCTCGTTTTCCCAGGATCAAGGAGCGCTGGGTAGCGCCGCTCCTGCGCGGACCGGACTGGTTTTTCGACGCAGCCCTCCCACCCGACTTTTGGAAAGGCGCGGGCACGGCCTTGTTGCGCAATTACCGCTGGCGCTTGTTCATCCCCTGGGGAATCGAGGGCGCCGTCCTATTGACTCTCTGGACGGCCAGCCGGCTGAACGGCCTCAGCATCGCGCTACTGATTCTTGTGATCGCCTTGTACACGCGATTCAATTACTACGCCGCCCGGATGGCCGCCGAGAATCGCGCCCGGGCTTTCGAACCACCAGACGCTATCCAGACTGCCACGAATGTGGCCCTGTCGCTCGAACCGCGCACTCTTTGGAATTACACCAACTGGTGGGTAGAGGCGGCGATTGCCCTGCTCTTTGGCGCAGCCGCCTTATGGATGGCTTTTTACCCCGCCACCGATCCATTGGTGCCGCGAAAGTTCATCGGATTTCTGATCGTCAGCATTTATATTCAGGTGGGCCTGCTGTTAGTCAAGCTCGGCATCGTGCGCTCCAGCAGCATCGCGCCGGCGGATAACGTAGAGCAGTATCTGGCCTGGCGCGACAGTCTGCGCCGCTTCGCCATCCGAATGTGCGACCTCTCGCGCGTTATGTTTGCGCTGTACCCCCTCCTGCTGCTGTCCGTCATCACAGGTGGCTCGGTCCGGCTAGCAGCCGCAATTGCATTCGGCATCCTATTTATCGCCGTCTTGATCTACGAGTGGCAGACCAGGTTGAAGCATTTGGAAGTGGCGCGCCGGACCAAACCTGCGAGATTTCCGTTGTTGCCCGCCGCACGGAATGTCCGCGGACTGCTTGGATTCTGGCCATCGCTCCCGGTGCTCCTGTTACGAACCGCAAACGGCTATGCTCTAAATCTCGCCGCCGCCCCGGTGCGAATCGCAGGGGTATATTTTGCCGGACTTGCCTGCCTCTGCGTCTGGCTGGCTCACTAATCTATCGAAGGAAAAAAGAAAGAGTAAACAAATGTTTCAAAGATGTCTGCTCGTGGTGTGCCTGCTCAGTTCGGCGCTGTGGTCTCAGCCTGCTCAGATCGCGGGCGAATGGGACGGCACCATCGTCGGGAAATTGCGCGTGATCGTACGCGTGGATCGCGCCCCGGACAATTCATTGCATGGCACGTTCGAGAGCGTCGACCAAGGCCACGTCAAGCTGGATATTGATGAGGTCTCGTTCGACGGCAAAAACGCGTTTCAATTCGAACTGAAGAAAGCTGGCGCCAGCTATTCCGCCGAGCTCAATGCCGATGGCACCCAGTTGACCGGTACATGGGAACAGGGCGGAGCGATGGTGCCTTTAACGCTGCGCCGTTCCGATGCCCCACCCATTAAGGCTTTGCAGCCGGCTGTGCGCGGCCGCGTGTCTCTCAATCCCTGCGGGTCTAACGACGGCCAGGGCCTGTGCGGAACATTGGAAGTATACGAGAACCGTGCCACCCAGCTCGGCCGAAAAATCCCTTTGCATATATTGATCCTGCCGGCATTCGCGGAAAAACCGGCAGCCGATCCAGTGTTTGGATTTGCGGGCGGCCCGGGCCAGAGCGCCGCGGAGGCGTTTCCGCTGGTCACCGCGATGGTTTCCTTGCGTCAAACACACGATCTGGTGTTCATCGATCAACGCGGCACCGGCAAATCCAACCCGCTACCCTGTCCGGTCGATGACGCCGATGCCCAAATGTTTCTCAACGGCAGTGGCGCGTCCACCGTCAAGGATCTGCCCGGATGCCGAAAAGAACTGGAGACAAGAGCCGATCTCACCCAATACACGACATCGTATTCGGCGGATGACGTGGACGACGTTCGAGAAGCTCTCGGCTACAACAAGATCGACGTGCTGGGCGGTTCCTATGGGACGCTCGCAGCATTGGTATACGCGCGGCGTCACGGCGAGCATGTGCGCTCGATAGTTCTGGAGGGCGTTGTCCCACCCGATTACAAGTTGCCGCTTCCGTTCGCCAAGACCATCCAGGCGTCATTAGACCACCTTTTCGCAGACTGCGCCGCCGATCCGGATTGTCACCAGGCTTTTCCCAACCTGAAGGCTGAATTCGAGACCGTGGTGAAGCGCCTGGACGCTGAGCCCGCGACCTTCCAACTCGATAGCGGGCCAAACAAGGGACAAACCGTTACGCTCTCGCGGGGAGCGTTCGTTTCGGCGTTGCGGCCCCTGTTGTACCAGCCCTCGATCGTGAGACAGCTCCCCAGCATTATCCACAAAGCCTTTGAGAACAACCTGAATCCTTTCGCGACTGTGGCGGTCTTAATGCGGCGCGCGGTGACCCAATCTGTCGCCCGCGGAATGGCGTACTCGGTGGGTTGCTCGGAATCCATCCCCTTTATCAGCGAGGCTGACATCGAACGCGAAACGGCAGGCACGTATCTGGGAGATTTCGATGTGCGGATCTATCAGAGAAATTGCAGCACCTGGCCTCACGCGAACGTCGGGAAGGAATTTCTGGAACCGGTCCGCTCCGATGTCCCAGCTCTATTGATCACCGGCGCCGAAGACCCCGCCACGCCGCCTTCCATGGCCGAGCACGCCGCCGAAGGCCTGTCGCACAGCCGCATCGTGGTAATACCGCACGGCACGCATCTAACGGCATCACCCTGCATTGACAAAATCATCGTCCAATTCATCAATCAGGGGTCTGCCTCCGGCATTGACACCACCTGCGTCAATGAAATCCGCCATCTCCCCTTCGTCACCAAGTCCCCGTAGGGCAAGCCTCCGGCTTGCCAATCAGTGAACAACGAGCGATTTCAATCCCCGGCCTTGATCTCGACACTCTCGACACTCTCGATGCTCAAGCGCATATCTAAAGGATATACGGCATTCACCCGATTACTGAGGTACCATCTAGAAGCTGGTGGAGTCGCCGCGAACTGTGTGGTATCTTACTATCGAAAACGGGTGCCCGATCTTGACGAGCCGCTTCGAGTAGTATAGAGTCGTAGAGATTTGAGATTGACTATCCGATTACAAGGACAACGATGACGGGCCGTCACCGCTCCTGTCTCCTGCTATCCTCATCCGTGATCGTGCTGGCGCTCCCGCTGGCCAGTTGCATGTCCAGCAAGTCCCAGGCATTCAAATTGTCGTTCCTGCCTGCCACGCCCGCGCCTCCGGATTCCACTTTCGACGAGCCGCCGCACATCCCGTCCAACCTGTATTCCAACGAAACACCCAATCTGTTGCAACAGGTATTGGCCGCTCCGCCGCGCGCAGCCGAGACGGATTCCCGAATCTTCAAAGCGGA
>Ga0187855_10002017_pt1 | contig 15495 bp, 15 predicted proteins | sample June2016WEW_8_10_2_FD_132969 | JGI IMG/M metagenome (GOLD analysis project Ga0187855, IMG submission 132969) | Peatland microbial communities from SPRUCE experiment site at the Marcell Experimental Forest, Minnesota, USA - June2016WEW_8_10 | ecosystem: Environmental > Terrestrial > Soil >...
CCGTAGGCGAAGGGCAGATCGTCTACACCACCGAATACATGCATCCGCGGCTCGAGGAAGTGGCCGGCACGCTGCCCGCCCCGCTCGGGCGCTTGCTCGAGGCGAACCCGGCTTTGTTCGGCTGGATGTTCCGCAAGGGCCGCCGCGTGCGCTCGGGAACGATCCGCTGGTTTTTGATGCTCTATGGACTTGCGGCGCTCAAGCCCATCCGCCGCACGACGTTGCGCCACCGGCGCGAGATGGCGCATCTCGAAGACTGGCTGTCGCTGGCCGCCGCTCACGTGGCGCAGAACTACGATCTCGCCGTCGAGATCGTCAACGCACGCCGCCTGGTCAAAGGTTATTCCGACACGCACGCGCGCGGCCAATCGAAATTCGAGCGTGTGATCGGCGCCGTTCCGCTGCTTGCGGCGCGCGCCGACGGCGGCGACTGGATGCGGCGGCTGCGCGACGCCGCGCTACTCGACGAGACCGGCATCGCGCTCGACGGCGCGCTCAAGACCATCGCGACGCTTTAAGCGTTCGTTCTAATCAATCGGAGCTGGTCGAGGCGGGTATTCCTCGCGGCAAAAAGCAAGGCTATGCTTCGCTCCGGTTGAACTCCGGGGGGCTTAAATGATCGATCGTCGTCACGCAATCCGTCTCAGCCTGGCCGGGCTACCGGCCGCTTGGCTGGTTCGCTCGTCAACAGCGCGGGCCGAGCAAGCGTTTGCCCGCTTTATTCCATTCCTGGCCGACCTGGATGGCTGGCAAGGCAAAAAACGCGGCATGTCGATGGAAATGCCGGGGAACAGTATGATCACCGCCACGCGCGAGTACCATCGCGACGCGGCGCGGCTTACCGCCAGCATCATCGTCGGCGCTGCCGCCCAGGGGGCATTGGCCGCAACCAAGGCCGGAATGAACATCGAAACCAGCGACGGCCGCATGAGCACGTCGACAATCGACGGCCTGCCGGTGACCAGAACCTTCAACTTCAAAGACAAGTCCGGCACGATTCTGGTCGCGCTCAGCACAAACGCGATGTTCAGTCTTTCATTCAATGGAATCGCCGAGGACGAAGCGCTCACGCTGGCCAAAAAGTTCAACTGGAAACCCATGCAGGCCGCACAACCGAAATAGCCGGCCGCCGCCGCACGACGAGACGTGCAGATGAGCGACGCCGCCCTGGCCGAGATTGTATCCTTCTGGCGCCAAGCCGGGCCCGACAAATGGTTCGAAGCTGATGAAGATTTTGACCGGACCATCAGGTCGAGGTTCCTTGCGATTCATGAGGCGGCGGCGCGGGGTGAGCTCGCGGCTTTTGAAGAAAGCGCGGAAGGAGCGCTCGCCCTTCTGATTCTCCTCGACCAGTTTTTCCGCAACATGTTCCGCAATAGTGCGCGCGCGTTCGCAACCGACCACTTGGCGCGCACCGTAGCAGACCGCGCTCTTGCTCGGGGGTTCGATCAGGAAGCCGACACAACCATGCGGCCGTTCTTTTATCTGCCCTTCATGCATTCCGAGCTACTGGCCGATCAGGATCGCTGCCTGCAGCTGTACGAGGCGTTCGGCGATCCGGAGCAACTGAAATTTGCGGTGACGCACCGCGATATCATCGCGAAATTCGGACGATTTCCCCATCGCAACCGCGTATTGGGCCGCGAAACGACGCCGGCCGAACGGGAGTTTTTGGAAGGCGGTGGCTTCGCGGGATGACGGTATCCGCGATACTCAACCCAACGCCTTTCCCAGCAAAAATCCCGAGCCGCCGCCGAGCCCCGGACCGGGATGGGTCGAGGCGCCGATGTGGTAGAGCCGCGCGACCGGTGTGCGGTGATTGACCGAGCCGTGGAATGGCCGCCACAGAAAAAATTGGTCGATGCCGCAGAACCCGCCATAGGGATCGCCGCCGACGAGATTGATGTTCAGCGCTTCGAGGTCGGCCGGCGAATATGACTTTCGCGCCATCACGTTGTCGCAAAAGCCATCGATGTGCGAAGCGAGGATCGCCTCGACCCGGTCGGCGTAATTCTCGCGTATCGCTTCGGTCCAGCGGCCGTCCGCCGGCGTGACGATCTCGCCAGCCGCATCGCCTTTCAATGTGCGCGGCGCCTCGGGCAATTGCAGCCACAGTATCGAGGCGCCCGGCGGACAGCGCGAGGGATCGAGCGCCGCCGGCTGGCCGACGCAGACGGTTGGTGTCGCCGGCAGCATGCCGCGCTCGGCCTCATTGGCGGCTTTCGATACGCCATCCAGCCCCGGCGTGAGATGAATGAGCGCGACCGTCGCCAGCGCCGGCGTTTTCCACTGCGGCGGCGCCTTGAGCGCATAGTGGATCTGCATATTGCCCTTGCCGTAGCGGTACTGCGCGACGGCCGCGGTGACGTCCGCGGGCAGCGCGACATCGGCGAGCAACCGCCCGTAAAGCTGATTGGGCGTCACCGAACAGATAACGCCCCTGGCGGCCTCGATCTCTTTGCCGCCGGCGAGCCGAACGCCGCACGCGACGCCATTTGCATCGACCAGCACCCGCTCGACATCGGTGCCCAGAAGAATGTCGCCGCCCTGGTCGCGGATCAGGCGCTCGAACGCCGCCAGCGCGTTCTTGGCGCCGCCCTTGACGATCGGCGCGCCGGCGACTTCGAGCGCAAAGGCAATGACCTTCCCCATCTGGCCCGAATAGGCGCTTTCCGGCCCGAGGCCGGTGTGCAGCACCCAGGGCGCGAACAGCGCGCGCACGAGATCGGACTGATAGCGGCTTTCGAGCCAGCCGCGCGCGGTGCCCAGCGCTTCGCCGAAGAAATTGGCCAATCCGCGAAAGCCGCGGCGCCAGGCTTCGCGCGCCACGATCATGAGCATCGCGCGCGACCATAACGAGCCGCCGAGCAGCGCGAACAGGAACGGAGCGTCGGCGCCGACGCGATCGATGTCGGCGGCAAAGCGCATGCCGTCGCCGGCCGCGAGCTTGTCGAAGCTGGCAATATTCGCCTTGCGGTCCATGGCGAGAACCGCATGACGGCCGTCGGGCAACAACACCGCGGTCGGCGTCGGCGTATGGGCAAAGGCGAGGCCGCGCTTTTCCAGCTCGGGTCCCAGTTCGGCATAGGCGGGCGACGTCAGGAACAGCACGAACGTCGTCGCCATGACGTCGTGCAAGAAGCCCGGCGCCGTGATCTCCTCGGTGCGAATGCAACCGCCGATGCGATCGTTGCGCTCGAGCAGCAAGACCTTGTGGCCTTTACGGCCCAGCACGGCTGCCGCCACGAGCGCATTGATGCCGCTTCCGACAACGACGTAGTCGGCGCCCGCCATTTTTGCGCGTGCCCGGCTAGTTCTTCGGCACGAGCGCCAGCACCCGCAGCGGGCTGCCGGTCCCTTTGACGATTTTCAGCGGCGCCGCGATCAGGATGGCGCCCTTCGGCGGCAGCTTGTCGAGCTGGCAGAGGCTGGCGAGGCCATAACGGTTGGCCTTGTGCATGAAGGTGTGCGCCGGGAACGGCGGGTCCATGCCGCCCGCGGAGCCGGCATCGGTGCCGACGGTCTCGGACCCCCAGCCGATGACCCCCTTCGCGACCAGATAATGGATGGTCTCCGCCGCCGGACCGGGTGAATGCGGCCCCTTGTCGTCGGCATTGAGGAATTTTGCTTCGCTGGCGTTGCGCTTGTACCAGTCGGTGCGCATCAAAACCCACGAGCCGGCCGGGATATCGCCGTGCGCCTTCTCCCAGGCTTTGACGCCGTCGACCGTCAACAGGAAGTCGGGATTCTTCGCGGTCTGCGCCGAGCAGTCGATCACGCAGGCCGGAGCCACGAAATTCTTCACCGGGATGGTATCGGTGCCGCCGTCCTTGTAGTCCTTGCCGGAGATCCAATGGTTCGGCGCGTCGAAATGCGTGCCGGAATGTTCGCCGAGCTTCAGCCAGTTCCAGGCCCAGAACGGCCCATCCTTGTCGTAGTTCGAGATGGGGTGAATCTCGACCGGCGGCGTATTCTTGCCGATCGCCGGCGGCAGCTTGATCAAGGGCGTTTCCGGCCCGAGCGGCGCGGTCAGGTCCACCACCTCCACGGCGCCGGACGCGAGCGCCGATGCAAAGTCGCTGAGAACTTGAGTGCTGGTCATGCGGTTTCTCCGTCGCGCTTGTTAAAGGATTTCCACAAAAAAGCGGGTTGTGGCGGTCAGACGAAAATCTAGCCTAAACATTTTAGATATGAAATATCTGCGCTGGCAAGCGACCGGCTTGGCGGCGAGCCGGCCGGGTCGGCGCAACGCGGGGGCGAGCGAATGGCTTACGATGCGATCGTGGTCGGCGCCGGCATCAACGGGCTCGCCGCCGCGCTGCATCTTGCCGCCAAGGGCTGGAAGGTCGCCGTCGTCGAGCGCGCGGACGTTGCCGGCGGCGCGGTCAAGACCCGCGAAATCACGCTACCCGGCTATCGCCACGATCTCTATGCCATGAATCTGAGCCTGTTTGCCGGCTCGCCGTTCCTTGCCGCCCACAAGGATCGCCTCATCGCCCATGGCCTCGCCTTCGTCGGCGCCGAGCAATGCTTCGCCACGGCGTTTCCGGATGGCGGCTGGCTCGGCGTGGAACGAAACATCGAGGCCACGGCCAGCCGGATCGCCGCGCTGAGCCCGGCCGACGCTCAGCGCTGGCGGGGCATGGTGACGGCGTTCGGGGACGACGCGCCGCACATTTTCGCGTTGCTTGGCTCGCCGATGCCGTCGTTGCCGGCGCTGCGCGCGGTCTTCGCGGCCTGGCGGGCGCGCGGCACCGGATGGGTCGCCGACACGGCGCGGCTCCTGGTCGCGTCGCCACGCGAGTGGCTGGACGAGAACTTCGAGAGCGAAAAGCTCAAAGCCATGATGGCGGTGTGGGGCATGCATCTTGATTTCTCGCCCGACTGCGCCGGCGGCGCGCTGTTTCCCTATCTGGAATCGATGGCCAACCAATGCTTCGGCATGGCGCTCGGCCGCGGCGGCGCCGACACCATCGTCACGGCCCTGGTGCGCGCCATCGCCGCGGAAGGCGGTGAAGTCCGCCTCCGCGCGCCGGTGCACAGCATCGCGATCGAGGGGGGTAGCACCAAAGGCGTCGTGCTCCAGGGCGGTGAGCGCATCGAGGCGACGCGGGCGGTGATCGCCAACCTGCATCCGCGCGTGCTGTTCGGCGATCTCATGCCCGCCTCGTCACCGGCGGCGCAACGTCTTGCCGAGCTTCGGCCCGGCCCGGCCACGATGATGATCCATCTGGCGCTCAACGAGCTGCCGGCCTGGTGCGCTGGAGCCGAGCTGCGGCGGTTTGCCTATGTGCATCTCGCGCCCTCGTTCGCGGCCATGGCGAAGACCTATACCGAAGCGCTCGACGGCTTGCTGCCGGCGGAGCCCGCCCTCGTCGTCGGCCAGCCGACGGCGATCGATCCGTCCCGCGCGCCGGACGGACGGCACGTGCTCTGGGTCCAGGTGCGGGTCCTGCCATCGCGGATTCGCGGCGATGCGGCGCGAAGCATCAGCGGCACCGACTGGGACAGCGTCAAAGAAGCCTATGCCGACAGGGTGATCGGGATCATCGAGCGCTACGCGCCCGGTTTGCGCGCAAACATTCTCGCCCGCGCCGTGCTCTCCCCCGCCGATCTTGAGCGCGACAATCCCAATCTCATCGGCGGCGACAGCCTCGGCGGCAGTCACCACCTCGATCAGAACTTCATCTTCCGGCCGGCCTTCGGCTGGTCGCGCTACCGCACGCCGATCGAACGCCTCTATATGGTCGGCGCCTCGACCTGGCCCGGCGCCGGCACCGGCGCCGGTTCAGGCTTCATGTTGGCGAAGGCGCTTGCCGGCGCTTGAGCGTCCGCCGTCAATTCCGCGGTTTGAGCAGCTCGCGGCCGATGATGAGTTTTTGCACCTCGGTCGCTCCCTCATAAATCCGCAGCGGGCGAATCTCGCGATAGAGCCGCTCGACCACCGACCCAACGCTCACGCCGATGCCGCCGAACATCTGCACCGCCCGATCGATGACGCGCTGCGCGCCTTCGGTCGCGGCCATCTTGGCCATCGCGGTTTCCTTGGTCGTTGCCACGCCTTCGACGTCGCGCAGCCACGCGGCCCGATAGGTCAGGAGCGCCGCGGCGTCGATCTCCAGCGCCATGTCGGCCAACGCGGCTTGCGTCAACTGAAAGTCGCCGAGCGTTTGGCCGAACATTTTTCGCGTCTTGGCACGCCCGAGCGCCTCGTCGAGCGCGCGGCGGGCGAAGCCGAGCGCCGCGGCCGCCACGGAGGCGCGAAAAATATCGAGCGTGCGCATGGCGATCTTGAAACCTTCGCCCGGCGTTCCGAGGAGGCTGGAGACCGGAACGCGGCAGGAGCGAAAGCGCAGCCGCGCCAGCGGATGCGGCGCGGTGACATCGATACGCTGCGCGACCTCGAAGCCGGGCGTGTCGGCGTCGACCACAAAGGCGGAAATGCCGCGCGCGCCCGGCGCTTCGCCGCTGCGGGCGAACACGACGTAGAAATCCGCGATGCCGCCGTTCGAAATCCAGGTCTTCTCGCCATCGAGCACGTAATGGCCGTCCACGCGCCGCGCCGACGTGGATAGCGCCGCGACATCGGAGCCGGCCTCGATTTCGCTGAGCGCGAAAGCCGCAATCCCGGCGCCGGCGGCCACCCGCGGCAGATAGCGCTTTCTGAGCTCATCCGAACCGGCAAGCGTAATGGGACCGCTGCCGAGGCCCTGCATGGCGAAGGCGAAATCGGCGAGCCCGCTATGCCACGCCAGCGTTTCCCGGGCGATCACCAGATAACGCGATTGCAGCGTGTCACAGGCGCCGCCGGAGGCGGCGGGAACACAATACTGCAGCCAGCCGGCGGCGCCGAGCGCCCGCACCCAGCGCACGCAGGTCGCGTCAATGTCATCGCCGTGTCCGATATCGGCAGCGGTATCGCCGGCCCACTGGTCGATCTCGTCGGCGAAAGCGCGATGTTTCGCGTCGAAGAACGGCAGGCGCAGATGCGCGGTCCGGCTCATGATGGCTCTCCTTGAAAAATCGGCCCTTAGGGCTTTGGGCGCGGATTCATCAGTCAGTTGTTACGCCAGGCCGCCCGCCATAACCATCCCGGCGGCAAATCATTGCATTTTTTGCCCGCCGCGGCAGACTAGCCCGTAACAAGCGTGAGTTGCGGAGAGTATCGTCATGAAGGTGATCATCGCAGGCGCGGGCATCGGCGGGCTGGTCACGGCGTTGATGCTCCACGCCCGCGGGATCGACTGCGAACTCTTCGAGCAGGCGGACGCCGTCCGCGAGTTGGGCGTCGGCATCAATACGCTGCCGCACGCCATCAAGGAATTGGCCGAGCTCGGCTTGCTCGAGCGCCTGGATGCGGTCGCGATCCGCACCTACGAGCTGTTCTACACCAACCGTTTCGGTCAGGAGATCTGGCGCGAGCCGCGCGGCATCGACGCCGGTTATGACGTTCCGCAATTCTCGATTCATCGCGGCCGGCTGCAGGGCGTGATCTACCAGGCGGTGCGGGCGCGGCTCGGAGAATCCCGCATTCACCTCGGCTGCCGGCTCGGCTCGTTCACGCAGGACGACGGCGGCGTGACCGCTTATTTCTTCGACCGCAACGGCTCGCATCGGCAGACCGCGCGCGGCGACGTGCTCATCGGCGCCGACGGCATTCATTCGGTGGTCCGCGAAGCGCTGTTTCCGAACGAAGGCCCGCCGCGCTGGAACGGCCTCATGCTGTGGCGCGGCGCCATCGATTGGCCGGCGTTCCTCACCGGCCGCTCGATGGTAGTGGCCGGCGGGCTTGCGGCAAAGCTCGTCATTTATCCGATCGCCGAGGGCTCGCGGCCCGACAAGCGGCTGACCAACTGGGCGGTCGTCGGCCGGGTCGGCGATCCCTCGATGCCCATTCCGCAAAAACAAGACTGGTCGCGGCCCGGCCGCTTCGAGGATCTGATGCCGCACGTGCAGCGCTTTCGCATTCCCTATGTCGATGCCAGAGCGCTGATCGAGGCGACCAACGAGTTCTGGGAATATCCGATGTGCGACCGCGATCCGCTGCCGCGCTGGAGCCACGGCCGCGTCACGCTCCTGGGCGACGCCGCGCATCCGATGTACCCGGTGGGCTCGAACGGCGCCTCGCAGGCCATCCTTGACGCCCGGTTTCTCGCCGACCGGCTGAAGCATGCCGAGCATCCTGTGCAGGCGCTGTGGACCTATGAGCAGACCCGGCTGCCGATGACCGCCGAAATCGTGCGCATGAACCGCCGCGGCGGGCCGGAAGGCGTCATCGATGCGGTCGAAGCCCGGGCGCCGGACGGCTTTTCCAACATCGACGACGTGCTGTCGTTGGAGCAACGCAAGGCGATCGTGCGCGGCTACGCCTCCACCGCCGGCTATGCCCGCGAGCAGGTCAACAAGGCGGCGTGACAACCCCATCTAAGGCGTCTCCGCGTTCAATTCGCAATCGCCGCTACGCCTGCGCCGATGCGCTTGGGTAATCGTCCCAGGTGCGGTCCTTAAACAGGCGGCCTAATCGTTTTTTTCTTTTTCCACCCCATTGCTTGAAGAAAAACACAACGCCCTGCTGCTCGCAGGAATCGTGCAATCGCTCCACCCACCATTCCTGCATTGGGCGCGCACGCGGACCAGACTCGCCACCGATGATCGCCCAGTGAATGCCTGCAAAATCAGGATTGATGATTGGCCCAAGCAACGGCTCGAACGAAACGAATCGGACATGTGCAGGTACTTGGCGCAACAGGTCAATGCGGCCCAGGTAATCCTCGCTTTCGACAGAGGTGCCGAGCCAAACGTTCGGGAGCGTCGGAAAATCCGGCTTGGACAAAATATCCAGCATCCGTTCGGGACGCTTCGTAAGCACCTGGAACGAATGCCAGAACGCTTGCCCCATGACGCCCCACACCTGGCGTATGAAGGCTTCGTCCACGTTGTCCTGGAACAGGTCCGACGTGGAATTGACGAAGATGCGCTGCGGCCTCTTCCAGGCGAGCGGCGTTGTGAGCGCCTTCATGTCGAGATTGACGCGGCCGGTCCAGACATGGCGCTTGCCTGATTTGCGCGTGGTGCCGGCGTATTTCGCCATGCCCATCCCCTGCAGGCGCGCCGCCATGCGCATGGCTTAGCAATTTGTGCAGCCGGGCGAGAGCACTGTGCATCCGGTGGCGAGAGAAAAAGGATTTTCACATGAAGAAAGCGGATCCGACAGTGCCGAGCGCCAAGGACTTCAACAAACGGCGATCGGTCGAAGCGGGGCTCAAGCTCGCCGACGCGGCGCATGTGGCGACCTGGCGGCTCTATTGCGAGGTGCTGGCGCTGTGGCGCGGCTGCCGCAACAAGAAGTGCCGCCGCCACCGGCGCTGCCTCGGCGAGGCTGCTGCGTGCCTGTTGCGGGCGCAGCCGAGCGTGCCGGAGGCCCGACTGTCGGAAGCGGCGAAAGAAGTGATGGCCGGCGGTCCGCGGCGCGTTCCGCCGGCGACGCATCTGGAGTGGATCGTGCGGCGCGAGCCGCTGCCGCGCCTGACACGGTGGCGGGTGACCTCGGCCGACGCATCCACGTCTTAATGGGCAAGCAAGGCGTGGATGGCCGGGATATAGGCGAGCGAAGCGACGCCGTCCTTCAGACGGCTATGCCCGGTGGTGACGAAGAGAAAAAGCACGTTCGCTGGTGCGGGGCCGGAGAACAATTACTCCGGAGGCGGCGGCAGGAATATAACTTCGTGCTTGGCCGAAAGCGCCACGACTTCCGGCGGTGTCTGCTCCTTCATGCTGTGGATGGCCCAGAACAGGTCGTAGAGCTTACGCGTCGGCGACACCCAGAAGAAGCATTTCACCGCCTGGTCGGACTTGTTGAACAGGCCGTGGGGAATTTGCATCGGCAGCCGGATCAGGTCGCCGGCGGTGGCGATGAATTCGCGACCGTCGATGACGAGGTCGAAGCGCCCCTCGAGCATGTAGATGAACTCGTCCTGGGTCGGATGAATGTGCGGCGGAACGAACGTGCCGGGCGGCAGCGTCGCGTGCCAGGAAAACGAGTTTTCGCAGACCTGCTTCGGCACGTAGGTCTGGCCCAGGATGTTCCAGACGATGCCGTCAAGGCCGGTCCCGGCCTTGGTGATGCCCGCCGTCATTGCAGTCATGGGACGCTCGCTCCCCGATTGGGATTTGTCTTGCGTTATTCAAGCACGCGCGCGACGCGGCGCCAACGTTCGCCACGCTCAATCAGGCAATAGCGTAAATTTGCCAAAGCCTCGTCATTATTATCCGGCCCAGACGGCTTCACAAGCCTACTAATTTAAACTTAAAATATCGCGCAAGACGCTCGACGACGCGGCCGCCCGGCCCCCGGGCGCTCGATCGAATGCTGCAGAAACCTCTCGGGAGACCGGTATGATCAAGCCTCAGGCGCTCGCTCTCAAGTCGCTCGTTGCCATGGCTGCCGCACTGGGACTGTCGATCTCCGCCGCGCAGGCCGAGGACAATCTCAAGGTCGGCCTCATCGCCACGCTGTCGGGCCCGCCCGCCGTGCTCGGCCAGCAATTGCGTAACGGCTTCACGCTGGCGGTGAAGACGCTGGGCGGCAAGCTCGGCGGCCGCGAGGCCGAGGTCGTCGTCGCCGATGACGAGCTCAAGCCCGACGTGGCCGTCGGCAAGGTCAAGGCGCTGATCGATCGCGACAAGGTCGATTTCGTGGTCGGGCCGGTGTTTTCCAACATCCTGCAGGCGATCGAGAAGCCGGTCACCGAGGCGAACGTCATCCTCATCAGTCCCAACGCCGGAACGTCGAGCTTCGCCGGCAAGGATTGCAACCCGAACTTCTTCGTCACCTCCTACCAGAACGATCAGGTGCACGAAGTCTTGGGCCAGTACGCCCAGGATTCCGGGATCAAGAAGGTAATCGTGATCGTGCCCAACTATCAGGCCGGCAAGGACGCCGCCGCCGGCTTCAAGCATAAGTTCGGCGGCGAAACCCTCGACGAAATGTACGTGCCGCTCGGCCAGCTCGATTACTCGGCGGAGCTGTCCCGCATCGCCGCCGCCAAGCCCGACGCGATCTTCGCCTTCCTGCCGGGCGGCATGGGCGTGAACTTCGTCAAGCAGTTCCGCCAAGCCGGCCTAGCCGACAAGATCACCTTCCTATCCGCGTTCACCGTCGACGAATCGACGCTGCCGGCGCAGCAGGACGCCGCGCTCGGCATGTTCGCCGGCGCCAATTGGGCGCCGAACCTCGACAATCCGCAGAACAAGGCATTCGTCGACGCCTACCTGAAAGAGTACAACGCCGTGCCGGCGACCTACGCGTTCCAGGCCTACGACGCGGCCATGCTGATCGACAGCGCGGTGCGGGCGGTCAAGGGCAATCTCACCGATAAGGACGCACTGCGCGCGGCGCTCAAGAAGGCCGATTTCAAATCGCTGCGCGGCAGCTTCAAGTTCAACAACAACCACTACCCGATCCAGGACTTCTACCTGGTCAAGGTCGCCAAACGGCCGGACGGCAAGTTCGAGACCGAGATCGTCAAGACCGTGTTCTCCAACTACGGCGATTCCTATGCCAAGGACTGCGCGATGAAGTAGCGTCGTTCGCGCGCCTAATATCTTTCCCCGCGAAGCGGGGGAGTGGGACCATACTAACAGGCGTATCGACTATCGCTGCGAAGATGGCCATTCAGCATGCCCCCTCCACCGCCCTGCGGGCGGTCCCCTCCCCCGCTCCATTTCACTTCGCGGGGGAGGATGAAGCATGACAGGCACGCTCTTCCTCGTCCAAATCCTGAACGGATTGCAGCTCGGCGTTCTTTTGTTCCTGATCGCGGCCGGCCTCACGCTGGTGTTCGGCGTGATGAATTTCATCAATCTGGCGCACGGCGCCCAATATATGCTCGGCGCCTATCTCGCTGTGGCGTTTTACGGCGTGGTCGGCAACTTCCTCGGCGCACTGGTGCTGGCGCTGCTCGCTGCGCTCGCCTTCGGTCTGCTGCTCGAATTCCTGGTGTTCCGGCACCTCTATGACCGCGACCACCTCGACCAGGTCATCGCTACTTTCGGCATCATTCTGTTTCTCGATCATGCGGTCAGGGCGATCTGGGGCGCCGCCCCATTGACGCTGCCGATCCCGGACGTGTTTACCGGCTCGGTCACGCTGATCGGCGGCCTGCTCTATCCGGTCTGGCGTCTGGTCATCATCGGCTGCGGCCTGGCGGTAGCGGCCGGGCTTTATGGGCTGGTGACGTTTACGCGAACCGGCATGCTGATACGGGCCGGAGCCACCAATGCCCGAATGGTCTCGGCGCTCGGCATCAATATCCAGCGCCTGTTCATGATCGTGTTCGGCTTCGGCACCATGCTGGCCGGTTTTGCCGGCATCATGATCGCACCGATCATCTCCGTCGAACCCGGAATGGGCGACAACATTCTGATCTTGGCTCTCGTGGTCATCGTCATCGGCGGCATCGGCTCGATCCGCGGCGCCTTCATCGCGGCGCTTCTGATCGGCCTCGTCGACACGCTCGGCCGCTCGTTCTCGATCGATATTCTCCGCCTCATGATGGGGCCGTCGCCGGCCCGGATGGTCGGTCCGGCCATCGCCTCGATGCTGATCTATGTGCTGATGGCGATCGTGCTTTACCTGCGGCCTGCCGGCTTGTTTCCGGCGCGGGGCCGGTAAGATGACCGGCGCCGCGCTTGCCGCCGCAGGCGGATCGGGCTTGCTGCGCCCCAGGCGCGACATCGCGCTGCCGGCGCTGATCTTTCTAGCCTTCGCGCTGCTGCCGCCCTTCGCCTCGCTATTGGCGGAGCAGTATCTGGTCGATCTGGCCACCCGCGTCATGATCTTTGCCGTCGCCGCGGTCGCGCTCGATCTTTTGGTCGGATATGGCGGCCTGGTTTCGTTTGGCCATGCGGCGTTCGTCGGGCTCGGCGCCTATGCCGTCGGCATTCTTTCCGCCGAGGGTATCGACGACGCGCTCATATCGCTGCCCGTCGCCATCGCAGTGGCGATGCTGTTCGCCTTCGTCACCGGCATCGTGTGCCTGCGGACTAAGGGCGTTTATTTCATCATGATCACGCTCGCATTCGGGCAAATGATTTATTTTGTCGCGACCTCGCTGGCGCCTTATGGCGGCGATAACGGCCTAACCATTGCGGCGCGCAACACCGTCGCCGGTTTTTCACTGCTCAAGAGCGACCGCGCGTTCTACTACGTCACCCTCCTCTGCCTGCTGGCGACTTATCTTTTCTGCCGCACTCTGGTCGCATCGCGCTTCGGCCGTGTCCTGCGCGGCGCCAAGGAGAACGCGGCGCGGATGGCGACGATTGGGTTCACGGTCCGACGTTTCCAGCTCGTCGCCTATGTGATTTCCGGCGGTCTCGGCGGATTGTCCGGATTCCTGCTGGCAAATTCGACCGAATTCGTCAGTCCGGCTTTCATGTCCTGGCAAAGATCGGGCGAACTGATCGTCATGGTCATTCTCGGCGGCGTCGGCACGCTCGACGGCGCGATCGTCGGCGCCGCCGCTTATCTTGGCGCCGAGGAATGGCTATCGGGAATGATCGAGAACTGGCAGGTGATCTTCGGGCCGCTTCTGGTGCTGGTCGTTCTGTTCGCGCGCGGCGGGTTGATCGGCCTGTGCTCGCGGCTTTGGCGATGGTTCGATCATGCCTGAGCCGGTGCTTCGCCTCGAACGACTGCGCAAGAGCTTCGGCAGCCTGGTCGTGACCGACGATGTGACGCTCGATGTCATCCCCGGCGAGATGCACGCCATTATCGGACCAAACGGCGCCGGCAAGACCACGCTGATCGATCAGATATCGGGCCTGCTGGCGCCGGACGACGGCAGCATCCTGTTCGCCGGCGCCGACGTCACCCGTCTGCCGCCGGAGACGCGGGCTTTGCGCGGTCTGGCGCGCAACTTTCAGATGACGTCGATCCTTCCCGGATTTCCGGTGCTGGAGAACGTCGCGCTCGCCGTCCAGGCGCGCGCCGGATCGAGCTTGCGTTTCATCGGTCGCGTCGCCGACGAGGCCGCGCTGAACCTTCCCGCCATGGCGGCGCTCGAACAGACCGGCATTGCCGACCGGGCGCATGTGCGTGCCGGCGAACTCTCTTACGGCGAGAAGCGTGCGCTCGAGCTTGCCATCGCGCTTGCCATGCAGCCGAGGCTGCTGTTGCTCGACGAACCGATGGCCGGGATCGGCCGTGAGGAGACCGAGCGGCTGGTCGAACTGCTGCTGCGGCTCAAAGGGCAATTGACGATGATTCTTGTGGAGCACGACATGGCCGCCGTGTTCGCGCTGGCCGATCGCATCTCGGTTCTGATCGGCGGCCGCCTCCTCATTACCGGCCTACCCGCTAAAGTTCGCGCCGACCCGGAAGTCGTCGCCGCCTATCTCGGCGAACAAATGGAGTGAGGCGAACAGTGCTGAAGGTCGAGACGCTCAAGGCCGCCTATGGTGCCGCGCAGGTGCTGTTCGACGTGAGTTTCACCGTCGGCGATGGCGAAATGGTCACGCTGCTCGGCCGCAACGGCATGGGCAAGACTACCACGATCTCGGCCATCATGGGTTTTCTGCCGGCCGCGGGCGGGCGCATCGCGTTCGGCGATCTGCGGCTCGACGGCCTGCCGCCATACCGTATTGCCCAGGCCGGGCTCGGCTTGGTCCCCGAAGGCCGCCAAATCTTTCCGACGCTCAGCGTCGAGGAGAATCTGATCGCAACCGCGGCGGCGCGCTTCGGCGCGCCGCGCTGGAAGCTCGATGACATTTACCAGATGTTTCCCCGTCTCGCCGAGCGCCGCCGTAACATGGGCAACCAGCTTTCCGGCGGCGAGCAACAGATGCTGGCGATCGGACGCGGGCTGATGACCAATCCAAAACTCCTCATTCTCGATGAGGCGACCGAGGGGCTGGCGCCGCGCATTCGCAACGAAATCTGGGCGAGCCTCAAACGTCTCAAGGCCGAGGGGCAAGCTATTCTGCTAGTCGACAAGCACATCGACGCGCTCATCAAGCTCGCCGACCGCCATGTCGTGATCGAGAAAGGTTACGTCGTCTGGTCAGGGTCGTCGGCGGCGCTGGTCAGCGATCCGACCGTGCGGCAGCGGTATTTGCAGGCGTGAGTGTCAGCTCTCCGGCACCACCGCAGTCGCCTCGATCTCGAGGCGTGCTTCGGGCGCGACCAGGCGGGTGACGGCCACCAGCGCCATGGCCGGATAGTGATCGCCCATCACCTGACGATAGACCTCGCCGAGCGCGGACCGCGCCTGCAGATATTCGTCCATGTCGCGAACATACCAGGTCATGCGCACGATATCGCGGGCCGAAGCGCCGCCTTCGGCCAGTACCGTCAGGATATTGGCAAGGAGCTGGCGCGTCTGCCCGAGGAAGTCCGGTGCAAAGCGGCCGCGCTCATCTGCGCCGACCATTCCGCCGATGAAGAGGAGGTCGCCGCGTGCCTTGATACCGTTGGCGTAGCCTTTGGGCCGCGGCCAC
>Ga0187855_10002018_pt1 | contig 15493 bp, 13 predicted proteins | sample June2016WEW_8_10_2_FD_132969 | JGI IMG/M metagenome (GOLD analysis project Ga0187855, IMG submission 132969) | Peatland microbial communities from SPRUCE experiment site at the Marcell Experimental Forest, Minnesota, USA - June2016WEW_8_10 | ecosystem: Environmental > Terrestrial > Soil >...
GCCGCTAGTTGGCTGAACGGGTAGACGGACGTGCTGCCTCCGATGGACACCGTGGTCTGGGCTCCGGGCTGGCCAATGCCGCCCGTGATGTTGCCCTGCCAGGCGACCAACCAAAGGTAAAGCGCCGCCGCGGCCGCGACCGCGATGAGGATCAAGATCAACGTCGCCACGACGGGCGACACCGCCTTGTTCTCCCCGCGGAGGCCCCGGAGGTACCTCAGCTTTCGTTCTCTCTTGGTCGCATTCATTCCGCTCATCTCTCTTTCGTTTCCCCCTTGTTGGTTTGGTGCTCTGCGGTCCCCGATTTCGGGGACCGCCTGCGGAGCGAGCACGGGCCGGGGCGTTCATATTCCGGGCCAAATGAGAAGCCGTAACGCGTCGAGAAATCCGAGCGAGTCGGTATCCAGACCGTGAGAGGGGAGCCAGCCGGAGGGCTACGGAAATTACGGCTTCTACGTGCGGTCCGCTTAATCCTGCCCCCACAACTCGCTAGCCCGAATGACCACTTCCGGGGCCGCCGGCCGCACGGCCGTTTCGACGGAGGAGCGGTCGACCTCCTCGTCGTCGCGGGGAAGGGGCGCCCCCGCGGCACCAAAGGACCGGGCGAGTCTTCAGAGGGCCGCTCGGGCCCTGGAAGCACGTCTCATCACGCGCTCGTCGATTCCCGAGAAGATCCTGATCCAATCGGAGCTAGGATACATGCGCCGCCAACTCCTTCAGGATCGAAAGTCGGTGGACGTGACCTACCCGGTCAACCCCCCGTTCGCGTTCGTTCGCATTTACTTCAGCCCAAAGGACTCCGAGTTGCGGTATGAGGCCCATGAGCCGACGCTCAAGCCCCACGAAGACGAGCAGATCGTCCAGATCCGGTCCAAGATGGAGTCCATCATGGCCCAAGAGGAGCTGCCGGTCCATGACGGGAAATCTCTCGAAGAGTCCCCGGCACTTCGGGAGTATCTTCGCAAGCGGTTTCTCACGGTCCTCGACCTGTACGACGTCGACGTCGCGCCGAAGCGGCGGCCGGTCCTTCTCTACTATCTTCAGCGCGAGTTCGTAGGTCTCGGGCGGACGGACGCCATCCTTCGCGACCCCTTCCTGGAGGACATCAGCTGCCTCGGTCCCAACATCCCACTCTACGTGTTTCATCGCGTCTACGGGTCGATGCGGTCCAACGTCTCGTACGGCGGAGAGATCGAGCTGAACAAGTACATCTTCCGACTCGCGCAGATCGCCGGGAAACACATCTCGATCTACCAGCCCATCCTCGACGCCACGATGCAGGATGGGAGCCGCATCAACCTCACCCTGGGCACGGAAGTCACCCGGAAGGGTTCGACGTTCTCCATCCGTAAATTCTCCCACGATCCGGTCTCGCCGGTGGACCTGCTAAAGTTCGGTTCAGTCTCGGCGTACGAGCTCGCTTACTTTTGGACCCTCGTCGAGAACCATCGCTCCCTCCTCATTTCCGGCGGGACGGCCGCAGGAAAGACGACGTTCCTGAACGCCATCTGCATGTTCGTTCGCCCTGAGGACAAGATCGTCTCGATCGAGGACACACCCGAGATCCAGATCGACCACCAGAACTGGATCCAGTCCGTTGCCCGTACTGGGTACGGCATGTCGAACACCGGCGGTGGCGCTTCCGGCGTCTCCGGGGTGGGCGGAGGCGGCGGACGAACGGCCGGCAGCGTCACGCTCTTCGACTTGCTGGTCGCGGCCCTCCGGCAACGTCCCGAGTACGTGATTGTCGGAGAGGTCCGTGGTGTCGAATCGTTCACCCTGTTCCAGGCCATCTCGGTCGGACATGCATCCATGTCGACCATTCATGCCGGGTCGATTGCCGAGCTCCTTCACCGTGTGGAGAACGAGCCGATGAACATCCCACGCGTCCTGTTCCAGGCGCTGGATGCGGTAGCGTTTCCCGCTCAAGTCGTCGTTCGTGACTCGAGGGTCCGACGAGTCACTGGTGTCACGGAGATCCTCGAGGTCGATAGCGTTACGAACGAGTTGCTCACCAACGACGTGTTCCACTGGGAGCCGGCATCGGACTCCTTCACGTTCCTGGGTCGGAGCTTCGTGCTGGAGCACATTGCCGAGCGGACCGGAAAAGACCTGGACGCTCTGAATGCGGAAATGACCCGCAAGGAGCACTATCTCAATCTGATGGATCGGTTGAACCTGACCTACTTCCGGGACGTGAGTCGCGCGATCGCGTCGTACTACACCGACCCGAGAGAGGCCGTCGAAACCCTCGAAAAGCGCGCCACCGGCTGAGGAAAGATGGCGACCACGGTCGAGAGTCCCGTCGTGGCCCCCACCGAGGGCGGACCCGGGATGCCCACCAAGCCCGTCGACCCGTTCGTCTCGAGATACCGGACCTTCTGCTACCGCCTGCTCGGGCAACGGTTCGATTCCGGGGAAGGTCAGGAAGCGATCGCCGAGCGGTTGCAGCGGGCGGGGATGAACATCACCCCGGGAATGCACTACTCGGTCGAGGCCCTCACCGCGGTCATCGCTGCCGTGGTCGGATTCGCGGTGAGTTTCTTGCTGTTCTTCGTGGGGCTCCACAGTACGCAGTGGTTCCTCTACGTCCTCGTGATCACGGCGATCGCGGTCGGTGCGACGGTCGGCGGGTTCAACTTCCTGCTCACGTCCCGCATCGCGAACCGGAAGGATGAGCTCGAGCGGGAGCTTCCGTTCACCCTGAGCGAACTTTCGGTGCTCGCGAGCACCGGATCCTCCCCGATCCGGCTCGTGCGGCGGATGGCCTCCCGTGACCACGACCCGGCGATGACCGGAGAGTTCCGACGGGTCGTCTACAAGACGGACGTCCAGGGGAAGGACCTCATCACCGCGCTCGCCGAAACGGCGAAGGAATCCCCGTCCACTTCCGTCCGGGAGGCGTTCTGGGACCTCGCCAACATGATCCACCAGGGAGGCAGCCTCGACGAGTACCTCCGCGCCAAGTCCGACGATGTGCTCAAGCTCCGACGTCTCGTCCAAGAGGAGTTCATCGAGCGACTGACGACGTTCCTCGACATGTACGTCAGCCTGGTCCTCGTGGGCGTGCTCATGATCGCCGTCGCCGCGTTCCTCATCAACGCCCTCGGCAGCACGGCGGCCGGGCTGAATGCGAACGAGCTGCTCCTCCTGCTCACCTTCGGTCTGGTGCCTGTGTCGGTCGCCATGACGATCATCCTGATCTCGATCGCGTATGCGAGGGCCGAGTGAAGCGGTTGGCCCGTCTGCTCGGCGCGCTCGTGCTCCTCCTGGTGATTGCCCTCGCCATTTTGGCGCCGGTTGGGACGACCCGGGGGAGCTCGACCGCATTGAGCCCCATTCTCATCGCCCCGGTCTCCCCCTCGCCCAATAGTACGGTCGCCTCCACCACTCCCACGATCGTCGCTACGTACAGTGACGCGGGTTCCGGAACGGTCAACCCGGCTACCGTCTACCTGTTCGTGGACGGAACGAACGTCACCGGGGTCAATGGGTTCAACGTCAGCACGACGCAGGTCAGCTACACGCCGCCCTCGATCCTGGCGCTGTCGAACGGCAACCATACGGTAACGGTCACCGCGATCGACAACCTCGGGAACTCGGCTTCTCTCTCATGGAACTTTTCGGTCAACACGAATCTCGTGGTCGCGCCGAATCCCCTGAGCGGCCTCAAGATCACGACCGTGCTCATCTACGTGGGCGTCGGGGCGGCCGTCGCGCTGGGCGCGGTCGGCGGTTACATCCTCTTCCTGAAGCAGACGACTCGGTTCACCTTCCGGAAGTACTTCGCGACGCATCCGGTCGAGCGGAACTACCTGGTGCTCTACATCCCCATCGGGATCGCGTTCGCTTTCGTAATCATCGGATTGCTGTACGTTTACACCACCCCCGGTCTTCCGTCGAACGCGCCCGATTACGTGTTCATTATCGCGATCTTCATCGCGCTCACCCTCTGGGGGATCGACTCCCGCCGGGAGATGCTCCGGATCCGGACCTATGAGCGGGCGTTCGCGCAGCTCCTGTTCGAGATGGCCGATGCGATGCGAGGGGGCATCGACCCCGCAAAGGCCATCGTCGAGCTGTCCAAGACCCACACAAACATTCTGCGCAAGCACCTTCGGGTTGCGGCCGACGGAGTGCGGCTCGGGCGCCCGTTCGACGCGGTCCTCCGGGACATGGTCGCCCCGATGCAGAGCAAGCTCATCTCCCGGTACGCCGGGCTCATCGCCGATGCGACCTCCGTGGGCGGAGAGACGGCGACGGTCGTCTACCGCGCGGCGAAGGATATGGACGACTTCGTCAAGATCGAGGAGGAGCGAGAGAAGCAACTGCTCCTGCCGGTGGCGGTCATCTACATCGCGTTCGGCGTGCTCACGGCGGTGCTCGTGGCGCTACTCTTCATCGCTCCCGAGCTCGGGAGCCTGAATATCGGCTTCCTGGGGTTCAGCCAACCCCTCTCCTCCGGTTCGAAGTCGGCCTCGTCGGGAGTCCCGCACCTCGCGTTCTCCGTGCTCAAGGAGCGGTTCTTCGAGTTGATGTTGATCAACGCACTCGGCACCGGCGCCATCATCGGGGCGTTCACCGAGGGGCGTGCCCGCTACGGGATCCTCCACTCCCTGGCCCTGGTGGCCGCCACGGCGGTCATCTTCGCCATCCTGTTCCCGTGACGACATGCGACTCACCGGGCAGGTCATAGCGACCCGCCTCCCCGAGGGACGTGAAACCGAGGCGGGAGCGAGCGGGCCGCCCGAGCTCTCGAGGACCGTCGGGGGCCTCCATCGCCCGAGTATCTCAGTGTCGGAATGCGCTCGGCGCTTCCGAGCACCCGTTCACTTGACTTCGTACGTTTCTGACGAAGAGGCCGAGAGTCCCAAGGTGTTCGTCACGGTCAGGGTCACCGTGTAGACCACGTCGGGAGTGAGCTGATCGTTGAGTTGCGCCTGTTGGCCCGAGTAGTTGCCGTCCCCCGAAGCCGTTCCGGACGGATCCGTCACGTTCCATAGCCATCCGATGATGGACGCCGTCGGGGATCCGCTCGCATGGGGCTGGTAGGACTGGGTCCCGTCGAGCACCGGCCAACCTGAAATGGACGTGACGCCGAACTCCGGAATGGGGGGAAAGAGGGTCGAGACGAACTCATTTCCTCGGGCGCTGCCCATCTGCACGAGCAGCGACTTCTCGTTGAAGGCGAATGGCTGTATGTAGAACGAGGTGTAGCTGATGGTCACCGCCGTTACGGTGAAGGGCGTGAGGTTGACGTAACCGGACCCCCCGGCCGCGGTGAATGTCTGGAAGTTGGCCGCATCGCTCGCATTGGTGAGGCTACAGCCCCCGGCGGTCTGACAGAATCGAGTGGCCGGGTTCCCCCCCACTGCGATGTCGGTGAGGTTGGTCGCGTAGATGTCGGAGCTCGACAGCACGATCACGATCGAGCCCGGGAAGGTAGCGTTCGTGGGAGTATTGACCACGGCCTGGATCGTGACATTCTCGAGGTTCTTCATGTGGAGCGCCGTCTGCTGCGCGAGGTTGGTCTGCTCGGTGGCGGCGACGAAGAACGAGAACGCGGTGGCTGCGGCCACTACGATGAGTACGAGCATCAGCGTACCGACAATCTCCGCCAAGCCCCTCTCATCGTTGGCCCCGGCCGGTCGAGCCCATCGGAACAGTCTCGGGTTGCGCATCGGGCGACGAGGGGGGGTGCGCGTCATAGTCGTGCCCTCCGGAGATTCCGTAATTCATCGGTTGGTTCGTAGGAGTCCGAACTCTACCCGCCGCCCTGTTAAACCACCCAACCTCCTTCCAACATCGTGAACATCCCCGTCGAGGTTCCGGGCCTCGACACGATCATCCCGGAAATCGAAGCAGGGCGACTGCTCGTCATCGAGAGCGGAGCCGATTCAGCGAAGAGCTTCTTTGTCCGGAGGCTCAGCCTGAGCGCCGGCCGGGTGGGGTGCCCGGTGACATTCGTGACCTCCCGGGACGAGAGCGAGGTCCGGTCGCTCCTGGGCATGGAGGGAGAGCCCGGCGAACCTACCAAGGACTGGCTCCAGATCATGGAGCGCGACGGGATCGACTCCTTTGCGGAGTTCGAATCCAACGAGGGAGTGCTGACGGTCGACTCGTTCTCCTACCTCACTCTCAACCTCCCTCCCGCCGAACTCGCCTCCTCCCTTCGGCGGCTCCGGACCGCGTGCCGGTCGCAGAAGATGACGGCCATCCTGGCGACGGACCGGGGGATGTTGGACGCACGTTCGGAGGCGGTGGTGACCCACCTCTCCGACGGCTACCTGCAGTTCCACGCTCGAGAGGGTCCGGAGGGGGTCTTGCGCTTCTTGCGTATTCCCAAGTGGATGGATGGGAAGTTCGTCGACCGGAATATCTATTATGAGTTCGACGGAAAGCGTATCGCGATCGATCTGCGGCGTCGGGTCTTGTAGTGAGGTGGGAACGTGCCCGGCGGGTCCTATGAGCGGTACGGCCTCACCAGCAATCCCTTCCGGGACCTGGCCAGCGAGAGCCTCGAGGACGTGAGCCTGTACCACGTCAATCAGGAGATCGACGAGACCCTGAGGACGATCAAGGACGAGGTCTTCGACAAGGAGAACCGGGCGGTGGTGGCCATCGTCGGCCCGCACGGCGCAGGGAAGACCGAACGCCTCCTCGTCACGGCGGCCGAGGCCAAGGATCGCAACGCCTTCGCCGTCTACTACGACGTTCCGGCCAAGACGGCGAGGGTCCTCCGGGGGGTCGCGACGCAGTTCCAGACCGTGGCGACCTCCAAGGGCAAGGCCAAGCTGTTCAGCCAGCCCGCCTGGCTGCGGGCCATGGTGGGGCTCGCCAAGATCAGTGACGAGAAGTACGACCCGAAGGAGGCCGGGAAGATCATCGGGCAGGCGCTGAACAGCACCGCCCCGTCGTTCCTGATGTTCAACGACCTGAACAACCTGATCGAGTCGCGGGAGGTCGACGCGTTCGCGAAGGTGGTCCAGGAGATCTCCGATATGATCAAGCCGGGAGTTCTCATCATGTTCAGCTGCTATCCGAGCTACCTGGCGTGGCTCGCCGTCAACCACCCGGCCCTCTCCTCCCGGATCAACCGGACCTTCGTGCTGGCCGGCCTCAGCGACGACGAGGCGGCCCTGCTCCTCGCGAAGAAACTCCTCGTGAAGCGCCTGGTCGAGGACCTGGACCCGATCTACCCGTTCGATCGCGAAGCGATCCACCTGCTCAATCAGGCGGCCGGCTCGAACCCCCGGCGCCTGCTCGAGCTCGCGGACCTTGCGGTGGAGTATGGGGCCGCGCACCGATCCTACCGGGTCGACGCCGAGGTAGTGAACACGGTGCTGGCCCAACGTGCGGCCACGGTCGCGGCTTCGGCGGGGAAGGCTGCTCCCTCACCGATGCCCTCGGTACCTGCCCCCCCGGCCCCCTCGAAGGGGTCCAAGGCGCCCTCGGACGTCGGCCCAAAGGCCACTTGGGCCGAAAGCTAGAGCTCAGGCCGGCTCGGGGCTCATCAGCACCGAGAGGTCGATCGCCTGCTCGGCGATCTCGGACGCGTAGCCTGCGGTGCGGTTCAGGCTGTCGACGACCGTACCCAGGGCAAGCAGGTCCTCGCCCTTCTTGCTCGCGACCCGGTGGGAGAGCGAGTCGATGAGCTTCTGGTGCTCCCCCCGGCCGTCGATCGCCTGGTTCGCGGCCTCGATGTCCCGCGTGACGAGGGCCATGAACGCCTTGTCCAGGAGCGCCACCGCGGAGATGCGGGCATCTTCGAGATCCTTCGCGAGCTTCGGGTCGAACGGCTTCCCGGTGTTGAGGGCCGCGTACGTGGCGGCGATCCGCTTGGCGTGGTCGCCGATGCGTTCGATCAGCTTCGCGATGAGGCGGTGCGCGTGGATCGCGGCGGAGTTGGCCCGGTCGCCGGCCGGTTGGACCGCAGAGTGGGCGAGGTGATACTGTTTCGAGATCATCCAGAACAGGCGGCTAACGTCCTGACTACGCAGGGCGACGTCGTTGGCGAGCCCTTCGTTCCCCGTCTCGATCGCGGTGACGGCGTCCTCCAGCATGGCCCGTACCGTGAGGTGCATGCGACGCAGGCACTTCTCCGAGCTCAGTTCGGAGGGGTCGGAGAGGTCCTGGATCACGATGGAGTTCTTTCCTTCCTCGATGACCTCGGGGCCGATGACCAGGCGGCAGAACTCGCGAGATACCCGGCGGACGAACGGGGCGCGGTCGGGAGCGAACCGGATCTCGATGAGGCCGAACCCGCTCGTGTAGGCACCGATCAGTTTCCGCAGGAGATGGTCCCGCGCCTCTTCGCCCCGCTCCTGGAAGATCATACGGCGGTCGGCCGGCTTCTCCCCGGCCCGTGGTCGCACCGAGACCGAACCGTCGGTCTCCGTTTCGACGAACAGGGTGTCGCCCGCTTTCAAGCCCGCGTGGATGACCCAGCGCTTGGGCAGCGAGACGAGGTAAGTCGACTTACCTGCGAGTTGGAGTTTTCGGCCTTCCATACATTACAACTCGGCATCTGTGAGCGTAATCCGACTGATAAGCGAGATAACCATAGACTATGTACATCGTGGGAGGACACCGTACGAAGCCACGAGCTGCGATGTTGGTCGTCCCGGCCGACGCTCATCAAATCCTGCCCCGGAGTGGATGGTCGCATGCCCGGCTTCCCCCGCCTTCAGGAGTCCTATGACGTCATCGTCGTCGGCGGAGGACACGCCGGCCTGCAGGCGGCGCTGAAGACCGCACTCCTTGGCTACAAGGGGGCCCTCATCGACCGCGGCCCGAAGTTCGGCCGATCGTACTACGCGCCGGTGATGGACAACATCCCTGGGTTTCCAAACGGTATCTCGGGCCACTCGCTGCTGGATCTGCAGGTCGCGGCCGTTCGGAAGGTCGACGAGTGGGTGAGTTACTTCAGTCCGGCGACCGTGCGAAGTGTGGAGCGTACCGACAAGGGGTTCTCGGTGCCCTTCGACTGGCTGAAGCAAGACCTGACCGCACGCGGACGCGTGGTCGTGCTCGCGATGGGGGTTGTCGACCGGATGCTCGAGGTGGGCGGAGAGATCAAGCCGATCTTTCCCTGGGCCAATCAGGCCCTGGTCGACTTCTGCATCCTCTGTGACGGCCACACGCTCGGGGCGAAGTCGGTCGCGGTCCTGGGTCACGATGCGTTCGCGGCCCGGACCGCGATCGATCTCCTCCATTTCCGACCGTCTTCCGTCGAGATCCTCACGCATGGCAAGCACCTCCTGGAAGGATCCCCTGCGGAAGAGGCCGAGACATTGCGGGCGGCCCTCCGGGAACATGGGATCACGTCCTTCGAGTCCACGGTGACGGGGTTCGACGAGATTCGGGAGAAGCGCTTCGGGGTCCAATTCGCCGACGGGAGCCACCGGAGTTACGAGAAGGGATTCAGTGCCCTGGGGTGGCACGACCTCCATCAGGAGATCCCCCGCTCCCTCGGCTGCCGCTTCGACCCCGAAGGGTCCGTCGTCACGGACGAGGATTGCCGAGCGATATCGGACCAGTCGGGCCAACCGATCCCCGGTCTCTACTGTGTGGGCGACCAGCGGAACGGATGGAACCAAATTCCGGAGGCTTGGGCGACCGCCGAGCGGGCCGTGATCCACGCATACGCGGAGTATCTCTAGTCCCCGCTTGGCTACGCCGCGGTGGCGGAGTTCGTCATCGAGACGCCCAACTGCCGTGCGAGGTGGGGCAGGTCCACCGCCACCGCCGCAGCGCCGCCCGCAAGGAACCGGGCCTCGCTCTGGGTCGAACCGGCCGACTCCGAGGGATCCGGTAGCAGGGCGTAGAACCGAACCCGCGCGGCGACCGCGCATTCGGCGTCGATGAGGTGGTCGCCGACGAACACCGCGCGGTCGATGGGAACCCCCATATCGTGCAGCAGGGCAAGCAGGGCCTCGGGCGACGGTTTGGAAGGTCCCGAGGAGCTTCGGCTGCGGAGGTAGGGGAAGTACTTCGCGAGCCCGGTGCGCACCAGCGCGCCGCGGGCGAACTCCTCGGAGCTGCGGGTGAGGATCCCCAGGCGGAAGCCCCGCTCGGAGAGACCACGGAGCAGCGGTTCGGCGCCCGGTCGCACGACCGTTCGGGGGAGAGCTTCCATCTCGATCGCGTCGATCGCGTGGTGGAACTCCGCCTCGAACCGGTAGAGGATCCCGTCGCTCGCGCCGGAGTTGTGGATCTCCTCGCGGGCCTGTTCCAGGATGCGGTGGATCGGGTCGTTCGGGGAGAGGTGCCCGGGGACGACCCCGTGCTGCTCCGCGATCCGGATCGCGGTCGCCCTCATGCGCCGGAAATCATGGTTGGAAAGGACCAGGGTGCCGTCCAGGTCGAACCCGACGCCGAGGAGGGGCTCGAGGTACTTTGGTTCCGGGTCTCGTGGCGACATGTCAGTACCCGCGCAGAGGAACAGGCCTCCCGTCTCCCGTTAAGGGTTTGCTTCCACGTGCCCGCCGGCGGGCGGGGCGGAATCTAGCTCGCCCGGCCCGCTCGTCGGGGGCGTTCGAGCGTGACGACCGACTCGCGCAGCCGGAAGCTCCGGCGCTGACCGCTCCGCCGCGTACGGGCGACCTCTACGCTCCGGAGCCGGAACCCCGCCTGAACTCCCATTCGCGCGAGGATCAGGTCGCCCGGAATGTAGGCTCCGGCGAGGAGGGAGTCGCCGACCACGATCACGAACCGTCCGCCCGGCCGGAGCGCTCGGAAGACGCCGATGAGTACCGGCCGTAGATCGGCGAAGTAACGGTGCACGATCGCGTGCATGTCGTCGCGTCGGTAGGACCCTTTTCGCGCGACGTTGTCCCGGATTCGGGGGAGGAGCTCGTTTAACCAGGGATCGAGGGATTGACCGACCCCGAGGTAGGCATTCGTCTCCGAGCGAGGGAGGTTGTCGCAGGCCACCTCCGCCGCACGGAGGGCGGCGAGGTCGGCGTAGGAGCGAGCGTACCCCAGCCAGGCAAGGTCGACCTTGTAGTTCATCACGTAGTCCATCCCGTTGACATACGGCGGGCTCGTGATCGCGAGATCGACCGAACCGGCGGGCCAACGTGCGGTCCGTGCGTCGCTCTGCTCGATGGTCGCAGCCGGGCCCCAGCGGGGCCGCTCGGGTGCGATGCCCTGGAGGTCGGCGCGCATCTCGGCGACCGCCCGCTCGAACAGCGCGAAGGGGGGGTCGGTCCCATCCTCCACCGGGTCCCGGCGGTAGCCGAGACACGGGGACCGGTGGAGGCGGCTCGACGGGATCAGGACGCGGCCGAACGCCAGCCGGAGCGCATCCGCCTCGGGGCGACCTTCCGGGGGGAGGGCGTCCCTCAAGCGCGTCAGGTCCCGTAGGGAACGAGAGGAGAACTGCCGTTCGGTCTCGCGCAAGAACGGGAGGGAGCCCTGTCGGCTCCGCCGTGCGCGCGACACCACGCGTTGGGCCGCCTGCTCGAGCGCTCGACCATCGAGTTCGAAATGGGTCTTCACCCGGGCCGCGAGCGCAGCCGGGGCGAGGATCTCCGTCCCGAACGCGCGGAAGCCGGCTCGTCGAGCTTCCACCAGGGAGGTCCCGCTCCCTGCGAACGGGTCCAGGACCGTCGCCCCGGGCCGGAGCTGGCAGGCGTCCAGGACGCCGGCGACGAACTCGGCCGAGTACCCTTGAACGTACGGCCACCACCGGTGGATGGCGCGGGTCTCGTTCGACCGGAACGTGATGGGTCCGGAGTACTGACCGAGCGCCACGCCGCCCTCCCGTTCGAACCGTTCCACGAAGGAGGCGGGGTCGGCGAAGTCCGCTCCCCCGGTCAGTTCGGTGAAGTCGTGCCAAACCCAAAGCCCACGACCCATCCGGGTCACTGTGCCGGACCGGGAGAGGCGGCCGAGTTCGGTCGCGACAGCGGCAGTGTCCCGTTGGACCCGGTTCGCGAGCTGCCGAACGGTGGCCCCCAGGGCCCCGGACTCCCCGAGGGCGTGTTCGAGGGCGGCCGTGAGGTCGGTAGTCACGGAAGGGGCCAAGGGGTGGTGCAGATCGTTCGACGCCGGAGGCCGGCCGCTCACGCCGCTTCCGGAGACGGAACGATCTCCCGGGTCGCCCGGGCCCGGAGCTGCTGGACGATACGGCGCCGTTGCCGGCGCTGCTCCTCCTCAAGGGAGCGGGCCCACCTCGTTCCCCGGGCGGGCCGTGCCAGATCCTCCGCGACCTCGAGGTCGTGGAGGCGCCCGAGGCGGCGCTGGAGGGCGCGGAGGGGCGGCGGAGCCGGAATCGTCTGGGCCGGGGTGACCGTGGTAGAGAGGTCGGTGAGGTGCCGCCAGTTCCGCATGCGGATCCTCAGGCTGTGGAGTCTCCGCGTGGAGGGTTTCCTCCGGGCCCGGCGGTGGGCGACGCGGACCTCGCGCCGACCTTCGTCGCGAATCTGGGCGAGGTAGTCGTCCAAGTGCTGGACCTGTTTCCGAGGAGGAACCACGTGGAGCCCCGCGCGGATCCCCTCGAAAAGTCCCGCATCCCGTTCCGCCCGCAGGAACACACGGAGCAGCTCGCGTCCGACGCGCGCGTCATCGACGAGCCGGCGTCGGACCTGCATCAGGCGGACCCGTTCGCGGGCGCCTCCGGGCAGCGACCGATCCGAGAGCAGGCTCAACGTCACATCCCGGTCCCGGACCCCCCCAACGAGGCGCGCGAGGCGCTTCAGTCGACGGTCGTACCCCTTCAGTTCGTCCCGGGAAGCCTTCGGAAGGAGGCGCGACCAGACGGAGATCCCCACGCGGAGCCGACGAAGGTCGCGGTGGAGCCGATGGAGCGCGGAGGCGGCCGGGCGAGGGGCGGCGACCAAGCGGTCGAGCTCATGGAGGGTGGAATCCAATCTCCGCTCGAGCTCTTGCACGAACTCGGCGACTGCGCGGGGGGGCGAGCGTGGGCGAGCCATTGAACCACGGGGAACTCCTGCACTCCGTCGGGGCGGAAAACCGTTTCCTACGTGGGTTTCGGTAGTCGTGCCCACACAGTATTAGTAGGCCGGACCATGGGCCACCGTGGAGCGCTCCCGGTCGTCAGAGGCCGGGGGTCGGGAGGAACGCATGGCGGCGCGTTCGTCCCACCGATTGGGCGTGATCGACATCGGGTCGAACACGGCCCGGTTCGTCATCTTCGACACGTCCAGTGCCGGCGCAGTGCGTGCCACCTACGAGGACAAGGAGGTCCCGCGCCTCGGCGCGGGAACCGGCCCGGATGGGCAACTGTCCGACGAGGCGATCCGGCGGGGGACCGTAGCGGTGCGCCGGTTCGCGAAGCTCGTGCGAACGTTCGACGTTCCCCGCACTCTCGCGGTCGCGACGAGCGCGGTCCGGGACGCGCCCAACGGCGGAGAGTTCGTCCGCTCGGTCGAGCGGAGCACCGGGATGCTCCTGCGGATACTCTCCGGGGCCGAAGAGGCACGGTACGGCTACCTCGGCGTCGCCAGCGCGTGGGAGCTCGACAACGATATCGTGATGGACATGGGGGGCGGCTCGCTCCAGTTGGCCGAGGTCCGGCGGGGAGAGCTGCGCAGCAGCGTCAGCCTCCCCCTCGGGGCCCTTCGGCTCTCCGAACGGTTCTTCGAACATGACCCACCGAAAAAGCGGGAGATGGACGAGCTCCGCGAGTACGTCGGGGATGCCTTGGGATCGGTGTTCGAGACGTTCGGGGACCGGGCGCGTCGCCTCTTCGGGATTGGCGGCACCGTCCGGGCCCTCGCCCGGGCCGCGATCGAGTTCCGGAGCTGGCCGATCGGGCGAGTCCACGGTTACCCGTTGTGGGACTACGACATCGAGGCGCTCGGCGAGCTCCTCTGGGAGATGCCCTCGGAGAAGCGGCGGGCCGTTCCTGGGATCGGCTCGGACCGGGCGGACGTCGTCCTCGCCGGGGTTGTCGTGTTCCAGGAGCTGCTCCGCGCGGCCAAGGCCGACCACATCGTCGTCTCGGGCACCGGCATCCGGGAAGGGATCGCGCTCGAAGCGGTCGGAGCGAAACTTCCGGCGCCGGCGGTGACCCTCGCGGAGCGTTCGGTGGTCGCGGCCTCGGAGTCGTTCGCGTTCCGGCTGGAGCACGGCCGCGCCGTCACCTCCACCGCCCTCGACCTGTTCGAGGTGCTCTCGGACCGGTTCAAGTGGGGCCGGAGCGAGGGGCTCGCGCTGCGCGTCGCGGGGTGGATGCACGATTCGGGCACTTCGATCGACCTCTGGCGGCACGCGCATCACTCGGCGTACCTGATCCAGAACTACCCGCTCATGGGGCTGGACCAACGCGAGATCCTGCTCGCCTCCATGGCCGCGTACGTGCACGAGGGCGGACCCCTCCCCTCGGAATGGAAGAAGGGATTCCAGCCGATCCTTCGGGGGGACGACCTGGACACCGCCCGGCGGCTCGGCGCGATCCTCGAAATCGCCGAGATGACGGAGCCGTTCCATCCCCGGTTCTCGAGCTCCGGTGACGGACGTACGGTCACGGTATCCTTTTCCTCGTCGGGCAGTACCGCCCCTCCGACACGGATCGGGGAGAAAGTGGCGAAGACGATCCCGCGCGCGTTCGATGTCGAGGTGAAGATCCGTGATTCGTGAGAACCCGTCCCCGAAGCACGGCTACCCCGGCCGACTGTTCGTCTTCGAGGGGCTGGACGGCAGCGGAAAGTCGACCCAGGCCGCCCTGCTCGGCAAGTGGCTCGCGGCCACGGGCTACCGCGTCTTCCGGACGGAGTGGAACTCCTCCGAACTCGTCTCGAGCACGATCCGACGCGGGAAGAAGAAGGGCCTGCTCACTCCCACGACCTTTTCGCTCATGCACGCCATCGACTTCGCCGACCGTTTCGAGCGGACGATCCTGCCGCCCCTGCGGGCCGGTTATATCGTCGTCTGCGACCGGTACTCCTACACGGCCTTCGTCCGGGACGCGGCCCGAGGATGCGACCCGGCCTGGGTGCGCACGATCTACTCGTTCGCGCCAACCCCGGACATCGCCTTCTACTTCCGGGTGCCCGTCCACGTGACGCTGCAGCGCAAGATCGCCTCCCGCCTCAAGATCAACTACTACGAGGCGGGCATGGACCTCGGGCTGTCCGAGGACCTGCACGATAGCTACGAGCGGTTCCAGGGGCGGATCAAGAAGGAGTACGACCGGATCGCGGTCACCGACAAGATGACGATCGTCGACTCGACCCGGGCGGTCGAGCCGATCCAGGCGGAGCTTCGAAGCAAGGTTCGCCCGATACTGCAGGGGTTCCCGAAGGGGGAGGCGTTGTTGCATGACGGATAGGACCTACGGGACGCGGTTACCGGGGATCCCGACGGGGGAGCTCGCGGGCAAGTTGATCGTCATCGAAGGCGCCGACGGTTCCGGACGGAGCACCGAGGTCGCCCTCCTCAAGGAATGGCTGGAGATCGAGGGGCACGCGGTCGTCGACACCGGGCTCCGCCGCTCCACGCTGGTCAGCGAGGAGATCGACCGAGC
>Ga0187855_10002020_pt1 | contig 15485 bp, 14 predicted proteins | sample June2016WEW_8_10_2_FD_132969 | JGI IMG/M metagenome (GOLD analysis project Ga0187855, IMG submission 132969) | Peatland microbial communities from SPRUCE experiment site at the Marcell Experimental Forest, Minnesota, USA - June2016WEW_8_10 | ecosystem: Environmental > Terrestrial > Soil >...
CCGAGCAGTCCGGTCATGGCGTGGCGCTTCCCCGCCGCATCCTCGAGGCTCTCGCCCAGAACCATGTAGCCGCCGCATTCGCCATGCACCGGGCGCGTCTCGGCAAAACGCCGCAGCCCTGCGGAAAATCTCCGCGCGGCGGCGAGCGCCTCGGCGTGCAGCTCCGGATATCCGCCGGGCAGCCAGCAGCTATCCGCGCTGTCCGGCGGCGGTTCGTCAGCCAGCGGCGAAAATGCAAAAATCTCGGCGCCGGCGCGACGCCACGCCTCAATGAGGTGCGGATAAACGAAGCTGAAGGCTTGATCGCTGGCCAGCGCGATGCGCTGGCCAGGCGGCGGCAGGGCAGGGACATATATCGGTCGCGCCGTCGCTCCGGCCGTCATGACCGGCGTTGCACGCGCAACAATAGCGTTGAGATCGAGATGGCGCTCCGCCGCCGCGGCGAGGCGATCGATCAGCGCGGCTAGTTCGCTGTGCTCACGGGCTTGAACCAAGCCGAGGTGGCGCTCCGGCAACGCCAGCGCGGCCTCGCGCGGCAGCGCGCCGAGGACGGGAACATCAAGCACGGCGATGGCGTCGGCGACCAGCGCGCGGTGGTGTTCGCTGCCGACGCGGTTGAGGATCACGCCCGCGACCTTCACCGCCGGATCGTGCGCGGCAAAGCCTCGCACCAAGGCCGCGGCCGACTGTGCTTGCCGCGCGACATCGAGCACGAGCAGGACCGGCAGGCCAAAATGCGCAGCGAGGTCGGCCGTCGCGCCACGTTGCCCGGCAGCTGTCGCGGCGCCGTCGAACAGGCCCATGACGCCTTCGATCACGACGATATCGGCGCCGTCCGCCGCTTGCCCGGCAAGCGCATCGAGAAGTCCGCGCGACATCGCCCAGCTATCCAGATTGACGCTCGGCGAACCGGTGACGGCGGTGTGGAACGCGGGATCGATGTAATCGGGTCCCGCTTTCGCCGCCCGCACGACCAGCCCGCGCCGCCGCAGCGCCGCCATGAGCGCGAGCGCCACTGTGGTCTTGCCGGCGCCGGAATGCGGCGCCGCGATGATGAGTCCGCGGGCCGTCACTCTCGCTCCTTTTCTTTGTTCTCGGCCGATGGCTCCTCGCCGACCAGCAGCGCGCGAAAATTCACGATCTCGCCGATCGCTACGATCGCCGGGGGTTCGAATTTCCGCTCGCGCGCATCGGCGGAAAGCCTTTCCAGCGTCGAGACCAGAACCCGCTGTTTCGGCGTAGCCGCCGAAGCGATGATGGCGGCGGGCGTCGGCCCCGGGAGTCCCGCTGCCAGCAAGGCGGCGGCGATCTGTTCGAGATTGTGCATCACCATGTAGAGCACGATCGGCTGTCCGGCGCGGGCGAGCGGCGCCCAATCGAAATCCTCGTCGGCGCCGTGGCCGGCGGCGAAGATGACCGCGCGGTTGACGCCGCGCAGCGTTGCTGGGATCGACGCCGCGGCGAGTGCTGCCAGCCCGGCGGTGACGCCGGGGATGACGCGGAAGGGAACGCCGGCGGCCGCGAGTGCCTTCGCCTCCTCGCCGCCGCGTCCGAAGACGAACGGATCGCCGCCCTTGAGCCGCAGCACGCGTTGGCCGGCGCGCGCCAGCTCGACCAGGCGCCGCGTGATGTCGCCCTGGGTCGCGGACGGCTTGCCGCCGCGCTTGCCGGCGAATTCGAGCCGCGCTTGCGGCCCGGCGAGCGCCAAGACGCGCGGATCGACAAGGGCATCGTGCACGACCACATCGGCCTGGTTGAGGCCGGCCAGCGCATCGAGCGTGAGCAGGCCGGGATCGCCCGGACCCGCGCCCGCGAGCCAGACGTGGCCGGGAGCCAGGACCGGCATGCCGGCGCGTTGCGATGCCATTGCATCCCAGGCCGTCATGGCGGCGTGCTCCCGTGGTGACGATCGCACCGTGCCGCACTAAAGGGAGAAGCATGGAGAGGCAACAACGCCCGTTGCGCCGGGGATGGACCACCGGCACGTGCGCCGCTGCGGCGGCGAAGGCGGCGTTTGCGGCGCTCATAACCGGCGAATTTCCCGACCCGGTCGAGGTGACGCTGCCGCGCGGCGAGCGCCCAAGCTTCGCGCTCGCTTTGACGCGAAGGGACGAAGGCTCGGCAACCGCCGGCGTGATCAAGGACGCCGGCGACGATCCCGACGTGACGCATGGCGCGCTCGTCCTCGCGACGGTGCGTGCCGGCCCGCTTGGCGACGGCGTGACGTTTCGCGCGGGCGAGGGCGTCGGCACGGTGACGCGGGCCGGCCTTCCGATCCCGCCGGGCGAACCCGCCATCAATCCGGTACCGCGGCGCATGATCAGTGATGCCATCGCCGAAGTCGCCGCCGCGGCCGGACGCGCCGCCGACGCCGAGGTCGAGATCGCCATTCCCGGCGGCGAAGCGCTGGCGGCAAAAACTCTCAACGGACGGCTCGGCATCGTCGGCGGGTTGTCGATCCTCGGCACCACCGGGATCGTCGTGCCTTATTCGTGCTCGGCGTGGATCCACTCGATTCACCGCGGCATCGATGTCGCGCGCGCCGCCGGTCTCACCCACATCGCCGGCGCCACCGGCTCGAGCTCGGAAGCCGCGGTGCAAAAGCTCTACGATTTGCCCGAGGTCGCGCTGATCGACATGGGCGACTTTGTCGGCGGCATGCTCAAATATCTGCGTGCGCATCCGCTGCCGCGCGTCACCATCGCCGGCGGCGTCGCCAAGATCACCAAGCTGGCGCAGGGTCTTACCGATCTTCATTCCAAGCGCGGCATTGTCGACCGCGCGCTGCTCGGCGCGCTGGCGCAGGCGGCCGGCGGCTCCGCACGCCTGTGCACGCGTATCGTCATCGCCAACACCGCGGCGGAAGTTTTTGCGCTGGCGCAAGCCGAAGGCGTCGCGCTCGGCGACGCGGTCGCGCATGCCGCGCAGCAGACGGCCGAACGCGTTGTGGCCGGGCGCGACATTGCCGTCGAGATCGTCACGTTCGATCGCGACGGGCGTCTCGTCGGCCGCGCGCCGTTCAAGACTGCTTAAGGGTCCGCTCAACTGCCGCCTCCACGGAACCGCCGGCGATAATCGGCGTCATAGAGCGCGCTGTCGCGAAAATCCTGCGCGGCAAGCGCGCGGCCGACAAGGATGAGCGCCGTGCGCTCGATCCGCGCGTCGGCAACCTTTGCGGCGATGTCGGCGAGCGTGCCGCGGAGGATGCGCTGAGTCGGCGAGCTTGCCTGCACCACGACCGCGACCGGACAGTCGGCTCCGTAAATTGGCGTCAGTTCGTTGACGATGGTCGCGATTGCGTGGATCGCAAGGTGGATGACGAGCGTGGCGCCGCTTGCGGCGAATGTCGCGAGCTTTTCGGGTTCCGGCATGCGTGAGGCGCGGCCGGGCATACGGGTGAGCACCACGCTTTGCGCGATCTCAGGCACGGTCAACTCGCATTCCAACGCCGCCGCCGCCGCGGCAAAGGCCGGCACGCCCGGCGTCAGCGTATAGGGAACGCCGCGCCGTTGAAGCCGGCGCAGTTGCTCGGCGAGCGCCGAGTAGATCGAAAGATCGCCGGAGTGAAGCCGCGCCACGTCGAGGCCGTTGGCGTGGGCTGCGGCGAATTCGGCGTCGATCTCGTCAAGCGACAGCGGCGCGGTGTCGACGATGCGCGCGCCGCGCGGGCAGTACGCGAGCAGTTCAGGCGGCACGATCGAGCCGGCGTAGAGGCAGACCGGACAGCGCGCGATGAGATCGCGGCCGCGCACGGTGATAAGGTCCGCCGCGCCCGGTCCGGCGCCGATGAAATGCACGGTCATCAGGCACCTCTTGGCATTTGTCCCGAAGCGGCCAGTGCGCACGTGGCGGCGCCGACGACCAGTCGCGGGCTGATGAGACGCGCGTCGGGCCCGGCGGCGGCGAGCGCGGCGGCTTCCGCCACCGACGGTACGCCGGTGAGCGCGAGCACACGTTCGGATCGGGTTTCCGTGCGGTCGGTTGCGGTTTGCAGATCCGCGTCCGAGACTACGATGACGGAGACGCCGAGTTTTTCCGCCGCTGCTTGAATGCCCGCCTCGCCGCGCTTGACCGCGATCGTCGCGATGACATCAAGTGCCCCCGCGGTGATATTCGCGCGCGCCAGCGCCGCGCGGACGGCCGCTTCGATATCGGGCGCCGGCGCGCCTCGTCTGCATCCGACGCCGGCGACGATCATGGTTTTATCCAAACCCATTGCGTGACCGGCATCGCCGCGCGCCAGCCGGTTTTTTCGCCGACGGCACCGGCGCGGGCAATCGCGATGTGAATGAGCTCGCCGCCCAGCGCGGCGTAGCGGGCGAGCAGGAGCGCCTCAGTTTCCAGGGTGACGGCGTTGACGACGAGGCGGCCGCCGGCACGCAAAGCTGCGATCGCGGCGTTGAGTACGCCCGGATAGGTGGCGCCGCCGCCGACGAAGATCGCATCGGGGGGCGCGAGGCCGGCGAGCGCTGAAGGCACAGCGTCTTCCACGATCTCGAGCCCCGGCACGCCGAAGGCGGCGGCGTTGCGGCGGATGCGCGCAGCGCGGTCCGCTCGTTGTTCGATCGCGATCGCGCGCATTGTCGGGTCGGCCAGCATCCATTCGATCGCGACCGAGCCGGCGCCGGCGCCGATGTCCCAGAGCAATTCGCCGCGGCGCGGCGCCAGCGCCGACAACGTCAGCGCGCGCACCTCGCGTTTGGTGATCTGACCGTCATGCTCGAAAAGCTCGTCGGCGAGCCCAGGCGACCGCGCGATGATGCGCGCATCCGGCGCGGCCGCGACCTCGATCGCAACCGTATTGAGCGGATCGACCATCCCGAACTCGAAAGCCCCAGCGGTCGTCGCGCGAATCTGCTCGCGCGGCCCGCCGAGCGCTTCCAGCACCGTCACACGCGAGGCGCCGAAGCCGGATTCCGCGAGCAGCCGCGCCAATGCCGCCGGCCCATCGCCGTCGGAGGTCAGTGCCAGAATGCGCGCGGCGGGTTGCAGGTGCGGGCGTATGAGATCAAGGGTGCGGCCGTGCACCGAAAGGAGCACCGTCTGCGGCAGCGACCAGCCGAGCCGTGCCGTCGCCAGACTGAACGCCGACGGCGCCGGCAGCACGATCATCTCGCGCGCATCGATCCTTCGCGCCAATACCGTGCCGACGCCGTAGTGGAACGGGTCACCCGAGGCTAGCACGCAGATTTGGCGCCCGCGGTGAAGCAGCACTTCGTCGCCGGCGCCGTCGAACGGGCTCGGCCACGGCCTCGCCGCGCCGCGAATGAGCGGCGCCGCGAGGCTGAGATGGCGGCGACCGCCGAACACGATCTCCGCCGCGCCGATCAGTCCGCGCGCCGTCGCGCTCAGGCCATCGACGCCATCCTCGCCGATTCCGACGATGGACAGCCAGCGCGGCGATGCGGCACTGTCATGCTCGATCGCGTCAGGAAGCGGCATGCCAAAAATCCTGGGAAAAATCCTCATTCTTGGCGGCACCACGGAAGCGCGGCTGCTGGCCGAACGGCTGGCTGGGCGCAGCGACCTTGATGTCACGCTTTCGCTGGCCGGCCGCACCGCTTCGCCCGCGCGCCAAAGCGTGCCGGTTCGCAGCGGCGGTTTCGGCGGCGCCACGGGGCTTGCGGACTACCTCGTCAACGAGCGCATCGACGTCCTGATCGACGCGACGCATCCCTACGCCAGCGTCATCTCGGCGAACGCTGTCGAGGCCGCGCGCAAAACCGATGTACGGCTCGTGGCGCTGCGGCGTCCGCCCTGGGTTGCAGTCGCCGGCGACCGCTGGAGCGAGGTCAGCAATGTGCGCGAGGCGGTGCGGACGCTGGGGCAAGCGCCTCGCCGCGTTTTCGTCGCGCTCGGCCGCAACGAACTCGCGCCATTCAAGGATGCGCCGCAGCATCACTATCTCATCCGCAGCGTCGATCCGGTCGATCCGCCGCTCCCTTTGCCGCATGTCGTCTACGTGACCGGCCGCGGGCCGTTCAGTGAAGCCAACGACCGCGCGCTCATGACTGCGCATGGGATCGAAGTCGTGATTGCGAAGAACAGCGGCGGCAGCGCCACCTACGGCAAGATCGCAACGGCGCGCGCGCTCGACATCGGCGTCATCATGGTGCAGCGGCCGCCCGCGCCGGTGGCGCCCGCGGTCGCAACCGTGGAGGATGCGCTCGCCTGGCTCGATCATGCGCTCACCTCGGCGACGGCCCGCGATGTGTAGACCAGCGGCGAACCCCCGGGGCGTTCGATCACGCGGGTCTCGCGCGAGCCGACGATGACGAGCGTTGCCATGTCGGCTTGCGTCGCGTCGGTGGCATCGAGCGTGACGACGCTGACCTGCTCGTCCGGCCGGCCGACGGCGCGGCCGAATACGACCGGCGTCGACGGCGGCAAATGCCGCCGCAGGCGATCGATCGCGGCAGCAAATTGCCACGGCCGCGCCCGCGAAACTGGATTGTAAAGCGCGAGCACGAAGCCGGCGCCCGCTGCCGCGTCGAGCCGCCGCTCGATCAGTTCCCACGGCTTGAGATTGTCGGAGAGCGAGAGCGCGCAAAAATCGTGGCCGAGCGGCGCGCCAATCCGCGCCGCGACGGCGAGCATCGCGGTGATCCCGGGCACGACGGTGATATCGAGCGCACGCCAGCTTTCCGCACCGGATTCGATCTCTTCGCAGATCGCGGCCGCCATAGCGAAGACGCCGGGGTCGCCGCCGGAGACGACGGCAACGCGCGCGCCTTGCGCCGCGTGAACGAGCGCGGCGGCGGCGCGGGCACGTTCCTCGCGATTGTCGGACGCGTGGCGGCTCTGGCCCGGGCGTATCGGCACGCGATCGAGATAGGGACCATAGCCGTAAAGCGCCTGCGCGACAGCCAGCACCTCGACCGCCTCCGCCGTGAGATAGCGGGCGTCGCCAGGTCCCAATCCGACGATTGCGAGATGCCCGCTCACGGCCGCTCCTCCCAGCCCGGCACCAACACCACCGCAAAGTACGGCGCGTCGTCGTCGGTCTTGGCGGCGAGGGGGATCATCACCGCGTCCGCCATGGTGCCGCGCTCGACATAGATCGCGCGCGGCAGCCGGCCGCTTACTTCGAGCGCGCGACGCAGTTTCGGCAGATGCCGCCCGACCTTCATCACCACCGCGGCATCGGCGTCGGCGAGCCGCCGGGCGAGTTCGCCTTCCGGCAGCGTAGCGGGGAGCACGGTGAATACGTCATCGCCTTGCGCGATCGGCATGCCGGCTGCCGACCAGCAGCCCGACATGCCGGTGACGCCGGCGACGATCTCGGTCGAGAAACGCGGCGCCAGCCGCGCATGCAGATGCATGTAGGAGCCGTAGAACAGCGGGTCGCCCTCGCAGATCACGGCGACGACGCGGCCGGCATCGAGGTGCGCGGCGATTGTTTCGGCCGCCTGATCGTAGAAGTCGCGGATGATGTCGCGATAGCCGTTGCTGCATTTCGGCAGCTCGGTCGTCACGGGATAGAGGAGCGGTAGCTCGGTCACGCCGGCGCGCAGGTGCCGCGCCGCGATGGCGCGCGAATGGCTGGCGTTTCCGGCTTTGGCGAAATGTGCGATCACGTCGGCCTCGCCGAGCGCGCGCATTGCCTTGAGCGTCATCAGCTCGGGGTCGCCCGGCCCGACGCCGACGCCCAAAAGCTTTCCGCTGAGTTTGGCGTCGCTCATAGCCCGACCCTCGCCAGTGCATTGACCGCGGCGGCGGTCATGGCGCTGCCGCCCATGCGCCCGCGCACGATCACGAACGGCACGCCGCGCGGGTCGGCGGCGAGCTCCTCCTTGGCTTCGGCGGCGCCGACAAAGCCGACCGGGATGCCGAGGATCGCCGCCGGCTTCGGCGCGCCGGCGTCGATGAGCTCGAGCAACCGGAACAATGCCGTCGGCGCATTGCCGATGGCGACCACGCTGCCGGCGAGGCGGTCGACCCAAAGATCGAGCGCCGCCGCCGACCGCGTGGTGCCGAGTTTTTCAGCGAGGGCCTGCACACGCGGATCGCGCAGCGTGCAAATCACCTCGTTATGTGCAGGCAATCGCGCGCGCGTAATCCCGTGCGCCACCATCTCGGCGTCGCAGAAGATCGGCGCGCCGGCAACGAGCGCGGCCCGCGCCGCAGCGACCAGATTGGGGCCGAACACGATGTTCTGGGCCGCCTCGACCGCACCGCAAGCGTGGATCATGCGGATCGCAACGTCGGCTTCCTCGGCGGAAAAGCGCGACAGGTCAGCTTCGGCGCGGATGATGGCGAACGAGCGCTCGTAGATCGCCGTCCCGTCACGCAGGTAGGCCGCGCGCTCAGACATGGCTGGCCTCACGCTCACGCGCGAAATTCGCAATGGCGGCCGGCAATTCATTGGCCGGGACGAGCGCGTATGGGACATCGCGCGTCGAGCCATCGGCAATGAGCGCGCATCCGCTTGGCGTGCCGACGATGGTCAGTGCGGCGGGCGCCGGATGGGCGCAGCCCTTGGCGCAGCCGGAAATGTGAATGGCGAACGAGCGGCCGAGATGCGGCGCGGACGCTTGCGCGATTGCAGGCGCGATGGCGCGCGCGGCAATGTGCGCGGAAGAACAGATCGGCGCGCCGGCGCAAGCGACGACATGGCGGCGCGCGTCGTCGGCGCGAACGATAAAGCCAAGCCTCTCGGCGGCGGCGAGGAAAGAGGAAGACATCTCTGGTGCGAGTCCGACGATCATGAGTACGCGGCCTGGTGCGGCGCGCAGTCCGATAGCGCCGGCGGTGCCGCCAGCTTCGGTCAGGCGTTCGAGCGCCGCCGCGTCGCTATGACCGAAGGCAAGGCCAAGCCCGTACGTCAGCGATCCGTCGCGTAGTGCGTGCAGACCGATGGCATCCCCGCATCTGCGCGCGGCAGGGAGCGATACATTGCCAATAAGCAGATCAGTGAGGACCGATCGAAACGGAGCCACGCCTTCGGCGGCTAAAATATCACGCGCCCGCGCATCGCGGCCGCGCTGCGCGATGACTTCGAGCAGCCGCATGGCCGCCGCGACGCCATCGTTGGTGGCGACCACACCAAGTTGCATCGCGCGCGCCGCGTCGCCGCCAACGCCGACGCGAAACGCGGCGCCGTTGTTTATTGTCTCGGCGCCGAGGCGCACATCGGCAGCAAGCTCATCGAGGCTCAGTCCGCCGCCGCCGTCGATGGCAACGGAGACTTTGGGCGCCAACCTCGCGGCGAGCGATGTTTGCGCCAGCGCCCGGCGCAAGTCGGCAGCGAGCGGGCTGGCATCGAGGATCTCTTCTGGATCGAGACTGCTGAGCGGACAGCTGTGAATCGGAATGCCATCTTCCGCCGCGACGCCGAGCGCGGCGACAGTCGCGGCGAAGCGCGGCGCCGACGCAGCATTTATTCCGCGAACCTGGATGCTGCCGCGCGCGGTGATTTCGATAACGCCGTTGCCATGCTGCCGTGCCGCCGTGCACAGTTTGCTGAACGCCGCAAGCGGAATGGTGCCGAGCGGCATCAGCCGCACCAGCAATCCGTCGCCGGTCGCCATGGGCGCCGACAATCCCGGGCAGGCGCCGCGGCGCTGCCGAAGATTGAGAGCCTGCGCGGTCATGCGTCGATCTCCGCGCGCAGCGCGGCGAGGCCGGCATCGACGTCGTTACGGCGCGGATGCCAAAGGCCGCGCCGCCGCGCGGCGTCGAGCCGGTCGGCAATCGCCGCCGCAGCCTGCGGATTTTCCTGCAGCAGAAACGCGCGTACGTCGGGATCGGCGACATAGGCCTCGTGCAGGAGATCAAACAACTCGCCGGCGACCGCGTCCGTCGTTGCGGCGAAGGCGGTAAGCCGGTCGACGGTTTCGGCAAGCTCGGCGGCGCCGCGCGGGCCGTGGCGCATCTGCCCGGCGATGAAGCGCGGATTGACGGCGCGGCCGCGCACGATCCGCGCCAGCGCCGCCGATAGCGTTCGCGCCCGCGGCTGCTGCGGATCGGTCACATCGAGCATGACCAGATCGACCGCGCGGCCGAGCATTTTGGCCGCCGCGGCGAAACCGCCGACAAAGGCGGCATCTTCGGCGCCGTCAAGGAGATCGCGGCCGGGATCGTCGCTCGGATGGAGGAGAATATCTGTGCTCGCGACGCGCTGGGCGAAGGCGCCTGGCGCCGCATCGCCTTCTCCGCCCGCGCCGCCGTAGCTGTGCGAGGCGGCAGCGAGATAAGCGGCGCCGACCGCATCGCTGTCGACATCGCGGCCGAGCAAATCTTCGACGCCTGAGCCGTAGCTGCCGGGAGCCGTGCCGAAGATGCGGTCGAGGTGCGTTCCGCCAGTGATACGGCGCGCCGTGGCAAGCGGATTTTCGTCGTCGGTCTCCTCGCGCGAGGCAACGGCCTGCACGGCGGCATCGATGAGCGCGATCTGTGCCGGGAAGAGATCGCGAAACAGGCCGGAGATGCGCCAGGTGACGTCGACCCGCGCGCGCCCCATCGCGGCGGTCGGCAGCACCTCGATGCCGGTGACGCGGCCGCTCGCAGACTCCCAGATCGGCCGGCAGCCCATGAGCGCCAGCCCCTGCGCGATCTCCTCGCCGCCGGTGCGTAAGGTCGCGCTGCCCCAGAGGTCGATGACGACGGCGCGCAAAAACTCGCCGTGACTCTGCTGATGCGCGCGCACGACTTCGTCGGCGGCGAGCCGACCGAGTTCCATCGCGGTCGGCGTCGGCAGCGTGCGCGGATCGGCGGTGAAGAGATTGCGGCCGGTCGGCAGCACGTCGCGCCGTCCGCGCGTCGGCGAGCCGGCCGGCCCTGGCGCGACGCGGCTGCCGTCGAGCGCCGCGATCAAGGCCGCGCGCTCGGCCTCGGCGCTTGTTTGCCACAGCGGATCGTCGGTGCCTGGGGGCGCGCGGCCGTAAATGTGCAGGCCGTCCTTGATGGCGAGGTCTTTGAGGTCGCACAGCCAGGCATCGATGCGACGCAAGGCGTCGTCGGGCGCGACCGCGCTGCCAATGCCGGCTTCGCGCGCCAATCCAGTGCGCTGCGCCGTCTCGACGATCAGGAGCGAGAGGCGCTCGCGGCGGCGCCGGTCAAGTCCATCGGCCTGGGCATATTCGTCGATCAGGCGTTCGAGCTCGCGCGCATCGCCGGAAAGCCCGCCGGCAACCAGCGGCGGCGGCAGGTGACCGATCGTTACTCCCGCAATGCGGCGCTTGGCCTGGGCCGCCTCGCCCGGATTGCTGACGATAAACGGATAGATCAGCGGTAACGGGCCGGTGACGATCTCCGGAAAGCACTCCGCGGTGAGCGCGACCGCCTTACCCGGCAGCCATTCCAATGTGCCATGCGCGCCCATATGCACGAGCGCGTCGACCTTCGCCACGTGTTGCAGCCAAAGGCCAAAGGCGACCAACGCATGCCGCGGCGGCAACAGCGGATCGTGATAGTCGGCGCGCCGCTCCGCGGAGCGGCCGCGATCGGGCGGCAGCGCGACCCAAAGCTTGCCGAATTTTTGCGCGCGCAAACGGAAGCTGCCGTCGCGCACATTTGGATCGTCAGCAGGCTCGCCCCAGGCTTCGCGCAGTCGCGCGGCGGCCGCGCTCGGGACGCGCGCCAGCAGGCGCTCATATTGCTCAATCGTGAGCGTCGCATCGGTGTCGGCAGCAAGCGCGTCGAGCAAGTCGCGCGGCGTTTGTGGCGCGGCGTTCACGGAATAGCCGGCAGTTGTGAGATATTCGAGGAGCGCGATCACGCTCGCCGGTACATCGAGCCCGACCGCGTAGCCGGTGCGGCCCCACGCGCTCGGATAATCGGGCATCAGCACGGCGACGTGCCGTTCGCCGCGCGGCAGCGCCCGCAAGCGCACGAGATTTGCGATGCGGTCCGCAACCATTGCGATGCGGTCCGGCTCGGGCCGGCTCACGAGCGCGGTGAAGGCCAGTCCCTCCTGCGCCGGCAGCGGGTCCTTGAACGCGACGGCGCCGGCGAGAATGCGGCCGTCCAGCTCGGGCAGGACGACATGCATTGCCAGATCGGCGGCACCAAGCCCGCGGACGCTGTCGCGCCAGGCGGCGCGCCTCGTGGTGGCGCTGACGACCTGTAACACCGGAACATCTGCGTGGTCGAGCGGTGTCGGCTCGCCGCTGTTGCCGCCGGCGGCAAACGCGGTCATGGCGAGAATCACAGCGGGATCGAGCCGCGCGAACGCCTGGCGCAGGAAGGCGACCGCCTCGCCATCCTTCAAGCTGGTAATGACGAGCGCCGCCGGCGCCAGACCTCGTGCCGTCAGCGCCGTGCAGAGCGCGTCGATCGGCGCGGTGTCGGCCGCCAGCAGCATCGCCCGGTAGAAGATGATCGGCACGACCGGCTTCCCGGGCTGGAGGTTTGTCGCCAGCCGCTTGAGATCGACCGCACCTTCGCCCGGCACATAGCCTGCCAGCCGCGGCACCGGCGTTGGCTCGCGCGCGTCGAGATCATGCCCGGCATAGCGCGCCAGCCGCCGCAACAAGGCGCACAGATTTTCCCGGCCGCCTTCGCGGAAGAACCGCAGCATTGCGTCGAGCTCGGGCGGGGGCAGCGTCGAAGCTGCGGCAAGGCGAGCGTCATCGCGATCCTCGCCCGGCAACACGGCGAGCGCGATGCCGCGCGCCCGCGCCAGCGACGACAGGCGCTCGATCCCGTATTTCCACCAATCGAGGCCGCCGAGCAGGCGAACCACGATGACCTTGGCGTGGGCGCCGACGCGGTCGATCCACAGATCGACCGACATCGGATGGCGCAGGTCGCGCAGATGGGCAAGCCGAACGCTGGGCAGCGCCGCGCGCTCGACCTCCCACGCGGCGGCAAGACCGGCGAGGTCGCTGTCGGCGAACGACAGCACGGCAATGTCGCCCGGCGGCTGGGCGAGATCGACCGCTTCGACGATTTCGTCGAGGCTGGTCGACGTCGTCGTCAACAGGTGCATCGCTTAAACCAATTTCAGTTTGAGCATGATGCTGGTGCCTACCCGACGAGCGCGCGGGTCACCGCGACGCGATCAAGTCCCTTCAGTCCGATCACCACCAGCCGGCCTTGGCGGGCCTCGGCGGCAGCCCACGGCCGGTCGTATTGATGCGTCACCCGCGGTCCGACCGCCTGCACCAGCAGGCGCAGCGGCTTGTCGGCCACCGCGGCAAAACCTTTGACGCGTAGAACATCGAAATTCTCCGCCAGCCCGGCGACACGCGCGGCCAGCTCGGACGGCTCCGCGATCTCGCCGAGCGGCACGACGAAAGTATCGAAATCGTCGTGGTCGTGCTCCGCCTCCGCATCGTGCCGGGTGCGCCGGTCGGCGATGTCGTCCTCGGTGCCGACGCCGAGCCCAAGCAAAAGCGCCTCGTCAACCTTGCCGTCGGCGACGGCGATCACCTTGACGCTGCGCGGCAGCACGCTGGAGATCGCCGCTTGCGCCTTTTCGATACCGGCCGCGTCGATCAGGTCGCGTTTGTTAAGCACGACGAGATCGGCGCAGGCGATTTGGTCCTCAAAGACCTCTTCGATCGGATCGTCGTGCGCCAGCGCGGTATCGGCGACCCGCTGCCGCGCCAGCGCGTTGAGATCGTGGGCGACGCGGCCCGCAGCCAACGCGGCGCCGTCGACCACGACGACGACGCCGTCGACGGTCACGCGGCTCTTGATCGCCGGCCAGTGGAACGCCTGCACCAGCGGCTTCGGCAGCGCGAGACCGGAAGTCTCGATGACGATGTGCTCGACGCCGTCGCGCGCCAGAATGGCATCGAGCGCCGGCACGAATTCGTCGGCCACCGTGCAGCAGAGGCAACCGTTGGCGAGCTCGACGATGTTCTCCTCCGGGCAGGCGGCATTGCCGCAGCCTCTGAGGATATCGCCGTCGATGCCGACATCGCCGAACTCGTTGACGATGACGGCAAGACGGCGGCCCTGCGCGTTGGCCAGCACGTGGCGGATGAGCGTCGTCTTACCGGCGCCGAGAAAGCCGGTGACGATGGTGCAGGGCACGCGCGCGAGTGAACCGTTCATACGTCGACCTCATTGAAATCGATGGGGGGAATGCGTGCGATCAGCCCGCGCTTGAGCGGCGCCGGCCGGCCGCGCCATGGCAGGATGCCGTCGGCGGCGCGCGCCAGCATCCGCGCGCCCTCGATCAGCGCCGCCGCGCAGCTCACGTCTAATCCGCCGAACACATAAGTCCACGAGCCGTTGCTGCGCATGGCGGCGCTCGGGCCGCGCGTGCAGTTGGCGAGGCAGCGAATCGGCCGCACCTCGACTTCGGTGCCGGCGGCGGCGTGAGCTGTCGCAGCGGCGAGCTCTGCGCCCGGCCGCAAAACAGAGTCAGGCTCGCCAACCGGCCGGCAGGTGATGCACACGTAAATGATTGGAGTGGCGGGAGAGGCTGCGCTCGTCGCCGCGTCTTCGGTCGCGCTCGTCGCATCGATGCGGTTCACCCGTGCTGCTCCGTGGCGCCAATCAACGGGTGCGATGCGAACCGGCCTGAGCCGAGGCACCCCGCCCGGCGGCGACCGCATCGACGGCAGGTCTCCTGGCTCGCGGTTCGCCGCCCGTCACCGCCTTCCCGGATGCTCCAGTGGCTCTGTGGTTCGGGCTTGCCGCTTACAGTTGCGGGGGCAGCTGCGGATTAGGAACCTGCGTTCCGCACCGCATTCCCTGTTCGCTCTCTGACGAGAGACCGTCGATGGCGGCACTTAACGGTGGCCGGCGCGCCTTTGTCAATGGCGCCGTAGGATCGCTATAGTGCCGTGGACTGTCGGTTCCCGCTCCGCGAAGGGCCGCAGAATGGCGCGCGCAGCGACGCAATGCATGACACGGGAAGGGCCGCCGTGGGCGCCTCGCTGACCCTCGTCCTCGGCGGTGCGCGCTCGGGCAAGAGCCGCTATGCGGAGCGTTTGGTCAGCGCCTTGCCGCCGCCCTGGGCTTATGTGGCGACGGCGGAAGCAGGCGACCACGAAATGGTCGCGCGCATCAGGGCCCATCGATCGCGCCGCGGGCCGTCCTGGCAGACCATCGAGGCGCCGCGCGATCTCCCGGCGGCGCTTGCGGCGTGCGAAGGGATACCGGTGCTGATCGATTGCCTGACGCTGTGGCTTTCCAATCTCCTGCTTGCGGACGCTGATATCGATCAGGAAACCGAGCGTCTGGAAAAGGCGCTGGCGGTGACCGCGGCGCCGGTGGTGCTTGTCGCAAACGAAGTAGGTGCCGGCATCGTGCCGGATCACCCGCTCGGCCGAAAATTCCGCGATTTGCAAGGCCTTCTCAACCAGCGCATCGCCGCGCGCGCGGACCGTGTCGTCCTCATGGTCGCGGGCTTGCCGGTCGCGGTGAAGGGTGCTCTGAAGGAGACGCCATGACGGAAACGATCGATAAGGCCGAAGCCGAACGCCATCGCGCCAAGATGGCGAAACGCAAAGCGGTGCAGGATGCCGAGGTCGCCGAGAAAAAAATCGAGAAAGGCCTTCTCATCGTGCATACCGGCACCGGCAAGG
>Ga0187855_10002026_pt1 | contig 15472 bp, 21 predicted proteins | sample June2016WEW_8_10_2_FD_132969 | JGI IMG/M metagenome (GOLD analysis project Ga0187855, IMG submission 132969) | Peatland microbial communities from SPRUCE experiment site at the Marcell Experimental Forest, Minnesota, USA - June2016WEW_8_10 | ecosystem: Environmental > Terrestrial > Soil >...
AACGTGAATGAGATGACCTACGACACCCTGCGCGACATCGACGAGGCTCTGCGGAGGCTGAGAAACGAATCGTACGGCGTATGCGAGATCACAGGCAAACTCATCCCTGCAGCGCGATTGAGGGCGCTCCCTTTCGCCCGATGCACGGTCGAGGCTCAGAGCCAGATGGAACGCCTGCGTGCAGGCAAGCAGCGTGCCGTTGGACTCGTCTTCGACGACGATCTTGTAGGCGAACCGGAGCAGTAGGATGCCCTCGTACACGCACTATCTCACCCAAGTGCTGCTGGGCGGCTTGGCCTGCCCCTTCCTAGTCCTAGGCCTCGTCAACACCATCCAGTTCCGCGACTGGCTGGACCTTAATCTCATATGCATAGGGCTGGTGCTGGCCCTTGCAGCGCGGTTTCTCCCAAAATTCTAAGAAAAACGGGTGCCCCCAGAGGAGGCACCCGCCTTTGCTGCTTCGTACACGTTTTACCCCACGAGGTAACTAACTGTCGGATTCATCATCACCATAAAGGGGATGCTCCCCGCATCTCTTGTGGTCGAGGATCTCGCTCATCTCCAGGTATACCTGCTGGGCCGTCTTCTGGCTCTTGCCGTATTTCTTCCCAACCCGCTCCACCGTGTCAGGATCATCACCCTCCTTCTGGATTTCGTGGCTCATGCGGTAGTTCTCGTGCAGCCTGCCCAGTTGCTGGACAGTTGGCAGCTTGATGCGCGTGCCACCTAGGGTGGCGATGACCCGCTTGGTCTTCTCCCAGCCGATTATGTCCATCAAGTCGGGAAGATGGGTGTAGCTCTCCGCATGGCGCAGGACATCCTCCTCGGAAAACGGGATGTAAATCTTGTCGTACATGAAATCCCGAAGGGCGTAGATGGCCCAACTGTAGAAAAATTTCGACAGGTCAAGGCTCACACACCAGGCATAGGCGGCGCTCCGGGTGATGCGTTCCCGGGTTTCCGTGGCGCTCTCATCCTCCTCCACACCTGGGGGCTTCTCCTCGGTGATGCTGTCCACGATGAAACGCACACAGCCCATCTCCTGATCCACACCCCACCGCACGCTCAGATCCTTCAGGTAATCCCGTACCTCTTGGGTGGCCTCCTCCCTGAATTTATGGTAGTCCGTCTCGCCGTAAAATTTCTCCAGATTCTCACCACTTGTGTAAAAGTGTTTCCTGTACTGGTTAACCTTCGATAGCTCGCTCCTGAAGGCGTTCTTGGCACACTTGCTGAGGAAACTGAACAGCCCATGCGCCGCCTTGTTCCCTGCTGCGTTTTTGTAGTCGGGCTTCCATGCCATCAGCCAGCCCTCGATCTTGGCGCTGGCCGCCGCCTGCAGCGTTTCCACATCCACCGTGAGGTGAAAGCCCTCATATTGGGCGAGTCGGGGGAGCATCTCCTGACAGCCTACGATGAGTTCCTCCAGCAGGGGCATTGCCTCATTGCGACGGCCTTCCGCCACCATCTTTTTCCAATCCTTGGCCACCTGTTCCAGGTGGTCGTTGTCAAAGATGTGCTGTCCAGGCGGAAGCTTGGGCTTTTCTTCTGGGAGGGTGTCGATTTCGTCCATGAAAAAGGGGTGGCTGATCCAATCAACCACCCCTTAAGAACCGTGCCAGAAGTGTTTACAGAATCACTTCAGCAGTGCGCCGTATTCGTCATGCAATTGCTTTACCTTCTCACGACGCGCCTCATTGCCTGGGCGCTCATCAAACTGGACGAAATGATACGCCCCAGCGAGGAGCTGGAAGATCACCGTGGCTGATATCCGCTTTAGCTGGGTGATCTCCGCCGCTGTGAACTGGGCGAGCGGCACGGCAGCCTCAGGAATGGGCTCAGCCTTGATCACAGCAGATGCAGGCACCACAGGTGCGGGTGCCGCCACAGGAACAGGCGTGGATGCCGGTGGAGGCTCAACAGGCGGTGGTGCCACAGGTGTGGGTGCGGGTGCAGGCTTCACCGAAGGGGGGCGACCCCGTGGACGTGCGGCAGGCTTCGGAGCGGCTGCTGCAGGCGCAGGCGGGGGAGGTGGTGGCGGCGGTGGTGGTGGGGGAGGCGGTGGTGGGGGAGGCGGTGCCTCAGCAGGGACTTGCTTTTCGATCAGCACCTTCCTCGCAAAAGTAAGGATGCTGTCCTTTGTCTCATTCGTGGGGTCCTTCCCAGCCGTGCCCATGGCTGTGAGGACATCAATAACCTCCTGCGGGAACAGGTAAATGTCTCCCGTGGATTTCTTGGTCACCTCGATCACATCCGGCCCGAGCAATGCAGCCAGTTCAGGATCGCGACCGATATAACCTAGTACTAGGTTGGCCTTGATGAAGTTTACATGTGGTGGGTTAGCGCTCATAATTTTTAGTCTTCGTCCAGTTCGTCATCGTCTACAGGGACAGCATCGGCCTCACTGAATGTGAGTTCACTCGACTTGTCCCAAAGTGCCCGCATGTCGGCGAGATGCTCCTTGTAGAATGCAGCCCATGCGGCATTGTCGCCCACCATCCTAGGGTTGGTATTGGCCTTCAACCCCTTGAACGTCGTGGGTTCAATGCCATGCTTTCTGAACAGAAATTCCACGACACCCTTCTCGCCGCGAACCGCCACCTTGGTCTTGAGCATCGTTTCCAAGATGCTGAACACATTGCTCAGTCCTCCCTCGTAAAGGAGCACAAAACGGCCCTCCCTTCGCGGCTTGAACAGCTTGTTCTTCACCGTGACGAAACCGCCCGTGAACCCGCTTGGACCCTGCAAGCCGCGGGACAGCTTGTAGTCCAAGTTGATGGGGAACATGAATATCCTAATCGTGCTGTAGAATTTTATCGCCCTGCCACCCGGTGAGTTAAAATCGTCAGGACGCGGCAGGTCCAGCGCATAGGGGTTCACGAACCCCTTCTTCTTGGGCTTGAATGACTCGTTGACCTGGTTCGTAGCGATGAACAGGACGTTGTTCCTGTTGATCTTTCGGGTCATCTTCGAAAAGGCCCGTCTGAGCGCCTGAGGTGCGCGGGGGTAGTCCTGCGTGCCCCATTCCGCTTCCATCTCCGCCTTGGTGCTCGTTCCAGCTATGGTGTCCACGGCGATGATCGTGAAACAGGGAAGCGGCTTGGTGTCGTTCTGCTCAGCCCGTTCCGCAGCCTCATCGGCTGCCGCCTCCACGACGGCGATGGTCTTGTCCACCATGTCAAAAAGTTCATCGATCGTATCACAACGGGCGATGAGGGCATCTATTTCCAAGCCATCCACGATAAGCTTGGAACCCTCGTCCAGAGTCTGCTCATTGTCCACATACAGGATGACAATCTCGCAAGCCGGATCTATTTGCGTATAGGTGTGGGTTTTCGTCTCAGGGTTGATGACCCGCTCATAGATGAACCGCTGCTGGGCACGCACGCAGCAGCGCAGGGTGAGGGCGGTTTTTCCACTGCCCTCTATCCCGTATATCTCCACCGTTCTTCCGAACGGAAGACCCTCGCCGCAATAGACATCAATGGACTCGATGCCGGTCTTCAGGATGTATTTGGCACCGGTAGGGAGGGGAGCCTCCGAGGATCTGACCACCTCATAGCCGTGCTCCCCTGCCTGAGGCGGGTGCAGCTTGTTCTGGACACGGGTCATCAAATCCCGCCCACCCTTTGCGCGAAGTGTTGGCATCAGGCGGCTGGGGGAGGAGGAGGAGGCTTAGCTCCAGCTATCAACGGAGGTAAGGTGGGAACAGGCAACGGGTTCGCTGACAAGAATAGGAAAGCATGAGCCACGAATGCAAGTTCAAACGCGGGCCAGATGTTGGCCCATACGAGAGGCTCCTTCACAGCTAGGACAGCGACAACCGAGGTGACGCCGCCGTTGAAACCCGAGGCGAACAAGGCCCAGGTGTAGTGCCTGACGTAGGACAATATCTTTGGGTTCATAGCATCAAGTTGTCCAGTATTCCAGTGACAATGGCTCGAACATCCACTATTTCCCCAGGGTGATTATCCCTTGGTGACAGGTAAGGCCGCGATTTTGCGGAGAATCTTACTGGTGGGTGTGCTCTCGGCATCGGTCTTGTTGATAAAATCCATCGCGGAGTCCGTGAGTTTGTTTTTCAGGCCGAGCTTGTAGCTCTGCCGACACAAGCGGGTGATGAAGACGCACATGTCCTCGCGTTGCGCTTTTAGCTCGGCAACCTTCGGGCCTGCGATGGTTTCAAACATTGCGCGAGCTTCCGTGAAACTAAGGAGATTCGTGCCGACTCTGCCTTTTGCTTGTTTGGTGGCGCAAAGGTCGGCGCAGACGCTCTCCGGCAATGGCCATTGAAGGAAAGCGTTGGTCATATCTTCGATTTCTTTGTTCGGTGTTTTCATGGGTTACTTGTCGTCATGGGATAGTCACCTTCCCCAGTGTGATTTGATATAATGTCAGTCAGGAAATGGGAAGAAGGAGTAGGAGACTCAGCCTCCTCTCCCTTTACCGGAAGATCGGGGCGAAGCACAGGCTCCAATCTTCTTTTCAAGTTAGTGAGTAGCTCGCGCAGAATCCTGATCTCCTGCGTCTGTCTGGCAAAAGCGTCCTCTATTGGTGAGCATTCCTTTTTCTTTGTTGGACATCCGCAAGTCTCCTCGCGGCCTGGATTGTATGGGGGCATGTCAGACTCCTTTGTTGAGGGTTCGTGTAAGCGCCTCGCTCACTGGACGGCGGGGCAGCGCGGCACGCGGGGCGGTGCGGGGAGGCGGAGGTGGCGGCTCCTCGTTCGCCGGGGCGGCGTCACGCGATTCAGGGGCCAGTTCATCATCGGGCGCACTCTCCGGAGGCGGCTGTGTGGAACGGCGGGCTGGAGGTGGCGGAACTGCACGCGACACGGGTGCTGGACGAAGGGCAGGGCGTGCCACGGGTGTAGGCGCTCGCGGGGCGGGCGGAGGAGGCAAGGGCTCAGCTTGCTGGTTCTCGGCTTGGGCCTCGGCTTGCTCCCTAGCGTCAGCCTCGGCCTCTGCAGCAATCTCTGCCTGGTCCTCGGCGCTCAGTTCGCGCTCCACCTGCGATTGCGGGCGGGCCGATATGCGCGGCGGGGGAAGTGTCCTTGCCGCACGAGGAGCGGGTGCGGGCTGGCGGCGGCGGGAGGCAGGCGGTGCCCCCTCCTCGCCCTCGTCATAGTGCCCCCGGCGGCCAGTCTGCGGTTCCGCCTCCATGCTCTCCAATTGCTTCTCCACATGGCGGGCGTATTTCTCCAGATCCTCATAGGCAGCAGGACGCGTGTCCTCATGCTTGATCGAGGCGCAGAGTTCCTCCGTCCACGCGACCAAATCCTCCGCAGACAGGTCTTCCCGAATAGGCATAGGCGCAAGCAAATCCAGCCGCCAGTTGTTCTTCAGGTCCACCCGAATTTCAATGTCGTTGCCCATCACGGGATCGATCAAGCCGCCCTCTGGGGACGTAACGAGGGACTTTTTCACAAGCCGCTCCAGTTCGATGAATGCAATCTTCGACAGCCAGAGCGCCTGTGGCGTGTACCGCTCGCGGGCCTTCACGGGCTCCGAGTCACCGCTCTTGTCGATGCGCTCCAGTTCGAGCACGTAGGTGAGATACTTGGGCCATGCGGCCAGCAGATTCCCCTGCTTGGCGAGCACCTCATCCTCCGCTGGAATCAGCCTCTCGGCCAGTTCGCAGACAGGGCACGTGGCCTCAAGGGAACCGCCCATGCTGGGGCTCGTGGTGCGCGGGCAGCCAATGGGCTTCTTATTGTACCAGTGGCGTCCGACGCGTCCAAACCAGTTGTGGGTGGTGCCCATCTGCACTGGCAGGAAGCGCACAATGGAGCCCTCGCCCCTCTCTATCTTAAGGCGGGTGGGACGGTTTCCCTTCCGCGCATATGCGGCCTCTTCGTCAAGTTCGGCAAGTTTATCGGGGTCTGTGAGCATGGGTGGAATTAAGTTGGTTCATCTTCGCGAGGCTCTGAGAACACTCGGCGGCGCGTGGCTTCCGTGCTTCGCACCATGTCCAGCTTTGCGGTGAGACTCACCTGGAGCTGGCGGAGGCGCTCCACCCACGCAACGTGGTGAGCCAGATCAATTTTCTTCTGCCGCACCTCCGGGTCCAAGGCCACCGCATGGTTGAGCGCATCGGAATTTCGTTTCACACCTGGAAATCTAACCTCGAATCCCTCCTCCATGTCGGGACCGGCCAAGCGCAGATACGCTGACGCCTCCGCCTCCTTCACCTCGCCCTTCAAGACATGCATCCTCTCGACGTAACCTTGGTTCTGCTCGTTCACCCACTCGATGACAGCAGGCAGTTCAGCGCTGGCATCGTTGATGTTGTCGTAGACCGAGGTGAGGTAGTAATCTACGTCAATCGCATCTCTCCCAAGCTTGAGGCGGGTAAGCCTTGGCAATGTGCGGGCCATGAGCCCACTCTAGAACATCGTTACGCTACGAAAACGTAGGTGACACAGACATTCTGGGCATCCGTGGTGCTAAGCCCCGTGCCAGTCGGCCCAGCCACGAATTCACTGCGGAAATACTGCCCGGTGGCAACCGAATAAGGGGACGAGAACGTCGTTCCAGCGAAGAGGCTTCCGCGCTCCAGATACACGGTATTGTAGGTGCGGCTTCCAGCGCTGTTTACAATATCGATGCAGCATCCCGATCCCGCGCCTCCCAAGGCCGCCGTTTGGACGGACGCCGACGCCGCTGTCAGAAATCCCGAGAAAGGTGCTTGGAAATACCCGAAAACTTGGTTTACAGATCCTGCCCCGGTCCAGGTGAAGGTGGGTGTTACCTGGATCGGCTGGGTGCTGGGAGGGGTATAGGCGATCAAATCCCAATAGGCGTTTGGAGCCGAGGAGGGAGTGGGAGGTATCTGGTTGATATTGGCCGCTAAGCAGAAGTACGCAGCAACACCCAATATGCCCCAATTGTAGTAGACGACGTTGGTGGGAACGTAATTGGCCGTGCTATTCCAGGCACCCAACCAGGTGATACCTGGGGCACCGGTAGGACCTGGAGGTCCTGGGCCGCCATTGTTTCCGTTCAGTCCTGGGGGTCCCTGCGGTCCTGGGGCTCCTTGTACGCCTGGGCCTATCAGACTGCCCTGCTGGTCAACAACGGGCTCCAGCGTAATAAGGACACTGGCAAGGGCCGTGATGGGCACTGTTCCCGCATTGCTGATCGTGATGACAAACTCACCCGTGGGGTAGAAACTTGTGGCAACGGTGGACTCATTGTAGGTGGACACCGCAACCTGCCCTATTGATGCCCCAAATTGGGCACTGTAGAGCACCTGAAGGAGACATGTGTTGGCAAGCGGGGTCGAACTCACCGCCGCATTGAGCACACGGCCTTGGAAACCTGCTGGGATGCGCACGGCTGTGCTGGCCTCCACGTCGCCGGGGGCCAGATAGGTCGAAGGCAGGTTGACGGGGATGAGCTGCTCCTTGTTGTTCACCTGCGCGATGAGCGCCTCCACCTTCGCAGCTATCAGGTTGTCGCGCTGAGCCAGCGTGCGGGAGGTGAACGAGAGGTTGGCCCAGTCGATAGCCGCTGCGGGCGATTGATGGAGCACATCGCCGCCCATGTAGGTGTAGCCTGCAGCATCCGGCAGGTTGAGCGGAGTAATCTGGGTGAGGGTTCCGCTGGAAATGCTCATCGTATTAACTGGTGCCGCCTACCTGAATCCGTAGCGCTTGCCGAATGTCTCATTCATCTTGAAGACAAACCGGATGCGCCTGCCCACGCTGTAGGTGTAAACACTCGGGTCCCTGCTGCCCCCCTTGTTCCTGCGGCAGCCCATCTTATAGTCCCTCTTGGGCACCTCACGGGGGTATAGGGAACCCAGATGGGCCAAGCGCACAATCTGCTGGTTCACCATGGCGGATTCAAGCGCCTCTATCATGGCTGTGTAGGCCCGATAGCCCTGCGAGTAGGTGAGCCCATGCTCGCGAAAGCACCTGACAAAATCCGCCTGCTTGAACTTGTCCCTCGTCATGTGGCGATAGCCAGATTCTGCACTGTCATCTGTTGCCCGTTGATGAGGGACTGGAAGGCTGCGTTGACGGTGATTATGCGGCCATTGGTGGTGGACTGCAGATCCACAAGCTGGGCTCTGGGCTCGTAGATTGTCACCGCCTGCTGCACGTCACTGTATATGGCGTCATTGACAATGGGACCGCTCAGGCTGAAGATAAGCTGCCTCAGGTTGGTGCCGAAATTCGGGTCCATCAGGCGCTCCCCGCGGGCGGTTGAAAGGAGAAGGGTGAGCGAACTGACAAGGGTGGCATTGTCCGTGCCAAACTGCCAGTCCCACTGGCTGGGAGACGGGAACCCCAAGGTGTTTGCCATGATCGGCCCGATGTAGGCATAGGACTGGACATTGGGCGTCGGCTGGTATCCCGCATTGGCGAACGAAGCGGTGCCCGTCCATGTCACCACCTCCGGAATGGGGCTCGAAAAATTCGAGGCGGTCACCGTGACAACAAAGGTGCCAGGTGACAGGTAGGTGTGGGTGGGGGCAAGGACAAGAGGCTTCGCAATCTGAGGATACACGGACTCCGTATTGTCGCCCCAATCGACCACAGCGGACACGTAGGTGAGCACTGTCTCGGTGATCGTCGCAGCCAGCGTCACTGTTGGCAGATTGCCAACAATGGAGGTGGAAATGCTGGGCGTGCCTGAAAAGGTGATCATCTGCTTCCGAAAAGTCCGCGCACCGAAATCGGGATACCTGGATTTGCCACCCCGCCCTCACCCAAGCCCACGGCGGGCGTGGGTGACCGGGGCATCTCACCCTGCCCCTTGAGGTCGGGCAGCGATTCGATCAGCACCTGATGAGCCTCCGGATGTGCCCGAATCGACTCCATAAGCTTCACCATGCCAGCCTTGGGAAGCCGGTCCAAGGCGTTGGATCGCATCGTGTCCTTCAGGAATTGGCGAATCTCCGCCTCGTTGCTGCTGCGCAATATCTTCACCAAGCCCATTATCTTGCTGGTCGTGTCCCCCTCGTGGAGCATCAGCATCTTTATCTTCTGCTCGATGACATTCACATTCTCCTGCTGACCCGGCGGAGGCGTCTCGCTGGGCAATGCCGTGATGACAGCGTTCACCACGTCATCGGGAAGGTGCATGTAACGCCTGAACACCAAATCGACCATGATGTGGGGAGGGACGCCGATGTTTCCCAGAGCCGACCCCAAGCTATCCAAGAGTTCGATCTGCATCTGCAGGAGTTCCAGCTTTATCTGGTCCTCTAACCCACTGATGTCACTCATCTTGGCAACGATATTGAGATCATCTATATTCTGGCCAGTGAGAAGGGCATGGAAATAGGCAAGCCAAGTGTATCCGTCGATGACGCCCTTGCGCACCGACCGGGTTTGCCTGAGGAACCGCATGTCTTGGGCGAGGAGAGCCTTTCCGGAGGCGGGTGCTTGGCCCTCACCTTGGCCACCGGCCTTCACGCCCAGCCACGAGAGAGGCATGCCCATGATGCTGAAAAACAGGTTCATCAGCAGTTCGATGTCGAACACGTCGGGCACCTGGGGTGTACCGGCAAGCTTGTTGATGGCGTGGTTGGTATCGCGAGGCACCGGAAGATAGAGCACCGTGTCAAGGGCCATTGGGTCGTACATGCTCCTGAAATCCTGAATGGTGAGATTGGCCGTGCTCTGGCCCGCCCCGAACGACATCTTCTTCCTCATCAGTTGCTGCCAGCGGAGGACCGTCCTCATCTGCTCAGCAGGCGGCTGGTCCTTGGTGTCGATGTTTACAACATAGCGGTCGGGCTGTATCTGCAGGCGGTGCACCACCATCTGGTCAAGGGCCAGCCGCAGTTTCTTGTAAATGCCTTGCGCCTCCTTGAAAATGGGCTCGCCATGCTCGTTGATGCGGCTCCTCTGCATGCGCCTCATGTGGAGGAAATCCCACGGGAACCACAGGTTCTTCGGCATATTGGCGGCACCGCCTCCGGTGATGGCACCGCGCACGAAAGTGGCACCGTTTATCTCGAAATTCTCCGTCTCAGGCGGGTTCTCCTGCTTCCACATGAAGCCCACGCACTGGCGGTTCTTGGCCAGCCAATACCTGCGGACATCGATCGGATGGGCGAAACTGATGCCCGTCACACCTTGGCCCGTCTCATAATGGAGTTTCTCGAAATTATTGCCATATCCCGCCACATGCCAGGTCTGCGACTGAAGGTGCTCCTCCACCCGCAGGGCATCACGGAGTTTCATCAGATCCTTCTCAAACTTCTTGTCCGTGCACTCAAACCACAGGGTGTGGCCGGTGACGAAATCAGGCTGTGTGGCCTCCTCGGACAATTCCTTCAGGGCAGCCCCCACCAAGTCCCAGCTCAGCATCTCATGCCAAAGCAGCATCTGCTGGTCGAGGGTTTCGGGCTGCTGCATGTAATTCCCATAAATCCCCCAAACCTCCGGGTTCTGTACTATACCTGCCTTCTCCCATTCACGCTGCTGCTCCTCACTCGCCGTTGGCCCGCGCAACATCGGGGCCAAGGTGTCGCGGGACACGCCGCTACCCACGATTCCAAGAACCTTCAACAATTGATTTATGACCGGCATCTGTTAACTACCTAGAACGAGCCCTGTTCTAACTCATTATGCCAAAAGAAGCCCGATCCGAGATCATCATTTTCCGCCTGCGCAAGTCTCATTTCGATGAACTGGTGAAGGCGCACAAGAGCATTGTCATCAAGGGGATCTCCACGGAGGACCAGTTCGTCAGGAAGATCGTCCTCGACTTCCTGAAGGGGTATCTGGCCTATCAAGATCCCTCGAAGAGAGCGCTGACACCTGACGGTTAGACGGGGTCTGCCCTCTGCGTCTTGCCTGTGGTCACGTTGTACCTGCCGCGCACCGTGGCTCCAAACACTTGGTTGCTCTCGTGATCTGACGCATAGCCGTCCACAGCGAAGACAATCTCATTTCCGGATACCGACTCCACGCGAAGCGTAGTCGGATCAAGGTGCTCGGGCTGGGATCTGATAAAACTCTCTGTAAGCGGCCTGAGCGGATGGGCTGCCCACAGGGGCGCGGCGTCAAGACTGGGCATTTGCCAGCCGATTATCTGTGCTATCCTCTTGTTCATCAGGTCCTGTAACCTTTTCAGCCTCCTCGTCGCCCTTGTCGTGGTAGTAATGCTCTAGATTGCGCATCTCCTCCTCGGAGGGCTCCAGATTCAGGGCAGTGAAGAGAATTCCATGCTGCTGGAATTCATAGGCCTTCTTGTCCTCCACGTTGATGACCTGGGCCAGATTGCGCATCACCTCGGGAGGCAGCTTGAAAAACACGAGCCAGCACTTGCCGTCCTCATCGACATCGGCATCACGAAGGTAAGCATACATGGCTGGGCTCTGCCTGCAGAGGTTCAGCAGCACTCCGGACAGGAAGGCTTCCTGACGGCTGGGAAGGGCTGACGACCCCAAGTCCTCCCTGTCCTTCTTGAAATTGCTTACAGGTTCATTGGTCACTGCCTAACTAACGCTGCCATGATGAGGTGCTTCAGCCACGAGGGGTTAAGACGGGCATACGGAAGCGGCGCTCCATCGACGCACCGCACCTGAAGGAGGCAGCAATCATTGAGAAACAGGCTGTAAGCTATCCTCACAGGTTAACTAGAATCCGACACCAGTTATTACGTGGCCACAGCAGCATCTTCCACCAATGCCAATGCCCTGCAGTATCTGCAGGTGGATTTCCAATCGCACTACGATGCCTTGGTGCAACGCGCCCAAGCCCGCTATCCAACGGGGTGGAATGATTTCTACCAAGGCAATTTCGGCACGCTTTTCCTAGACCTCATGGCGTGGTCCACAGCCACTCAGGCCTACACGATCAACCGGCTCGTGGCGGAAAACTTCATCAGCACTTTCCAGCTCAGGGAAAGCGCGATAAGGATGGGCAATCTTGTAAACTATTCCCTGTCCCAGCCGGGGCCGTCCACCGTCCTTTGCGCAGTCCAACTCGCAGCCCCGTTGAACGAGGATGTGACACTGGCGGCTCTCACGCCGGTAAAGACCGGCTCCCCTTCGCAGACATTCGAGGTGATACAGAATTACACGATTACTGCGGGACAGGTGACACCCCAGCAACTGGTGGTGAGCTTCAACCCCAATACGCCCACAGCCCGCACGGTGGCATCGCTCCTCCAGTTCACGAACGGAAGCACGACGGTGATGTGCCTGGACACGACGGTGAACCTGCAGGCCTATGTGAGCACGGGGCAGGTGCTGTCCCCGAATGACGGGAGCGGACAGGTGGGGTATGTCAGCGCCATAAACACCGATGCAAATGGCAACTATGACATCATCCAGCTTGTCGGCCCTTGGACGGGGAACAGCGGAAACTGGATAACCGATGTCTACGAGACTCGGGTCATCCTAATACAGGGCCAGACCTACAACACCTCCCAGATAGCGCCCACGGACACTGCAGGCCTGTCCATATCTCTGGCCGGAACACCCGTGATAGACGGCTCGGTGACAGTGACAGTGGGGCAGGAGGTATGGTCGCAGACAACATGTCTGGGCCTCAACAACAGCACCGACAATGTGTTTCAGGTGTTTCTCGTCCCGTCCAACCAGACCACAGTGGTGCTCTTCGGGGACGGGACACGGGGTGCCTTGGTGCCCGCGCAGGCCAACATCGCCATCACCTATCGTGTTGGGGGAGGCAGCGCTGGCAACATTTCCTCTGGCTCGATTGATCTCACCGTATCGGTGACAGGAAACAGCACGGGCGCTCAGTACACGCTCGCCATGCTGAACCAGCAGCCTGCCACAGGCGGCACCGACGCCGAGTCGATCGAGGCAGCCCGGCAAGCCATACCAGCCAGCACATCCACGGGGCAGCGGGCCGTCACCCTCTCCGATTATCAGACGCTGGCAGGCCAGTACAGCGGGCCAAACGGCACGGTGAGTTTCGCGAGAGCCGTCACCCGCGGGGGCAACAACTTCCTGGAAGGCAATCTCGTCATCGTGTACGCCTGGATGACCGCCGCATCCGGAGGACTCACGCCGGTCACTGGAGCGCTCCAGAGTGATCTGCAGGCCTATCTGCAGTCGGTGGCCATCGCCACGGACTATGTGCTCATCGCCGAGGGCACCTCCCAGCCGCTGCCGTTCGCCTGCCAAGTGGCCGTGGCGTCGGGCAGCAATGCCGATGACGTAGCAGAGGCGGTGGAGACGGCTGTGGACGGCTATGTGGACAGCCTGATACCGGGTGTCCCGGCCAGCTTTGCCCAACTCATCCAAACCGTACTGGGCGTGACAGGTGTCACCAATGCGGTGGTGGCCACGCCGCAGTCGGATGTCTATCCCGCAGACCTCGACACGGTGTTCATAGCGCCGTCTGGGAACCTGCCCTACTCCCCTGAACTCCTCAGCAACACCTCGGGGTTCGTAAGCGGACAACTGCCCTTCGCACCTGGGTTCGCCTGGGCTCTCACCGGCACCTACGGCGGCCTCCCCGTTTACATCGGGTCGGATGTCACGGCGGGCTTTGCGACCATCTCTGGGACGGGCATCGACCCCACTCAGGACAGCACCATCAATCTGGCGACAGGCGAGGTGCAGTTGTACATCATTGGTCCCGCCCAGACCCTCAACCTTTACCTCACTCCGGTACAGGCTTACACACTCCAGCGCCCCACTGACATCTACGTCTCATATGTCGGGGACAACTCGCAGGCCCAGCGCCAGCAGGTAAGGGCCGCATTGCGGGCTTGGGGGCTGGGAATCGCTGTGGGTGCCCCGCTCTACGCCGTGCCGCCGCCCACTGTCACCGTAGCGCCTCCAGTGAGCGCCTACGACGTGGTGAGCAACATCCCAGGTATCACGGACGTGGAAGTGTCGTTCAACTCACCCTCGAACCCCTCCCCGCGCTTGGATGTGAACGAAACCGAACTCGTCACCATCCGAAACATCTACGTCAACGGGTTGACCAGTTAGTACTCGTATACATCCTTAAAACCCTTGGGCGCAGGCGGCTCCTGAACAGGACGGTGGCTGACGTTTATCTCGGCGTATTTCTTGATGGCTGCCTCCAGCGCTAGGTGAAGGTTCATGGCGTCATCGATGCCAAGTTCATTCTGGGGCTCGGAAAAACCCGCTTTGATGAGTTGGTTGTCCACTTCCTCCCAGATGAATGGCTCAACAGCACTGGCAAGGGCAGAAGGATCGATAGGCCGAACAGCCTCATTCAGCATACGGTCAATCATTTCGCGGGCTTTCATCCCCTAACTACGCAATCCAACCAGCTCCCTTATCCTCTGGCCGCCCTTGGGGGTGAGCATCAGTTCATTGAGGCGGCAGTTCCTGTAAATTTTGCCCTCGTTGATAAGCCTCTGCACAACGGCCAAGTATGCCCGGCGCTCCGGACGGCTCACCCGATGGTGGGTGCCCTTCCTCTCGCCCAGCTTGTTGATGACAGTCCAATATTTGTCCCGTTCCTGGTGCTGGCTCCACAGCCAGTGCAGCACGGCATACTCATGCTCGCGCCAGCCGACAGTCTCATTCACCGAAACAGCGGGCGTGAAGCTGCGCTTGTAAGCCAAGCGCACAGCCCGTCTGTGAACGATAATAGGATCTTGGGTGGCAGCACTGGGCCTCAGTCTTTTCCTAGACGGCCTTCTTAGGTGCGCCCCAGTCATTTAATCAACATTCCTCCGTGCTTTTTCAGATGCCTCTTAGAATCCCTGTCAGCCTTGACAATTTGACGGATGTACTTGTTCACCTCGGTCCAATCAATGGGCACGGTGATTGACTCCAACTCTACGCCTGTGGCCTTGGCAATGGCCTCTGCAGCCCTGCGTCCCTTGGATTTCCTCATTTAAGGGAGAATTTCACCAGTTCCTTTTTGCCAAGCTGTCTCTTACTGAGGATGTGGTGCTCAACAATCTGCCACGGCCATATGGTAATTTTCTCGCGCACCAGCTTATCCGCATGCTTCACTTTCCGCATCCAGTGACCGGGCACTATCTCGTACTCATCTGTCTCGTACCAGATGTCCTTGATTTTCCTGAGGGCAATGCGGTGGGCGACAACATTTGACAACCGCGTGGTGAGGCTCCAGCCGCCGATCATGACGACCCCGTAGTGCTCCCCCTTGTCCTCGGGCTTGCCAATGTCAGTGGGTTTCAAGAACACCTCGGTGATCACCTTGAGCGTCACCGGCTCCGCCTTTGGCTTAAGTTTCTTCGGCCTGTACCGGCACAGCAGCTTCGTTTCAGGGTGAACGTAAAGCCGGTAGGTGATGGGCTTGGGCTGTCCCCACTCATACTTGTAGGGCACGCCATCCTCGAACTTGTCCACGTGCAATTCCACAAACCACCCCACTATGCCCCGCAGGCTGTATCCTGGGCTGTAATAATGCGAGGCAGGCTGCCTGATGGGTGTGCTGTCCACTTGGCAGATGTCATGCCACACCCGATCCCAAGGCCGCCCCACCTGTTTCTCCAGCCAGCGGTGAAAGGGGCCGGTGCGCACGCCC
>Ga0187855_10002028_pt1 | contig 15470 bp, 15 predicted proteins | sample June2016WEW_8_10_2_FD_132969 | JGI IMG/M metagenome (GOLD analysis project Ga0187855, IMG submission 132969) | Peatland microbial communities from SPRUCE experiment site at the Marcell Experimental Forest, Minnesota, USA - June2016WEW_8_10 | ecosystem: Environmental > Terrestrial > Soil >...
CAGGCGCGCTGGCGCAGGGTGTTGTCCGAGTTGGTCTTCTGCCACTTCTTGCCGCCATCGTCGCTGCGGTAAACGCCGCCCTCGGCGGCTTCCACGATGGCCCACACGCGCTCGGGATTGGCCGGCGACACGGTGACGCCGATGCGTCCGAGGACGCCTTTGGGCAGGCCTTCGTTGTGGGTGATCTCGGCCCAGGTGTCGCCGCCATCGGTGGACTGGAATAGGCCGCTGCCTTTGCCGCCACTTTCGAAGGTCCAGGGTTTGCGGCGGATCTGCCACAGGGTGGCATAGATCAGGTTGGGGTTGGACGGGTCCATGGCCAGGTCGACGGCGCCGGTGTCGGCATCGCGGTAGAGCAACTTCTGCCAGGTTTTGCCGCCGTTGGTGGAGCGGTAGACGCCGCGATCCTGGTTGGGGCCGAAGAGGTGGCCCAGCGCCGCCACGAAGACGATATCGGGATTACGCGGATGAATGACGATGCGGCCGATGTGATAGGTATCGGCGAGGCCCATGGGTTTCCAGGTTTTACCGCTATCGACGGATTTGTAGACGCCGTCGCCGTTGGCCGCGTTGCCGCGCACGCAAGCTTCGCCCATGCCGGCGTAGACGATGTTGGGGTCGGATTCGGATACGGCCAGCGCGCCTACCGAGCCGCTCTTGAGTTGGCCGTCGGAGACGGGCGCCCAGGTTGCGCCGATGTCGGTGGTTTTCCAGATGCCGCCGCCGGTGGCGCCGAAGTAATAGGTGGAGGGCTGGGTGGTGACGCCCGCCACGGCCACGGCGCGTCCGCCGCGGAAGGGGCCGATGTTTCTGTACTTCAATTCCTTGATGGTGGTGAAATCCACTTGGGCGCACAGGGTGGCGGCCGATAGGAGGCAGATTGAGAGGGTCCGCATAGCAGGGTTATCGTACATCATATTAGGGTGGGCGGGATTTTGGGGCGGAAATTCTCGGCCCGACATCACCTTACCACGACGATGGAAGGAAGACAGGGCGCGCAGCGGGGTCAGCCTTTGTTTTCAGACATCTAGGGGCGGCGCACGCCGCGAACCGAGAGGAAAGGCCGATTGACAATCGGCCTGCAGGTTGACAACCTGCCCTACAGGGGATTCTACTCGTGGTGCAACGCCTGCATCGGATCGATGCGCGTGGCGCGCCGCGCGGGCACGTAGTTCGCGATCAACGCCACGGTAAGAAGCAACGCGGCCACGCCAGCTATTACGCCCGGATCGAGCGGCGCGACGCCGAAGAACAACGTGCGTAGGGCCGATGCCAGCACGGCGGCGCCAGCCATTCCGGCCGCTAAACCAATGAGGGCGGTCTTGATACCGCCGCGGATTACCAGCGCCTCGACTTGCCCAGGCGTGGAGCCAAGCGCCATGCGGATTCCGAACTCGCGGGTGCGCTCGGCGACGCCATAGGAGACCACTCCATGAATTCCGAGCGCGGCCAGCAGCATGGAAATGCCCGCGAAAACCGCCAGCAGTACGGTTGAAATGCGCGGCGCAGTGGCGGCCAGCGACAAGTAATCGTCCATGCTGCGGACCTGAAACACCGGCTGGCCGGGGTCGACCGACCACACGGCCTGCTTCACGGCTTTCACCACGGCCTGGGTATCCATGGTGGTGCGTACGGCCAGTGCCATGGCCTTGTCCGTCATCTGCTCGTAGGGCGCGTAAATGGTAGACTCCGGCTGTTTCTCCAGGCCGTAATGGTGAACCTGGCCCACGATGCCGACGACTTCGCGGAATTGGCCCCACAACCGCATGCGCCGGCCGATCGGATTCTCGCTGGGCCAATATTGGTGCGCCAATGTCTCGTCGATCAGAATCACCGGCGGAGCCTCGTGGCTGTCGCGGTCGGAAAGCGGCCGTCCCCGCAGCAGCGGAATTCCCATCGTTCTTAGATACAGCGGGCTGATGCGCCGAAAGTCGGCGACCAATTCCTGCCCCGCCGGCAGGGGACGCTTTTCGATGGTGAAGTACTCCCGGTCGTTTTGCTGGCCGAGCGGCAGCACATCGCTCAACCCGGCGGACTGCAGGCCGGGTATCTGTTCCACGCGGTCGAGTACGCGCCGGTAGAAGGCGGCCTGTTCGCGATAATTCTTGTAGAGATTGTCGGTGGGCAGGCGCATGCGAAATGTCAGGACGTGATCGGGCCGTATGCCCGGATTCACGCGTTGCAGGTTTACGAAGCTCTTCATGGCGAGCCCTGCGCCGATCAGCAGCATGCTGGCGAGAGCCACCTCCCCAGCCACGAGCAAACTCCACACCCGCGCCCGGCCCAGCGACGGGGAAGACGCTCGGCCGCCAGACTTTAATGCGTCGTTCACGTCGGCGCCGGCGGCGTGCAGGGCGGGAATCAGTCCGAAAATCAGCGCGGCCCCGGTTGAGATCAGCAGGGCGAAGGCCAGCGCGCGCGCATCCACGCCGATTGCCGGCCGCACGATTTCCGCCCCGGCATCCGCCATCGGCAGCGTATTGGGCAGGACCGCGCTGAGAAGATCGACGCCCCATACGGCGAAGCAGACTCCCAGCGCGCCTCCCGCGAGGCTCAGCAGCAGGCTTTCGCTGAGGATCTGCGCGATCAGACGGCCGCGCCGCGCGCCCAATGCCGCCCGAATCCCCATCTCCTTGCTCCGGCCCGTGACGCGCGCCAGCAACAGGCTGGCCACGTTCACGCACGCCAGCAGCAGCAGCAGCCCCACTGCGCCTAGAAGCAACAGCAACGCGGGCCGGATGTATTCGAAGAGCGCCTGTTTCATCCCCACGACGGTCACGTCCCAGCCTGCCAGCCTGGGCGTCTGCGCGTCGATGCGGCGCGCGACGGTGCTTAACTCGGACTGCGCTCCAGCGATGGTGACGCCGGGCTTCAGGCGGGCGATGACGCCGAAATCGTGGTCCACGCGGTTCTTTGCGCGCAGTTCCGCGACCGGCCATGGCACGTAAAGGTCGCTGGGCAGCGGATGATAGAAATCCGGAGCGAGCACGCCGATCACCGTGTACGGCTCGCTGTTCATGGTAAAGGTTCTGCCGATAATGCGCGGGTCCGATCCGAAGCGGCGCTTCCAATAGCCGTTGGCGAGCACGGCGACCGGGTAACGTGCTTGACCGGCGCCCTCAACCGCCGTAAAGCCGCGTCCGAGAACGGTCCGCGCGCCCAGCATCGATAGAAAATTCGTGGTCACGCGCAGGCCGGTGACCTGCTCGGGCTCGCTGCCCTCACCGGTGACCGTGCCGGTGCCGACCTCGAGCAGCGCCATCTCTTCGAAGGATTGACTCTGCTCCTTCCAGTCGAGGAAGTTCGGCGCGGACGGCCCTTCGCGCTTGATGCCGTCTTTCAAATCCGTCTCCCATATCAGCACCAGGCGATCGGCGTCTGGATATGGCAACGGACGCAGCACCACCGAATTGACCACGCTGAAAATGGCGGTGTTCGCGCCGATGCCCAGCGCCAGGACCAGCAAGGCCACGATGGAGAAGCCGGGGACTTTACACAAGGTGCGCAAGGAGTAGCGCAGGTCTTTTAGGAGGGTGAACATTCCGTTAGCCGAGGTGCAAGCCGAGGGCCGTTCGCGGGACTGGGCAAATGATTGAAGCTATTGACTGCTACGGGGATCGCGGATGGTGTGGGTGTCCGATTGTGGGAATCCTCGTCGAGTTGCGGGTGCGAAGACGAGCTTCCAGACCTGCAGCTCCTGCATCTAAAAATCGGCGCCGTTGAACGTCGGAATGCGCCGCACCCCGTGTACGTTCATCACCGCCACCAAGTGGGCATCGCGCAATACCCGTACTTCGCCCGCCGTCATCAGAGGGCTCAAGCCGAGGCCGTTATCCGCGACTGGGCGTGTGGCCACCGCCCAGAACTCCACGAGGTTTTGCCGCGCAATGCAAAGATCTGATTCTTGCCGCCGGACACCAGCCAGGGCCGTTGAAGCTATCGTGTACTGAGGATGTTCAGGCTGCAGCAAGCGCAGCAAAACGTTGGTATCGACGAGCGTCTCCATCACCGTCCGTGGTCACCGTAGATCGCTTCGCACTCCAGCCACCCATGCCTCAGACCGCCTAGTCCATTCTTCCGGCGATAGCTTGCTTTTGGCGCTTCTTGCCGACACCTGCCCGCTGAGCAAGCCTTGCAGATATTCGCCTACCGACAGCCCCTCTGCTTCTGCCTGCGCCAGCATATCGACCTCAATCTCTGGCGGCAGTTCGATGGTCACTGTCATTGGGGGTGCTCTCAGTTACTAGCGTATCGTGTCCGCATCAAGCTACGGCTTCACCCTCGATGCCAAACCCCCTCCCAGCGTCACTCCAGAAACAGCGGCTCGATGTGGCGGGTGAAGAGATTCTCCGTCACGTTACGCGAGACGGATTCCTCACACGCCACGAGCATGTCCGTGTAGCGCGCTCCCATGCGGGCGGCGATCTTGTAGCCCACATGCAGCAACTGCCGGACGTGCGGATTGAAATCCGGATTTGCCGGGTTGTGACGCACGGCGCCGGCGTATTGCTCTGCACTCCAATCGCGAACCTCGGCGGGAGCGGGCAGCCGGGTGGGGTCGATGTCGATCACCGCGGCGTAAGGTGCACACAGTTCTTGCAGGTGCTCATACGCGCCGGCGTAGATTTGTTTCGCAAGGGCGAGGCCTTCGGGGCCGGCTTCGGCGAGGCCGATCAACTCTTCGAGCCAGGTGGTGCCGGCCGTCTTCAAATGCACGCCGGCGTCAAACTGCCGCAGAGCCCGGCGCATCGGCGCATAGAGCGAGAACTTGTCGCTGCCGGAATGCACGCTCAGCTTCAGGTTGGGGGGCAAGTGGTAGCGCTCAACGGCAGTCGCGATGGCGGCCAAGTCCGCGGCGAATTCCCGCTCGAACTGCTCGACATCTCCCACGTAGTCGACGCCCTTGTTGAAGCGGCCCGTGAATTTCGGTGCGATGGTCTGGATCGGAATTCCCTCGTCGGCGATGGCTGCCAGGATCAACAGCAACTCCGCGGGGGTTTGCGGGCAATCCGTCTCGTCCATCGAGACTTCGGTGACGAATGATCCGGGCGGCTTGCTCTCGACGATGCGCCGGTAGATCTTTGCGGCTTCGCGTACGGCCAGCAGGTATTTGGAGGCCGCGGCCACCGCGCCCGCGGACGCCAGTTCGGGATGGCGGCCGAGAAAGCTCTCGGCGACGTCCTGTGCTACCGGTCGACCGATCACGTGGGCCACATCGATGGTGAAGAAGTCGCTCGATTCCAGAAAGCGATCCACCGTGTCCAGATTGATATGGTCGGCGTCCACGTAGTACGGGCGCGTCCATCCCAATTCGCGCACGGCGGCGTCAGCGGCGGCGCGTGTGCTGGATGGCTGCGAGCCTACTATCAAATGCTCGCGGTTGGATTTGTTCCAGACCGGGACAACGGAAACATCCCGTTCGGCGGCGCGCATGCAGGCGGCCAACTGCGCCTTCGCCTGATGCGCAAAGCGGTCACCGACACCGAGCGAATACTTGTCCAAAACAACGGGCGTGCCAGTCATTGATTCACTCCGGACGCCAGAAACCCGCCGTCAACTGCGATGCATTGGCCGGTAATAAAGCTGGCCGCATCGGAAGCCAGCAGCAGCGCCGCGCCAATCAGTTCTTCGGCCTGCCCGAAGCGGCCCATGGGCGTGCGCAGTTTCAGCTCGCGGCCCCGCTCGGTGCCATCCAGAAGCTGGGCGTTCAGATCCGTGCGGAAGACGCCGGGCGCGATGGCATTGACGTTGATGCCGTCCCGCGCCCATTCGATAGCCAGGCTGCGAGTGAGCGCCAGGACCGCTCCCTTCGACGCGGCATAGGCGGTAACTTCGTAGAAGGCCACGAAGGAAGTGAGCGAGGCGATGTTGATGATGCGGCCGCAGCGGTTGGCCGCCAGCGGCCGGTAGAACGACTGACAGGTGCGCAACATGCCCGTGACATTCACGTCCAGGATGCGATTCCAGTCGGCTTCGGCGACGTCCAGGGTGGGCTTGCGCTGGGTTTGGCCGGCGGCGTTCAGCAGCACATCGACGCGGCCGAACTGCGCCAGCACGGCATCGCGAAAGCGGTCGATGGAGTCGCGCGAGCCCGCATCGCAGGGGTGGCGCAGCGTGCGGCGGCCGGCGCGCTCGATTTCAAGGCAGGCCTCTTCGATCAACGGCTCGCGGCGGCCAGTGGGCACTACATCGGCGCCCGCGGCGGCCAGGCCGGCGGCCAGTTTGCGGCCGAGGCCGGAGGTGCCGCCGATCACTACGGCTACGCGTCCGGTTAAATCCATCAGGTGTTTGGTGGGCACGATTTTCCTTTCGCGTATGCTCAATCCAGATGCGCGGCCAGCGTGCGCGCGGCCATGTCCGCATCTTTTTCCGGAAGGCCGGCGACACCTGCGATCCAGGCTCCCTTGGCGAAGACGAAGACCGGGCGTCCGGCGTCCTGGCCGAAGTAGCCGCCAAACGAGGGGACCAGTTTGGCGCCCGCCAGCGCTTTGTTCCAGTCGAGCAGAAGGAACGCGGCGTCCTGCGGGTTGGGCAACTTGGCGACGAACATACTGTATTCGATTTTGCCGCGCTTGTAATGCGCCAGCGTGCCTCCCGGCATGAAGGACTTTCCCAGGAGTTGGTTGTCGACCACCTGCGTGTCCGCGCGGTCGGACACGGGAAGGCGGCGGGATTCGTCCGCGGGCTTGGCGGCCGCGGCTGGCTTGGCCGGTTCGGGTGTGGGCGGTTTCGGTTCGGCGCCGCAGGAGATCAGGATCGCGGCGGCGGCGGTTAGCGGCAGGGCAAGAATGCGCATTCGACCGCAGTATAACGCGCTACGAAGAGCGGGGCTGAGAGCCCCGCGCAGGCCACCGGCCTGCCCCACTCTTAAAGCACTGGTTCGAGTTCTTCTTCCTGGATCAGCGTGGCGTCTTCCAGGGTTTCTTCTTCGGCGGTCCCTTCGGCCAGCATCGCCGTTACATCGGGCTCCGCGACAGGCTCCGGTTCCGGCTTCGGCTCCGCTTTCGGCGTCGCCTTGCGGGCCTTCGGTTTCGCCTTGCGCGGCGCGCGCGTGCGGGTGCGCGTCACGTGCGGCTCGCTTTCGGGGACGCCCGCCGCTTCGCGCAACTCCTTGAAGGAAGCTTCCAGGAAACCCACCATGCGCTCTCCGTCGGGCGCGGCCAGCGCGTCAGTGGTCAGCGCGAAGTAGAGTTTTTGATCGTAGCTCTCGATCGCCACGCTGATGCCGACGTCCATGCCGGTGGGCACGTGCGGATAGCAAGCCACCATGCGCCGTCCACAAGTGTACAGCGGAATCTGCGGCCCCGGCACGTTCGTGCAGACCATGTGGAAGAGGGGGATGGGAGTATTCAGCCAGCCCAAATTGCCCGCCAGGAAAGCCTGCACGGGCGGCGGCAGAAGGCCCAGCCAGGCGAGGCTCAAGCGCAACAACTCCGGGGTGCGCGCGCCCTTCATGGCCTGGGTCAGCTCTTGAATGTGCTTGATGCGGGCGATCGGATCGCGGATGCCCAGCGGCAGGGCCACCAGCATCAACGAAATCAGATTGCCAAAAGCGCCGATGGCCTCTTCCTGCGGGCGCACGTTCACCGGCACCATGGGCCGGAAGAACCGGTTCTTCACGGTTTGCCCGTGCAGCTTGGTATATTTGGCCACCGCGCCGGCCACTACGGTCAGCACCACATCGTTCACCGTGCAGCCGCAGGCCGTGCGAATGGCGCGCGCTTCGGCGAAGGGGAACTCGGTCCAGAACACACGCCGCTCGCCGGAGCAGGGGCGGTTAAAGGGCAAGTGCTCCAGCGGCGACAGCAGTTCGGGCATCCTGTCGACTACCCGTTCGAGTCCCACCGCCGCGACATTGTCGTTCCGCAGCAGGGAGCCATATCCCATCAGTGCATCGCGGACATCCGCCAGCCGTTTGGGGATCTGCGCCAGGCTGTCGGTGAAGGCGTCCACGAAAAGCGAGGCTCCGTCGGGGGGCTTGGGCGGCCGGTAGGCCTTCTTCTTCGGCAGCCGGCGCTCCTCCGGGGACGGGTCCAGCATCACGTTCATCAGCCCGATCCCGGCGACCCCGTCCACGATGCAATGATGCACTTTGCAAATCAGGGCCGAGCGTCCGCCCGACAGTCCATCAACCACGTGCATTTCCCAGAGCGGTTTGTTGCGGTCCAGCAAGGGCGTGAAGATGCGGCCGGTCAGCTCGCGCAACTGTTCGTCGCTGCCCGGCGGGTCGAGCTTCACGTGAAAAATGTGGCGCCGGATGTTGAAGTCCGGATCATACTGCCAGGTAGGGTATCCGATGTTCAGGAAGGGGAACATCACCTTCTCGCGGTAACGGGGGATCAAATCCAGCTTGGATTCGATGGTGGCGACGAAGCGCTCGAAAGGGATAGCGCCTTCGAAGATGCACACGCCGCCGATGTGCAAGGGCATTTCCTTGCACTCGAAATTGAGAAACGCCGCATCCAGCGCGCCGAAGCGGGCCGGGAGTTTGGGAAGCGCCACGAAACTGCCTCCTTTTGGGGAATCGGTAGATTAAGATTATATTGTCTAGTAATCCACGGAGGGATGCAAGGGGCTTGGGCTGCTACGGCACGGAGAAGGTCGCGTCGTCGGATTGGGTGGCGGCGCACGAGAAGTACGGCCGCAACCGGTAGTGACGAAAGTCAGGTTTGTGGGGCGGGCAATCTTGCCAGGCAATCTTGCCCGCAGCCGGCTGTCAGCCGGCTTGGCCGCCTGAAAGGCGGCTGCGGCCAAGATTGGCCGCCCCACAAGTAGTTACTAGTGGGGGCTGGTCTGGTAGTGCAGCTTCAGCAAGTCCACTCCGAAGTCGCCATTGAAGTCGCGCCACACGGAGTGAATGTGGTTGGCATTATTCTGCGTGTCGTCGTATTCGATCAGGAAGGATGCGGTCTGCACGCGATAGTAGTGCGGGTCGCCCTTCTCCGTGCCGCCGGCCCAGGCGAAATAGATATCCTTGCCCGCCTTCTTGATCTGTTCTTCGCGCGCTTCCGCAATCTGGTCCGGCATGTTTCGCGCATACTCTTCGACCAGCGCCATCAGCAACTCGAACTGTTTGGCGTTCATCTTGGAAGCCTGCAATCCGGAGGGCTGGCCCTTCAGCGCGGCCTGGCGGCTGTCGAACGTCAGAATATCTTTGTAAGCTTGCGGGTCGACGATGGCCACCTTGCGCTGTGCCGCGTCGAGCGACTGGATGACGGCGCGGCCCAGGTCTTCCTCGGCCGCCAGCACGCGCAGTCCTTTGCGTGGGCCTTCCCGGACCTCCGCTGGATTGGCGCCGAAGAAACTGGGCGCGCCGGCCACGTGGCCGCCCACCACGGTGTAGTTCTGGCTGAGGTGATGGCCTTCCACGCGATAACCCCAGGTTCCATCGGCCGACGGTGCGCCGAATATGGAGACGAAATACTTCTCCGGATCGCGCTCGGGACCGGTGCCGTGCTCGATGATGCGCAGCACGTCTTCCAGGCTCATCACCGTTTCCGCTTTCAGGTAGCCTTGCTGGCTGAGCCCCGCGCCCAGCAGCGCCGAGGCCAGATGCTTCTGGGCCGGCGTCATCTCGCGCAACGCCAGGCCTTTTCGCTCGATGGGGACGAAGTGCCAGTTTTGACGCTCGTCCTGTTCGAATGGGAAGGTGGCCTTGGCGCGTTGCTCGGGTGTCAAAGAAGCCAGGAAGCGGTTGGCGGCTTCGGCCATGAGGGAGGAGGAATTCAGGCGGTGATAGGCCGAGGTCAGCAACATGACGCCAATAGCAGCCGCGGCGAGGCGGAAGTGGAAGGACCTCATGGGCACCTCAGCGACGCCGCGAAGGCGTCAGAACGGAAAATCCTTCTTGACCATCTGCACCACCCCGGCCCGCGCGAGGTACGGATGGGGATTCACGGGAGCGCCACCCAAGCGCACTTCGTAATGCAAATGCGGCGCCGTCACGCGCCCGGTACTGCCCACCGCGCCGACCTGCTCGCCACGCCGTACTTCCTGGCCTTCCACAACGGCGTAGCGGGAAAGGTGCGCGTAATAGGTTTCGATCCCACCGCCATGATCCACCACCACCATTTGGCCGTAACCGCTGTTCCAACCGGCGAAAGTCACGATGCCGTCCGCGGTGGTACGCACAGGTGTGCCGGTGGGCGCTGAAATATCCACGCCGGTGTGCATGGCGCCTTCACCGGAGAACGGATCGGTGCGCTCGCCGAAGCCGCCCATCAGGCGGCCCTCCACCGGCCAGATGCTGGGCTGCACGTTGGTGTGAAAGCGGCGTGCGAAGCCGTTTTCGGCGCGATGGTAGCTGCGTAGCACAAGGTAGGCTGCAATGGAATCGGAGAACGTGGGCAGCAACCGCCCTTCCGAAGCAATTCCCGCGGGGCCTTCCAGCTTCTGCTTGATGCCGTAGGCGACCGAAACTTCGTTCGCGAACATCTCCAGACTAGCCATCTGCTGGTTGGTCTGGTTGGTCACCTTCTGCAGCCGTTGATAGCGCGTGCGCAAAGCTTCCACTTCACTGCGCAGGGCGTTATAGTTTGCAACCTTCCAGGCCATGCGCGCGTAACTGGATATGAAACCGAAAATCGAGATGCAGCTGAGCAGGGCCAGTGCCATTACGGCGTAGACCACTTTCAATGGGACGCGAACGCGCCGCAGTTTGCCTCGGAGGGAATGGGCTAACACCAATATGAAATAGTTCTGCTGCATAGTCTTCTCTACCGAACCCGGCAAACAGAGATCCCCTTGCCCGGTCCGGAGGGCTATTAGGATTGGCGAAAGGTGAATGTAACAGGACCTACACATCCTTGTCAAGCAAATGTTTGCCTTGCAAGTTGTTGAAAAAATTGGTAATGTTACCGTTTGGACATGTTTTTCCGGCTTCCGGGAGCGCTTTTTCTGCGCAATCTGGTGGAGCGGCGCAGCCTGCTGTTCCAGCTTGTGCGGCGGGATTTCCAGCAGCGTTTCGTGGGCTCGGCGGTCGGCTGGATATGGGGCGTCATCCAACCGCTAGTGCTATTGGCGAGCTGGACCTTCGTATTCAGCGTTTGCCTGAAGCAGAAGATGCCGGCCGGCGAGGTGACTGACAACTACCCGCTGTTTCTTTTCGCCGGCATGCTGCCGTGGCTGCTGTTCTCGGAAACCGTGCAGCGTTCGACATCCAGCCTGCTGGAACAGGCCAGCCTGATCACCAAGACCGTGTTTCCGGCCGAAATGGTGCCGGTCTCGATCTTCCTCTCCTCACTGGTGAGCCACTTGATTGCGCTGGGCCTGGCGGTGGCCGCGGTGGGCATCTGGCTGAACCACATCGGCCCCGGCCTGATGCTGCTGCCGCTGTACATGCTGCTGCTGGGGATGTTCGCCGTGGGCCTCGGGTGGATCCTGGCGAGCCTGCAAGTATACCTGCGGGACACCGCGCAGGTGCTGACGGTGATCCTGACGTTCTGGTTTTGGCTCACGCCGATTTTCATCACCGAGCAGCAGTTCCCGGCGCGGCTGCGCTTTCTGCTGGCGGGCAATCCGCTGGCGTACCTGGTGCGGGCGTATCGCGAACTGCTGCTTTCGGGGCGCTGGCCCAGACTGGATGAGCTGGGGATCATGGCGGTGTTTGCGCTGGCGACGTTCCTGGCGGGCGGACTGTTCTTCAGGCATATGAAGCGCGGGTTCGCGGACGTGTTGTAGCCGATTCCAAGCCTGCCCGGAAGTACTATGATTAAATTCGACGGACGATTTCAAGCTGACGATTGACTAGGGCAGCGGAGGATGATCACGTATGCCAGTTCAACTCACGAAACAGGAAGTAATCGAAGAAATGACGCGGCGGCTTGTAGAGTTTTACCGGCCGGCCCGCATCTACCTCTTCGGCTCGGAGGCTCGCGACGAAGCGGGGCCGGATAGCGATCTGGATTTCCTGGTGGTGGTGCCCGACGATACGCCCGAATCGACGATGCGCAGCACCGAGGCGTATTCGCGTCTCTCCGGATTGGGTATGCCGAAGGACGTGATACCGTGGCGGCAGACTGATTTCGAACGCCGGGCGGCCTACGTTAGGGCATCGCTGCCGGCGACCGTGGTCCGCGAAGGAAGGCTGCTGTATGAATCCGCGTGAGACTCTGGTCGCGGAGACGCAGGAGTGGCTTGGCCGGGCGCGAGGGGACTTGGCGGCCTGTGACGCCTTGATCGCGGCCGGATTAGCCGCCGAGGCGCTGTTCCATGCCCAGCAATGCGCGGAAAAGGCGATGAATGCCCTCCTCACCTGGCACCAGGCGCCATTCAAGAAGACGCATGACTTGGACGAACTGAAGCAGTCGTGCCTGCCGCTTGCCACCGGCGCCGCGGATCAACTGGCCACCAACATGGCGTTTCCGCTACCCCGGCGCCCCGTATTCTCCCGAACTAGCGGAGGCGGAAGAAGCCCGGCGCGCAGCCGGAGAATCTTTTGTAAGCGATGGCCGCCCAGCTCGAACCCCTATTCGGCGAAGAGGAATCGCAAAGGGATAGCGAATAGCGAACCATTCGGTAGTGCGCCGGCCCTCCCGAAAGACTGATTGTCCCGCCATGTAGAGTGCGAGACGAACCGGCCGACAGGCGCATATGAAGCGCGGGCTCGCGGACGTGTTGTAATCTCAAGTAGCGGCCTATCATGCAGCCATTCGTCAAGACCATCCATCCGCGGGGCGTGCTGTCATTTGCCCCCGATAGCGAGCCGCTGCCGCTCACTCCTCTGAATGTCTTAATTGGACCGAACGGGTCCGGCAAGTCGAACCTGATTGAGATATTTGAGTTGCTGAAGGCCTTGCCAACGGATCTTGCCGAGGTGATTCGAGATGGCGGCGGTATTGCCGAGTGGCTGTGGAAGGCCGGGGGCAACGGCGCTCGCGCGATCGTCAGCACCGAAATCCAGGTAACCGGTGCCGGACCGCTCCTATACCGGCTGGGGTTCGTAGCAGCCGGCCCGACGCTGGAAATCCTCGACGAGGTGGTGGAACGAGAATCCGATACCTACTACCGGTTCGATACCGGACACCGTGCGACGATAGTCCGTAACATCGACGGCAGAACTGAGAAATGGGAGTTTAACGCCGACACCCAGCAGTCTGTATTGTCGCAGCGGAAGGATCCTGACCTGTATCCGGAAGTGGCCGCAACCGGACGCTTGTTTGCCCGCATTCTGACCTTCCGCGAGTGGAGCTTTGGCCGGTACGTGCCCCTGAGGCAGCCCCAGTCCACGGATTTGCCGAACGACGCTGTTTTGCCCGACGCACGGAATCTCGGCCTGATCTTGAACGCTATCGAGCAGAGTGACGTGTGGACTCGTTTGAACGCCGCACTGCGCCGGTTTCTGCCGCGTTTCAAGCGCCTCACCACGCACGTGCACGGCGGGACTATCCAGATCTTTCTGCATGAGGACGGTCTCCGCACTCCTATACCAGCCACGCGATTGTCCGACGGCACGATCCGGTTTATTACCTTGTTGGCCATCCTGCTGAGGCCCGGCGTCTCGCCGCTCATCTGTCTGGAGGAGCCGGAATTAGGGCTGCACCCGGACGCGCTGACACTCATCGCCGAACTGCTCGTGGAAGCTTCGCAACAGACTCAGATCATCGTGACCACGCAATCCGACGTGCTTGTTTCGGCCCTCAGCGAACATGCCGAGTCCATAGTGGTTTGCGACAACTTGGGCGGCGCATCGCGGTTTAGCAGGCTGGAGAGCGACAAGCTCCGGTTCTGGATGGACAAATACAAGCTCGGCGAGATTTGGCGAATCGGCGAATTGGGCGGCAATCCTTGAAAGGCGTCGCGGTGTACATGGAAGGCGGAGGCAATTCTGCGGATGATAAGTCGCTTCTGCGCCAGGGAATGTCGACCTTTCTCAGTTCCTTGCGAGAGGCAGCTCGACAGAAACGCCTTGGGTGGAAGGTCGTGCCGTGTGGAAGCCGCAACCGTGCACGCGACGCATTCCTCAACGCAAATAAGACTTCACCCGAAGCATTTAACGTGCTGTTGGTCGATTCGGAAGTGCCCGTCGCTCGACTGTCCTCTCCACGGACCCACCTGAAGCAACACGACGGATGGGACCTGACGGAAATCGTTGACGACGCGATCCACCTCATGATTCAGATAATGGAAACCTGGATCATTGCCGATACCGATGCAGTCGCCACCTATTACAGCCAGCACTTTCTGAAGACCGCTCTTCCCAGGGACCAGGATCTCGAAAGAGTCGGGAAGGAGCAAATCTACGGATCCTTGCAACATGCGACACTAAAGACGCAAAAGAGGGAATACAGGAAGATTCGGGATGCGGCCGCTTTGCTAGGGTTGATCGATCCGGTTATCGTCAGACGGCGTTGCCCGTCTTGCGACCGCCTGTTCACAGCCGTGACGCAACGGATCGATGCGGGGTGATCGGGCCATAAAAAGTCAAGCACAGGCGGAAGCCCAAGCTGCCAGTGGGTTTTAAGCCCGCTCGGGATAAGTCCTGCCCCCACAAGCCCGGTTTATTGCCGCGCCGCGAGGCTTTCACAGAACTATACAAAACCCGCGTGCCACGCGCCGCCGTTTTGTTGCATCATCAATAATAGATGTACTCAGCGGGCAAAATCGCGGCGCTGCCGCTCGCCTTGGCGATAGCGGCCCTTGCGCACCCCGCGCTGCAGTTCGCCTTGCGCGATACCGAGGGCACCGAGCACACGCCGCATGAGTGGGCCCAGGCACACGCCGTAGTGCTCTTCTTCGTCACCACGGATTGCCCTTTGAGCAACGGCTACGCGCCGGAGATGAACCGCATCGAACAGGCGTACGCTCCGCGGGGCGTGCTTTTTTACGCGGTGCAGGGCGATACCACGATTCCCGACGAAGAAGTCCGCCGCCACGCGCGCGAGTTCGCGTACCGCTTCCCCGCCCTGCTCGATCCGCGGCAGATTCTGGCCCGCCACACCGGCGCTACGGTTACGCCCGAAGCCGTGGTGCTGTCTGGGGAAGGCGCGGTGCTGTATCTGGGGCGCATCGACAATCGCGTGGAGGACTTCGGCAAGACGCGCATCGCGGCCACCGAGTTCGATCTGCGCGACGCGCTGGGCGCGATCCTGGTCGGGCGGCCGGTCCCGCATGCGCGCACCCGCGCGCTGGGCTGCGCCATCACCAATGGGCATTAAGGGAGGGACGGCATGAGATTATTGGCAATCCTAGCGGTAGCAGTCGCGGCCCACGCCGCCACGCCCACATTCAACAAAGATATCGCGCCGATTCTGTATCAAAACTGCGCGACCTGTCACCGCCCCGGCGAAGTCGCGCCATTTTCACTGCTCACCTATGCGGATGCCGCCAAGAAAGCCGGCCTGCTCGCCATCGTCACCGGGAAGCGCGTCATGCCGCCCTGGAAGGCCGAGCCGGGCTACGGCTCCTTCGCCAACGAGCGGCGGCTTTCCGAACCACAGATCGCGCTGATTCGCGATTGGGCCGAGGCCGGC
>Ga0187855_10002029_pt1 | contig 15464 bp, 16 predicted proteins | sample June2016WEW_8_10_2_FD_132969 | JGI IMG/M metagenome (GOLD analysis project Ga0187855, IMG submission 132969) | Peatland microbial communities from SPRUCE experiment site at the Marcell Experimental Forest, Minnesota, USA - June2016WEW_8_10 | ecosystem: Environmental > Terrestrial > Soil >...
AGGGCGCACGAGTAATCGGGAGGACATACTCGTGCGCCCTCTACGCTCAAGCGTAAGAACCGCGTGTTACGCCGTTACTTGCGCTCGATTGCAACACGGTGTGGTTTCTTGTCGGAAACCTCGGCCGTCGAGTGCATCCGCACTTCGAGCACGCCGTCACGATACGTCGCTTCAATCTTCGACTCGTCGACATCGCGGGGAATCGGGAGGCTCCGCATGAACGATCCATACCGGAATTCGCTTCGGTAGACGTGATCGCTTTCGCTCCTGTGAGTCTCTGTCCTTTGAGCCCTGATTACCAACTCGTCATCGATGACTTCGATGACGACGTCCTTCTCAGGATCGATGCCCGGCAATTCGGCGCGCACGACAATCGTGTCACCGTCGTGGGTCTCCTCGATCTTGAACGACCGACGCCAGTCACCATCGCGGAAGATTTCATCAACCCACGCCCATGGAGGTCCAAAACGCATCGGTAACTCAAGTTCTTTCAGTGAGGTCTTTGAAAGCATTGACTTGACCCTCTTTTCCGGAGAGCCTGCAGGCACCGGATGAGTCCACAGACCTTCCAAACCTGAGGGTAGCGACGCGCTCCTCGGGCGATTAGAGGCCAAAGTCACATTTGCCTGCCGCCGAAACACACTTCCGGAACCCCGAGACGCCACGAACAACGGAACGCAACAACCGTTCAATTGGCGGGATCGATCGAGTCGCTTTCCTCGCGGTAATCGGTGCCTCGATTAGGTAACGAGAGGGCGATCACGATCGCCGCGACGCCCACCGCCGCCGCCGCGATCACGAGCGCCGCGTCCATCCCCGAGACGAAGGACCGGCGAGCCAAGTCCGCCAACTCCACTCCGAGCTTCGTCGGCGCGAGGCGGGCGACACTCAACGCGCCACCGAGTGAACCGTCGATGATCTTCTGTACCGCAACGGGCACGTGGGCACGCGCGATCGCCGGCGTCATGAGGTGTTGGTAGCGCAGATTGAGGACGGTTCCCAAGACGCCGACGCCCAAGGCGCCACCCACTTGGATCGCCGTGTCGCTGGTGGCGGAACCGACACCGGCCTGGGACTTGGGCAGCGAGCCCATCACCGATTCGGTGCACGGCGCCAGAGCCAGAGCGACACCCACGCCCACGATCATGAGGGGCACGAGGCTGTCGCGGTACGTACCGGCCACGGTCGTGTGCGAAAGCGTCACGAAGGCGACGGCCACCAGCACGAGCCCCGTGGTGACCACGTATTTCGTGCCAATCGAACGAGCTACCGACACCGAGATCGGCGCCACCACGAGCAAGGTCGCCGCGACCGGGATGATGCGCACTCCGGCCTCCAGAGGCGTGTAGCCCAGATCGAACTGCAGGTACTGAGTCATCAGGAAGAACATGCCGAGTAGTGCGAAAAGGACGAGCGACAGTGCCGAAATGGCGACGCTGTAGCGACGATTGGCAAAGAAATGCAGGGGGAGCATCGGGTGGTCAATCCGGCGTTCCCACGTCAGAAAGACGAAGATTATTACCCCGGCACCCGCCAAGGAACCGATGACGGGGATCGAATTCCAGCCCCGACTCGGTGCTTCGATGATGCCCCACAGCAGGGAACCGAGGCCGAGCACCGAAAGTCCTGCGCCCACGACGTCCGGGCGCGTCGAGTGCGCATTCTTCGAATCGGGCACCAACCAGGCTGCCGCGATGAAGCCGACCGCTGCGATCGGCACGTTGATCAAGAACACCGACCCCCACCAAAAGTGCGACAGAAGGACACCGCCAAGGATCGGTCCGAGTGCGACCCCCAGACCGGTCGTACCGGACCAGATGCCGATTGCCCGGACGCGCTCGCGCTCGGTCGCGAAGACGTTCGTCAGGATCGACAACGTGCACGGCATGAGGGCGGCAGCGCCGATGCCCATGGTCGCTCGTGCGACCGTGAGGACGTCCGGACTGGCCGACCAGGCGGCGAAGGCCGAACCACCGCCGAAAATCGCCAATCCACCCATGAAGACCCGCTTACGTCCGACGTGGTCGCCCAGAGCACCGAGCGTCAAGAGCAGACCTGCGAAGACGACCGCATACGCGTCGACCATCCACTGGAGTTGACTGGGACTCGCGTTCAGCGAATGTGCGATCGTCGGCAACGCCACGTTCAGCACCGTGCTATCCAAACTGATGAGCAACAGCGTGACGCACAGCACGGACAGTATGGCCCATCGAGGGTGCGTCGACTTAGGGACGCGCACGTAGTCAGTCGCGACAAAGCCGGTCACGACCCCACCGTAGGATCGTCGACCGCGCAGCAAAAGGGTACATAGTCACGTGTCATCGATGGTCGAATCGTCCGTCCCATCAGCGCGCTGTGAGGTGACAGTGACCTTCGGTCACTCGAGCAGCCAAGAGGCGGGCACCCCGGGAATGTAATCCGTCAATGCAGGTAACACATGCCTCGTGGACGGTGGGCATTCCGCAAGATCGTCGTCAACGCCATTGGCGAGTCCACCGTGTCGAGCGCGATCGACGCCAGTGCGGGGGCTCCTATCGCCACTGCAGGGGAAACGCGACGTGGTCGCCAGGGAGGCCCTTCAGCGAGATCGACCGAGCCCTTTCAAGTGGAAACGCGCCGGCGAGACTTTCCAGCACGTCTTCCGATATGAGGATCTCGCCTCCGACGGCTGCACTTGCGATGCGCGCGGCGACGACGACGGTGCGCCCGAAGAAGTCGCCACTTTCGGCCTTGGCGTTACCCAAATGGAGGCCGATCCGAGCGGGCACGGGCACGCCGTCCCAACCGCCATCGAGCGCACGCTGAATTGCCATCGCGCACGCGGCGGCCGATCCGGCCGCCGGGAAGGCCAGCATGAAACCATCTCCCTGCCCTTTCACGATTGTCCCCCCGAAGACGGCGGTCTGTTGCTTCACGATCGCGTCATGCCACGCCAGCAGTTCGAGCCATCTGTCTTCCCCGAGTGATTCCATGAGGGCCGTCGAACCTTCGAGATCGGTGAACATGATGATGACCACACCGTCCGCGGACATTCCCGAAACCGGGGGCCCCAAGTCCTGCACTAGGACGAGCAGTTCATCAACAGCCGTCGTCAGTTCCGTACCGAGAGCCTCTTCGTTGGTCACCGTGAAAGCGAGATGCCAATGGACGAACCTCCAGAAGGCCCCGTCCTCGTGGACGATGGCGGTGCCCCTAACCTGCCGGGGCTCCGTCGATGCGATCGATGCCTGACCGCGGAAGGAGATCCACCCGACCGTCCCCTCCTTCCATGCGGTGACTTGGTCGGATTCGAACGTGATGCCGCCAAGTTCTCCCATCTCGTACAACTGGGCCCTCACCAAGGCGGAGACCTGGTCGAAACCGTCCCACCATTCGTCAGGGTCCGGCCCGATGAATCGAAGGCCGGGATGATGAGATATCGCGTCCATTGCCCGATCGGCATCGAGCGCAGTCCAACTGGCCATGAAGCGCTCAAACAGTGCGATTAGCTCCGGCGCCGGCTCCATCGCATCACGATACTCATCAGTCTTGATGATCGAGCAAGTTGTACGAATCGCTCTTGGTTGGTGGTGGGGCATTCGGATAAATAGAAAGCCGAGTAAACCAAATGGCTTTCAATGACTTAAACGGAGACAATTTGAAGGTCTCACCAGCGTCGTTCAGTTTGGTCACCAAGTCTGGACCGCGTCGTCACCAGTGTCTTCAGACGGCTAACACTGCGCGGTCGAAAGAACTGACCCAAGAAATGTACGCTCCCATACCGCGGACTAGATCTCCCTATTAGGCCTTCAGAGTGGCCGTTTCTTGATAAGGGAGACGCTTTAAGTCATCTGCAATGAAATCCGCTACAATAATGTTCGTTAAGAATAACATAAACATCTCTAATGTTCGCTAAAGAGAACGTTAGTAATATAATTGACTGATCGATTAGAAAGGAGACTTCGAATGGCCGCGCGCCCGCTTCCAGTTCAAACCCGACGCGCCATGGTTGACATCGGCGGGCACCTGCGCACGTGGCGAAAGCTTCTTGGTCTCACAGGTCAGCAAGTCTCCGAACGCGCAGCGATTACCCGACAGACCCTCGCGCGACTTGAGCGCGGCGACTCCTCAGTGGGCCTTGACGTCTTCCTGAACGTCGCGCGCGCACTCGGGCGACTTGAAAGCGTGGTTGACAGCATCGATCCTTACGAGACACCGTTCGGTCGAGCTCGGGCGGAGGAGTCACTTCCCCAACGAGTTCGCCGATGAGTCCGACACCGGGAATTGCTGTCGAGGTGCACGTCGATCTTGATACCGGCACCACCTTCGCGGGGACCATTTACTTCAATACACGTCGAGGTCAACTTGGCTCGACGTTCATGTACGATCGTGACTACCTCAGCTCTTCCGACTCGTTCGACATCAGTCCTGACTTGCCTCGCGCGAACGTCACTTCGGTTACCGAAGGCCTTCCTGGTGCGCTTTCGGACAGTGCGCCTGACCGATGGGGCCGAAATTTAATCCTCAAGAAGGTTCAGTCTGCCGCTCAGGATGCCGGGCGGAGATTACCAACTCTGACCGAAGTTGACTACCTGCTTGGAGTTTCTGACCTGACTCGTCAGGGCGCACTTCGCTATCAGCGAGACAGCTTGGACTTTTTGGCCAGTGGTGCAGACGTTCCAAAGCTGATCGAACTACCTCAATTACTCAACGCTGCGATGATCGTCGCTCGTGACGCCCGAGGGGCCGACGAGTTCGCAGCGGTCAAGGCCCTCCTGGATGCGGGAACGGGGTCACTGGGTGGCGCTCGACCCAAGGCATCGGTGCGCGACGGAAGCCGTCTCCTTATTGCTAAGTTCCCGCACCCAGAAGATGAGTGGGACGTTGAGGCCTGGGAGGCGACCACGCTCGACCTCGCGAGCGCCGCTGGCATTCAAGTTCCGAACCACGAGCTCGTCGGCGTTGAGGGCAAAAACGTCTTACTCCTGGAACGATTCGACCGCCGTGATGGACAGCGGGTCCCCTACATCAGCGGCATGACACTATTGAGAAGCTCCGATGGAGTTGGACGTGATTACACAGAACTGGCCGAAGCCATAACTGAACTTGGTAGTCGGGTTAATGATGACCTCGGTGACCTTTGGAGGAGGGTCGCCTTCTCGGTCATTGTCAACAACAGTGACGACCATCTTCGCAACCATGGCTTTCTCTTTGAAGACGGTGGATGGGCGCTATCCCCTATGTTCGATGTCAATCCGAACCCTGATCTTGGCAAGGAACGCTCAACGTCGATTGGTTTCCAAACGGACTCAAGAGAGACGGCTAGAGCGTTGATGGAAACTGCCCGTGATTTTGGTCTCACTCCTGGGGACGCTCGTCGGATTTGGGACGAAGTCCTTACGGCGACAGAAAATTGGAGGGAGTCAGCGCACGCTAATGGCGTCAAGGAGCGAGATATCGATGAGTTCGCAGAATCGCTCGATCAGCATCGCCACTAGGTGCAGTCCGGAGTCGTGGCGCTGACCCTGCCGCATTTATCCGAACGTCTATCCGAACGGTTTGGAGGTATTTGTCTGAATGCCTCTTGGTGTGGTGGGGCTAGTAAGAATCGAACTTACGACCTCGTCATTATCAGTGACGCGCTCTAACCGACTGAGCTATAGCCCCGCAGGGGTTCCAATCTAGCCGACGCTCGTGCGGAACCTAGAGGGCCGACGGGTCCCAACGTCGGGCCGCGATCGACTGACTCGCCGTGGCGAGCAGCGTTCCCGATTCGCTCCACATGAATGCGGTGCCTTGTGCGAACCCTCCGCTGAGCGCGTGCATGTGAATCTCGGTGAGTACCCAGTCGGTCGCCTCGAGTTTCACAATCCGAATCGTGTTGTCGAGACTGCGGCCCATCACGGGGAAACCGAGTGGTTGTGAGAGACCGCCGGCGACGTAGTCACCGAAGATGGCGAGGGTCGCGGCCGAGATGTCGAAGTGTCCGGGCACGCGCGACCACAGCGCCGACACGGGTGAACCGGGCGTGACGTTGATCTGTTCGAACGGACGGCCCAACGCGATGCGCGAGTCGAGGTGATTGAAGATCGAGCGATTGAAGTGCTCGGGCATCACTCGTTCCGGGCACTCCTCGGGCGTCGGCACGTCGGGCATCGTGACCCACGGCGTTGGCGCCGACAGTTCAGCGGTCCCGAAGGCGCCGTTCACCGTCAGTATTTCGCGGTCTTCGGCGAAGGTCGTGGCTCGCGCCTGCGTCACGTGTCCGCCGACGACCGCGAGGTCGGTCTTCACGGTGACTGTCGAGCCGAGTGGCGCGTAGGAGAGGTACTGCGCCGTCGCCCAGATCGTCGGTCGCGCGCTGGCCTCTTCGAGGGCGACGAGTGCCGACGCCAGACCGCACCCGCCGAAGAGGAAGTTGCCCGGCGTCACGACACGTTCGGTCACTTCGAAGGACCAGGTCTCCTCACCGGTTCGCTCCATGCCAAGAAAACTCCGCGCGTCCACGAACGCCGAGGTTAACGCAGCGTCGCGACGCGTCCGGTCGGATCGCGACCGCACGACACGGTCCAACGGGCAGACTTATCCGGTGATCGATCCGCGATTCGTCTATCTGGCCGCGGCGCTCTCACTCGTCGGCGCCTACGGCTACATCCGCGACACATTGCGCGGTGACACGTCGCCGAATCGGGTGACGTGGTCACTGTGGGGTGTCGAAGGCGTGCTCGCGTTCTTCGTGGAGATCCAACAACACGTCGGACTGGCGGCGTTGATGACCCTGATGCTCGGTCTCGTACCGTGCGCCGTCGTCGTGGCGTCATTTCGCAATCCGAGAGGCGTGTGGCAGCTCGGCGCCTTCGACGTCGCCTGCGGTGCGGTGTCGGTTGGCGGGCTGGTCTTCTGGGCGTTCGTGAACGAACCGACGGTCGCGCTGGTCTCCTTCGTGCTCGCCGATCAGATGGCCGCTCTGCCCACGATCAGAAAGTCGTGGCTCGCGCCGAGCACCGAGTCACCGCGACTGTTCTTCCTGGGATCCACCAACTGCGCGATCACGTTGCTGACGCTCACGAAGCTCACGACGGCCGGCGTGCTTTTCCCCGGCTGTATCTTGGTGGCGGACCTGATTGTGGGCCTACTGATCGTGAGCGACGTCGGGCCGCGACTGCGCGGCGAACCCCTGGGCGCAACGAAACCGAAAGTGGCGTAAGCATGGCAAAGACTGCACCACCGACCCCCGAAGAGAGCAAGACGCGGGGCCAGTTCCAGCGTGAGGCGACACCACGCGGCGCGATGGCGAAGTTGAGCGAACGTCCGGCCGACTACGACCCGGTGGCCCGCCTGATGTGGCAGGGCGAGTCACGCCAACCCGACCTACTGCCACTGCGCTACGCACGCATGCTCGCCGACCCGTTCTCATTCTTGCGAGGGAGCGCCCTTCTGATGGCCGAGGACCTGTCGAGGGGCGCGAGCACGTCACTCGAAGTGCAGATCTGCGGCGACGCGCACCTGGCGAACTTCAACCTCTTCTCGTCACCCGAACGTCACCTGGTATTCGACGTGAACGACTTCGACGAGACCGACCGCGGCCCGTTCGAGTGGGACCTCAAGCGCCTCGTCGCCTCACTGGCCGTCGCGTCGTACCACCTCGGCCACAGTGACGCCCAACAGGAGCGCATCGCGCTGGCCGCGGCGAAGGAGTATCGCGAGGCCAATCGGCGATTCGCCGGTGAGGACCGCCTGGCGACGTGGTACTCGGCACTGGACATCGACGCCGTGATGGCCGACCTCGGAGGATTCTTCACCGTGAACGCGATTCACCGCGTCGACCACGTCGTGGCCTATGCCAGTGGTCATGACACGCGTAAGGCGTTCGCCAAGTTGATCGTCGAGGGCAAGGACGGTCCGCGTATCGTCTCGAAGCCGCCGCTGCTCGTACCGCTCGAAGACCTGCACGAGAGCGGCTATCTGACGACCGGCGACCTCGAGCGCCTCATCGCGGGCTACGCCAGTACCTTGACCTACGACCGCCAGGTCCTGCTCGCCCAGTTCACGCCCGTCGACGCGGCGCGCAAGGTCGTCGGCGTCGGCTCGATCGGCACCGAGTGCTACGTGGTGCTCCTCCTGGGTCGAGACGAGCTCGACCCCTTCTTCTTGCAGGTGAAGCAGGCGGGCGCGTCGGTGATCGCGACGGCGACGTCGCGGCCATCGACGATACCGGCGGGCGAGCGCGTCGTGCGGGGCCAGCGACTGATGCAGGCGACCCCCGACGTGTTCTTGGGCTTTCACGCGGTGAAGAAGGGCGGCTCGACCCGGCACTACTACGTACGCCAGCTCTACGACAACAAGGCGGCGATCGCGTTGGACCAGCTCGACGAGTCACTACTGGTGACCTACGGTCGGATCTGCGCCTGGACGCTCGCCCGGGCCCACGCCCGTGGCGGCCGGGGTGCGGAGATCGCGGGGTACCTCGGGAAGTCCGACGTCGCCGATGAGGCGTTCGCCGCCTTCGCCGTGGCCTACCGCGATCAGACGCTCCGGGACTACGCGGCGCTCAAGAGCGCGGCGAAGGAGGGTCGGGTTACGTTGGCGACGTGACATCGTTGTTGCCGTTTCGCTGGCACCTCGCTGAGGTTCTCTTCATCGTCGCGGCGGGCGTCGCTCACCACGTCGTCGTCTCCTCGAAGCGAGAGCGCCGTCTCGTGCGCTACGCCCTGTTGGCGCTCTTGGCCGTCACGGTGTGGCCGATGGGCGACCTCGCGTCGTCGGTGTCGCTGACCGCCGCGACGATTCAACGACTCGCCATAATGCTGTTGGTGGCGCCGCTCTTGTTGATGGCGACACCCACGAAGGTGCTCTCTCGCGTGACGCGGCCGCGAGCGGTCGACGCGGTGACCCGAGTGCTCGCCCATCCGGGCCCGGCGATGGCCGTCGTGACGGTGGTGGGCACGCTGACCCTGACGTCGCCGGTCGTCGACTGGGGAGCGCGTTCGGCGATCGGGCGCGCCGTGATCCTCTTCGTGGTCTTGGCGGTGGGGCTGATTCTCTGGATTCCGGCGTTGGGCGTCATGCCCGGCGCCAAACGACTCTCGCCGGTCGGCCGTGCCGGGTACCTCTTCGCGTCGTCACTCGTCGTGACGAGCCTGTCATTCGTCTGGATCTTCTCGCGCCACTCGCTCTATCCGGCGTTGCACCACCAGTACGCGCTCTTGCACATGACGCCCCTCCTCGACCAACAGCTCGCAGGCTTCGTCGCCAAATTCGGCGCGTACGCGCCGATGTGGGCGATCGCGTTCACGATCTTCTCTCGTGCCGAAGAAGAGGGTACGCCCACTGAGGAGACGCCGCTGCACTGGGCGGACGTCGAACGCCAGTTGCTGCGGGTCGACCGCCAGCGCGAACGAGCTCTTCGACGCCATCAATTGGAATAGATCCGTTGGTAGGATGGAGCCCCCGGGGACGTAGCTCAGTTGGTAGAGCGCGGGCTTTGCAAGCCTGAGGTCGTGGGTTCGATCCCCATCGTCTCCACAACTGCGGACCACCCTTGGCGACCAGTCGGCTGCGGCGTCGGCCTGCTCCGTCGCCAGCGGACCGCGCCGCATCTGCCGGTACGTCGAGATCAAACGCGGAAGTAGTGGTCCTCGCCGAGGTCTCGCAGTAGTCCCTCATGAGTCGGGTCCCAGCCAAGCATCTCGCGCGTGATGGCGTTCGACGCCGAGGCGTCAGTACCGAAGAAACGGGCCATCCAGCCGAAGTGCTCGCTGGCCTCGTCGCTCGGCACGGAGATGACCGGCAGGCCGAGTCCGGCACCGATGGCTTCGGCGATCGACTTGGTGGTTACGGCCTCCTCCGCGACCGCGTGGACCGAGGATCCGGCGGGGGCGCGTTCGAGCGCGAGGCGCACCAGTCGCGCGGCGTCGAAGCGATGCACGGCCGACCAGCGATTGCCGTCGCCGACGTAACCGGAGGCACCCTTGGCCCGCGCGATCGCGACGAGCGTGGCGATGAATCCGTGGTCGCCGTCACCGTGGACCGTCGGAGCGAAGCGCACGCACGCCGGTCGAACGCCCTGATCCGCGAGGGATAGCGTCCACTGCAGGTTGGCGATTCGAGGATGCAGGTTGGCGTCGGGCACGTCGTTCTCGGTCGCGACGCGTCCCGGCGCGAGGCCGAGCACTCCACCGGCGACGACGAAGGGTCGCTCGGTGCCCTTGAGAACCGAGCCGATCGCCTCGATGACCGCGCGGTCGGTCCTCGCGGCGTCGTCCATGTGAGAGAAGTCATGGTTGTAAGCGAGGTGCACGACACCGTCACATCGTTCGACCGCGTCGCGAAGTCCCGCCGGTTCATCGAGTGACCCCCGGTAGGCCTCGGCACCGGCCGCGGTGATGTCGGCGGCCGAGTGGTCCGAGCGGGCCAGACCCAGGACCTGGTGGCCATTCTCGAGCAGCTCCGGAACGAGCGCGGAACCGATCCAACCTGACGCTCCTGTCACGAATACCTTCATTTTCAGCTCCCTGTTTCTGCGGACATCGGCGTCGGGTTCGACCACTTGATGTCAGTGACTGTCAACACAATAGCGGTGATGTCAGTCACTGTCAACACGGAGTACAGTGGTCCAATGGTGCGATGGGAACCGGACAGTCGAGCGAGACTCGTCCGGGCCGCCATGTTCCTCTACGGCGAGCAGGGATTCGACCGGACGACGGTCGCGGAGATCGCCGAGCGCGCCGGATTGACGGAACGGACCTTTTTTCGCCACTTCACTGACAAACGCGAGGTCCTCTTCTTCGGCGCGCAGGCCCTCCAAGATCTCCTCGTCGACACCGTCCTCAACGCGCCCACATCCGCCACACCCCTCGACGCGGTCACGCGGGCCCTGGGGGCCGCGGGGCAGATGTTCGCCGAGCGCCGGGACTTCTCGGTGCAGCGCCAGCGAATCATCGACGGCAGCGCCGAGTTGCAAGAGCGCGAGCTGATCAAACTGGCCACGCTCGCCGCGGCACTCGCCAACGCCCTGCGACAGCGCGGCGTCGCGGATCCGACCGCCGGACTGATCGGCGAAGTCGCGATCGCGATCTTCAAGAACTCCTTCGAGCGATGGGTGTCGGCCTCTGAGCCGAGTGACCTCGGTCTCGTGATCCGCGAGTCGCTCGCCCAGTTGCGGGACGTCGCCGCCGCGACGTAGGCCGGTTCGGCGAACTAGATCGTTGTCGTGACGGACTCGACGGGCCGCTGCACCCGTTGGGTCCCCGGTTCTCGGTCGTGGGCCGTCTGTTTCAGATGGAACTGGGTGACGCCGATGGTGAGCGATACGGCACCCGCCACGTGCAGTTCGACCAGGAGCGGCGGGACGTGCGTCAGGTACTGCGTGACGCCGATCGCCGCCTGGATCAGCGAAATGATCACCAGTCGGCGCACCCCGAGGCGCAGGGCGCTCGGCGCGTCCTTCGTCCAGATGGCGAAGAGCAGCCCGATGATCAGTCCGATGAACAAGACGGCGGCGAGCGAGTGCACCCAGGCCGCCGAGGAGAACGCGAAGGGCAGGCGCCGCGCGACCAGTTGTCCCTGGGACGCGCCGGCGTGCGGTCCCGAGCCGGTCGTCATGGTGCCCGTGATCAGCAAGACCACGAACGGGATCCAGAGCAGCCGGGCGATGACCAGGAAGTGTCGGTCGCGGACGTCGCTCCGTGCGCCGGGGCCGTAGACGTATTTGGATCGGTGATAGAGCACGGCGCTGATGACGACCATCGAGAGCGACAGCAGCATGTGCAACGAGACGAGCCACGGGTTGAGCTTGCTGTAGACCACGAAGGCGCCGAGGATCGCGTCGGCCACGACGCCGGCGATCAACATCCCTGAGAGGATTATCAGGTCCGGGCGGCGGACCTCTCGCAAGAGCGCTGCCAGGAACGTCGCCGCCGTCACGAGGATCAGGAGCAGCGTGATCATGCGGTTCCCGTACTCAATCCAGTGGTGAATGCCCCACGGGGCGGTGATTCGCCCCTGGAAACAGGTGGGCCAGTCGGGACAGCCCAGTCCCGAACTGGTCAGTCGAACCGCGGCGCCGGAGAGCACGATGACGATCATCGAGATGAACGAGGCCAGGGCGAACCAGCGAAACGTCGGGCCCGGCACGACGCGGCGCGGCGAATCTGTCACCCCGTAAGACTAGGGAATTGTCGGTCCCGTAGAGTTTCCCTATGACGATCACCGCGCCGGCACGCCATTCCTTGGGCGAGGTGCTGCGAGGATACCTGGCACTCACGAAGCCGCGGATCATCGAACTGTTGCTGGTGACGACGATCCCCACGATGGTCGTCGCGGCCAACGGCATCCCCGGGCTCTGGTTGGTGGTGGCGACCCTCGCCGGCGGCACGCTCGCCGCCGGTGGCGCCAACACGTTCAACATGGTTATCGACCGCGACATCGACGCGATCATGGAGCGCACGAAGCGACGGCCGCTGGTCACCGGCGTCATGTCGGCGCGCGACGCCACGTTGTTCGCGGCGGCGCTCGAAGTCCTCGCGTTCGTCGTCCTCGCGCTCTGGGTGAACCAACTCTCGGCGTGGCTCGCGATGTCGGCGACCGCGTTCTACGTGTTCATCTACACGCTGTGGCTCAAGCGTCGGAGCCGGCAGAACATCGTGATCGGCGGCGCCGCCGGCGCCGTGCCCGTGCTGATCGGCTGGTCCGCGGTCACCAACTCGCTCACGTGGACGCCGGTGCTGCTGTTCCTGGTGATCTTCATCTGGACGCCCCCGCACTTCTGGGCGCTCGCCGTTCGCTACCGCGATGACTACGAGGCGGCCAACGTGCCGATGATGCCGGTCGTGACGTCACTGCGCCACACGACGTTGGAGATACTCATCTACTCGGTCGTGATGTGGGCGCTGACGGTGTTGATCGGTCCGACCGCGCACCTCGGCGTCGTCTACGCCGTCTCGGCGACCGTACTCGGGGGACTGTTCACCTTCTACGCCGCGCGACTCTACCGACACGCCCTCGCCGACAGGGCCGACGTCGGCGAAGCGATGCGCCTCTTCCACTTCTCCATCACGTACCTGACGGCCCTCTTCGTCATGATGGCGGTCGACGTCCTTGTCCGACACCACTAGGTCGCCGCGACAGCCCTGGTCGCCGAGGAAGAGGAGGTCGGTCGGCATCGCTTCGGCGGCGGCGATCGTCGCGATCGTCGTCGTGTCGATCCTGACCGGCGGAAAGGTGACCACCAACAACGGAGAGCCGACGAGCAACCTGGTGGGCAAGTCCGTCGCGACCTTCTCGCTGAGTGGTCTCCAGGGCGGCACCGTCGAGGCGCCCTGGAAGGGTCACCACGCGGCGGTCTTGATCTTCTTCGCGAGTTACTGCGGGCCGTGCCAGGGGGAGATGCCCAAGGTGGCGGCGTATCTGCGCCACCACGACGAGGGATCGATCCGGGTCATCGGCGTCGACGCGAGTGACGCGAGGGGCGCGGCCGAGAGCTTCGTGAAGAAGAGTGGCGTCACGTTCCCGGTCGCCTTCGATCCGAACGACACCGTCACGACCGGGATCTTCCAGTTCGCCGCGGTGCCCGAGACCGCGTTCGTGACCGCCAAGGGCGTCGTCAACCAGATCTACTTCGGTGCGATCCCGAAGGGGGTCCTGGTCGAGGGGATCGCGAGCCTGCGAAAGGCCTAGTCGAATCGGAACGTGCGCGCCGCGACGAGTGGTGCGGCGAGCGCCCACAGGGCTAGGACGATCCAGTCGGCGATCGTCGGGGCGAGGCCCTGTCCGAGTATCCGATGCAGGCCTTCGGCCATCGCGCCGGGCGGCAGCGCCACGGCGACACGCCCGATGAAACCCGGCAGCGACGTCAGGGGCACCACGATGCCCGACAGCAACAACAAGACGAGGTAGAGCCCGTTACTGGCCGCGAGGTTGACCTCGGCGCGGAGGCGACCGGCCAGGGCCAGGCCGATCCCGGCGCACCCGGCCGAGCCGAGGACCAACAGGCCCGCGACCTCGAGCGCGCCGATCGCCCCGCCGCGCGGACGCCAGGTCAACGTGAGGGCGACCAGCGTGAGGATGACGACCTGCAACGCCTCGGTCACCAAGACCCCGGCGATCTTGGCGCCGATGAGCCGGCGCGTGCCGATCGGCGTCACGTACAGGCGACGCAACACGCCGTAGCCGCGCTCGAAACCGGTCGCGATCGAGAGCGCCACGAGCGACGTCGAGAGGACGCAAAGGGCGAGTATTCCCGGTGCGATGAAGTCGACGCGGCTCTTCGTTGGTGTCGCGGCGAGCTTGGTCAAGGAGAAGAACACGAGGAGCAGGACCGGGATGCCCACGGTTAAGAGCAGTGTCTCGCCGCGGCGCAACGTCATGCGGACCTCGGCGCGGCTCTGGGCCCACCACGCCCTCACGGGCGGACCTCGCGTCGTTCCTGTTCGATCAGTTCGAGGTAACGCTCCTCGAGCGACGCGCGCGTGCGCAGTGAGACCAACGTCACGCCGACGCTCGTCAGGTAGCCGTTCAACTCGGCGATTCTCTCCGGTGTCGAGGTCGTCTCGCAACGGAGTCGGTTCGCGGCGTCGGCCGTCACGACGCACCCGAGCCTCGACGCGAGGACCGAGGGGTCGACGGCGCCGGAGAGTTCGATGATCATCTCGGGTGCGCCGGAGAGTTCGTCGAGGGTCCCTTCGATGACGACGTGGCCGCGGTTCATGATGACCACTCGGTCGGCCGTGCGCTCGGCCTCGGTCAGCTCGTGCGTCGTCACCAACAGCGCGCAGCCGCGGTCGCGCTCCGAGGCGATCAGGTCGCGAATCACCTGGCGACCCTCCGGGTCGACGGCGGTCGTCGGTTCGTCCAGGACGAGGACCCGGGGACGCCCGAGCAGGGCGAGCGCGAGCAACGTCCGTTGCTGTTCACCGCCGCTGAGACGGCGCCACGGCGTGCGGGCGCAGCGCTCCAGATCGAGCAGTACGAGCAGTTCGTCGGCGTCTCTCGGTGCGTCGTAGTACGAGGCGGTGAGTTCGAGCACCTGGCGTGGCGTCATGGGGAGCCAGACGCCGCCGCGTTGCAAGAGGGCGCCGGTACGCACCACGACCTCGCGGTGGTCGCGCAACGGATTGAGACCGTGGAGTCGAACGGTTCCCGAGGTCGGTGGGCGAAAGCCGAGCAGCGTCTCGACGAGGGTGGTCTTGCCCGCACCGTTCGGTCCGAGCAACGTCACGACCTCGCCGTAGGCGACGTGGAGTGACACGCCGTCGACGGCCCGCAACGTTCCGAAGTGGACCGTGAGTTCGTTGACTTCGACCGCGTTGCTCACGACCACCGAACATAGACGGTCCTTCGAGTCGACTTTCGCGTGCTCGGTAGGCTTGGCGACATGATTGACCTCGTCCAACTACGTCGTGAGCCGGACATCGTGAAGGCCGCCCTGGCCCGTCGCGGCGTGAGCGCCGCGACCATGGACGAGATCATCGCCCTCGACGTCGAAC
>Ga0187855_10002030_pt1 | contig 15460 bp, 10 predicted proteins | sample June2016WEW_8_10_2_FD_132969 | JGI IMG/M metagenome (GOLD analysis project Ga0187855, IMG submission 132969) | Peatland microbial communities from SPRUCE experiment site at the Marcell Experimental Forest, Minnesota, USA - June2016WEW_8_10 | ecosystem: Environmental > Terrestrial > Soil >...
GAGGGCGTAACCAGCAAGACCGCCGAAGCGGGATCTTCCGCTGTACCCACGGGCGAGCAGATCGTAGGAGTGGCGTTGGGCAACTACAATCCCGAGTCCACCGAAGCGTATTTCAAGGCGCAGAAGTTGCCCACCTTTAAGGCGCGAAACTACACGCTGTATGCGTTCGGTTCGGGTTCCGGCGCCAACGATCTTTTCTTTTTCTTCATCGATTCGAGCACCGCGGCATTCGGCCACCGCGCGCTGCTGGAAAAAATGATTGAAGTGCGCTTCGGAACCGAAGAAGGGCTGATGCGCAACGACAAATTCTTTCCGCTGGTGAATGAAGCGAATGGGACCGGAGTGTTCTGGTCGGTGTTGAACCCGGCGTACACGCGGCTGGCGATGCAGCAACTGGCGCCGGAGATTCAGCAGTTTCCGGACGCGGCGAAGCTGGTGACGCGAATGCAGAACATGATTATCAACATAGACGCCAGCAGCGGCATCGACGGGAAGTTCCAAGGGATTTGCGGATCGGTCGACGACGCGAACTCGTTGGGGCAGCTGCTGCAGATGGGACTGATGTACAAGCAATACCAGTCCAAGACGGAGAATCCCGACATGGCGCAATTGCTTACGCAGGCGAGCGTCACACCGAGCGGCGACCGGATCGTGGTGCACATGACGCTGACCGACGATCAGATGGCGTCGTTGATTAAGCGCAATACCTTCGCGTTCAAGATGTAGTGTTTTCGCAAACCTAGGATAGTTTTGCGGGCGGGACGTTGTGCGTCCCGCTCTTTTTATTTAGAGCCAGCCTACCTGCTTGGCGCGCCTTGGCTGATGTACTTCGTGAGACGGGTGACCGCCACCTTCCCTTGCGATTCATACTGGATGCGATCGACTCCGCTCAATACTCCTCCTGTGCCGGAGCCGCCGTCATGTTGCGACGCTGACTTGGCGATCGTGTCCAGACCGACAGCCGGGGCCGTATCGCCTTCGTAAGAGAGTGCGACCTCGATGCGATCGGAGAGGCGCGTGAGCGTGACGTTTAGGTGTGGGTGACTTTCGGTGAGATGCTCGAACGCTTCTTTGCACGCCGCGACCACTGCGGCTTGCAATTGCGCAGTGGCGTCATTGTCCATGCCCGCCGCGTCGGCCAGATAGCGGACCGCACCACCGACGGCGGCCGCCAATCTGGGATCGGCGTCAATTTGCAGACGAATGATCTTTGCCTCAGTTTCCACGTTGTTCGTTCGCAAGCGCTACGTCGCACGCTTCCCGGCAGTCCGGGCAGTAGTAGAGGCTGTCGGCGCAGAGGCGCACTTTATTCTGTCCCTTGCAAATGGTGCAGTACTTTTCGCAGGTGCATTGCTGTTCCGTCTTGTCGCACATGGAGCAGACGATGGGACCAGGCATGGGAGCCTCCTTGAAAACTGTACCTGAGTGACGCCTGAGGCGGCAAGACGCAGGTGCGGGTCGTCGGACGGAGTGTTACTCGAGATTCTTTCGACGAGCTTTCGGCGCGACTTAGCGGGACAGGAAAGGCCGCGAAGTTCAGCGGATTCCGCACCCGCGCCAAAGCATTCGCGCGCTACGATGCACCGGGGGCCTTCTTTGACGCGTGTTTGAGTGCGTGTTAGTATCGATTTCTGCCTGAGCATGCGGAATGGAATCGGTCAACACGCCTACAGTTAGCGAACTTCGGAAGACGTCACTCAATGCCGTCCACCGGCGATTGGGTGCAAAAATGGTGAATTTTGGCGGGTGGGATATGCCCGTCCAGTACCCGTCGAGCGGCGGGCTTGTCGCCGAGCACAAGGCCGTGCGCGGGGCCGTCGGGGTTTTCGATGTGAGCCACATGGGAGACATCCGAGTTCACACGGGGCGGACGGCGGGCGGCGCGCTGGCGGCGGTGCAGCATCTGAGCATGAACGATGCGTCGAAGCTGGCTGTTGGGCAGGCGCATTACTCGGCGCTGCTGTATCCGAAGGGCACGTTCGTGGACGACGTCATTGTCCACCGGCTTGGCGAGGATGATTTTTTGCTGGTCATCAACGCAGGAACCCGCGAGAAAGATGTCAACTGGGTTCGCGAGAACACCAAGGGCTTCGACTGCGTCGTCGAAGATCTGAGCGATGCGTATACGCAACTGGCGATTCAGGGTCCGCGCGCAATTGACGTGACGCGCAAATTGACCGACGCGAATCTCGATGGGATCAAGAATTATTGGTTTACGCATGGCACCGTTTGCGGGTTGAAAGACATCCTGATTGCCCGCACCGGCTATACCGGCGAAGATGGTTTTGAGATTTATGTGCCTTCCGACAGAGGGACGAGCGAAGAAGTTTGGGCACGAGTAATCGAAGCTGGACGTGAGTTCGGATTGATTCCTTGCGGGCTGGGCGCGCGGAATACCTTGCGGCTGGAGGCGAAGATGGCGCTGTACGGCCACGAGATCAGCGATACGATCAATGTTTGGGAGGCTGGGCTGGAGCGATATTGCAAAATGGAGAAGGGTGAGTTCATCGGCCGTGCCGCCCTGGAACGCGCGAAAGCAGCCGGATTGAAGCGCACCCTGGTCGGACTGGAAATGATCGATCGGGGGATCGCACGAGACGAATATTGCTGCTGTGATGAAATTGGTGAAGCGGTCGGAGTGATCACCAGCGGTTCGCCTTCGCCCACGCTAGGAAAAAATATCGCGCTGGCATATGTTCCGCCCGCGATGGCCGCGGTAGGAACGCCGATTTACGTGGGGATTCGCGGCAACAGATACAAAGCTCAAGTGGTGCCGACCCCGTTTTACAAGCGGCCCAAGAAGGTCGCTGCTCCGCAAGTTGTGAAGTCAGCCTGAAGCAGGATAAATTGGAGTGTTCCCGGCTGAGCCGGGTCAACAAAGGAGTCGTCTCATGGCGTACCCGACGAAATATCGCTACACGAAACAACACGAATGGGCCGATGTCAACGGTAACGTAGCGACGATCGGAATTACGGACTACGCGCAACACGAACTAGGCGACGTGGTATTCGCAGAATTGCCGAAAGTTGGAGCGAAGGTGGAGTCTGGGAAGTCCTTCGGAACTGTCGAGTCCGTCAAGGCGGTCAGTGAAATTTACTCCCCGGTGTCGGGCGAGGTGACTGAGGTCAACGGCGAACTCCAGAATACGCCGGAAAAAATCAACACCGATCCGCATGGGGCGGCATGGCTGGTCAAGATCAAGCTCGCGAATCCCGCGGAGCTAAACGGGTTGATGGATGCCGCGGCATATGAGGCATTCATCGCCGAAGCTGACAAGGGCAAGGAAGCATCGGCCTAATGCGGTATCTCCCCAAGAGCCCAACGGAACGCGAGGAGATGCTTGCCGCTATCGGGGCCAAGTCGATCGACGATCTTTTCTCCAGTATTCCGGGGCGCTACCGGCTGCGCGAGGCGTTGAAGTTGCCGGGACCTTTTTCCGAAGCAGAAGTGATTCAGTATTTCAAAGAACGGGCGACGGAAAATTCGTTCGGATACACGAGCTTTCTCGGAGCAGGCGTCTACAATCACCTGCGCTCGGTGGTGACCGACGCCATTATCCAGCGCGGCGAGTTCCTCACGTCTTACACGCCGTACCAAGCAGAGATTTCCCAAGGCACGCTGCAGGCGATCTTCGAGTTTCAGACGCTGATGTGCCAGTTGACGGGGCAACAGGTGGCCAACGCCTCGATGTGGGATGGCTCGACGGCTACCACCGAAGCTGTGCTCATGGCGGAACGCATCACCGGCCGCGCTCGCGTGCTGGTGGCGCGCTCGTTACATCCGGAGTATCGCGAGGTGCTGAAGACGTACGCGAAAAATTCGGGGCTTCGCGTCGAAGAGATCCCGTACGCTGTCGACGGCACGCTCGACCAGAGGGCGTTGCAATCGGCGATCAAGGACGATGTCGCAACCGTTGTCGTGCAGTCGCCTAATTTCTTCGGTGCGATCGAACCGGTCGCCGTGTTGGCCGACGTCGTGCATGCATCGGGCGGGCTGCTCGCGGTTTCCATTACCGAGGGCGTTTCATTGGGGTTAGTGCGCCCTCCGGTGGAAGCTGACATCGTTGCGATGGAAGGCCAGAGTTTTGGATTGGCTCCCAGTTACGGCGGGCCGTTTGTCGGAGTGCTGGCCTCGCGAGATAAATTTGTGCGGCAGATGCCAGGGCGGCTCGCGGGACAAACCATTGATACCGAAGGACGCCGCGGATTCGTGCTGACGCTCGCTACGCGTGAACAGCACATCCGGCGCGAGAAGGCTACTTCAAACATATGCACTAACCAGGCGCTTTGCGCCTTGGCGGCAACCGTGCATCTAACCCTGCTTGGCAAGGAAGGACTGCGCGAGATGGCGCACCAGAATTTTTCGAAGGCGCAGTTCGCGCTGGCTGAGCTGACCAAGATTCCCGGAGTGAAGCGCAGGTTTGCGGCGCCTTTTTTCAACGAGTTCACGATCGAGCTGCCGAGATCGGCCCGCATCGTCAATCACGAACTGCTGAAGGAAAAAATCGTTGGACCACTGCCGCTCGGCCCGTCGTATCCGGAGCTAACCAAGAACGCGCTGGTGTGCGTGACTGAAACAACCACGCGCGCCGAAATCGAAAAACTTGCGGCGGCAGTCCGGCGCGGGTTGGATCAACCTCTGCCGTAGGTGCCAACTCCTCGCCGCTTGCAAACCGCATGCCTTGAGGGTGCGGTTCGCAACAGAAAGGCATAGTTTTCAGGAAACCCAGGTGAACAGAAAGATCAAAAAAGCATCCCGCCACACCAGCCAGAACGAGGGCCTGATCTTCGAGAAGTCCTCGCCCGGCAAGCGCGCGTTTGAGCTTCCTCCCCTGGATGTTCCGACAGTGGACGCGGCGAAGGCGTTGGGCTCGAGTCATCGCCGCGAAGGCGTCGAGGGGTTTCCGGAAGTCAGCGAGATTGAAGTGCTGCGCCATTTCACGCGCCTCTCGACGTGGAATTTCGCGATCGATCTAGGCATGTACCCGCTGGGATCCTGTACGATGAAGTACAACCCACGGGTGAACGAATTTGTGGCGCGCCTCGATGGGATCGCCACGGAACATCCTTTGCAGCCGCAAGAACTTTCGCAGGGCTGCCTGAAAATCCTGCGACTCCTGGAAAAATGCCTATTGGAAATCACCGGCATGGATGCGATTACCCTGCAGCCCGCCGCGGGAGCGCAAGGCGAACTGACTGGATTACTGCTCATTCGCGCGTATCTCGAAAAACAGGGCAACGCGCGAAAGAAGGTTTTAATCCCGGACTCGGCGCACGGGACAAATCCGGCAACCGCGGTGATCGCCGGCTATCAAGTGGAGAACATCAAGTCCGAGTCGCACGGGCAGATCGATGTTGAGAAACTTCGCGAACTCGTCACCGAAGAAGTCGCAGCGCTGATGATCACCAATCCATCGACACTGGGCATCTTTGAAGAGCGCATTCCCGAGATCGCCGAGATCCTGCACGCGAAGGGCGCATTGCTTTACATGGATGGCGCCAACATGAATGCGCTCGCAGGCGTGGCGCGGCCAGGTGACCTTGGCGTGGATGTGATGCACCTGAATCTGCACAAGACGTTTTCGACTCCCCACGGTGGCGGAGGCCCGGGCGCCGGCCCCGTGGCGATGAAGAAGATTCTCGAACCTTTTCGGCCAGTGCCGATCCTTGTCGAAAAAGAGGGTGGGCGGCTGGTGCTGGAGCCCGTTCGCCCGAATTCAATTGGAAAAGTGAAAGCATTCTCTGGAAATTTCGGGGTGCTAGTGCGCGCTCTCGCTTACATCCTCGCTTACGGGCCCGGCATTCGCCAGGCAACCGAAGATGCGGTGCTCAACGCAAACTATATTCGCAAGCACCTAGAAGGCGTTTACGAACTGCCCTATTCCCTGCCCTCCATGCACGAAGTGGTTTTCAGCGATGCGATCCAGAAAAAGAACGGCGTGAACACCATGGACATCGCGAAGCGGCTGATCGACTACGGCTTCCACCCCTACACGACGGCGTTTCCGCTGATCGTGCCGGGTGCCTTGATGATCGAGCCGACCGAATCCGAATCCAAAGAAGAGTGCGATCTTTTCATTGACGCGATGCGCTCGATCGCCGAAGAAGCCGCAGCGACGCCAGAAATCGTCAAGACCGCGCCTCATACTACGCGGGTGCGACGTCTCGATGAGGTCGGCGCGGCGCGGAATCCAATCCTGCGCTGGGATCCTTCGCGCCCCGAAAAGACCTCGGCGGAAAAGAAGCACGATGTCGCGGACGCCAAGCATCGCGAACCGACCCCGGTGACTCCGACTGCCTGAAGCGTTCAGGATTTGCTTCACAGCACAGTCTCGCCCACCATTTACAGAGGACCTCATCCCTATCTGCTAAACTCAGGCTGGAGAGACCTCTCGTTTTGCTTGCATGACTCCCGCGCTAGCCGCATGGATGCCTAAATCCGTTCTCTTGTTGCGCGATTACGATCGCCGCAAATTCGTTAGTGATTTGATTGCGGGCATCACCGTAGGCCTTGTGGCTTTGCCGCTGGCAATGGCTTTTGCCATCGCCTCCGGGGTCACGCCGCAAGCCGGAATTTATTGCGCCATCGTGACGGGCTTCTTGATCTCCGCGCTGGGCGGCTCGAAAACCCAAATTGGCGGCCCAACGGGTGCGTTCGTCGTGGTCGTCTCCGGGATCATCGCCAAGTACGGAATCGAGGGTTTGTTCACCTGCACGATGATGGCGGGTGTACTGCTTTTGATCCTCGGGGCGACAGGAATGGGCTCCGCTGTTAAGTATTTTCCTCGCCCGGTAATCATCGGGTTCACCAACGGAATCGCCATTCTGATCGCCAGCACGCAGATTCGGGACCTCTTCGGACTGCGAATGGCCACCGTGCCGGGAGACTTTTTTCACCGCATGGGCGCCTACGGGCAGTCTTGGCATACGATTTCTCCGACGTCGACAGCGCTTTCTCTCGCATCGCTGGCGATCATGATTCTCTGCTTGAAGTATGCCAAGCGCGTACCTGGGGCGATCGTAGTTACGTTTGGTGCGACCCTCGCAGTGACGTTATTGCACTTGCCGGTTGAGACGATTGGCACGCGATTCGGTGGAATTCCCAGCGGATTGCCGGCATTCGCTATTCCGAAACTGCACTACAATGTCTTCCGCCAATTGCTTTCGCCCGCGTTTACCGTCGCGATGCTCGGCGCGATTGAATCACTGATGTCCGCGGTGGTTTCCGACCGCATGAGCAAGGACAAACACAATCCGAACGTCGAGCTGATGGCGCAGGGTATCGCCAACATCGTCTCGCCCCTTTTCGGAGGCCTGCCGGCCACCGGAGCGATTGCGCGCACGGCGACAAACGTACGCGCTGGAGCCAAAACCCCGGTCGCGGGAATGATTCACGCTCTGACCTTGCTGGGAATCGTACTATTCGCGGCGCCATTGGTGAAAAATGTGCCGCTTGCCGCCTTGGCTGCCATCCTGATCATGGTCGCCTACAACATGGGCGAGTGGCACGAGATACCCGAAATTTTGAAGCTCACCACGGCGGATATTGCGGTGTGGGTGCTAACGCTGACCCTCACCGTCGTAGCCGACCTGACGTTCGCCGTCGAAATTGGCATGGTGCTGGCGGCATTGACATTTATTCGTAAGGTCTCTCGTACGACCACCGTCAAGCGTGTCACCCGCGACTACGTGGAAGATAGCCGCGTGCACATCCTGCAGGGCAAGGACATTCCCGACTACGTAACCGTATTCCGCGTTCACGGACCGTTCCTGTTCGGCGCTACCGACAAATTCTCCGAAATCCTGGACGACCTGCCGACACTCCCGCCGATCATCGTCTTGCGGCTTCGCAATATGACTGCGGTGGATGCCACGGGACTGGGCGCTATCCGCGACCTTGCCGACCAAGTTCACGCTTCAGGCAGGTCACTGCTGCTTTGTGGAGCGAGAGAACAACCGGCGCAGCTGATGAAGCAAGCGGAATTCGAACGCCACGTTGGCACCGAGAACATTTGTGCCAGCATCCAGGGCGCCCTGGAACGGGCGGCGGAGATACACCAGGGGTCTCTTGCGGTCCCACCTCAGGTGCTTGTCGAGACGAAAAACTGACGCCGACGTCATACTTTTCGTTTCGGACAAAAGATGGCACTTTGCCGTTACGGCTCATTCGCAAAAGAAAAAAGCCCGGGTGAAAGTCCACCCGGGCGGAACCAGAGAGAGAAGTAAACAAAACCGAGCGAGCCAGACTTTATCGAGCCAAACGGGGCGTGGCTTCCGGCGCAGGCGTTGCTGTCGGGGTTTCCACGGTTTTTCCGTTGCGCGCTGGCGCAGGCCGTGGCGGCGCTATCGCAGGTTCCAGCCGGCGGACCGGCATCGCCAGATTTTCGCCTTCGCGAATGAAGGTCAAACGGTCCTGGCTCTTGTCCCAGTCGATGCAGACCAAGTCGCCGAGGTGAACTTGTTCGGTGGCCAGCAGGTTGGCCAACGGATACACCACATGCCGCTCGATCGAGCGCTTCAGGTGCCGAGCGCCGTAGCGCTGGTCCGTGCCTTCCTGCAAAAGAAACTCTTTGCCCGGTATGGTTACGCGAAACAGGAATTGGCCCTTGGCCGTTTCCAGAACACGCTGCTGCACCTGGCCCAGTTCGATTTCCAGAACTTCTTCCAATTGCTCGCGCTTCAGCGGATGGAATACCACGACCTTGTCCAACCGATTCATGAACTCCGGGGAAAATTTACGCCGCGCCGCTTCGATGGCGGTGCGCTGGACCTTATCGTCCAAGCCGACAGCCGACTTATCCTTCGGCTGCACGAAGCCCATGCCTCCATTGATCAATTCCGCGATTTCTCCGCCGCCCAGGTTCGACGTCAAGAAAATCACCGTCTGCGACAGATCCACGCGGCGGTTATCGCCCAAAGTCAGCGTCGCTTTGTCCAACATGCCCAGCAGCAATTGCCAGAGCGCATCGGAGGCCTTCTCGATCTCGTCAAACAGCAAAAAGGAAAGCTTCAATTTGTCGGTATGGCTCTTCGCCAGTTCTTCCTGGGTGATCAGCGGATGAGTTTCCCGGTGTCCCAAATAGCCTGGAGGTGAGCCGATCAACTTCGCAATTTCGTGAGAGTGCTGAAATTCCGCGCAATCCACTTTGATGATGGCGCGGGCATCCCCGAACAGGATCTCTGCCGCTGCCTCGACGATCCGCGTCTTGCCAGAACCAGTCGGACCCAGAAACAACAAATTCCCCACCGGGCGGCCCGGCGAGTTCAGCCCCGCGCAGAACACCTGATACATGTCCACCAGCGCCTGCACACCTTCTTCCTGGCCTACGATCTTCGCGCGCAGCGAGCCGTGGAAATCCCGTGTTTCGGTGCTACGGATGGTGGGATCCAGCTGTTGTCGAACGGCGGCTCTCATGTTTGCTCTCCCCGAACCCGCGTGTCTCAGGAACCCGCGAGGCTGGGTTAGTGCATGGGAAGTGCCATTCTTTTCCACAACTCGGCAGGTCCCCGAAGCGCAATAAACTCAATAACATGCGTGAGTTGCAGTTCTGGAAACAGTCTCAATGAGTGAGACACTGTTCCATCCAGGCGCAAAGTGAGAGATGCGAAACAGTTTGTGTCAGTCCGCAAACGACAAAAAGCGGCGGAATTGCGCCACAACGAAACGCGGGGTTTAAAGTGCTACTTTAGATAATTCTTAGGCGGGTTTATCCGACTGCCATCATCACGACGCCGGGTCGCTCGCTCGGTGGCACGGCGATGCCATCGCGAAACACCACCACGCGTCCGGAGTTTGCTGGGACTCGCTCGCCGGGCACGACAATCCCCACCAGATTGAGCGGGTCGGCCGCCGATACGCTGACGATCTCGCCATTCGCTGGGACGTTTCGTTGCGCTCGCAGCGATTCCACCGCCACCGGTAGCGCGAACTGTTCCCCTAAGAAACCGCTGACGAATCTTCCACCCCGCACCTCGCCTCTATCTTCCAGGCGTCTCAATGTGATCAGCACCTCGCGCCACTTCGGCAGGATGGTTTCGCGGCTCAAGACCTCGCGAAATACGATCCCGTAGCGCCGCAACAGCATCCAGCATGTGGCTTCTAGCGCTCGCGCGCGCTCGACTGGCTCTCCGGCGTAGAGCAGTGACCACCTCCCGGCACTGTGACGCGGCCGCGCACTTCGCCCATTTCCATGCCCGGAACGCCGTTTCGGGTCGATTAGGGCGCGCAAGTTGTCGAAGCCGTCCGCCGTCAACAAGCCGCCAGCGACGAGCTCCCAGAGCGCCGTCTCGACCTCAGCCTTTAGTTTTCCGGTGCCGCGCACGATGTCCGCGAAAAACGATGCCCCCCGCTGCCGCAAAAACTGCATCACCGCCCTGGCGTCCGGGCTAAGCCCTCGCATCTCCTCATCGCCGGTTTCCCGATGCGGGATCATCCAATCCGCATCCTCGCGCACGAAAAATGTGATCGGCGCGACGCTGGTCGGAACCACCCGCCGACGTTCCGGCGAAACCGTTTCCAGTGTCGCTGGATGCGGCGATACCCTGCCCCAACCCACCGCCCCCGTAAGGCAAAGCTGATCCAGCACCTTCGGGTCATAATCGGCTATGCGTCGCGCTAGAATCTGCCGCTCCCAGGAGTTCGCCGGCGCCTCGAAGCCCTGCATCTGCTGCAAAATCTCCAGCGTTCCCCGCTCGCCCAAGACCTGACTACTGGATCCAACATGCTGCCATCGCAACAGCCACCGCATGAATTGCGCCGCCGTGACCGACTCGACTTGTTTCCGCAGCGTGCCCAGCGTCAAACGGTGAATCCTCGCGAGCAGCCTCCGATCGCACCATTCCGTTTCGCCCGAACTCGCATCGGTGAACTGCCCGCGCAGCACCGCGCCGCTCGCCTCCAGACGCAGCATCGCCTTGTCCGCGTCTGCGGCACACAGCCCGAGCACGCCCCCCAACTCCGTGACCGTTACCGGCCCGGAATGGAGCATCCAGCCCGTGGCCAAATCCAGCACCACCTCTTCCTGCGATTTCGGGGCGCATTCCAGATCCGGCAAACGCGCTTCAAATTGCGCCACAGGAAAAATCTGCTGGAACGCTTTCACCCGTTCGGCGGCCACCCAATAGGTCTTGTCCGCCGCCGCCGCTCGTCCCGCGCGCCGCTCGACGATGAGACGTTCGAAATACTCGTTCCAAGCCGGGACCGACTCCTGCAGTTTCGCTGCAAGCCTTCCACTCGGCCAGAATCCACCGGTCGATTCCGCCGGCAGCACAACCAAACTCAGCAGCGCATCGTGCAATTCTTCCGCGTCGCGAATGTCGGGCCACGCATCGGCACAAACTTCCGCAATCGCAGCAGGATCCAGCCGCCCCACCTCCGACAACACCGCCTCGGGCAGCATGCGCCGCATCTCCACCGCGCGAGCCCGCCGTTCCTCGAGCGGTGCATCATCCAGATACGCATACGGATTCGCGTTCAGAGTCTCGTGCGAAAACTGCGACGGCACCGGTGTGTCCACTGCCACGCACTGAATACTCCCGTCGCCGATATCGCGAAGCACGCGCTCAAGCCCCTCGATGTCCATCGCCTCGGTGAGCACATCCTTCATCACCTCACCGATCAGTGGATGGTCTGGAATCTTGATCTCGCCAACGATATTCTCTTGGCAAGCCTGCGCTTCCGGAAAAACCGATGCCAGCAAATCATCAGCCCGCATGCGTTGAATTGGCGCCGCCACCTTCTTCCCGCCTTGAAAGCGCAATAGAGCCAGCGCGCGGCCGGCGTCCCACCGCCAGCGCGTTGTGAACAGCGGCGAATCCAGCACCGCCTGCTCCAAAACCTGCCGCACCGAATTCGGGTGCAAGAAGTGAAAAACGTCGCCCAAAGGAAAACTGTGCTGCTCGGCCAAGGAAATATTCAATCCATTGTCGGTCGCCGCCGCTTGCAACTCGAAATTGAACGACCGGCAAAACCGCTTCCGCAGCGCCAATCCCCAGGCCTTGTTGATCCGCCCGCCGAACGGCGCGTGAATGACCAACTGCATTCCGCCGCCCTCATCGAAGAATCGCTCGGCAACAATCGTTGTCTGCGTGGGCACCGCCCGCAGCACCGCACGCCCGGCGATGATGTACTCCACAATCTGTTCCGCGCCGGGATCATCAAGGCTGCACTCCGCCTTCAACCATTGCACCGCAGCGGCGACCTCCGGCGAACTCTCCCGGTTCGCACCCACCGCCACGCCTTCGACCAGCAAGCTCACCGTCTGCCGCAGGTTCGCCACTTCCTCAGAAAGCTCCGCCGTCCGCGCCGGAGCCTCACCCAGCCAGAACGGGACGCTGGGCGCGGCCCCTTGCGCGTCCTCCACCAGCACGCTGCCAGAGTTTTGCACCCGCCGCACACGCCAAGAAGTATTCCCCAGCAGAAAAACATCACCAGCCAGACTCTCCACCGCGAAATCCTCGTGGATCGTGCCAACCACGGTGCCTTCCGGTTGCGCAATGACCGTGTAAAGCGCATTCTCCGGAATCGCTCCGCCGCTGGTGATCGCCGCCAGCCGGGCACCGCGACGCGGCCGCAAAATCCCGTTCACGCGGTCGCGATGTAAGTACGCTCCATAGCGCCCACGCCGCGCCGCGATGCCTTCCGACAACATCTCCACAATCTTGTCGAACTCCACGCGCGGCAATTCCCGATAGGGATACGCCTTCCGAATCACGTCAAACAATTCCTGTTCGTTCCAATCCTCGGCGGCACACATGGCCACAATCTGTTGCGCGAGAATGTCCATCGGCGCGTCCGGAATCGCCAGCCGATCCAGTTCGCCGCTGCGGACGGCCCGCACCAGCGCCGCGCATTCCACCAATTCATCGCGCGTTGTCGCGAAAATCCGGCCTTTTGGAATCGCGCCTCGCCAGTGTCCGGCGCGTCCAATACGCTGCAAGCCCACCGAAATCGATCGTGTCGACCCAATTTGGCAAACCAGATCGACGCTGCCGATATCAATTCCCAATTCCAACGAGGCCGTCGCCACCAGCGCCTGTATCTTTCCTTCCTTTAGCTTGTTTTCCGCCGTCAGCCTCAACTTGCGCGACAAGCTCCCATGGTGCGCCGCCACTTTATCGGCTCCAAGGCGCTCGCCCAAGTGGTGCGCCACACGCTCCGCCAATCGCCGCGTGTTCACGAAAATCAGCGTCGACCGATGCTCTTGTGCCAGCGCGGCGATGCGATCGTAGATCTCCCCCCACATCTCGTTCGAGGCCACCGGTCCAAGCTCGCTGCCCGGTACCTCCACCGCCAGATCCAGTTCGCGCCGGTGCCCGACATTCACCACAATCGGGCCCGGGCGGCTTCCTCCCGTCAAAAACTCCGCCACCAACTCAATCGGCTTCTGCGTCGCCGACAATCCAATCCGCGCCAAGGGCTTCCCAGTCAAATGTTCCAAGCGCTCCAGCGACAACGCCAGGTGCGCCCCTCGCTTGTCGTCGGCAATCGCATGGATTTCATCGACGATCACCGTCTCGACCGTTTTCAACACTTCGCGACTCTTCGCCGCAGTCAACAGGATGTAAAGCGACTCCGGCGTAGTCACCAGAATATGCGGCGGCCGCACCAGCATCGCCCGCCGCTCGTGCGCAAGAGTGTCCCCGGTCCGCACCGCCGTGCGGATTTCCGGCATCAACATGCCGCGCTCTCCTGCAAGCTGCAGGATTTCGCCCAGCGGTTGTTCCAGATTTTTCTGAATGTCGTTGCCAAGGGCTTTCAGCGGCGAGACATAAAGAACTTCCGTGCAGTCCTGCAGCTCTCCTCGAAGGGCTTTTCGCACCAGAGCGTCAATGCAAACCAGAAACGCCGCCAACGTCTTTCCCGAACCGGTCGGAGCGGAGATCAACGTAGCCCGGCCGTCGAGAATCGCCGGCCAGCCCTGCTCCTGGGGTTCCGTGGGCGTGGCGAAGCGCGCGACGAACCAATCCCGAATAAGCGGATGGGCCCATTCAAGGCCGCACAACGCACGTTGTGGCTCGGTGCTCATCGACAATCCCGATTATAAGCGTTTCAGAAAGGATCTGCTTTGGGTGGACACTTGTAGCGGAAACTTGTAGCCGCCCTCTTTGAGGGGCACGGGGCTTAGACGAGGCTCAGGCTAAGTCCACTTGGCGAATCCAAAACGCGGCCATGGAATTTCTTGTGATCGATTCCGGCCAGGAACCAACCTTCTCTGGTCAGGGATCTTAAGAGTTGGACCGCTCCGGCTTCTTGCGCGCCTGCGGCGCAGTCCCAGGCGCCGCCGCGGGTAATGCAGCCCGCGATTTCTTGGTCTCCGCCAACGCTTCCGTGGGAGCATCAGCGCTCCGGCCATCCTTGATTTCCGCCGCCGCGGCCTTCGTGTCGGCCGGCTCCGGTTCCGTCTGGACCAGGGCGCCTTCTCCTTCACGCACGAACGTAAGCCGCTTGTGCTCGCCGTCCCAATCGATCCGCACCAAGTCGCCCAGGTGCAGTTGCTCGGTTGCCAGCAAATTCGCCAGCGGATAGACAACGTGCCGCTCGATCGCCCTTTTCAGGTGCCGCGCCCCGTATCGTTGGTCGGTGCCTTCCTGCAGCAGAAAATCACGCCCCGGAGGAGTCACGCGAAACAGAAATTGCCCCTTCGCGGTCTCCAGCACACGCCGCTGCACTTGACCCAGTTCGATGTCGAGAACTTCTTCCAATTGCTCGCGCTTCAATGGATGGAACACCACCAACTTATCCAATCGATTCATGAATTCCGGCGAGAACTTCCTGCGTGCCGCTTCCACCGCCGTCCGCTCAACCTTCTGCTCCAACCCAACGGCCGACTTGTCCTTCGGCTGTATAAATCCCATCCCGCCGTTCATCAATTCGGTGATCTCACCGCTGCCCAGGTTCGACGTCAGAAAAATGACCGTCTGCGACAAATCCACGCGGCGATTGTCGCCCAAGGTCAGCGTCGCCTTGTCCAACATGCCTAGCAGTAATTGCCAAAGCGCATCGGAGGCTTTCTCGATCTCGTCAAACAGCAAAAAGGAAAGCTTCAATTTATCCGTGTGGCTCTTCGCCAATTCTTCCTGGGTGATCAGCGGGTGAGTCTCCCGGTGTCCCAAATACCCCGGGGGCGAGCCGATCAGCTTCGCAATTTCATGGGAGTGCTGAAACTCCGCGCAATCCACCTTGATCAGCGCGCGCGCATCCCCAAACAAGATTTCCGCGGCGGCTTCCACGATTCGCGTCTTTCCCGAACCCGTAGGTCCGAGGAACAGCAAATTCCCCACGGGGCGTCCAGGCGAGTTCAGGCCGGCGCAAAACACCTGATACAACTCCACCAGTGCCTGCACGCCCTCTTCTTGCCCCACGATCTTGGCTTTCAGCGCGGTTTGAAACTCCAGCGTATCCGTGCTGCGCTGATCTGGGTCCAGTGGAAGGATGTAGTCTTTCATGGCCGCCTCCTAA
>Ga0187855_10002033_pt1 | contig 15439 bp, 10 predicted proteins | sample June2016WEW_8_10_2_FD_132969 | JGI IMG/M metagenome (GOLD analysis project Ga0187855, IMG submission 132969) | Peatland microbial communities from SPRUCE experiment site at the Marcell Experimental Forest, Minnesota, USA - June2016WEW_8_10 | ecosystem: Environmental > Terrestrial > Soil >...
GCGTCATCGGCCGCGAAGCTCGCGCGCAGATTCTCGAGAAGGAAAATCGCCTGCCCACCGCCATCATCGCCTGCGTCGGTGGCGGCTCCAACGCTATCGGTGCGTTCTACGAATTCATTCCCGACAAAGAAGTCCGCCTCATCGGCGTCGAAGCTGGCGGCCGCGGCGCCGCGCTCGGCGAGCACGCGGCCCGTTTCAGCGGAGGATCGCCCGGCGTCCTTCAGGGCACCTACTCGTACGTCCTGCAGGACGACAACGGCCAGATCGCCCTCACCCACTCTGTCTCCGCCGGTCTCGATTACGCCTCCATCGGCCCAGAACACGCCGCGCTCCACGACTCCGGCCGCGCCGAATACATCTCCGCCACCGATGCCGAAGCTCTCGACGCCACCCTGCGCCTTGCGCGCACCGAAGGCATCATCCCCGCGCTCGAAAGCGCGCACGCCGTCGCCGAATGCCTCCGCCTCGCGCCGAGCCTCACCCCGCGCGACATCCTGCTCGTCAACATCTCCGGCCGCGGCGACAAAGACATGGGCATCCTCGCCCGCGAACTCCATCTATCGGGAGCCTAGGCGCCGATGCCGATCCGTTTCGCCAGTAAGCCCGGCCTCGTCGCCTACATCACCGTCGGCGACCCCGACCTCGCGACCACCCATAACATCGCCATCGCTGCCATTGACGCGGGCGCGGACGTACTCGAGCTGGGCGTCCCCTTCAGCGATCCACTCGCCGACGGCCCCGTCATCCAGCGCGCCAGCGAGCGCGCCGTGAAGAACGGCACCCGCCTCCACGACGTCCTCGCCCTCGCCGCCGCCCTTCGCATCGAGCGGCCGCAGACCGGCCTCATCATCTTCACTTACTACAATCCCGTTCTCCGCTTCGGACTCGAAAACTTCTGCACAGCCGCGGAGCAAGCCGGCGTCGACGGGGTGCTCGTCACCGACATGATCGTCGAAGAAGCCGGCGAGTACCTCGAAGCTCTTCATCGCCATCATCTCGCGCCGATTTTCCTGGCTGCGCCCACCAGCCCCGACGCACGCCTCGAGCGAATCTGCGCCGCCTCTCAGGGATTCGTCTACGCCCTCTCGCGCGTGGGCATCACCGGCACCCGGGCCTCGCTCGAATCCGACGCCGAACAGCTCGTCAAACGCCTGCGCCGCTTTACAAAATTGCCTATCGCGGTCGGCTTCGGCATCTCGAACCCCGAACACTTCGCCGCCGTGGGTGAATTTGCCGACGCCGCCGTCATCGGCAGCGCGCTGGTCGCCACCATCGAGCAGGCCGGTCCTAAAGACGCCCCCAGCTCCATCGCTCGATTTATCCAGGGCCTGCGCGGTGGCGTCAGTGAACCCGCCGTGCCGGCCCGCTAAAAAAATCCTCCTCTTCGTATACGGTTGTAATTGCTGATCTCTCCATGCCCCCGCGCGCTTCATCGCTCGGGTGAAGAAGGAAGACCATGGACATCGAAACCTTTCGGCGCAAAATCGATGAACTCGACCGGCGTATCGTCGCGCTTATCAGCGAGCGCGCCGCCGCCGCACAGGAAATCGGTCGCCTGAAACGCGAAACCGACTTGCCCGTCTACGAGCCCAATCGCGAGCGCGTCATTTTCGACAACGTGCGCAGCCACAATCCCGGCCCGCTGCCCGACATCGAGCTCGTTCACATTTACGAGCGCATTGTCGACGTGATGCGGGCCCTGCAGCGCAACGAGCTCGCCTCTCGTCCGAACCCGCCCGCAACCGGCGCGCAGACCCAGACAGGAAAAGAAAAATGATTGTTGCTATGCAGGATCGCGCGACCGAAGAGGAGATTCAAACCGTCGTCGAGCGCATGATGGAAATCGGCTTCAATGTCCACCGCACCACCGGCACCGTGCAGACCATCCTGGCCGGCGTCGGAACGCCCGGCATCTTCGAGCACCAGGAATTCGAGGTCCTCGCCGGCGTCGCAGAAGTCATCCGCATTTCCTCGCCCTACAAACTCGCCGGCCGCAGCTTCCGCCCGGAAGGCACCATCGTCCGCTTTCCCAACGGCGTCAGCGTAGGCGGCGGCGAAGTCGTTGTCATGGCCGGACCTTGCTCCGTCGAAAGCCGCGAGCAGATCTTCTCCTGCGCAAAGCTCGTCAAAACCGCCGGCGCAAAATTCCTCCGCGGTGGCGCCTTCAAACCGCGCAGCTCGCCCTACTCCTTCCAGGGCCTTGGCCTTGATGCTCTCAAGCTTCTCCGCGAAGCCGGCGACGCTCACGGCCTGCTCGTTGTCAGCGAGGTCATGGAAATCTCCCAGATCGAGCCGATGATGCCGTACGTCGACCTCTTTCAGGTCGGCGCGCGCAACATGCAGAACTTCAACCTGCTGCGTGAGCTCGGCGCGGTCCGCCGTCCCGTCCTTCTCAAGCGCGGCATCGCCGCCACCATCGAAGAGCTGCTGCTCTCCGCCGAATACCTCCTCGCCGGCGGCAACTACGACGTCATTCTCTGCGAGCGCGGCATTCGCACCTTCGAAACCTACACGCGCAACACCATGGACATCTCCGCCATTCCCGTCGTGAAGACGCTTTCGCACCTGCCCATCGTGGGCGATCCCTCCCACGGCACTGGCCGCCGCGACAAGGTACCGGCCATGGCGCGCGCTACCGTTGCCGCTGGCGGCGACGGCCTCCTCATCGAAGTCCACCCCAACCCCGACAAAGCGCTCTCCGACGGCGCGCAGTCGCTTTTCCCCGAGCAGTTCGCCGAGCTCATGGATGCGCTCCGCATCATCGCCCCCGCCGTGGGCCGGACACTGTAAATGGGTGCCCCGTGTCCCTGGGGTTGGGGACATGGGCTTCACGCTAACCGTTCAGTCGGCACCGTAAACTAACGTCAAATGCCCATCGAGCGCATCGCAATCCTCGGCACCGGCCTGATCGGAGCTTCCGTCGGCCTCGCCTTGCGCGCCCACGGCTTCTCCGGATCCATCACGGGTTGGGACCCCAACCCCGAGCAGCTCAACGCAGCTTTCCGTCGCGAAGCGATCACCGTGCTGGCCGACGATCCGCTCGCCGCGGCCACCGAGGCCGACCTCACAATCCTTGGCGGACCCGTGTTCACCATCCTCGAATGGCTCGACCGCCTCGCCCCAATCCTGCGTGAAGATCAACTCCTCACCGACGTGGGCAGCGTCAAAGGCGCAATTTGTGCCCGTGCCCGTGACAAATACAACGCGCCCGGCCAGCCTGGATTCCTCCCCGGCCACCCCATGGCGGGCAAAGAAGTCAGCGGCGCCGACCATGCCGATGCCGCACTCTTCGACGGCGCGGTCTGGCTCTTCGCAGAATGCCCCGACAGCAGAATGACCCCCGTCGCCCGCGCCCTGGCCGACGAATGGCGCGCCTGGGTCGGCCGCTTCGGCTCCCGCAGCCTCTCCATCGATCCCGACCGCCACGACGTGCTCTGCGCCTGGATCAGTCATCTGCCGCAATTCGTCTCCACGGCCATGTGCGCGCTGCTCGAGGACGAATTCGCAGCCAACGCCGACCTGCTCCCCATCGGCGGCCGCGCCCTCCGCGAGATGACGCGTCTTGGCGCCAGCCCCTTTTCCATGTGGCGCGACATCGCCCACACCAACTCCGAGGCTATCGCCCAAACCCTGCACGCTCTCGAACAGCGCCTCGCCCACATCCGCGAGAATCTCAAAACCCCGGAGCTCCGCGACGAATTCGACCGCGCCAACCGCTTCCGCCTCCGCGATCCACGAAAATAGTTAAGCCTGCCCGCCCAGCATCCGGGCGTCTCCGATGGCCAACTCGTAACTCGGCGAGTACACTTTCTCTTCACCATTTCTTCCAGCTGGAGGATCCGTGCTCCGCCACACGCGTGCTGTGCTCTTCGCGCTCCTCGTCCTGCCTTTCGTTGCCCACGCTTCGCCGCTGCTTCTGCTCCATCCCACGCTGAGCAAAGATCAAATCGCGTTTCGCCACGCCGACGACATCTGGGTCGTCGCGCGCACCGGCGGCGAAGCGATTCGCCTCACCTCAACAGCCTCCGTCGTCGCCGGCCCGTACTTCTCCCCCGATGGCCAGACCCTCGCGTACTCCGCGCGCGTCCACGGCAACGTCGACGTGTACACGGTGTCCGTCAACGGCGGCGTGCCGCGCCGCCTCACGTACCATCCCGACCAGGATGAGGTCGTCGGCTGGTCTCCCGACGGCAAAGATGTGCTGTTCCTCAGCGGTCGCGCCGCCTGGAACGACTTCGCACAACTGTTCCGCATTCACGCCGACGGCTCCGGCCTGCCCGTCGAATTTCCTCTTCCTTCCGTCGACAGCGGCTCCCTCTCGCCCGACGGTAAACAGATCGCCTACACGCCCTTTAACCAGTGGCAGCGCGCCTGGAAGCGCTATCGCGGCGGCCAAACCGAGCCGGTCTGGATCGTTGACCTTGCCACCCTCGACCTCACCAAAGTCCCCCGCGACAATTCCAACGACTCCAACCCCCTCTGGATTGGCGACATGGTCTACTTCCTCTCCGATCGCAACGGTCCTGTCACGCTCTTCAGCTACGACACGAAGTCGAAGCAGGTCGAGCAGGTCGTCGAGAACAAGAGCTTCGATCTCAAGTCCGCCAGCGCCGGTCCCGGCGGCATCGTCTATGAGCAGTTCGGCAGCATTCATCTTTACGACACTGCCGCTCGCGCACAACATCCCGTCGACATCACCCTCCACGGCGATCTGCCCGCGCTTGAGCCCTCCCTCGCCGTCATCGATCCGCACCTGATCCTTAACGCGGCCGTCTCGCCCACCGGCGCGCGCGCAGTGTTTGAAGCCCAGGGCGACATCTTCACCGTTCCCGCCGAGAAGGGCGATGCGCGCAACCTCACCAACACCTCCAGCGCCGCTGAGCGCGATCCCGCCTGGTCCACTGACGGCAAATCCATCGCGTATTTCAGCGACGCCTCCGGCGAATATCAGCTCCACATCCGCGATCAAAACGGCATTGCGCCGCCGAAGGTCATCGACCTCGGTCCCGAGCCCTCCTTTTTCTACTCACCGCGCTGGTCTCCCGATTCGAAGCGCATCCTGTACTCCGACAAGAAGCTGCATCTCTGGTATCTCGACGTCGACAACCCGCATCCCGTCCTGGTCGACACGGAAAACTACGAAGGCTTCGAGTTCGCGGGCAGCGCCACGTGGTCCCCCGACGGCAAATGGATCGGTTACCTCAAGACACTGCATAACTTCATGCATGCCGTCTTCCTCTATTCCCTCGACACGCACAAGACCACGCAGATCACCGACGGCATGAGCGATGTCGGCAGCGTCGCCTTCGATCACAACGGCAAATATCTCTACTTCACCGCCAGCACCAACGTCGGACCCTCGGTCGCCGGCTTCGACCTCTCCAGCCTCGATCGCGCCGTCTCCAGCAGCGTCTATGTTGTCGTGCTTTCCAAAGATCTGCCCTCGCCTCTGCCTCCCGAAAGCGATGACGAAAAGGCGAAGGACGAAAAGTCAAAGGACGACTCGAAGACCGCAGCCGACGACGCAAAAAAGACCGACGACCAAACCGCGAAGGACAAAAAAGACGAGACCGCGAGCAAGGACAAGAAGGACGAAAAGAAGCTGCCCGTAGTGAAGGTCGACTTCGATGGCATCGACCAGCGCATCCTCGCGCTGCCCATCCCCGCCCGCAACTACGTCGACCTTCAGGCCGGTAAAGAAGGGGTGCTTTACATCGCAGAAGGCAGTCCCGTCGCGAACCCCTCGCATGGAGAAGGCCCCGGCATTCGTGCCCTGTGGCGCTTCTCTCTGGAAAAGCGCGAAACCACCGAGGTTCTCTCCGGCATCGACGGCTACACGATCTCCGCCAACGGCGAAAAAATGCTCTACAAGAAAGGCGATTCATGGCTCATCGCCACCGCGGACGACGTGAAGGAGAAGCCCGGTAAGCCGCTCAACCTCGGCAGTCTCCAGGCCAACGTCGACCCCCGCGCCGAGTATCGCCAGATGTACCGCGAAACCTGGCGCATCGAGCGCGACTTCTTCTACGACCCCAATCATCATGGCCTCGATATCGCCAAAGTCGAGAAACGCTACGAGCCTTACCTCGACGGCATCGGCTCACGCGACGAACTGAACTACCTCTTCGAGGAAATGCTCGGCGAAATCACCGTGGGCCACATGTTCATTCGCGGTCCCGGCGAGCCCGATCACTCCCCGCACACCGGCCTGCTCGGCGCCGACTATTCCGTCGATCATGATCGCTACCGCTTCGCCCACATCTACAACGGCGAAAACTGGAATCCCGCTCTGCACGCCCCGCTCACCCAGCCCGGCGTCAATGTGAAGGAAGGCGAGTATCTGCTCGCCGTCAACGGTCGCGATCTCCACGCCTCCGACAACATCTACAGCTTCTTCGAAGGAACCGCCGGCAAACAGGTCGTACTGCACGTCGGTCCCAGCCCCGACGGCACAGGCGCGCGCGATGTCACCGTCGTCGCCATCGAATCGGAACACGGCCTCCGTAACCTCGCCTTCATCGAATCGAATCGCCGCAAAGTCGACGAGATGACTAACAACCAGGTCGCATACGTCTACATCCCGAATACCGCCGGCGGCGGCTTCACCAACTTCAACCGCTACTTCTTCGCCCAGGTGCAGAAGAAGGGCGTCATCATCGACGAGCGCTACAACGAAGGCGGCCAGATCGCCGACTACGTCATCGACACTCTGCGCCGCGTCCCGATGTCCCGCTACGAAACCCGCGAAGGCGAGGATGTCACCGATCCTGCCGGCGCCATCTTCGGTCCCAAAGCGATGCTCATCAACCAGTCAGCTGGCTCCGGCGGCGACCTCATGCCCTGGTACTTCCGCAAGGCCGACCTCGGCCCGCTCATCGGCGTGCGCACCTGGGGCGGGCTCGTCGGCATCGGCGGCTATCCCGTGCTCCTCGACGGCGGCCGGATCACCGCGCCCCGCACCGCGATCTACGGCCTAAAAGGACAGTTCGAGGTCGAGAACCACGGCATCCCGCCCGACATCGAGGTTGAGTATGATCCGAAGTCCGTCGCTGCCGGTCACGATCCGCAGCTCGAGCGCGCCGTGCAGTACGTCATGGAACAGCTCAAGGAACATCCGCTGCCCACGTATCCCAAGCCGCCTTACCCGAATTACCACGAGCACGACGGGGTTGGCGTTCACTGAGCAAATTGTTGTCTCAACCCGACGGCCGGAGCCATCGCTCCGGCGATTTCTCTGCGTGCCGCACTGCGGGAAACCCCCTTCGCGCGGGTCGCCATCGCACGACGCACGGAATAAGATGATCCGCATGTGCCGCCGTTCCGCGCTTCTTGTTCTGTCCTCCGCCTTGGCACTCACCGCCATCGCCGCGTACCCTCAGCAAACCACGCTGCTCGTCGACGTAGACCACCGCGCACAAACCAGCCTCGACGGCCCCTGGCACTTCATCCCCGATCCTTACCGCGAAGGCTGGGGATCGAACCCCGACCACGCCAGCCTGAACGGCTATGCGAAGAACGCGCATTATGTCCCCGGCGGACCGCTCCTCCAGTACGACTTCGCCCGATCGCCCACCCTCGACGTCCCCGGCGACTGGAATTCCCAGAAGGATTCGCTCTTCTATTACGAAGGCCTGCTCTGGTACCAGCGCGACTTCACAGTCCATCCGAAGCCGCATACGCATCTCTTCATCCACTTCGGCGCCGTCAACTACGCCGCCCACATCTTCGTCAACGACCAGCACGTCTGCGATCACGAAGGCGGATTCACCCCCTTCGACTGCGAGATCACCGGTGTCGTGAAAGATGGCGACAACTTCATCGTCGCCGCCGTCGATAACCAGCGCACGGTCGACCGCGTTCCCACCATCAAATCTGACTGGTGGAATTACGGCGGCATCACCCACCCCGTCTCCCTCGTCGAGCTCCCCGACACGTACATCGACGACTACTCGCTCCAGCTCAAGCGCGGCACATCCAACCAGCTCGAAGGCTACGTCCACGTCACCGCTGCTGGCTCAGGCACCCACGTCACCCTCAGCATCCCCGACCTGCACATCGAAAAAGATACGGTCACGGATACAAATGGCCGAGCCACGTTCTCTTTCGCCGCGCCTGGCCTGGAGCTTTGGTCCCCGGAGCAGCCGCGCCTCTACGCCGTCTCCCTCCACGCCGGTCCCGACGACCTAACGGACGACATCGGTTTCCGCACTATTGAAGTCCAGGGCGATCAGATCCTTCTCAACGGTAAGCCGGTCTTCCTGCGCGGCATCAGCTATCACGACGAGGCGCCCTTCCGCTCCGGCCGCTCCTGGTCCGACAAGGACGCCGAAACCCTCCTCGGCTGGGCGCACGAGCTCCACTGCAACTTCGTGCGCATGGCCCATTACCCCCACACCGAAAACGAATACCGCCTCGCCGACAAGCTCGGCCTCATGGTCTGGTCCGAAATCCCCGTCTACTGGGGCATCGCCTGGACCAACCCACCCACCCTCGACGCCGCTAAACACCAGCTCTGGGAAATGATCCGCCGCGACCACAACCACGCCTCCGTGATCATGTGGTCCATGTCCAACGAAACCCCCGAGAGCCCCGAACGCGACGCCTTCATCCATCAACTGGCCGTCGAAGCGCGCAGCGAAGACCCCACGCGCCTCATCACCTCGGCCATCGTCACGCACTTCAAGGGAACCACCGCAACGCTCGACGATCCGCTCGGCCAGGACCTCGACGTCCTCGGGTACAACGAATACATCGGCTGGTACATGGGCAACGCGGCCACCATCCCCGATTACACCTGGCAAAATCCCATGGGCAAGCCGGTGATCATCAGCGAATTCGGCGCGGACGCCAGGGCCGGGCTGCATGGCCCGGCTACTCAAATGTTCACCGAGGAATACCAGGATTACGTCTTCCGCCAGCAGTTCCTCATGCTCGGCAAGATTCCATTCCTGCGTGGCATGACGCCCTGGGTCCTGATGGACTTCCGCTCGCCCATGCGCCAGCTCCCCGGCATCCAGGACCACTACAACCGCAAAGGCCTCGTTTCCGACAAGGGCGAAAAGAAGAAGGCCTTCTTCACCCTCCAGGATTACTACGCGACGATGCAGAAGTGACCGCTGCCAGCAGGATCTGCATGACCCATATCTGCCGGGTGCCGCGGGTCTCGATTTTGAGACCCGGGATGTCTACGCTCCCAGTCTTCCCAACCCAATCCCAATCACGTACGTCGCTACACCTTCCGCCGCGCCCACCAGCGTCATCTCCAGCCCGCTGGCCCACCACGACCGCACTGTGATCAGCGACTTCGCCGCGCCCACCGCGAAATGCGCGATCAGCGAGACAATCGCCGACAAGATAACCGCCGGATATCCGGTCATAAAGAAAAACGGCACGATGGGAATGAACGCCCCCACGGCAGTCGACAGCGCTCCCGACCACGCCGACACCAGCGGCTTGCTCAGCCCCTCCTCCGTCATGTTCAGCCGCTCGGCGGCCAGTGCGCGTGTGAATTGAGCTGGCGACTCCGCCAGATGCGCCACCACGTGGTCAGCATCGTCGTGCGGAATGCCCTTCACCTGGTAGTACAGCGAAAGCAGCTCCTGCGCCTCCGGACCGTTCATCTCGACGGCCTCACGCTCCCGCGCCAGTTCCGCTTCATAAATCTCCCGCTCGCTCTTCGCCGCCAGATACGCGCCCGATCCCATCGACAGCGCGCTCGCAACCATCCCCGCAATTCCCGAGAGCAGGACCCAGTGGCTGTTGCCCAGTGTCGCGCCCGAAACCCCCGACACAATCCCGAAAATCGCGCCCAACCCGTCATTCACGCCGTAAATCGCGTCGCCGATCCATCCCGCCGTCTGCCTTCCCGATCGATTGCGCTGTGTCAACAGTTCGTCCAGCTGCTTGCGCGCCGCGTCCGAGCTGGTCGCCGTCTTCGGATAGCGATGCCGGATCAGCTCGCTCAGCTCGCGATAGTGCTCCTGCTCGTCCGCAATCACCTGGTTCAGAATGGCGATGCTCGGCTCATCGCCCAGTTCCTTCAGCTGCTGCCCATACCGCGCAATATCGCGGCTCTCGTCGATCTCCAGCCGTCGCAGCGCCATCTGCGGGCCGCCCAGCCGGTTCACCAGCGTGTCCGCGTCACCCGTCGCTTTCCCGTCGTATTTCGGCAATTCCGCGCCCAGATCCCGAATGCGCTTCGCCCACATCGCCGCGTGTTGTGCCTCCGCCTCTGCAATGTGTCGCAGCGTCTTGCTGCGGACAGCATCGTCGTCACGCTCCGCCAGCGTGTTGTAAGTGTGGAAGCCGCGCATCTCCGCCTGCCAGTTCTCGCTCAGCGCTTCCAGCACTTTCTTTTCTTTTTGCGATGAAGCTTGCGTCATGTCCCCTGGCTCCCAATCTGATAGCCGAAGCCAAATCGTCCGATCTGTATCGTTGCGCGATCCGCGGGCGGCCAGATGCGAAAAGATTCTACACGCGTGACGCCCGGAATCAGCGTGGCCAGCACGCTGCCGGCCGGCTTCCCTGTCGCCGCCTCATAAAAGTGGATCAGCAACCCGTTGTCGGTGTGCTCATAGCCCAGGACATACTCGCCGGCCGCCAGCCGCGTGTCGGTCCCCAGCCTGAGCGGAACCTGGGTCAGAAAAAAGTGTGAGTACTTTCCCTCAGCCGAATAGCCCGCCGTAATCAGCACCACCCCCGCAATGTACTTTCCATGCCCGTTCGTGATGCCGGACGCCGAGCGCATCTCCGTCTCAATCCGCTCCCGCACCACTGGCGCGCGCGCCGGAATCACCGACCGCAGCTCGACATCCGTGGCCTGATGCCACTCCGCCAGCCGCGTCTCCTGCGCGAACCCGTACAATGCAAGCGAAACAACCATCGCCACTGCCACACTGCCGACCCACGTCGCAAATCCACGCGAACTCCTCATCCCTCTACCTTATCCTCCGGCCGCTGAGCTCTGTGCTCTGAGCTCTGCTGTCAGTCCAGATGCACAATCCCCCGCTGCAGCGCCGTGGTCGCCGCCTGCGTGCGGTCCTCCACGCCCATCTTGCTCAGCAGGCTGTTCACATGCGTTTTCACCGTCGCTTCCGAGATGAACAGTGCGTTCCCGATCTCCTTGTTGCTCTTTCCCGCAACGATCAGCTGCAGAACTTCCAGTTCGCGCGCGGTCAGCGTGGCGCCACCCATTCGCTCCGCCAGCTTCTCCGCAACGCGCGACGGAATCCGCGATTTCCCCGCATGCACGGCCCGCACCGCCTCGGTCAGCTCCGTCAGATCCATCCCCTTCAGCAGATATCCCTTAGCGCCCGCCTGCATCGCGCGGTAGATATCCTCGTCTCCGTCAAACGTCGTCAGCACAATAATCCGCGCCGCCGGAAATCCTCCGCGAATTTTCGTGATGGCCTCCACGCCGTTCATTTTCGGCAGCCGCAGGTCCATCAGCGTCACATCCGGCCGGTGCTTTCTGAACAGATCCACCGCCTGCTCGCCATCGGAGGCCTCCGCCACCACTGCGAATCCGGGTACTGTCTTCAGCAAAGCCGCCAGCCCCTGGCGCACGATGTGATGATCGTCGACGATCAGGATGTTAATCGTATCTGCCATAGTTACGTTTTCATCTCCGTCTCCCCGGCCTGGGAAATGTTTAGTCCCACCCGCACCGTGGTTCCCTCGCCGAGGCTGCTCTCGACAACCAGCGTAGCGCCAATAGCCTTCGCCCGTTCCCGCATGCCGGTCAATCCGAAGTGTCCACTCGAGCCATCTGGAGGCGTCCCCGCAAATCCCCGCCCATCGTCGCGAATCTCCATCCCGAACATACTCCCCTCAAATTCCAGCCGCAGCACAATGTTCTCCGCATCGCCATGGCGCACCGCGTTCGTCACTGCCTCGCGCGCAATCCGCATCAGCTCCCGTTCCACATCCTCATCCAGCGGATGATTCGTCCCCACCACCTGCATCTGTACTCGCGTCCGTGACCCAGTTCGCGACGTCGTCTCCTCCGCCATCTTCAGAATCCGCACCGCCAGGTCCTCGCGTTCGGCCCCCTGCGACCGTAGCTCCCAAATCGACGTCCTCGCATCGTCGAGGCTGCTTCTCACCAGGGCCTGTGCCCGCGCCAGCTGCTCCCGAGCGGCATCCGCGGAACTCCGCATCAGCTGCGCCACCAGCTCCAGATGCACTGAAACCGCAACGAACCCCTGCGCCAGCGTATCGTGAATCTCTCGCGCGATGCGCGTCCGCTCCCCCAGCACCGCCTGAAATTCCCGCTCCGCGCGCATCAACCGCCGCCGCCACGCCGCGTACCCCAGCCCCACAATCGCCAGCAAAACCAGCAGCCGGAACCACACTGTCTGGTAAACATGCGGCTCGATCGTCAGCTCCGCCGTCGCCGCCGTCCCGCTCCATACCCCGTCGTTATTGCGCGCGATCACGCGAAACGTGTAGTGCCCATGCGGCAGATTCGTGTAGTAGGCCGCGCGCCGCGTCCCCGCATCCACCCATCCGCGATCGAACCCCTCCAGTTGATACCGGTACTCCACCTTTTGTGGCGCCACGAAGCTCAGCCCCGCATAGTCGAACTCATAATGGCTGTGCCCCGGCGTCACCGTCAGGTCGGCGGTCGACGTCTGCAGCGCATCGTCCACGCTCACCCGCTCCAGTGCCACCTGCGGCGCTACGCGATTCACCGGCATACGTTCGGGATCGACGCGCGCAATTCCCTTCAGCGTCGCAAACCACAGCGACCCATCCTGCAAACGCACTGCCGCGGGATGCCCCCCGCTCGAGCACTCGCTGATGCGCATCCCGTCCGCCACGCCAAAGCGCATCACTTCCGCCGCCGCCCCTCCGTCCGCCATGCGATTCAGTGCCTCGCGGCTCGCGCGGTAAATACCAGTATTAGAGCTGATCCACAGATACCCGCTGCCGTCTTCCAGAATCGCGATCACCCGCTGCGGCAACTGCGGCGATGCAAGGGTCACAATCTTTCCCGCACGCCACCGATTCAATCCGCCATCGTTGGTCCCAATCCACAGCTCATCGCCATCCTCATACAACGCAGTGACCACGTTGCTGGAAAGCCCATCTTTCGTGGTGAAATTCCTGAACTGACCATCGCGAAAGCGGCTCAGCCCGCCCAGCGTTCCAATCCACAAATTCCCGTCGCGATCCTGGGTCGGGGCCCCCGGCACGCCCGCATTTGGCGTGGTGGGGTGTTGCGTCATCGCTCCAATCAGATCGCTGCCCAACCCATCCAGCGCCGTCCACGTCGTGAACTTGCCATCCTCATACCGCGAAAGCCCATGCCGCGTCCCAATCCACAACTCTCCGCCGCGCCCCACATAGAGCGAGCGCACAAAGTCATCTGCCAGGCCGTCCGCCGTCGTGAACGCCCGCACGACATCGCCGTTGTGGAGCAGGTTCAGTCCATCCGGCGTGCCCACCCACACGTCGCCATTCGCAGCCGCCGCCATCGTCAGCACAACATTGCTCAACAGGCCCTGCGCCGTCGTCAGCGGGTAAAACTGGCCGTCCCGAAATACGTTGAGGCCGCCCCCCTTCGTCCCCGCCGCAACATGACCGTTCGGAGCCTGCGCCAGCGCCAGCACATACTCATCCGTCAGTCCATCTTCGGCAGCCAGGCTCGAGAATTTCCGGTCCCGCAGCACCGCCAGCCCGCCCGACTCCGTGCCCAGCCACAAATCGCCTTCACGATCTTCCGCGGCGCTCAGAAAAACATCTCCCCCTCGCAGCAACTCGGCTGTGCCCTTCTGCGGATCAATCCGCATCAGCCCCTGCGCCGTCCCCGCCCACAGCATCCCAGCCCGATCGCCATACAGAAAACCCACTGGGCCCGTCTTTTGTCCGAACGCCTGAACCCGATCGCCGTCCGCGACCAACAGCCCCGCCTCAGTTCCGATCCACGCGCGCCCTACCCGATCCTCCGCCAGCGCGTTTACCGCGACCCCGCCAGGCACCGGCACGCTCCTGCATCCCGTTGCCGAACAGGCCTCGAGTCCCGACCGCATTCCCGCCCACACCGTGCCGCCGCGATCCAGAGCCAGCGCCAGTACCTCACCACCAGCGCCGACCCGCTGAAACACACCGTCCGCGCCCGCGCGCATCAACCCTTCCGCCGTCCCCAGCCACAGCGACCCCGGGGCCCCCGGCGCACCCGCAGTTGGTGCGATGGGGTGGAGCGACCCCGGGGCCCCCGGCGCACCCGCTGTTGGTGCGACGGGGTGGAGCGACCCATCGGTTCCCGCAGCCATCCTGCTGTTTTCTGTCAGCCCCGCATTCAAATCGATCCGCGTCGCCCGCTCGTCCTCGATTCGAAACAGCCCCGCCGCGGTCAGTGCCCACACCACGCCACGCCCATCCTGAAACGTCCGCCAAACCTGCGTCGCCGGAATCCCATGCGCAGCCCCAAAAGCCTCCACCAACCCGCCGCGCATTCGCGCCAGCCCGCCCGATGTGCTGACCCACAGCGTACCGTCGCGATCCTCCATCAGGTCATCGATGAGATCGCTGGGTAGCTCCGGCGTATTCGCCCGCGTCACGGCTCTGAACTCCACGCCGTCGAAGCGCACCAGGCCGCCCTCGGTCGCGATCCACAGATACCCATCGCGCCCCTGCACAATCGCGTGGACAGTGTTTTGCGGCAGCCCCGTATCCGTCTGCCACGACTGATAGCCGTATTGCGCGAGCGCCGTATGCGGATCGAGAGCCTTCGCCGGAGCCGCCCCCAGCGCTATGAACGCAGCGCAAAGCACACCGGCAGCGCGGAGCTTGACCATGGCAGCAGTTTCTTCAGGAATTCTATCTACCGGCTTGGCTCTCCGCTCCGTCCCCAACCACAAATGTGCGCCGTTCAGCGGCCGTGTCCCGCCCCGTTGCCGGATCCCTGCCCGGCTCCGCTCGTCCGCACGGGGCCGCGCGACCGCTTCACCCGCACCTTCTCCGCAGCCGCCGGCCCGATCGTGAACCGCCCCGCCGCCGTCTCGATCCCGACCGTCTGATCGTAGTTGCGCTGCACCACCCGCACCGCGCCACCCGGCTCGATCCCCGCCTGGTTCAGGAACCGCAGCAGCTTCTCGTCGCGCTCGTAGAGGCTGGTCACCGTGCAGTCCGTGCCCTCCGCCACTTCCGCCAGGGGCCGCACCCCCAGCCGCTTCCGCTTCTCCTCGCTCTCCGGCAGCACCGCGTTCCCGTGCGGACACGTTCCCTTCTCGCCCAGTTTCTTCATCAGCAGCGCCTCAAACGCCGGCGACACCGCATGCTCCAGCCGCTCCGCCTCGTCGTGCACCTCGTACCACGGCATCCCGAACATCTCCGACAGCATGCGCTCGATCAGATGATGCCGCAGTGCCGTCCGGTACGCCGCCTCATGCCCCTTCGGCGTCAGCCGTACCACCCCGTCCGCCCGCACCTCCAC
>Ga0187855_10002042_pt1 | contig 15424 bp, 14 predicted proteins | sample June2016WEW_8_10_2_FD_132969 | JGI IMG/M metagenome (GOLD analysis project Ga0187855, IMG submission 132969) | Peatland microbial communities from SPRUCE experiment site at the Marcell Experimental Forest, Minnesota, USA - June2016WEW_8_10 | ecosystem: Environmental > Terrestrial > Soil >...
CGACGACGGCGAGCCGGTGCCCGGCGTCGATCCGATGGCCGCGCACGTCACTATCGAGCCAATGGACGGCGGCACACGGATGACGGCCGAGAGCACGTTCGTCGACGTGGCACAGATGGACAAGATGCTGGCCATGGGCATGGCCGAAGGAATGACGCAGGCCGTGAATCAGATCGATGACCTCGTCGCGGCGGCGAGAACGTAACTGCCGATTGATACTCCGTCGACCCCGAGGGCGACGTCAGGACGTTCCCCTTGCTAGGTTCGAGGAGTTCAGGTGAGGGGAGAGACATGGCGGCCTGCGGGCATTGCGGTGGTTGTTGTGCACATTGCGGCGCGACGTGCGGAACGATTGGCGGCTTCGGCGGGGGCTTCGGTGGAGGTGGCTTCGGCGGCATGGGCATGGGCATGGGTGGATACGGGAGTTACGGGGGCTTCGGGTTCCACCCCTGGTTTGGTTCGCACCGCAAGAAGGACGAAGACGACGGTACACAGCAGGTGGACGCTCAGGCGCTCGCCGACCCCGAACACCCCGGACATCGCGACGCCGTCAAGGCGATCTCGCACATCGACCCCGCGGAACATTCGAAGATGATCGACTGGTTGAAGAAGGAGCTCGCCCAAGTCGAAAAGAAGTAGGGCTTGCTGGCGTTAGGCGTCCAGCGAGAGTCGTGCGCCAACGAGCGACCCGTGGAAAGCTCGTCATCGATAGTCCGACACGCCGTAGGCCCGCCTATCACCTCAAACGATGCACCAGATACCGTTGAGTCGTGGGACGCTCGCTGAGATTTTGGATGTCGGTGCTGGTGGTGACGGCGATACTCCCGCTTGCGCTCACGGGGACTTCGAGCGTTGCGTCGGCCTCCTCGGCGGCGTCGTGTCGCGCTCCGAGGATGACGGGACTGACCGTGACGAAGGCGCGCGACCGGGCAGCGATCGCCGGGTGTCGATTGCGACTCATCGGGGCGAAGGTTCAGGTACCCATGATTCAAACGATCCGCACCCAGAGCGTTCGTCCCGGTCACGTCGCCACGGTGGTCACCGTCTCGGTGAATCCACTCTGCTCGGGCAGTGTGAACCCGGGGCCCCCTCCCAACGAGCCGATCGTGAAGCCGGGACCGACCGAACTGATCACCGGTCTCTTCATTGAAGGCGGGGCGATGATCGAGAGTTCAGCACCGCACTGCAAGGATCTCGTGGGCAAATCCAGTGCCGGGACGATCACGGTCACGAACTCGGTCGGATCCGTGATCGCGGACAACACGGCGCTGAGCGAAGGTCAGGAGTTGTACGTCAACGTGCCGGCCGGTACGTACACGGTCTCCGGAAAGTTCGCGGGCGGCGAAGCGGTCGGTCCCATCACCGTGGATGTCCCTTCCGGAGAGAGCGTTCGTCAGGACCTGGTGCTCCCGGTCCCGTAAGCGAATCACGAAGGGCCACCCTCACCCGCTCTGAGTCTCGGGGAAACTGTTCGAGTCAACCCTGCCGTAGTTGGTGATGAGCCACTTGCCGGAGGCGCTGCGCTCCAACGAGACGGTCCAGAAAGTATCGATCTGGTTTCCCGGCGGCGCGCTCTCGTTGAAGGTGCACAGAAGGTTGGAGATGGACGTCGCTGACTTCGTGACCTTGCAACTGACGTGGGAGAAGGATGGCCACATCGACGTCACTCCGTCATTCCAATCCATCATGCTCTGTGCATTCGGCGCCGCGTGAGCCATCATCGCCGACCTTTGTCGTTGGTTGATTGACGTGAACCACGAGTACGTGGCGTGCAGCGGCGTATCGAAGCTCGTGGCGGTACTTCCGTGCACCGCATTCGAAGAACAGCTCGAGAACAGCATCCCGGAGCCGAGGAGCAAGGAGATGGCAACGCCGTTTCGAAGATTGCGTGCCACGGACGAACCCTAACCCGACATCTCCGCGTAGCAGTTGTGACAGCTCGTCGAGTCTTGATCGTGACTAGGTCTCCGTTCTCAGCTCATCGATAACCGTTCACGCCACGGCTGCAAACTCTTCGGAGTGATCGCCGGAGAGCGCCGCGTTCAACACATCGGAGATCGTGCCAGCCAGGTGAAACGTCATCGCGTCGCGGACCTCTTCGGGGACGTCTTCGAGGTCGGCTCCGTTTCGCTCCGGCAAGATGACGTCGGTCAGCCCCGCGCGGTGGGCGGCCAACACTTTTTGTTTCACGCCCCCAATGGGCAACACGCGGCCCTGGAGGGTGACCTCGCCCGTCATGCCGACGTGAGCGCGAATCGGTTCGTCACGCAGCAGACTGACGAGCGCCGTCGTCAAGGTCACACCGGCCGATGGTCCGTCCTTGGGGACGGCGCCGGCCGGCACGTGGACGTGGAACCGTTTGCCGGCGAAGGCCTGCGGTTCGATCTTCAGTTCTGACGCGTGACTACGCACGTAGGACATGGCGATCTCAGCCGACTCCTTCATCACGTCGCCCAACTGTCCGGTGAGCGTCAAGCCTTCGGGCCCCTCGGAGACGCTCGCTTCGACGAACAGTACGTCACCGCCGGCGCCGGTCACCGCCAGTCCCGTCGCCACACCGGGCACGCTGGTCCGATCGGCCGATTCGAAGTAGAAGTGGGCACGACCGAGCCACTCGCGTAGATCGGTCGCCTTCACGACGATGGGGGCTTCGAGCTCGCCGGCCGCAAGTTTCGTCGCCGCCTTGCGGAGAAGTCGCCCGATTTCTCGCTCCAGGTTTCGCACGCCGGCCTCACGGGTGTAGTCGGCCACGATCGTCCGCAAGACGTCGTCGTCGATCTCGACCTCGTCCTCGCGCAGTGCCGCACGCTCGAGTTGGCGACCGATGAGGTGGTGACGGGCGATCGATACCTTCTCGGTCTCGGTGTAGCCGTCGAGTCGAATCACTTCCATGCGGTCGAGCAGTGGTCCGGGAATGGTGTCGACCACGTTGGCCGTCGCCACGAACATCACCCGTGAGAGGTCGAGGTCGACCTCCAGATAGTGGTCGCGGAACGTGTGGTTCTGGGCCGGGTCGAGGACCTCCAACAAGGCCGACGACGGGTCGCCGCGATAGTCCGATCCGATCTTGTCGACCTCGTCGAGGACGATGACCGGGTTCATCGTGCCGGCCTCTCGCAGCGCACGAACCAGGCGGCCCGGCTGGGCGCCGACGTACGTGCGACGATGGCCGCGGATCTCCGCCTCGTCGCGCACGCCACCGAGCGCGACCCGCACGTACTTGCGTTCGAGCGCGTTCGCGATCGACTGGCCGAGCGACGTTTTACCGACGCCCGGGGGACCGACGAGCGCGAGTATGGCGCCCGATCCGCGTCCGTCAACCGGCGTCATCCCGCGTTCCGCCTGCAGCTTCCGTACCGCGAGGTGCTCGAGAATACGGTCCTTCACGTCTTCGAGTCCGTCGTGGTCCGCGTCCAGGATGCGCTGCGCTTCCTTGATGTCCAGACGGTCCTCGGACTCGACCCCCCACGGGACCTCCAGGATCGTGTCGAGCCACGTGCGAATCCAGCCGGTCTCGGGGCTCTGGTCACTGGTCCGTTCGAGTTTGTCGATCTCACGAAGGATGGCGGTTCGCACGTCCTCGGGGAGGTCGCGGTTGGCGATCTTCGCGCGGTAGTCATCGGGGTCGACGTCGTCACCGTCGCCGAGTTGCCCCAGCTCTTTCTTGATCGCGTCGAGTTGACGACGCAACAGGAACTCGCGTTGCGTCTTCTCCATTCCCTCTTCGACGTCGTTCTTGATCCGGTCGCGCAACGTCAGGTCGGCCAACGTGTCGCGGGCCCATCCGAGCACGAGGCGCAGACGGGACTCGACGTCGATGGTCTCGAGGACCTCGACCTTCTGGGCGAGCGTGAGATCGGGGGAGTATCCGGCGACGTCGGCGAGTCGTCCCGGTTCGGTGATCTCGCGCAACTGCGCGGCGATCTGTCGAGCGCCCCGACTGAGGAGGATGTTCTCCAACACCGCGCGGTACTCGCGGGCGAGTTCCACCACGTTGGGCGTCGGCTCGCCCTCGTCGAGGGGTTCGGCCTCGACCCATAGCGCGTCGCCGGTCCCGGGGACTCCGGTGCCGATCGTGGCGCGCTGGTCTCCGCGGACCACGACTGCCTCGAGTCCTCCGGGCAGTGTGCCCTCCTCCTGCACCTCGGCGATGACGCCGACGTTGGCGTAGCGGCCCTCGATGTGGGGCACCAGGAGGAGACGGCCGCCGGCCGAACGCGCCGCTTCGACGGCCACGCGCGACTCGTTCGATTCCAGCGCCATGGTGAAGACCATGCCGGGCAGGATGACGCCGGACTTCAGTGGAAGAAGCGGCAGTGTGACGATCTCATTGGTCATTGCAATTCCCTTTCCAGTGGTCGAATCCGCTCGAAAGGCAACGCTGACGCCAGGCGAACTCCCTCCCGAGCGCACGTTCGTGACATCCGCTACGGGAAGCCGAACCGAAGTTCGGGACGTCAAGCATATCGGTCCGCTCGGAATGTCTGGCAGTCTCATCACGTGAGTGCTAACAACGTCGACGCGAGAGGAAAATAGTTCTGATCAGGTCTCGAGGATGCCTTCTGACGCCGTCACAACGCGATCAAGGCGCGTTGCGGACGGGCTTCGACGGGCCCTTTTCGTGATGGAGCGTCCTATACTCGCCCTCAATTCAATCTGCGTCGCAGAGATTGCGGCAGGGAGGAGTTCACGTGGCGTTGGTAACAGGAACCGTCGCACCGGATTTCGCGTTACTCGCGACACCCGATCAAAAGGTGTCACTTTCGGAGTTCGAGGGACCGGTCGTCCTCATCTTCTACCCGGCCGACTGGAGTCCGGTCTGCAGCGACGAGCTCTCAGTGTTCAGCGCCGCGAGCCGGCTGTTCAAGGCCCGCGGCGCGCAACTCCTGGGAATCTCGGTCGACGGTCCGTGGTGTCACGAGGAGTTCAAAGAGCGCCGGAAGGTCGCCTTTCCGCTTCTCGCGGACAGCAATCCCAAGGGCGACGTCGCGAAGGCCTACGACGTGTACCGACACGACGACGACACGTCGGAGCGCGCCCTCTTCGTCATCGACCGCGACGGCAAGGTCGCGTGGAGCGAGGTGTCGCCGGTCGGCGTGAACCCCGGCGCGGACGGCGCGCTTCGAGCGGTGGAGGCCCTGTCGTGAGCGAGCGTGCCCTACTGTCGATTCCCGTCGGACCGGATGACCACGCGAGCGGACCATCCGACGCGAAACTCACGGTCGTCGAGTACGGCGACTACCAGTGTCCCTACTGCGGCCAGGCGTATCCGATCGTGGAACGACTGCGCAAGGATTTCGCCGACTCGATGCGCTTCGTGTTCCGCAACCTCCCGCTCTCAGACGTGCACCCTCACGCGGAGGCGGCCGCCGAAGTAGCGGAGGCGGTCGCGCTGCAAGGGAAGTTCTGGGAGATCCACGACACGCTGTTCGAGAACCAGCGTGATCTGAGTGACAAGGCGCTGCGTCGTTACATCGAAGAGGTGGGCGCCAACGTCGACGAGGCGACCAAGGCCATCGCCGACGGCGGACCGCGTGATCGTGTCGAGGCGGACTTCGAGGGCGCGATCCGTAGCGGGGCGAACGGTACGTCGACGTTCTTCGTCAACGGCGAACGATACGACGGATCGTGGCAGTACGAGCCCTTCTTCGACTACCTAACCAGCGAGTCGGAGCGCTAAGAGCCGCATCGATGTGAAGACCATCGAGGAAGGAGTCGGGTGAGTCACGCCACGCTGACATCAACGGGACCTCGACCGGTCATTCGATTCGAGCGCCACCTCCCTCATTCGATAGAAACTCTGTGGACGGCGCTGACCGATGCCGACGAAATGCGCTCGTGGTTCCCGACCCGTATCGAGATCGACGAATGGAAGAGCGGTGCCACTCTCACTCATCACTTCGATGAACACGACATCGATCCGCTTCCGGGGACCGTCATCGAATGGCAGCCACCGCGACGAGTCCGCTTCACGTGGGCCGAGGACGAGATCACCTTTGAACTGACCGCCGCACCAGACGGCACCGTGTTCGTGTTGACCGAAGAGTTGAGCGCCGCCAACGCTGCACGTAACGCGGCCGGTTGGGAGAGCTGTCTCGATCGTCTGCAGTTCGGACGAGAGATGGAATCGTGGACGACTCGATTCAATCGCTACGTCGCTGACTTCGAGCCGGTCCTGGGGCACCAAGACGGTCCACCCGCGGAGTCCGACATCTCGTGACGCGAATCGCGAGTTGGCGCTGAGGCTGCGCCATGAGTGACAGGCTCGTGGCCGCGGATCGTGTCCCCTTGCGGTACTTGGAACACGGACGACGCACGGTCGCCGAGCGCCTCGGCGCGGCGACCGATTCAGAGCCGGACGAGCGCTGTCTCGCGGGACATCCACGTGTCGGGTCGACGTTGCTGGAGTTGCTCGCGATCAACCCGCACTACGTGCGAGAGCACGGCGATCAAGTGCGCGCCTTTCTGGTCACCGAGGGTGTTGACATTCCTGATTGACCTCACAGACCTTCGGACTCCGTTGAGAAGAGGTGACGAGTCTGCGGGGTCGTACTGGAGAGCGACTTCGCCTTGTCTTCGAACTCGATGTCCGCGCCGGTGAGACGTTCCCGGTGCTGGCGCAGGTGCTCCTCCCACGAGTTGACGAAGAAGATCTCCTCGAAGTCCCCGGGCTGCTCACCGTTGCGGAAGAGGCCCCATTCGGTGGCCCCCGTACGGAAACGTGATTCGCGCACCCGGACCATGGCGTTCACGAACTCACTCTCCTTCTCGGGTGGAATCGAGTACGTCGTCCACACGACGACCGGACCGGCGTCCGGTTCTGTCTCGAAGTCGAACTCGGGATCGGGACGCACAACGAGTGAACGGTCCAAGTTAGCCGTCTCAAAGAGTGGCCAGAGTCTCATCGACGCCGTGCCCGCGGCGAGCAGCGCGGCGGCAGCGACGAAGGCGACGGTGAGACCGAACTCGTCGGCGACGATGCCCCACACCAGGGCACCTAGACCCTGCGCCCCGAAGAGCACCATTTGGTAGATCGACAGACCCCGTGCCCGCACCCAGACTGGCAAGAAGAGTTGCAGCGACGTGTTCAAGGTCGCGAGCATCCAGACCCAGGTCGCACCGGTCGGAATGAGGACCAGGACGACGCCGATCGTCGAGTGCAAGAGGGCGACGACCGCGAGGGCGACACAGAAGAACCCGCCAGAGAGTCCGACGATGCCATTGGTCGACAGTTGGGCGCGTACTCGCGAGAGGAGCGTCGCTCCGGCGATGGCCCCGACCCCGAGCGCGCCGAGCAGGAGTCCGTACCCGCTGGGTCCGAGATCGAGTCGACGGTTAGCCACGAGTGGCAACAGACCCCACAACGCACTGGCTGGGACGAGGAACAGCGCCGCGCGCAAGAGGATCCGTCGCACGACCGGCGAGTAACGGACGTAACGCCCTCCGGCCCGCAGGGCCGATAGGAAGCGCTCGGGGTGGGGAGGCGCGATGCTCGTCGTGGGCCGCCAGAACACCGCGACGATGGCGTACGCCAGGAACGTCCCCGCGTTGATCGCGAAGTCGGCGCCGACCCCGAAACGGGCGATCACAATCCCGGCGATCGCGGGCCCGACCGCACGGGCGATGTTGACGTTGATGGAGTTCAGCTGGACCGCGGACGCCACGTCATCACGCGGCACCAGCTCGGGTACGAGGGATTGGTACGCCGGTGTGATGAAGACCGAACCCGATCCGATCACGAAGGTGAACATCAAGAGCAGCGCCGGCGACATGTGGCCAGTAATAGTCAGCGTCGCCAGGAGCGCACCGGTCAAGGCAAGGCCGGTTTGGACCGCGATGATCATCCGACGGCGGTCGAGGATATCGGCGAGCACGCCACCCACGATGGCGAAGAGGACGTCGGGAAGCATGTCGGCCGTCTGGACCAGCGAGACGAGGATCGCCGCATTGGCCGCGTGCACGAGCAACCATTGGGCGCCTACGGTCTGCATCCACGCGCCGACGTTGCTGACCAGTGAGGCCAGCCACAACCATCGAAATGCCTTGACCCTGAGTGGCGCCCAGGTTGAAGGTGTGGTGGTGACCGGCTGCGTCACGGAGTGCGGGAGTGCCAGGAGTGGAGCGTTTCCACGTAGCGAGATTACGTCCGACGAAGCCGCGCCGTCAGCGTGGACCGCTCAGCGAACTGTCGTTCTCACGTGCACTTCGTGCCCTCGCACTGGGTCAGCAACGTCGGGGTTTCGCCGGTGGTGTGATCACTCAACCAGGGATGCGGTACGTCAGCAGGACATTGCCCGATTCGAACTGCTGCACGTCACCCAGCGTGAGCGCGACGCGTTCGGTCAGGTCTTCGAAGAGGGAATGACCTCGACCGAGGACGATTGGGCTGACCATGATGCGCAACTCGTCGAGCACGTTCGCCGCGACGAGACTCGCCGTAAGGTGGGCACTCCCGATCACGAGCAACTCCCCGCCCGGGGCGGACTTGATCTCTTCGATCCGCTCAATGGAATCGCCGGCGATGACGGTCGTGTTCGACCACTCCGCGAGTTCGGAGGCGTTCGAGAAGACCAGTTTCGGTTTGGTGTTCATCCGCGTGGCGATCGCGTCGTCATTGGCCCGAGCCTGGTCGGTGGGCCAGTACGCCGCCATGTGCTCGTAGGTCGCGCGGCCGAAGCCGAGTGTGTCCGACTCATCCAGTTGGCGAATCGCGAACTCACGGAACTCCTCGTCGACGATCGCGAAATCGAACATACCCGTCGCGTCTTCGTGGAATCCGTCCAAGCTGACGATGATGAATGAGGCAAGAGTTCTCATAGGCTCCGTTCAGCATACGAGAGTCGCCCTCACGCCCCGAAGACCGCTCCAACGCACACCGAATCGTGGTTCCTAGCGGAGCCGCCGACAGTCCAATTGAAGGCCGCTCGAGAACGGAGTGCTGGAGAGCAGGTCTCGACGTGATCGACGAGTACCACGTGACCGATTGACCGGCAAAATGTGCTACAGATCTCTCGTTCAATGATGAGGGTTCCTAGCGAGTGAATCGCCAATCACCAACCGAAAGAGATCTGACTAATAGTGGTAGCCCTCGCGTAGGATCCGTCATCTCGCGGCCGACACCAAAACCGAGATGGTCCATAACCTTGCCCGAGGCAACATTCGCTGGCTCGAAGATGCTGATGATTTCCTCCAACTCGAGCGCCGAAAATCCCCATTGCAGTGCGGCGGCACCGAGCTCTGTGGCGTAGCCGCGCCCGCGAAATGCCGAGCCCAGTCGCCAAACGACTTCGATCGCTGGCAGGACTTCGGGCAAGAACCGCGGAACGGAGAGGCCGCCCCATCCTGCAAGTGCATCGGTCGAAAGTTCGATGACCGCCAGCAATGACGGCTCTGATTCAGATTCGTAACTGGCGATCGCTCGAGCAAGGAAGTTCCGAGACTCCTCTGCGGTCATGGCCCGCCGGAGAGGGAACCACCAGAAGGACTCCTCTGCGTGTAGTTGGGTCAGCGAGATGAGATCTTCATCAACGAACGGTCGCATCAAGAGGCGATCCGTGTTCAAGCTTTCGATCATTCGCACATCCCAGATTCAGGGCTCGTGTAGGCAATGTAGTTGCGTAACTGATTTCTCGCGATTATCGATACAGGATCTCTCCGGAAGGTTGTCACCTTGATCAACCTACGGGCTTCACCCCTACAGTGAAAGTCATGAACGCCGGAGAGTTCTCGCCATCTTCGATGCGGGTCGCTCGACCCGTGAGTCACATTCCTGCGACTCTGCATTTCTATGTCGACATCTTGAGACTTGAACGGCTGGGTGGGTTTGAAAGGCATGACGGCTACGACGGTGTGTTCGTCGGCCGACCAGGGCGCGACTGGCACCTTGAGTTCACCAGCCACGAGAGCGGTCTGCCAACACCGAGTCCTACGGAAGAGGACCTCCTGGTGTTCTATGTCTCGGAAGACCAACTCCAGGCGGCCGCAACGAGGCTCGGTGAATATGGATTCGGGTTGATTCAGCACGAGAATCCATACTGGGCCGACGCTGGCGCTGTCGTATGCCGTGACCCTGACGGATACCCGGTAGTTCTTTGCCCATGTGCTGGTTGATCGGATACGCAGTGGTCATCACCCAAACGAACTGGTCCCGGTCGAAGAAGCAGATAAAAACTGAAGGTTTGTGACCTTATTCATTCACGGATGTTGAAAGCTCCACAGTCATGTTGCGTCGAGTTTGTGACGCCACATACGGTTCGCCCATCGCGCGGAGCCGCTCGAGCCAGGGTCGCGCGCCGAGACGAGTGAATATCGCCGACGCTTCATCGCATAAAGGTGCGGCGGCTTCAAATTCATCCAGTGAATGCAGCCACTCGGCGTGCTCGAGGAGCGTCACGGCGAGCCAGAAGGGACGATTGAGGTTGCGAAAGCCCTCCTCGGCCCTCGCGTAGCACTCCAAGGCACACCGTCGATCGAGCGCCGCCCGAAAGCGGCGCGATTGTGCTTCCAGAAACGGCGACGTGTCGCCTGGCATCGAACTCTCTAGCCGCGCGACGCGCTCCTCGGCCAACGCTCGATCGATTACCAGCGCCACTTCGATCTCCGCCACTTGGGCAAATTTGACCGCTCCCGGTCCGATGGCGGCCCTATACCCGACGACCTCGCTCAGTCGCTCGAGTGCCTCGACGTTCTTGCCCTCGGCAATCAACATCAGTCCTCGAATGATGCCGATCCCTGCTCTCGTCTGAATCTCGGTGGAGGTCTCCATCGTCTCGAGTGCACCGAACTGCTCCTTCGCTTCGTCGATCTTGCCCTGGTTGAGAAGGATCGATAGGGCGCCTATCAGGCGCCACAGAGAAACGTTCGTCATAGTGTCGGGACCGATCTCGTCGACAAGCTCGAGAGCTTCGTTCCATCGACCGTCCTCGGCCATCAAGAAGCACATTCCGTATACGGACCACCGCTCAAAAGCGTGGTCCCCGACTCGTCGCGCGAGCTGAATAGTTGCCTGGAAGATCTCCGTGGCCTCGTCGTAGAGGTCCTGTTCCATTATGAGAAACGCGAGGTTGTAGTACGCCCGCAACGCGGCGCTCGGGAGGTTGTCCTCTAGCGCCACCGCCAGCGCGTGTCGCATGAGAACGGTGGCCTCTTCAACGCGTCCGCTGAACTCGAGGAGGACTCCTTTGGTGTTCAGGGCCTGGGAGAACTGCTCGCGCAGGCGCAGTCGTTCGGCGACACCGAGAGCGAACTCCACGCGCTCGGCGGCGAGCTCCTTGTTCCCAGCAAAGAGGTGGAGGCGCCCGAGCTGGGCGGCCAGCGCAGCGAGGTTTGCGTCATGTTCCTCTTCCACCAGGAGCGTGAACGCCACCTCCATTCGCTCGATGCCTTCGTCGAGATGATCGTCGAAGTAGTCGATCTCGCCGATTCGTGCTGATAGGCGTGCGCTCGCGCGGGTGTCACCCACTGTCTCTATGAGGTCGCGCGCGGCCTCATAATGAGCTCTTGCGCCATCCGGATTGAAGTTGAGCTGCGCCATCTGGCCTGCGCGCTCGTGGAGTTGAGCACCGCTTTCGACCTCCTCGGTGAGTTCGATCGCCATCTCGAAGTAACGCTGGGCTCCTTCGGCGACTGCGAGGTCGGCCGCCCGTTCTCCGGCGCGCACGAGGAGCCGCCGCGCCTCGCTCTTCACCTCTTCCGCGTCAGGTGCAGCCGGTGCGAGGTGGTACGCGACGAGATAGTGGGCAGCCACGATTTCAACGATGTCGTATTCCTCGGCAACCCAGGCCGAGAGGAGGTACCGAGCGACCGCGAGGTGCCGGTCCTTTCGATCGCGCTTGGGGAGCATCTCGTAGGCGACCTCTCGCACGAGGTCCTGCAAGAAGGCGTATTGGCCGAGTTCCGGCGAGCGCGGGTCAGTCTGAAGTGTGATCACCTCCTTGCGCACGAGTGACAAGAGGAGCTCGTCGATCATGGGTTCGTCGAGGGGCAGAAGTGCCACGAGCGAAGACTTGAAGAATGTCTTGCCAATCACGGCTGCTTCTTGGAGCAGGCCCCGCTCCGGTGCCGGGAGTCCGTCCAGACGCGCGGCGATCAGCGCGTGCAACGTCTCGGGGATGTCGAGACTGCCGATAGTTCCGAGCGGCTGGTACGAGGCTCCCATCCTGACGACGAGACCCTTATCGATCAGCATCCTCACCGTCTCGACGGCGTACAACGGCACCCCTTCGGCACGAACGAGGATTGCTTCGATCACTTCGCCCGGCAGGCCGGGGACGAGGCCGGTCACGAGCTCGGTCATCGCGGGCGCGCCGAGCGGCTCGAGGTAGATGGAAGTGAAGTTGCGGCGCCCCGCCCCCCATGTGGTGCGTCGATCGGCGAACTCCGGGCGTGCGAGGGTCAGTACGAAGATCGGGTAGGCCCGGGACCAGTCGAGAAGGTACTCCACGAAGTCGAGTAGCGACGAGTCCGCCCACTGCATGTCTTCGAACGACAGCACGACAGGTCGCGCGTCGGCCATCCGCTCGAAGAAGAGCCTCCAGGCCGCGAAGAGGTCCTCCTTCTCGCTGGCCGAGCGTTCCTCGATGCCGAGCAGGTGCGCGAGGCGTGGTTCGACCCAACGTTGCTCCTCGTCGTCCTCGATGTACTCGCAGACCGAGGCGTGGAGCTTTGCCGAAGACGAGGCTGCCTCCTCGCCCTCGAGGATGCCGGCCCGGCTGCGCACCATCTCGGCTAGTGCCCAGTACGTCACGCTCTTGCCGTAGGACAGACATCGTCCGCGATGCCAATTGATCTGATCAGCGATTCCGTCGACGTACTTATAGAACTCCCAGGCCAGCCGGCTCTTGCCGATTCCAGCGTGTCCGGTAACCGATACGAGGTGCGCCCGACGATCTTGTGCAGAAGCATGGAAGAGGTCTTTCACGAGGCGCAACTCACCGTCGCGCCCGACGAACGGCGCCTCGAGGCCCTCGGATTTGAAAACTCCACCCACGCCGGCCACAACACGGATCGCCGAGTAGAGCCTCACGGGCTCTGCCTTGCCCTTGAGTTCGTGTTCGCCGGCGTCCTCGTAGACGATGGCGCGCGATGTCGCTTGCCTGGTGACCTCGTCCACGTAGCACGTTCCCGGCGCGGCAATCGACTGGATTCGCGCCGCGGTGTTGACTCGATCACCGATGACCATGCCTTCCTCGGGAGTCTCGGTGGTGGCTGCGCTCCCGGTGACAATGCCGACGCGCGCAAAGATGCTCCCACCGTGCTCGCTCCCGTACGCCCCAACGCTCGCGATGAGCTCGAGCCCGGCTCGTACTGCGCGTTCGGCGTCGTCCTCGTTGGCTGCAGGAACGCCCCACACGGCCATGACGGCGTCACCGATGAACTTCTCGATCACTCCGCCATAGCGATTCACGATCGCCCGAGCCAGATCGAAGTAACCGGAAAGGAACTCGCGGACATCCTCGGGGTCTTTCGACTCGGCGAGCGGCGTGAAGCCGACGAGGTCGCAGAAGAGCACTGATACGTGCCGGAGTTCAGACCCGAGTCGGCTCCCCACCGTGGTCGACTCTTGCGGACCGGTCAACCGGTCAGCGCCACGGTGCGACCCGTCCGCTTGCATGTCACCAACGAGCGAACTTCCACAGTTGCCGCAGTACGCGTCCCCGGGCTCGTTCGCGCCACCGCATCGCCCACACGCGAGAGTCAGTTCGGCGCCACACGTGTGACAGAATCTCCGGTTGGGCCGGTTGTCGGATCCACAGGCTGAACAGGTCAAAGCACCCCCACCTTGCCTCGCTCGGACTACTGGGTAAGAGTAGCGTCGCGTTGATTTGGGTGTGGCTGCTCGGCCTGCGATCCCTCTGTCGCTCGGGCCGACCCCTGTGGCGATCGTTGGTCTGGGCACACGCCGGACTCTTCGTCTTCTTCGCGGTGGCGACCGGCGCGACGATCTACTACCTCGGCGGAGCGTACGTCTACCTACTCGCGGCCGGCTCCGTCGCCGTCGAGCGTCGTCGGGGTGACGACTGACGGCGATGGCGGCGCCTGTTCGCTTGGACGACACTCACCACGGTCATTGCGCGGGGCTTCACAACCAGGAGTGGCACGGTCACATTTACGTGTGCACCGGGTTAGGGAGAAGATGGATTGACATGTGGCAGGAACTTCGTCACTACGACTGACCGCCGGGGCGAGAAGCACCCTGGACTAGTCGGGAAAAGGAGTTCTAGATGAGTCCTCACGCTCGGGGCAGACCAATTGGATTTGGCATGGGTATGACTCCCGAGTCGATCAGGATTCGACCTGCCGGACCGGCGAGTGAAATGGCTCTTTCTACGCCGGCTTCACCCAAACGCTCCACAGGTGACGACGCCAGTCGGTCGGTGGCGGCTTCGACCTCGCGTCGAAGGGCTACTCCTGTCTCGGTAAGACCTCCACTGCGGTCGATCAGGCCTCGGGCCTGGAGTCTGCGGAGGGAGTGTGACCAATCGTCGTCCGTCCACCCGCGATTGGGTTGAATCAACTCTCGAGTCATCGCACCTGTGGCGACCAAGGTCAACGTGGCGTCCAGACCACCAAGCCCAGCGGCGACGCCCGCAAGAACGTGTCCGTCACCCCGATGTTCACGAAGGATTGTCGCTGCAAGCCAAGCGCTCGCGACGGGGTCCTTCGGCGGTGTCACCGTTGACCAAGACGCGGCAAGTGGTCGACCGTCGAATTGGCAACCACGAACTGCTTCCCAAAGAACATCAGAAACCTCGGAGATCTGGCGAACCTCTTCAGAACCGAGGTGCGCACGTAGGGCTTCTGCCGCACTTTTAATTCGAGTGTGTAAGACGAGTTCGGGTTCAGCGAATCTCCACGCGTCAGGGATCGCTCGACTCACCATGCTCGGGGCGAATCCGTACGTCATAGCGCAAACTGGTAGAGCTGGAACCGGGCCCAGTGGTGCGACCCGCCCAGCGAAATAACCCATCCAGAAGCCTCGAAGTCCTATCCGCTTGGCGGCGTCGGAAGGTTCCTGAGCGAAATAAACGATGGCGTGTATCGGCTCGATTGCCATCCAGAATTGTCGCGCGAGAGTGGTTCTTGATGTCATGACTGGAAACTAACGCGTCCGTTGGCAGGTCAAAGTTGAAAATATTGGTCGAATGATGAGTGCATGCATTCGCTGACTATCGCGCTATTGGACGATTGATTGCCCAATACCGTGGATTCCTAGAATCCGACTCCAGTCGCGAATCAAACGTCAACTAGGTCATGAAAATTGCAACTCGTAGTGTCGGTTGCGGCTACGCCTAGTGTCCTTTGCCGCCACCATTGCCACCGCCGAAGCCGTTGCCGCCACCGAAGCCGCCGCCGCCGCTCTTGCCGCGGCCGTTGCCGCCACCGAAACCGCCACTATTGCCCTTGCCGCCGCCGCTCTTGCCGC
>Ga0187855_10002043_pt1 | contig 15421 bp, 14 predicted proteins | sample June2016WEW_8_10_2_FD_132969 | JGI IMG/M metagenome (GOLD analysis project Ga0187855, IMG submission 132969) | Peatland microbial communities from SPRUCE experiment site at the Marcell Experimental Forest, Minnesota, USA - June2016WEW_8_10 | ecosystem: Environmental > Terrestrial > Soil >...
CCTTCAGCTTCGATGAGATTCGCGGCTGGCTGGAAGCGGCAGGCTTCACGGACGTGCGATCGCTGGAAGCGCCTTCGCCCTCGCCGCTTATTCTCGCAACCAAGAAGTGACGCTTGCCTTAGGATCGCTTTCGCCTGCCTCAGGCAGCAGCTTCTTTCCCTCGAAATACAAAATTGAGATCACCGGACTTAGCCCCTTAGCTCATTCCTGTTGGTAATACTTTCGGGATTGGCGACAATCCTTCCACATTTCCCAAAGAGAACTGCACTTTCACTCGAAAATAGCGTAGCCATCTGAATTGCAAACATATATCGCCTTGAAAAAACTGAGCGGCAGCAGACCATCCACTCCCGGCTCGGACCGGTTCGGAATCGCAACAGCGTTTCCACGCCAGATCGTCCGGCCTCCAATGACGAGGGATTTGTTGGATAACATTCCGACCGGCTGCGAACCCGCGACTGTCCGCCATTCGCGCTTACCACCGAGACCGATGTCTGGTTCGACACCGAATAGAACTAACTGGGCTGAGCCCGAATCCACGATCAGATCGCCGAGGCTGGTGGCAACAGCCAATCGGCCGTTGATCATCCTGAGCGGAACGCCCCTTCGGTCGGGACCCTGCTGCTTGCCGAACACGAGCCGCTTGCCCCTCAAGTCGAGGGTGTAATCGAATTGGGAAAGAAACGACTGGCCCAGCACACCCTGAACGTCCGGCCAGAAATTGTGGATGGCCTCCAGTTCCGAATACAGGAACTTCTGCCTGTCCACTTTGACTGCGTCGAGCACAACTTCGTTCCCGTCGCTTTCCGGAACCGGGAGCTTGCCGGTCGCTGTAGTGAGGTCTACCTGGAACGCAGCAGTCAGTCCAATCGCTTGAGCTAAATTCGTGTCGATGAGGTTTACGTTCGTCCCAGTATCCACAAGAAATCGGTACGGCCCATGCCCATTCACATAAACTCCGTCAGCAATGGGCCGGCCTTCCCGAACCCGTAAGTTCACGGCATTGACTGCCGGGCTCGATGCTAGAATCAACGCGCCAATCAGGATTGTGTGCCTCATGCGGGCACGCTATGTCTAGGCACCTCCTTGAGTCGTGATCGGGTTCGGAAGATGTTCTGATCGCGGGGTGAAGAAATCATGATGGAGCCGGCAAAGGGGCGTTACCGGTTCGATGACTTCGAGCTAGACGTTGAGAACCTGCGGCTGACCGCTCTCGGAGAGAGCCTCCCGCTGGAGCCTAAGTCTTTCCGGCTGTTGCAATTCCTCATTGAAAGCCGTGGCAGGGTGGTGTCTAAGGAGCAAATTGTCGCGATCGTCTGGCCCGGCACTTTCGTGTCCGATAACTCCATTACTCGCGCTGTTACGCAGATACGGAAGGCGCTGCAGGACGATGCCAGGGAACCGAAGTACATTGAAACGGTTCCCACCGTCGGCTATCGCTTTATCGGAGATTGTAAACAGGAACAGGACCCGACCGCCGCGCCTGATGCCCCAGGGGGACGACGAAAGCCGGCGAACCTGCTACTGTTTGCCGTTGGCGCATGCTTGGCACTAGCAATAGCGGCTGGGCTCTGGTGGACTATGGCAAGCCCTACCTCCTTGGTTCCCTATCCGTTGCATGTGATCCGCGTCTCGAAGCTCACCAGCTATCCCGGGGACGAGAGAGAGCCCGCTATCTCCCCAGACGGATCTTACGTTGCGTTTTCGTGGTCCGGACCAGCGGGAGACAATTACGACATTTACGTCGTGCACTCAGGAGGTCAGCAACCCCTCCGGCTAACCCAGGACCCGGCGCCCGATTCTTTCCCGGCTTGGTCTCCTGACGGGAGTCAGATCGCCTTCGTCAGGCGGAATGGTAGCATGGCCGACATCATCGTCGTCCCTCCCCTCGGTGGATCGGAGCGAACTCTCCACCGGTTTTTCAAGATCGGCCCCGACCTTGATTTCAGCCAGCATCCGGTGTTGGCTTGGAGCCGAGACGGCAAATCGATCATCTACAGCGGCCCATCCCGGGCGGGAGAAGAGTACCAATTGTTTCTGTTGTCGGTTCAAACCGGTGACGTGCGCGCAGTTTCCTCGCCCGATTCGGACTTGCCCGGCGATTCCTCGCCGGCACTGTCAGCGGACGGAAGGTCTCTCGCATTTGTGCGCTATCTGGCGCCCCGGAACGGCCGCCTTCTGATTCAACCGCTGGGTATCGGGACGGTTCCGAGCGGGAATCTTATCGAAGTAATGACATCCGGTCTCGGGCTGCGCTCCCCGGCTTGGTTGGAGGATGGAAAGCAGCTCCTGTTTGCGGATGCCACTCAGATTTTCGAGTGGGACCGGGACCAAGGGGCGGTACAAATTTACGCCGCCGCCGGCTTTCTGGGAGGACTCTCACTGGGGCCAAAGAGACCCGACAACACCTGGCGCGTCGTGGTCGCTAGCGAAAAAGAAGATCCCGATATTTGGGAGATCCCCCTCAATGCGGGAGGCAGGAAGTCTACCGGGCCCCCTAAATTGCTCATCCGGTCCACTGAGGACGATAGCCACCCCGAGTACTCACCCGACGGCCGTCAGATAGCATTCAACAGCGGTAGGAGCGGATCAGATGAGCTATGGATCTCGGATGCGGACGGTGGAAACCCGCGGCAGCTATCGCACCTAGGCGCGCACGTCTTGAGCTATCCCAAATGGTCCCCTGATGGTAAGCAGATTGTATTTCACGCCCGAGTACCGGACATTGCAGAGGTCTACGTCGTTGACGTGAACGCTGGAGTCCCCAAGCAGATCACTCACGAAAATCCCGGGTTGGCAGTAGCCACTTGGTCCAGGGATGGGCGATTCATTTACGCCTCCACTCTGGTGGGCAAAGCCGTGTCCTACCGTATCCCCGCCGGTGGAGGGGCGATGCAGCGCCTGTGGGAGGGCGACGAAGTTTTGGAGAGCGCCGACGGCAAATATATTCTCTACTCCAAGACGAATTCGTCGGGACTTTTTCGCCGGTCTGTTGAGGGTGACCCGGTCAAGAATCGGGAAGAGGTGATTGTGCCGGATTATTGGCGCGTTGCCCAACTTGGCGGATATGTTCCGGTGGCCGGTGGGATTTACTATGTCAGCGGAGATGCGCAAGGCAGGCCCAGCCCATTCCGGTATTTCGACTATGCTTCGCGCACGTCGATAGATGTAGCGCCCGCCGTTCCGGGCCTCGGAAGAGGATTCACTGTCTCTCCGGACCGGCGGACCATGGCGTTTGCCGCGACCTCGGAAGCCGGTGGCGATCTACTGTCTCTCGAACTGCGGTAGTCGGCCCGTTCCTGGGAAATCTCTACAGGAGATCCTATGCGCCAGCCGCCCGCGCCCTCGAAGTTTTCCTCCGTGGCTCTCCGTCAAAAGGTTGCACATCGTTGATCGCGTATATGCCTTCAGACTCGCACAGCGTGCAACGTAGCGCGAACGCACGGGCCGATCGCGGCGAAGGTCCGATCGAGATTCTCCACAGCTTGACTAAATGCGTTCAAGCGATTGTTGGTAGATGTCGGTGGGGGTGTCGCCGAGACGAGGCGCATGCGCCTTGCCCGGCGGCGGGAACTCACCTCTGACGTGGCGACCTTGATTCCATCCCTGCATGCTTCGGAGCACCATTCGCCGGACTCGCCGCTTCTCGTCCAACGAACCGCGCCGAGTAATCGCCCACACTTGTCGCAGGCCTCGGTAATCCAAATGCCGTGCGCCCGCAAAAGCGTGTGGTTTTGCCCCTCGGTAAGTTTCATGGGGGTACACCCATTTCTGAATCGCCAGCGTACTTCCCGGCGCGAGCTGTAAATTCCGACAGTGCTGGTGAAAAAAGTTGGGGCCAACTTGGGGCCAACTTGGGGCCAAAACTAGGGCCAGACCGAAGGCAGGCGTACTGAAGAGTAAGGTCGGCAGATTCAACGGTGACCGACCCGAGACATAGGTGACAAATCGTTCCGGACACATGGGTTACACTTTCCCCCTTTTTTTCAAAGGGGGAGAGCGGGGATGCCATGGAAGGGCCGGACGGTTATGGACGAGCGCATTCGCTTTGTTGCCCGATTGCTGGAGGGAGAGTCGATGGCCCTCCTGTGCCGGGAATTCAATATTTCCCGTAAGACCGGTTCCAAGATCTTTGACCGTTACAAGGAGTGTGGCCTGGAGGGAATCTCCGACCGCACACGGCGGCCTCACCGCTACGGTAATCAGCTGCCGGTGCAGGTGGAGACGGCTATCCTGACTCTGAAGCAGGATAAGCCTCATTGGGGAGCGCGGAAGATCCGGGAAAAATTACTCCGTCGCTTTGCGAGCGAGGTCAAAGTTCCCGCGCAAAGTACCATCCATGCAGTGCTCGACCGCCATGGTCTGGTCAAACGCATGGGGCGCCGACGCGGACGTGCGGAAGGCACAGCCCTATCGCTGGGACAGAAGCCCAATGAACTCTGGTGCACCGATTACAAAGGTGAGTTCCTACTAGGCAATCAGAAATATTGCTATCCGCTGACCGTCACCGATCACGCATCGCGGTATCTACTTCTCTGTGAAGCTCTGGAGTCCACACGAGAAACGCTGGCGATTACGGCCTTTGAGCGTCTGTTTAAGGAACGTGGTCTGCCGAACTCGATTCGTTCCGATAATGGCACACCCTTCGCCTCCGGTAATTCGCTCTTTAATCTCAGCCGCCTTTCGGTCTGGTGGCTTCGGCTGGGCATTCAAATCGAAAGGATCAGGCCTGGTCATCCCCAGCAGAAAGACTACGCTTCACACTGCACCTCCTCGATACGTTGCGATACGACCCTGGTTACGGATCGCTGGGATAGTTTGACGCCTTGTGCTTTCCGTGGCGGGTTGGCGCCCGGGTGCTCGTGCAGACGATCGTTCTTGTCGTTGTAGGCGTGACCGTGAATCAATCCATGTCGGTCCCATATTTTGACTTGTTGTGGGCAGATTCCAAGCAGCGCGGCCATTTCCTTGAGAGTCAGCATGCCTGCTTTTCGTAACCGATCATAGCGCGGCATGAGGGCATAACTCCGCTGGATACGAGCGATGATTCGAGAGGTGAACGCTTTGCTCTCGCCAGAACGCATGCCGCGCTCGTTCAGTATGTCGGCAATCTGTGGATAGGTGTGCTGATCGAGCAGTTGGTCGATCTCCTTAACCACGTCGGGGCTCGTTTGTCGCTGCTGCCATGAGTTGAGAGGTAGCGGCAAAGTAAGAGTTCTTGTAGCCCCGCCCTTAAAACGAACGTGCAGCGTAATTTGTTCTTCGCGAAGTACGGTGATGTCTTCCAGCAAGAGACGGGTCATCCGTTTGCGCTCGCGGTCCGGCGTGCTGGGGTCACGCCAGAGCGCAGGAAAGTTTGTGGATAGGGCGAGAATCGCAGCCTGCTGTGGTTCGCTCAAGATCTTTCGATCTTGCTCGCGCTGACGCTCGCGTTCTTGCTGTGTCTCGCTCAGTGTGCGGAGTTTGCCGTTCCACTCGGCTTCGAGTGAGTCCGCAACTAATCGGTTGTCGGGATCGACTCGCATGTAACGCCGACGCGCCAGGTCCACTTCATATTGCGCCCGCTCCACCTGTTTTTGACGGAGCCGGTCTGCCTCCTCGATCCGACACTGCAGTTCTTGCTGGACGCTGAGTGCGACCTCGAGCGCCACGGGACTCACCGCGTCCACCAACAGTTCGCCCATGGCTCGATCGATGCCCGCCCCGGGGATCCGCTGACACACGGGCTTGGCATGCTCGATCCCATCACGCTGGCACACATATTCCGGACATAAGCGTCCCTGGCGGCTGTGATAGCGAACCGTCATCCGTTCTCCGCAGCGACCACAGAGAATCAGTCCCTGCAGCAGCGCCGGTCCTTCGCGGGCAGGACTTTTGCGGCGGTCTGATCCCATCGCCTGTGCACTTACGTGAAGCTGCCTCTGATTTTGCTCATAGTCTTCCCAGGAAACGTAGCCGGCATGGGCTCCCGGAATCAGTGTTTCCCATTCCTCTTTCGGCACACGTATGATCTCGAAGCCGCCGTCCACTGTTTTGCGAGTGTGGCTTCGGCCGTAAGCGAAAGCGCCAGCGTATCTCGGGTTGTGCAAAATACGGAGCACTTGACTGAGTCCCAATACACCCCATACCAGATCTCCTTTTTGTGGCCCCGTGTGAACGCGTCGGGGGAACAGCAGGCTTTGGCGTTGGAAACTTCTTACGGTGGCCATCGCCGATCCCGTACGGCGGAAGGTATCGAACAACAACCGGAGAGCGCCTTGTACTTGCTTGTCCGGGTCTAGCACCAGTTTGCCTTCTGCGTTGTAGATCAACCCGATGGGGGGCCGGATCATTAGTTCACCGCGTCTGGCTTTATTGAGGATTCCACCTTGTAAGCGCGCTCGAAGAACGTGTAGCTCGGCTTCCGACATGGTTCCTTTCAGACCCAACAAGAGGCGATCATTGAAGTGCGCCGGGTCATAGACGCCATCTTCATCCAGGATCAAGGCCTCGGTGAGAGCGCAGATCTCTAACAACCGATGCCAGTCGGTCGAGTTGCGCGCCAATCGGGACACTTCCAGCCCCAGTACGATTCCGGCCCGCCCCAAGCTCACCTCTGTGACCAGCCGTTGAAAGCCTTCCCGGTCGGCAGCTGAGGCTCCCGATTGCCCAAGGTCGGTGTCAATGACGATAATTCGATCCTCGGGCCAGCCCAACGCCACTGCCTTCTGGCGCAGCGCGTATTGGCGTTTCGTGCTTTCGCTTTTCTCGAAGACTTGCCGCAGCGTCGATTGCCGGATGTAGAGATAGGCATTCCGCCGGAGATGAGCGGCTTTTACTTTCTCATGCGTATCTGAAATCATGATCGTGACTCCTGGCATCTATACAGCAACATTCCCGCGAGGATCAAAACGACGTCGGTACGCACGCCCTGAGGAAGAACTGCATCGTTGGCTACGGCAGGTAACGCAGGTGGCGCAGCGCAGAGTGAGCAGGTATTCATCCACTCCCGCATGCCGCATCGTAGAAATAGCGCCAGCCCCGGTCCCCGCTGCCCGTTCAGGAACTGACCTCTGAGCTCTTCGTACGCAGCGACTCGTCCATCTTGGTCCGGTGGCGCGGGAGTGTAAGGAGACGGTGGGCTTAGCGGCGTTTTTTTTCCCGCAGAAGCTGCCGCTCGATGCTGCGGGGGTGCACCCGCAACTCGAACTTCTGGTTCACCGCCTGCGCGAGCTGAGCGAAACTCAGCGATGGGTCCGCGGTCCGCTGCTCGGCTACGAATTTCATCACTTCCGGAGTAAGCTTGTGACCGCTTTTGGGCCCGCGCTTCCCAGGTAGCAATCCGGACAGGCCACTTTGCTCGAAACTGAATTCGGCTTGGTAGAACGACGGCCGCGAGAAACCAAACTCCTTGGCCGTTTGTGAAACCGACCGCTTGTCCACACGGACCTGCCGCAGCATCTCGTATTTCACTTGGACCAAGTCGTGGGCATCGAAGAACTCGCTGTCCCGAAACAGCGGATGGGTCACATCTTGCGGGCGGGGGTTGAAGGTTCCGTGTTGCCGTAAGGTCCCTTGCTTGTCGGGTTTGTTTTTCACTCGCGGCACTCTCGGATGCTTCCGGTTTCGGCCCTCGGAACCGTGTAAATATAATTATGACGACTACAACTCTCCTGTCAATAGCTTTTTGTCTGCAAATCCTTGCAATACTTGAGCACACTATCACAACGATGCCCATTCCCAGGGTATTCTCAAGGACAGCCCTCGACAACATTTGCCTTACATTCATGACATCTTTTCCTTTACAGCCCCCTCGATTCTCCCGGAGTTCCATGCCTCAATCTGCTTTGCCAGTTCGATCAAGTCCGTCACCCGAAATTGCGATCGCCCCGCCGCCACCACGACGAACGGATCGACCGCGCCGGCGTCGGTCCAACTCATTGGCAGCGAATGCAGGCGACCATCTCCGTCCTGAAACCAAACCCGGTCTTCGCCCCAGTTCTGGCGATAGGAGATGAGTTCGAATTCCTGCTGGTACAAGGGATGGTATGGATGGGTTACTCGGAAACGTCGACTCTCAGCGTTGCTATGCGGCGCATTTGGATGCTTACTCCAACGGACGACACGAACGGATGCATCTAACACTCAAAAAGGAAGCAACACGGCCGCCGGGTCTCAACAGTCTTCAGCAGCAGGGCAAGTTTGACGATTTCATCGAAGAGTTCAACCAGGATCGTCCTCATGAGGGACTTGGCATGAAGTGTCCGGCTGAAGTGTATCGCCCTTCCACACGCCCGTATCAGGGCCTGCCGGATCTCACCTATCCGTTTCACGACAACACCGTCTACGTTACCCTCTGTGGACGCATCTGCCTGCACCGTAAAAAGATTAATCTCAGCACAGTCTTTGCAGGCCAAGCCGTCGGTCTCAAAGAGGTTGAGGAAGGCACTTGGCTCGTAAGTTTTATGGATTATGATTTGGGATATATCGATCTTGAGGAAAAAACTCTGCAACCCCTCGACAGCCCTTTCGGGCCAAAAGTGTTACCTATGTCTTAGGAACGATGTGTTACCGATGTGTCCGGGTCGGACCCGGGACTTTTGGCGGAGGGGGTGGGATTCGAACCCACGAGACCCTTTCGGGCCTAACGGTTTTCAAGACCGCCGCCTTCAACCGCTCGGCCACCCCTCCGTAAGGGTTTAGCATTTTCGTTGCCCAAAACTGTTGCCCAAACGCCTTACCGCGTCCACGTTTGCGGCTGGCAACGCCTTGACGTAATGGCTCATTGTAACCGACAGACTGCTATGCCGCATTAGCTCGTGTATGATTTTGTCCTGCACACCGGCCGCATGTGAGGTCGTTGCGAAGCCACGGCGCAGCGCGTGCCAGCCCGAGCCATTCCAATCCTTGTAATTGCAGGCCGGTCAGTTCAGGTCCGGATGGCGGAATCGCACGCAACCGGTCCATCAAGTTGTGGCAAACCTCGTTCCTGGTACTGATCGCTGCAGCTGACTCCGGTTCGTCCCGCGTGTCTCCAGATCTTGGCCGCCACAAACAAAAACCGCAGGCGCGCGGTGGCCAAAGTCGTATGCTTCAGGGTCTCGACCGCATCCTCGGGCTCGCGGTTAAATAGCATCAGCCAATAATTCAAGTTGTAGGCCAGCATGGGCAACTGACGATGGTTGCTGTTGACGTCAAAGCGTCGAGAAGGAAGGATGAGCCGCCATCGTTGTTTGCGTCCTTTATCCAATTTTCGGCGCAGGCCCGCTGACTGTAGAACCACACGGTCCACCAGATCGGGTCGCCCAGGTTGGCCACGAAAATGCGATAGACGTAATCGGCAGTCTCGGACAGTTGGTATTGCTCGGCTTTTGCGTCCCCGTCCGTGGCCGGTCGTAGCGCATAACGCAAAGCTACGAACCGGTAGGCGGGACCGCAACCCTCCGGCTGATAGCGGAACTCGCATTCCTCGGATGTCGGTATAGCCTCTTGTCGTCGAAGGTCGCTTTTTCGCTCGAATGTCCCGCAGATAAGAGCGCTCGACGAACTCCTCTATCGTGATGTTGGCTGGTCCCTCCGGCACACCGATTCCACGCTGTGGAAGACGTGAACCGAAAGCAGGCAATACAATCCAAATTTCATCTCTGTTGCCCCTCAGATCCGCTCCAACAGCTCTGCGAGAACGCGGCCTTGTGAGTCTTTGGCCCGTTTCGCGGCGGGTATGAGATTGGACACTGCCATTTTTGTAAATGGATGCCCGGGGGTAGTCTTATGAGACACCCATTATGGCCCCGAAGACCGAACAGACTGACAATTCTCGCCGCAAATACCCGCGGCACAAAGCGCCGAAGGGCCTGTTTGTCGGCTGGAAGACGGCTGGGCAGCGGACGGTTTCGCTCGCCGAGACGATCGGCCTGGGCGGGCTATTCCTGTACACGCCGAACCCTCCTTCCAGGGGATCGATCATTGAATTGATCTTCGATCTGAAGTCTGGCGAAGTACGGGCGCGCGCCGTCGTGCGTAACCACAGTCCTGGCAAAGGGATGGGCGTGCAATTTGTGCAAATGCAGGCGGCGGACCGCGCCCGGCTGAATCAATTTCTATCCAAATATGCGGCCGCGCAACCGGCCCCCGCGGGCAACGTCGAAAGCAAGACTGCGATGGCTTCGGCATCTGCATCAAAGGTCGATGCAGCTGGCCAATTGGAACGGGAATTGAGCAGTCTGCTCGAACTGGCGCGCAAGGGAACCTATTACCAGCTCCTTGGAACTTCCCCGGACTCGACCGCCAAACAAATCAAACAAAATTTCTATGCGCTCGCGCAAAAATTTCATCCGGATCATCACATGGAAAGCCAGGAGCGGATGGGCCGTCTCAAGGAATTGATGGGAGTCGCCACTTCCGCATATAAGACCCTCGCGGACGAGGAAGCGCGCGCAAAGTACGACGCCAATTTGGCCGCTTCCGGGGCTCACAGTCTGCGTCGAGGGAGGACAACCCCGCAGGAAGCCATCGAAGAGTGTTTCGGCCGCGCTACCGAATGCCTGCGCGCTGGAAATTTCGTTGGATCGATTGTTTGGCTGCGCAAATGTGCCGAGACGTCACCCGACGATGCCCGATACCATGCTCTGCTTGCGCGCAGCCTGAGTTCGGTTAGCCAATACCGCGACGAGGCGATCGCGGAGTTCCAGCGTGCCATCGAACTCGATCCGTTGAACACGGTCCCCTACATCCAATTCGCGGAATTATATGAGTCGATGCAGCTCCCTTCGCGGGCATCCCTCCTATATTCCAAGGTTTTGGAGATTGACCCGGCAAACGCCAAAGCTCATCAGAGGCTCGCGCAACTCGATAATGCACAACCTGCGTGAACCAAGCGGTGACGGCCACGAGCGCGGCCATCATGACGAACAACGCACGGATCGCGCAAAAATTACCCGATCACATTCCCGTGCAACGGAAGTGCTTCTGCTGCATCTACCAGATTGTGCAGTAGATCGCCTAGTGATTCGCGATGGTAATTCAGATGCGTAAGACCGACTGATGCTGCATTCACCGAAAGGGCGTCGGGACCGACAATGAGATCCATGTTCGACATCTTTACCACTCACGCGGATGGCAGCCTCCACCTCGTGGAATCTGTCGGCTGTTTGAGGAAAGCGCAGGATTTGGCCCGTCGGCTGTCGTGTCTGTTTCCGGGAGAGTCTTTCGGCTATTTCGAGCGGACCGAGGATGCATCTGCGTCTGCCTCGAGATTGGAAGGCCGGAGGACGGACTGGCCCGACCTGGGCGTATCTTCGATCGCCTTCCTGGTATAGCAGGGGCACGATTGGTCATCGCGCTGATTCTTGGCTTCTTGAATCTCGCTCCCGGCACTAACTCCAGCCAACCGCGCACAGCGCCGCGCTTGTTGCCTAGAGGATGGTCCAGAGGGTCGACCAAGAAGAGATGGTACCGTAAGTAGGTTCTAATTCAGGTGCTTGGAAGCGGGTGGCTCGGTCCAATCCGATTGAGCGAATTCGACTCCCCAGAAATGCGGACTCGGCGAAAGAAACTCAACGCCCACGCGTGTGCCCTTATCAGATGTATCGCCCAGGTAGACGACCCGGCACTCCTGCTCTTCTTCGGTGATTGGATTGATCAAGACCAGTTCGGCGCCTAATCCGAGCGGTTCCTGGAGATAAATCAGTCCGCCGTGCGCATTGACGACAACGGTGTGGCTGCTTTCCCGGAACTTGCGGCCATCGCTGCTCTTTCCCTGGGCCCGCACCGAGATCCGCGTAAAAACGCGGCAGCTGCGGCGCTGGGCGCTCGCTTGGGTTTCGGTCGTGGTCATAGACCTATCGTGCATTGCGAACAAGGGTGAGTCAACGGGTCCGGCTCCCCGCGTGCCCAAAAGAGCAGAGCCGCCAGAGCCGCAAAAAGACTGTCGTAAATGCCCCGGCTTTCGTAATATGTGACGCACGCGGAGCCGTGGAGGCAAAGCACATCGAGCTGTAACTGCGCCCGAAGCCTCCGAGCATCCCGGGTAGGGGTTCGCCATGAGATTACTCGATTACGTTGAATCCAAGCGCGACGACCACATCAACGAGCTCAAAGAGTTTTTGCGCATCCAGAGCGTGAGCGCGAAAAGCCAGCATAAGCCCGATATCGAACGAGCGGCGCAATGGGTCGCGGAAAAGCTTCGTGGAGCGGGCCTGGAAAAAATTGACATCGTTCCAACGAAAATGCACCCGCTTGTCTATGGCGAGTCGCTACATGCGCCGGGAAAGCCAACGATTCTCTTTTACGGCCACTACGACGTGCAGCCTGCCGAACCTCTCGAGCTGTGGACCAGCCCCGCTTTCGAGCCCACCGTTCGTAACGGCAATCTTTTCGGGCGCGGCACTGCGGACGACAAGGGCCAGGTTCACATTCACATGAAGGCCCTCGAAGCGCTGCAGAAGACCGAAGGCAAGCTTCCCATTAATATCAAGGTAATGATTGAGGGGGAAGAAGAGGTAGGAAGCGTCAGTTTATGGGATTTTGTGAAGCAGAACCGCGAACGCTTAAAGGCCGATGCCCTTGTCGTCTCAGACACGTCCATGCTCGCCAAGGGCGTTCCCTCCATCACCTACGGCCTGCGAGGACTGAACTACTACCAGATTGAAATCACCGGGCCGGCGCAGGACCTGCACTCCGGTGTTTTCGGCGGGGCCGTACCAAACCCGATCACCATTCTGGCCGAGACCATTGCGAAGCTCCACGATAAGACCTTCCGGGTGTCCATTCCTGGCTTCTATGAACATGTGGCGACACTTTCTCGACAGGAGCGCAAAGCCCTCAATTCGCTGCCCTGGCGGGAAAAAGAATTCCGCAAGACGGTGGGTGCGCCGGGTCTCTGTGGAGAAAAGGGGTACTCCATCGTCGAGCAGCTTTGGACCAGACCCACGCTCGAGCTCAACGGCATATGGGGCGGTTATACGGGCGAGGGTGCTAAGACGGTGATTCCGTCCAAAGCTTTTGCGAAGCTTTCCACGCGCCTGGTTCCCAATCAGAATCCTGCAAAGATCGCCAAGCTGGTCGAACGCCACATTCGAAAGCTGTTGCCGAAATCGGCGATGTGCAAATTCGAGGTTCTGAGCACCGGGAAGCCGTGGGTGGCGCCTTACTCGCACCCGATTTTCCAGAAAGCAATCCAGGCGCTTGAATCGGGTTTCGGAAAGAAGGCGGTATTCATACGCGAAGGGGGATCGATTCCCTTCGTCACGCAAATGCACGATACTTTCAATGTTCCCTGCGTATTGCTCGGTTTCGGTTTGCCCGATGAGAACGCTCACGCACCGGATGAACACATCGCCCTGGAAAATTATTTCGGGGGCATCAAGGCCGTTGCGTTGTTCTATGAGCAGTTGGCGGAGCTCTGAACGCCTCCCGGCACCAAGAGGAGGGGGGAAAGCCCCATTTTATCGGGGATTTTCGATGTTTTTCCTTGCGTTCACCGGGAAGGACGGCTATAGTTCCCCGCGGCATCCCGGACGCCGGGGCCAATCCGCACTTACAATCTGAGGAGGAAAAGAAATTCGATGGCAACTCCGTTGAGCAAGTCCAAGATCATCGCACACATGGCCGACAAGGTCAGCACTCCCGAAAAGCCGGTGTCCAAGAAGCAGGTCTCGGCTTTTTTTGATGAATTATTCAAACTGGCTGTGAAGGAATCAAAGAGCGCAGGCAAGTTTGTGATTCCAGGCATCGGCCGCGCCGTCAAGGCGCATCGCAAGGCGCGCATGGGCCGCAACCCTGCCACGGGCGAAGCAATTAAGATTAAGGCCAAGACGGTCGTTCGCTTGCGTGCAGCCAAGGCATTCAAAGACGCCGTTCTCAAGTAAGATGACCCGGCGCTGGGTTTAGCGGCGAAACCCCCAAGGCGCGTCCGTTCCCAGAATCGCACGGGCGCTTGGGGGTTTTGTCTTTTCAGGGCCGCTGCCAAGTGCCTTCTTCTGCGTGTTTGTTTCAACCCCTTCTACATCGACCGATTCGCAATTGAACGCCGCGTGCGGGCCCGCATACGGTCCGCCGCGAGACAGGCGGCGTGAAGACTAGATCGAATGCGTGAATATTCGGGCCTTCTCACCGACCTATACGAATTAACCATGGCGGCGGGCTATGTGCAGACCCGCTTTGACGCCATCGCCACCTTTGAACTGTTTATTCGGAATATCCCGCCCCATCGCAATTACCTTGTGGCCGCAGGGCTCGAACAGGCGTTGGAATACCTGGAACACGTACACTTTTCGCAGGATGAAATTGCTTACCTGCGGCGGCATCCGATTTTTCGCCAAATCCGCCCCGAGTTCTTTGAATACCTCGCGAGTTTTCGCTTCACAGGAGACGTCTGGGCTGTTCCGGAAGGCACCCTGGTGTTCGCTGGCGAACCCCTGATGCGGGTTGTCGCTCCCATCGCGGAAGCGCAGATCATGGAGACCTACTTGCTCGCGACGCTGAGTTATCAGACCTTGATCGCCAGTAAAGCCGCGCGGGTCGCGACTGCCGCGAAGGGTCGAGACGTTGTGGACTTCAGTGCGCGCCGCGGGCACGGTGGCCTCGCCAGCCTTCTCGCGGCCCGCGCGGCGGTCATCGGCGGCTGTGCTGGAACTTCAAACGTGCTCGCCGGCGAGCGGTTCGGCCTGAACACCTACGGCACGCAAGCCCATTCGTGGGTGATGGCCCACGAGGATGAAGCGGAGGCTTTCGCCCACTTTTTGGATACTTTCCCGGACGGCGCGGTGCTATTGGTTGACACCTACGACGTGCGGCGCGCCGTGAAAAAGATCATCGCCATGGGGAGAAAGCCCGCCGGCATTCGTCTCGACAGTGGCGATCTGGTGAAAGACAGCCGCTGGGTCCGCCGCGAATTGGATCGAGTAGGCTGGAAGGAAGTAAAAATATTCGCCTCCGGCGATCTCGATGAGTACAAAATTGAAACGCTCCTTGACGGGGGCGCCGCCATCGACGCGTTTGGTGTCGGCACCGCTCTGGGCACGCCAGGCGACGCGCCACACCTGAATCTGATTTACAAACTCGTCGAGGTCGAACGAGGGGGCAAGATTCACGAAGCCGCCAAGTTCAGCCATGCCAAGGTTACCTATCCGGGTCGCAAACAGGTGTTTCGCTATTCCAATGCGGCAGGTGAATTGAAGTACAACAAGATAGCCCTGGAAAGCGAAGCCGCCAATGGCGGCGACGCGCTTCTAGTGCAGGTGATGGGGGGCGGGCGGCGCAGCGGACCCGCGGAAACCGTCGGCGCGCTTCGGGCCCGTTGCAAGGCGGGCCTGGCTTGCCTGCCCGCTCGCTATCGACAGGTGAATCGTCGTGCCAGCTACCCGGTGCGATACACCCAGCGGCTCGACAAGATGCTCGAAAAGGTCCGTCGTCGCGTCAGCCGCCTTGCGTTAGAATAGAA